>Ga0256405_10000241_pt1 | contig 185356 bp, 143 predicted proteins | sample RumenRJG_02DNA_FD_189096 | JGI IMG/M metagenome (GOLD analysis project Ga0256405, IMG submission 189096) | Bovine rumen microbial communities from Lethbridge, Alberta, Canada - RJG_02 | ecosystem: Host-associated > Mammals > Digestive system > Stomach > Rumen | place: Canada: Alberta... | reverse complement strand
ATCATTTAGCTTTTTTCTGTTTATATCCCTTCCATACATTATGATAGATTCCTCCTGACAATAGAAATACCCAGACAATGGGTATTTCAACTGTCATGTTGAAGTCCATCATCTGGGTATCAGTTTAGCAGGTACCATCTGCAATGCGGGTATAGCAATAACTATCTTGTCATCAAATTTCTAAGCTACGAAATCCCTATTAACAACTCATTCAAACGTTCTTTTTCACCGCTTCCAGTGGTAGAAAATCTTAATAGTGGAACATCATATTTCTCAAAAATTGAATTCTTTAATAAATCTCTATTGGCTTGCTGAGTACCTTCTTTATGATAGGTATATCCGTCAACCTCAATAGCAGCAAGTATCTTCTTGCTTATCTTACTATAAATGGCAAAATCAAGGTGTGTCAGTGGATTTGTTGCATATCTCTTTTCCTCATCTGTCAATCTATCATAATCTCTCAAAATAATATTTAATGGCAAATGACAAATCACACCTATGTCATTTCTCTCGCTTTCTTCGATCGTTTCAGAAAGCAATGCAAACATCAGGTTTTCTGAATCATATTCAGATACGCGTTTCTTATCCTTAAGGTATTGCATTCTTGCATCAGAGTAATTACTAAACAGATAATCAAAAATCGAATAAACCTTGCTCTCAACCACCTCGCAGTTGTTGTAACGAATATAAGAAATAAGATCATTTATATTCCCATCCCCAGTATTATTTCCAGACGCAACTATATATAGATGTTTTTTCGCCCTGGATACAGCAACATTTATCAGATACGGATCATCCGAGAAATCGTTCTTTTCATCATCTACTGTAGAGATAATAATGGTATCTTTCTCTCTTCCTTGAAATTTATGAACTGTATTAACATCTACATTAGGAATCTCTCGTCTGATTGCATTAACCTGATTTCTATATGGAGATATAATACCTACTTCTGCTAAATCACAGTCTAGTCCTGGCAATATTTCCTGTTTAATAACATCTATTTGTCTTTGGTTAAATCGATCTCGTTCATGATTTCCTGCAACCGTTGTAATAGCCTTAATAACATCATCTTCTCCTTTGTCATGGGTCATTACAAGAAGCTCACCCGAATAAAACTTTTGATTGCAAAAATTAATTATTTTAGGATGACAACGATAATGTTCTCGTAATAGTGTCATTGGAATATCGGGAACAATATCAAGAATTGACTGCAAAAAACTTTTTGTAAACTTATATCCCTCAGGAATGTCGTAGTGCTTAAAAATACCTTCAGCTCTATTTCTATCTTCTTCTGTAATAACATTAGGCAATTGCTTTGTATCGCCGACTATTACAGCATTAAGTGATGACGACAATGCAAGAACACCAGTTGCGATGTCTACCTGGGAAGCTTCATCCATTATAAGATAATCATATTGAACAGTGTTTAATCTACTGCCCAGGCTTGATTTAGATGCAAAGGTTGTACTAAGAGTTACCGGATATTCCGCAAGTACGTCTTGTGGATTTTTCCAAAAATCCTCCTCCGTTATAACTCTTCTACTGTTTCTTCGTGAATATCGCTTAGCTAAAACATGCTTCAAATATTGCATAGACATAGATGTGAGCTCATCTGTGTTTACCTTTTTGCTTTCCACATCCGCTCTAAGTTTGTTAATCTCATTGTCTATTTCTATAATTCGTTTATCATAAAACATTGCCTGAAGAGAAGGTATTATGTCAGCAGAATTCTGGTCATATATTTTTTTATCTCGTAAGCCATATTTAAAGAACAAGATAATCTTTTCCCAAATCGATAATGCCTGACCTTTTTCAGATTTGTCTAGAAATATCTGCCAAAGATGCATAATATCTGATGAAGATGCGTTTTTCTTAAAGCGTATTCGCAGTAATTCTACGCCGGATTCTTTGACATACTGATCAAAATGAGATTTCTCAACAAGAATTTCCGACTTTTCTGCAGTAAGTTTTGCTACTGCCTCCTCATCCGCGTAAACAACCTTTAATTCTTGTGATAAAGAATGTATTTCTGAAATAAGTTCATGAATATTTCCCTTGTATTCCCAACCAGAAAAATCAGGATACTCGGTAATTTGATTTTTTATGAACTCCTTTTTGTTGTCTACCTTTCCCAGTTTGGCCACTATAAAACCTAAATCATACTTAGGGGACGCAAGCTTTTCTTGTACGTTTTCAATAGCAGAATTATTATTTGACACAACTTGTACATTCTTCCCTGCCACAAGAAGATTAGCAATAATATTAAGAATCGTTTGCGTTTTTCCGGTTCCTGGAGGTCCTTGTATAACACTCAGTTGGTTATTAATTGCATGTTCAACAGCCTCATACTGACTAGTATTGCATCCAAAAGGAAATATCGGAATCTGGCTAACGTTTTTAATTGGACTCTTGGAGTTAAGGTAGGGACTTAAAGCATTGTTTTCAGAAATAAAGCCAATCTTTTCAAACTGTCTCTTTAGAATCAGCTCACCGGAATCATCACGAAGATTGCTTATCTCAGATATTTGTTTAAAGTATTCCCATGTATCTTTACTCTTTTTAGATTGAAAAACACTCCTGACCAAGCGTATTTCATCCTTACTATAGTCCCTTGAATAGCCATTGCAATAAATAACGTGATAATAGATTTTACTACCATTGAAAGCATAAACATTCTTTACATCCAAAAGTGGTTTACCTTTTGAATCTTGCAAACAATACTCACTCAGATCTATTTGCTTGCTTGGATATATTTTTTCCACATTATTGTAAGTATATGAGAATGTTTTTCCATTTGTAAATGTTACATCCCATTTTTTCGTAATCTGATTGTAAATACAAGATTTAACAGAAGAAGTTTTAATCTCCCCCTTCAATACAATCATTTCTTTTGTAGGGTCTATCATATTTATATCCTTTGCAAACTTGAAGTTAGCTTATTCAATTATATAACGAGTTATCTTTCTACTAACTTTAGGAACTTCTTATCATTCATTTGCTCGTTGGTAACATACTCACCATCACAGAATAGAGCATAAGTGGTAATCGGAGTCGGCGCATTCTGCGCATCCTTCTTGCTCTCGATTTTAACCGTTCTGAATGGAATGCCATTGTTTTTGGCTGTCTCTTCCAGCACTGGTACATACTTCGCATTGAACGGACATTGGTTCGTATAGTAAAGAACATATCCTTTCTCAGCTATATGTGGATGCTTGGCACATTCTTTGAACATTGGCTTCTCAGCTCCCTTCTCAAAGGGCAGATACCATAACTGTATTCCGTTATCTGCTTCATCACACACTTCAAATCCTTTATATTCCAGAAATTTGGGATCAGCCAGGAACGGTTTTTTCTTCGACGCAGCCAGGATACAAAGTCCCTTTTTCCCCTTGTCCTTGCTATCCTTGATGCATTCCGAAAGAAGGTCGCTTGAGTATCCATGCCCCTTAAGTGATCCGGAAACCCAAAGACAATCTATATACATATACCCCGGAGCAGTAATAGGGTTCCAAGCATTCTCAGCCGGAATATACTCTATAAAACACTTCCCCCGTTCCACACTCTTAAGGAACACAAGACCTTCATCAAAACGGTCTGAAAGCCATGCCTTTTTCGATGACACCTGCACATCTTTATTTTTTGATATAGCACAACAAATATGCTCATCTTCAATGTTTTCTTTTGTTACTCTGATATATTCCATTTTCAGCACATTTTTTACCTCCATGGACGAAATTTTTTTGGATGTTTGTTTCTTAAGCTCACTACTACCTTAATTCCTACCATAATGTTAAAGTCAATAGCTTTTTTTATTCAAAGTTATTTCTTTTTCTTCGGCGCTGGAAGTTCTGTATACATACCCTCCAGAAGTTCCAAAATAAGCGCTGTATCTTCAAATCTGTCAAATATATGCATAAGTGTCTTTGAACCTTCATACGGATAACGCAGTTCTGAATCTGCAAGTAACCTGTCCGATGTCTGCGTCCGCTTCAAGAAAAGTTCATTACCGCAAATGTCACCGATCATCTTACCGTTGAAATATACAAGATATCCGCCCATCATGGATTTTATGGCTATGTCACCGGCTGTAGAAAAAACCTCACGAACATATTCGTTAAATTCATTCACTATAATCACCTCCAAATGTTCCAGCCATATTGAAATACCTCCGTTATATTCAAAATCACCTTATTTATCTGGTTACATATTTCTATATTCCATTATATCGAATTTATCCTCATAAGAGTATAGACCTGTATTCTACTCTCTGCCCCCCTATATTTTTGTGCAAAAAAAGTTCACCTCCGCATTGGGAGATGAACTAAAAAACTCATGGCCAGTATATCGAATGAACAGCTTGCTCCAGATTTAATTTTTATTTTTTAAAAAAAGGAGTCTGCACAAGGCAGACCCCCTTCTAGACTACATACACCTTAAATGATAACGTTTTGGGAAGCATAAAATTGTTTCCCGGATAATACCGGTCCACAGCTTTTTTTATGAAATCTCGATCGATCTCAAAAGCCCCTAAATACGCGGCATCACTTATTTGCAACTTTCGCTTATCGCTGCCTGTGCTGCAGCAAGACGTGCTACAGGTACACGGAATGGTGAACATGATACATAATCAAGACCAATCTTGTGGCAGAACTCTACAGATGAAGGATCTCCACCGTGCTCACCGCAGATACCGCAGTGGAGCTTAGCATTTGCAGGTCTTCCAAGCTTAAGTGCTGTATCCATAAGCTTACCAACACCCTTCTGATCAAGCTTAGCAAATGGATCCTGCTCATAAATCTTGTTGTCATAGTATGAGTTAAGGAACTTACCAGCATCATCACGTGAGAAGCCAAATGTCATCTGTGTAAGATCGTTTGTACCGAAGCAGAAGAAATCAGCTTCCTTAGCAATCTCATCAGCTGTGATACATGCTCTAGGGATCTCGATCATTGTACCAACCTCATACTCAAGCTTGATACCAGCCTTGGCAATCTCCTCGTCAGCAACCTTAACTACGATGTCCTTAACGAACTTGTACTCCTTAAGCTCTCCAACAAGTGGGATCATGATCTCTGGAACAAGGTTCCAGTCAGCATGAGCCTTCTGAACCTCGATAGCTGCACGGATAACAGCCTGTGTCTGCATAACTGCAATCTCAGGATATGTTACTGTAAGACGGCATCCTCTGTGACCCATCATTGGGTTGAACTCATGGAGTCCTGAGATGATAGCCTTGATCTGTTCTACTGTCTTGCCCTTCTTAGTAGCAAGCTTTGCAATCTCATCCTCTGTTGTAGGAACGAACTCATGAAGAGGTGGATCAAGGAAACGGATAGTAACTGGGTCACCTTCCATAGCCTCAAAGAGCTGCTTGAAATCCTCCTGCTGATATGGCTCAATCTTTGCAAGAGCTTCCTCACGCTCCTCAACTGTATCTGAGCAGATCATCTCACGGAATGCCTCGATCCTCTCTGGATCAAAGAACATATGCTCTGTACGGCAGAGACCGATACCCTGAGCACCAAGCTCACGAGCCTTCTTGGCATCTGTTGGTGTATCTGCGTTTGTTCTTACACCAAGCTTTCTATACTTGTCAGCCCAGTCCATGATACGGCCAAACTCACCAGCGATTGAAGCATCAACTGTAGGAATCTTGCCCTCATAGATGTTACCTGTTGTACCGTCGATAGAAATGAAATCGCCCTCATGGAATGTCTTGCCATTGAGATCAAACTTCTTGTTCTCCTCATCCATGATGATATCGCCACAACCAGATACGCAGCACTCGCCCATACCACGAGCAACAACGGCTGCATGAGATGTCATACCACCACGAACTGTAAGGATACCCTCTGATGACTTCATACCTGTGATATCCTCTGGAGAAGTCTCAAGTCTTACGAGTACGACCTTCTCACCACGAGCAGCCCATGCCTCTGCATCATCTGCTGTAAATACAACCTTACCACAAGCAGCTCCTGGAGAAGCACCAAGACCCTTTCCAAGTGGAGTAGCCTTCTTGATAGCAGCTGGATCAAACTGTGGGTGGAGAAGTGTATCAAGGTTACGAGGATCGATCATAGCAACAGCTTCCTTCTCAGATCTCATACCCTCATCAACGAGGTCACATGCGATCTTAAGAGCAGCCTGTGCTGTTCTCTTACCGTTTCTTGTCTGAAGCATATAAAGCTTACCATGCTCAACTGTGAACTCCATATCCTGCATATCTCTGTAGTGATCCTCAAGAGTCTTGCAAACCTTCTGGAACTCATCAAATGCCTCTGGGAACTTGTCAGCCATCTCAGAAATCTTCATAGGTGTACGAACACCGGCAACTACGTCCTCGCCCTGAGCATTGGTAAGGAACTCACCGAAAAGTCCCTTGTTTCCTGTAGCAGGGTCTCTTGTGAATGCTACACCGGTGCCACAGTCATCACCCATATTACCAAATGCCATTGACTGAACGTTTACAGCTGTACCCCATGAATAAGGGATATCGTTGTCACGGCGGTAAACATTGGCACGTGGGTTATCCCATGAACGGAATACCGCCTTGATAGCGCCATAGAGCTGCTCCTTAGGATCTGTAGGGAAGTCCTGTCCAAGAGCCTCCTTGTACTTGGCCTTGAACTGCTCAGCAAGATCATGGAGATCCTCAGCAGTAAGCTCAACGTCCTGCTTAACGCCCTTCTCAACCTTTTTGGCATCTATAAGCTTCTCAAACTCGCTCTTGGAAACCTCCATAACGACGTCTGAATACATCTGAATAAATCTTCTATAACAATCCCAGGCCCAACGTGGGTTGCCAGACTTATCTGCGAGAACGCCAACAACATCCTCATTAAGACCAAGGTTAAGGATTGTGTCCATCATACCAGGCATAGAAGCACGAGCACCTGAACGAACAGATACGAGTAAAGGATTTTCCTTGTCTCCAAACTTCTTTCCTGTGATCTCTTCCATCTTTGCGATGTGCTCAGTGATCTGACCCATGATCTCATCGTTGATCTCACGTCCGTCCTCATAGTACTGAGTACATGCCTCTGTTGTTATAGTAAATCCCTGTGGAACAGGCAGGCCAATGTTTGTCATCTCTGCAAGGTTAGCACCCTTACCACCGAGGAGCTCACGCATATTAGCATTGCCCTCTTTGAACAAATATACCCATTTTCTAGCCATTGATTAATCCTCCTAATCATCCTTATAATTATGAGTCTTTCCATATGTGTTGTACTTGTGCCAGTACATATATGACAACTCATACAAAAAGTTCTCTAATTTTCCCTTTCCTATCGGAAAAATTCACCATTTGAAATTATACTAGACTTAATTTTTTTAGTAAAGTGCACCTTTTAATGAAAACGGTTACATTTTTAAAAAAATTTTTCAGGCACAAAAAAACCTTAGAAAATCTAAGATAATCAAAGAATTTCTAAGGTTTAAAAATGCGATTATTCAGAAAAAATAAGCCGGTTTTTAATCAATAAAAAAATTTAATCTATTTGTATAGTACAGTGCAAATTTACCACCTTTAAATAAACCGTCCTCTATCAGACCTTAAATCTGTATCCAACTCCCCAGATGGTCTCAATGTACTGTGGTTTTGCTGTATCCATCTCAATCTTTTCTCTGATCTTTTTGATGTGGACAGTAACTGTAGCAATATCTCCAACAGAATCCATCTTCCATATCTCTTTAAAAAGCTCTGCCTTGGTGTAAACATGGTTTGGATGTGATGCAAGAAAATACAAAAGGTCAAACTCCTTGGTAGTGAATGTCTTTTCATCGTTTCCGAGCCATACACGTCTTGCAGAAGGATCTATCTTTAATCCGCGGATCTCAATCATATCATTGCCATCCTTGCCATTGCCTATGAGTCTCTCATATCTGGCAAGATGTGCCTTGACTCTGGCCACAAGCTCAGACGCAGAAAAAGGCTTGGTCATATAATCATCTGCTCCAAGACCCAGACCTCTGATCTTGTCGATATCATCTTTACGTGCTGACACAATGATGATCGGGATATCCTTTACTGCACGAATATCCTTACAAACCTCAAAACCATCCTTGCCAGGCAGCATAAGATCAAGAATTATCAGATTGAACTCCTCATTAAGTGCCTTGTCCAGTCCATGCTCTCCATCAGAGGTTATGGTAACATCAAAGCCGGAAAGCTCAAGATAATCCCTCTCAAGCTCAGCAATAGACTGCTCATCCTCAACTATAAGAATTTTCTTTTTCTCCTCATCCATTTATCTGTACCTCCTGTACACTGCGAATATACTTACGAAGAACAAAATGTATCGTGGTGCTCTCTCCCTCAACAGAGGATGCCCAAATGCGTCCTCCACTATCTTCCACGATCTTTTTAACTATAGATAACCCAATACCCGAACCGCCTTTCATGGAGTTTCTGGAGCTGTCTGCTCTGAAAAATCTCTGGAATATATATGGCAGATCCGTCTTGGCTATACCCTTGCCATTGTCGCTGAGATTAACCTGTATAAAATCACCGGCATCCTCTAGGCTCAAAGCTATACGCTTTTTGTCTTTATCCATGTATTTGACAGAATTTGAAACTATATTGTTGATAACCTTACGTAACTGCTCAGGATCAGCGATCATCTCAACATCCGGAGATATCATGCTGTTAAAACTAAACTCAATGCCCTGTGACTCCATATCCAGACCAATCTCATCCGCACAATCCTGGAAATAATCCTGAACTATCATATGCTGGAAGTCATAAGGTATCTTATTGGACTCTACCTTGACATAGTATCTCAGCTCATCAATAAGCTTATCCATGTCATTGGCCTTGATATTGATAGTCTGTATGTATTTTTTCTGCATTTCAGGGCTCTGGGCTATCCCATCTAATATACCCTCTGAGTAGCCCTTGATGGCTGTAAGCGGTGTCTTTAGATCATGAGCTATATTAGTTATCAGCTCCCTGTTGGCATTATCATTTCTGATCTTCTCGTCCTGTGTCTCCTTGAGGCGCATACGCATCTCGTCGAATGCCTGCATCAGCTCGCCAAACTCGTCATTGGTCTCGGCCTCAAGTGTAAAATCCAGATCACCGGCCTCTATCCTTTTGGCAGCCGACTTGAGCTCATCCACAGGCTTTACAATGCCCATATATATCCAGCCTATAAAGAAAAGGCCAGCCAGTATAAGTGTTACTACATTGACACTCATAGTGGTATATCCGCGGAACATAAGGTACATGAGTATCAGAGGCAGGATGGTACTTATACAAAAGCTCACCGCCACACGCCCCATAAGTCCGACATGCTTCATTTGTTTTATTTCTCCTTGAACCCATCAGTCTGGAAGCGAACCTCCTGACTGACGCTAATCGTCAAATCATATGGCAATACTGTCATATGCGAATCCCTATATTATCTTTCCTCTTATTATAACACATCTATTAATTCAATCTAAATACATAAAAAGAACATCCCTCTATTTTTTGCCTTTTGGCGGCGATTTATTTCACACTTATCCTATAAGGAAGATTCAATCGCCTCCTACTCGCCCGCGCGCCGCCAATCGTCTTTAGCTGATAAATTTGATTTCGGCGTCTCTGGGATATAACATATGTCATCCTAAATGTTTGGTTAACACAATTACCTATAATGCAAAAAGCTCCCAGCCCAATATAGGCCGGAAGCTGTAATACATAAAGCTATGTCTGTTTTAGTACAACATTTTATTTCTGTACAGTGATCAGAAAGCAAGCTTCTCCTCAAAGTAGCTCTTGAGCTGATCAATAGGGATACGCTCCTGCTGCATAGAGTCTCTCTCACGGATAGTAACACAGTGATCTGTCTCAGAATCAAAGTCATAGGTTACGCAGTAAGGAGTACCGATCTCATCCTGTCTTCTGTATCTCTTACCGATGTTTCCTCTGTCATCGTACTCGATGTTCCAGTACTTTGCCAGCTCGTCATGAATAGCCTGTGCAGGCTCGGCAAGCTTTTTGCTCAGTGGGAGGATACCGATCTTTACAGGTGCAAGTGCTGGATGGAAGTGAAGGACTGTTCTCTCATCTCCACCCTCAAGCTCCTCTACATCATAGGCTGCGCAAAGGAATGCAAGAGTTACACGGTCTGCACCAAGTGAAGGCTCTACTACGTATGGTACATAGTGCTCATTGGTCTCATCATCAAAATATGTCATATCCTGACCAGAAACCTCCTGATGACGACCAAGGTCATAATCAGTTCTGTCAGCGATACCCCAGAGCTCACCCCAGCCAAATGGGAACATGAACTCAAGATCTGTTGTTGCCTTGGAGTAAAAGCTCAACTCCTCCTTCTCATGATCTCTTGCACGGAGCATATCTGCAGGGATACCAAGGTTAAGAAGCCAATCCTGGCAGAACTGCTTCCAATATGCAAACCACTCAAGATCTGTATCTGGCTTACAGAAGAACTCAAGCTCCATCTGCTCAAACTCTCTTGTACGGAATGTAAAGTTACCAGGTGTGATCTCGTTACGGAATGACTTACCGATCTGGCCGATACCAAATGGGAGCTTCTTACGAGATGTTCTCTGAACGTTTTTAAAGTTTACAAAGATACCCTGTGCTGTCTCTGGTCTGAGGTATACAGCATTTTTGGCGTCCTCGGTTACACCCTGGAAAGTCTTGAACATAAGGTTAAACTGACGGATACCTGTAAAATTATGTTTGCCACAAGTTGGACACTCAACCTTGTGATCCTCGATAAATTTCTCCATCTCCTCGTTGGACCATCCATCTACTGAGCCCTCAAGCTCGATAGCATTGGCTGCTGCAAAGTCCTCAATGATCTTGTCTGCACGAAATCTCTCGTGACACTCTTTACAATCCATAAGAGGATCTGAGAAAGATGCGAGATGTCCTGATGCGATCCATGTCTGTGGGTTCATAAGGATAGCACAGTCGATACCTACATTGTACTTTGACTCCTGGATGAACTTTTTCCACCAGGCCTTTTTAACGTTGTTCTTTAACTCAACACCGAGATTACCGTAATCCCATGTGTTGGCAAGACCGCCATAGATCTCTGAACCTGGATAAACAAATCCTCTTGACTTTGCAAGGGAAACAATAGTGTCCATTGTGTATTCTTTTGCCATTTTTTCCTCTTTCTGCCGCCGGAGTGCGGCTAAGAATAAAGTATAGTTACGCACTCGCTGCGCTGTGTTTCACTATACATCGTAAGCCGCTAAAAATCTAGCGAATTATGGCCAAATAAACACTAAAATTTGTCTGCCATAACTTTGAAGCCAATAGAATATTCCGAAAATATATATTGTCGACTCTCAAATACCAACGCCAATAATATATAACCGAATATTCTGACTGTTATTTTACCCCAGCAATCATGCCCAAAATATCCCCATGATCTATTTCAGGGTTTTTAGTATATCCAGTGATCTAAAGTGATGAGGCATGACACCATGCATCAGGGCGTCTACATTGGCAGCAAACTCCTCCAGCACATCCGCTTTTAAGGTGAATGTATAAAGCTTCATCACTGATGTCTCAAGCACATACCGCCACGCAAAGCTGCAAGCCTGTGAGGATGGCATCGGCGGCTCCTCTGTATACTCGCCATTGATATACAGAAGCCTCAGCTCATACACTCTCCTGACAAGCTCATTGTCAAGATTTGGATTTAAGATAGCCTTTAGTGACAGATATATCAGGTTTACCGTCTCTGAGGCCTCAAGATTTTCCTGAGAGATATAATCTGCAAACTCCAGTATATATGAGCCGTAGCAGGCATTTACCAAATCACCGGAAATCTCCTCAAAGTAATTGTTGACCTTGACACTCCTTAAATTGTATCCGCTCTTACCAGCAGTCAGAGAAAAGGTCCCGAACACAAAGCTGCGGGTCCCTGCCATAAACTGAGATCCCGGTTTTTTGGCTCCGGCTGCCCATACTGTGATCTTGCCCTGCTCATTTGTCAAAACAGAAAGTCTTTTATCAAAGTCACGGGATGGTGCCGAACTCAGCACCACCCCGTGAAGTTCTAATTCATCTCGCATATTTACACCAGAAAGTGTTAACTCTCATCCTTGTATCCGTAGTTCTTTAAGAAAGTATCCGAGTCTCTCCAGTCTTTACGCACCTTTACAAAAAGCTGGAGATTAACCTTGTCATCCACCATCTTCTCTATCTGGATACGTGCACCTGTACCGATACGCTTTAACATAGAGCCACCCTTACCGATGATTATACCCTTATGAGCGTCTCTCTCGCATACGATCGTAGCCTTGATATCCCAGAGACCATCCTGTCTCTGATGCATCTGATCGATGAGGACAGCAATACCATGAGGCACCTCATCACTAAGCTTACGCAGCGCCTGCTCGCGTATGAGCTCTGCTGCAATCTCACGCATAGACTGATCTGTGACTGTATCCTGATCATAGTATCTAGGCCCCTCAGGAAGATATTTAAATACTGCCTTTTTAAATCCCTCAATATTTTGAGCTCTCATGGCTGACAGAGGAACTATCTCTGTAAAATCCATGAGATCCTTGTACTTTTCAATGGCGGCATCCAGCTCTTCCGGTTTATCCTTCATGGTATCTATCTTATTGACTACCAGGATCTTTGGTTTGTTGGAGGCCTTTATGACCTCTGCAATATGCTGCTCTCCCGCACCGATATATGTTGTAGGCTCTACCAGCCAGACAATGACATCAACATCTGCAAGAGTTTTCTCAGCAACACTGTCCATGTACTCTCCCAGCTTGTTTTTGGCCTTATGTATACCCGGGGTATCCAGGAATATAATCTGACCACGCTCGTCATCATACACCGTCTGTATCCTGCCTCTGGTAGTCTGAGGTTTATTGGAAACAATAGCAATCTTCTGTCCGATGACATGATTCATTAAAGTGGACTTACCTACATTTGGTCTGCCGACTAAAGCAACAAAACCAGTCTTTATTTTCTGTTCACTCATATTTCTCTCACTAAAAACTATATCATTTCATTTTGAAATAACGTATTAAAATATACTCTGAAAATACCAGGGGATGCGCTCCAAGGCTTGCTGCTTAACAAAAATGCCATTTAAATGCGCTTTGCGCAGGCATTTTCACTTGATTTAAGCTAACGCTGAAACAGCCTCCCTGCCTGGGGACGGAGCACACCCTGCATTTCATGTATATATTAAGTTACTTAAAAAGCTCAGCGGTTGTATAGAACTTGTCCTTGTTCTCCTCAATGAGCTTGTTATTACCGATGGTACAAGCTGCGCCCTTATCAAGTGTAGCCTCAGTATAGGCTGCAAGAGCCCTTATATCCTTTTCACTGGTACCGAGCACCTGGTCTCTCTCCTGCTGGAGCATCTTATTGCTTACATGAGACAGGAAGGCACTTACTGTAAGTGCTGCTCTGGCGGAATTTGTCTTTGGAGTGTCAAGCTCTGAAATGGCACCAATTATGTACTTGGTCATATCTCTCTCAGAGGTCTTGAAGGTACGTACATACTCAGGGAGCCCCTCGTAGATATCAAGAGTCTCCTTTAAATGTGGATCTCTGTAGGATACAAAATATCCCTCACCTGATCTGCCAAAGCCTGACATACAACCATAGGCTCCGCCCTTTACACGGAGGTTGAGCCAGAGATACTGATAGTTGAGTATCACCTTGAGTACTCTCAGTGCACCTGTGTATGGCAGCTTGTCAGTATCAAATCTACCTGTCCTTGCAACGTAATTTACCTGTGATGGAGTCTTAAAGCCCTCATTCAGATTATCACTTAACTCAATCTGAGGCTTATTAACTCCTGCCATGGCAGACGCATCATACACCTTGTAGTCTTTATATGTCTTTTTAAGGTACTCTGACTTTTTCACTGCATCCTCAGAAAAGCTCTTTTTAAACTGAGCAAATCCCTTTTTGAATGCCTCAAACCCCTGTCTCTCGCAGGCAATGGATACAAACATATTTTCTACACGGAAAAGCTTGGCTGATACCTCCCACAGCTTTCTCGCAAGAGCCTTTTGATCCTTTTTAAACTCAGCAGAGATCCTGTTTACAAACTCATAATAACTGATACCACCTGTAAGGTCTGAGTACCTGCCGGTACCTGAGAAATAAGAGGTGGATCTGTTGACTGCATAACTGTGGCTTGCGCCCTCAACTCTCATCCTCTCACGGGAACGTGCCTCATTAAGGATCTCCAGCATACGCTTCTTATCCTCAAACTTTGTAGTATGGAGGATCTCATCAATGATGTTAAATCCAAAATCAAATTTATCGTAAAGCAGCTTGATATCAACGCTGAAAACGCCTGTGTAATGACCATAATTGTTGATATCAGGATATGCATTAGTATCATAGTTGATACCCCCTGCATTGAGGAGTATATCTGATGTAAGATCCTGATAATCATGGTCCCTGGTATCCATATAGCCGAGAGCCGTCTTTAAAAAGCCTGCATATGGCAGCTCCTCCTCTGTTAGGCAGGAGGTGTTAAAGTTAAATCTGAGATATGCGATACCTCTTGTATTAAGCTCTGTATTTACCACAAGTGTGTCTGAAATGCGCTCCTCTTTCCAACTGAGCTCATCTGCCTTTTTATCAATGTCTCTGATATTTAACAGTGGAAGTGTCATAAGAGCCTCCTCACTGGTAGGCTCAGCCTGATACTCCTTAAGCATCTTTGTATCAGATATGCACTTTTTGATATCCGCCTTGGACATACCTGCCTTGACAGCAGCAAGCTTCTTTTTTAACTCCTGCTCACGTTTCTCTGTAAGACCTCTCTCAGGCTTGCAGATAACAAGAGCTGAATGCTTATTGCCTAAAAGATATTTCTCAATAAGCTCCTCAAAATATCCCTTGTCAACATCCTCTCTGAGCTCCTTATAGTATCTCTCACACTCGAGATACTCCCATGGCTTACCGCCATAGAGCCAGGTATCAAGAGATGCAAGTGAGTAAACAAGTCCCTTTGGAGTACGACCATAATCAGCCTCTCTGTACTGGAACTCATCATGGTTTATAGCTGCAAGAAGAGTCTTTTTATCAAGGCCTGTCTTTACGACCTTTTTGAGTGTATCATTAATGACCTTTAAAAATCTGTCCTTGTCCTTTTTATCTGTGCCCTTGGCTGTAATAGAAAAATATGGCTGTCTTATGCCATCCTGAAATCCGCCAAAAATATCCTCTCCTATACCTGCATCAACAAGGGCCTGCTTGAGAGGCGCACCTGGTGATGATAAAAGCGCATAATCAAGTATGTCAAAAGCAAGATTTAACTTGCTGTCCAAAACATCTACTACAGCATTCCAGGAGAGATAGGTGTTCTTATCAAGTGGCTCATTGTCACCAATTGAGTATGCGATCTCCTCCTCATGCATCTCTGTAAATGGCTTTTGATAAGCGATGTCAGAGTTAGGCTCTATGGCATCATACTGTGACAGGTACTCCCTATCAAGCCACTCAAGCTTTTTATCCATATCCATATCTCCATAAAGGAAGATATAGGAGTTGGATGGATGATAAAAGCGAGCATGGAAGGCCTTGAACTGCTCAAAAGTAAGATCTGGAATATCCACAGGATCTCCGCCTGACTCGTTGCCATAAGTGGTATCAGGGAAAAGAGCATGCATAATATAACGCTCAAGAACTGACTCAGGATTAGAGAATACTCCCTTCATCTCGTTATAAACTACACCATTATAAATGAGATCATCCTTTTCGTCCTGCATCTCATAGTGCCAGCCCTCCTGCATCATGATACGAGGATCCCTTACAGAATTTGGATGGAATACAGCATCCATGTAGACATTCATCAGATTGTCAAAATCCTTATCGTTTCTTGAAGCAATCGGATAAACAGTCTTGTCCGGATAAGTCATGGCATTTAAAAAGGTATTTAGTGAGCCCTTGGCCAGCTCTACAAAAGGATCCTTGAGTGGAAACTTGTCAGATCCGCAGAGCACTGAGTGCTCCGTAATGTGAGCTACACCTGTACTATCCTCTGCGGGAGTACGGAAAGCTATACCAAATACCTTGTTGTCATCATCATTTTTCATTGTAAAGATGCGTGCACCACTCTTTTTATGTCTGTAGATGCAGGCATCAGTAGAAAGCTCCTCTATTCTTTTTGTCTCAATCAGCTCATATGATCTCATTAGGTCGCTCCTCTCTACATATGCTATAGATATATTATCTATCGTCTCTAGTGTCTCAAAAACAAATGCGTGGAATATTTATATATTTCCAATCAATCTATCCTTAAATATCGCTACTGCCTCTCTGGTAGTAAGATGAACCAGCATCAGCTCATCAGTCTTTGTAGCCATAGGGCAGGCATCCTGGACGCCATATCTTTTGGCAATCTTCCTGGCACGGTAAAGATTGAACTCTGAAGTTATAATACCAATGGACAAAGGACGGTCAGGCCCCATAATTATATCATCTCCAAAGTTATTTTTCTCTATCGGAGGCTGATTATTATGTCTGATACGATTGGCCATCATCTTTTGTTCATGATCCTGATTAATGGTGCGCAGTGAAAAGCCGATCTTTTCCTGTGTTGAATCGGAGTAAAACTCCAGCAATAAATTTCTGTCCGGTACTCCGGCCCTTATCATGTAATGATACATGATAGTAGCCTCTGTACTCATATCATAATCACTGCGACCACCTGACAAAACAAAAATAGTGTTCGGATTGTCCTCATAATACTCGAGTGCCCTGTCCAGTCTCCTCTTGAGAGACTTGGATATTTTGTTATCTACAAGATCTGTCCCCATCACTATGACGTAATCCAGGTTCCTCTGCTCTCTGGTATGTGAATTGGAAAAGATAACGCTAAGTATCGTGACCAATGTCATAACAGCAAGCCCATAAGTTGTAAATACAAAAATAAAGGGTCTCAGATTAATCTCTTTTTTATCTTTATGCCTGGTCTTAAGGTATCTCACCAACACAAACATAATAAAGTTTATCACGGCAAACAATGGCCAGAACCACATAAAACTGGTCAGCCCATAAGTTATAAAAATTGCCGTTATGTATGCAAGTGATGCAATACCAATTGCTATAAAGATAAATTCCATATAAATGTAAGACTCCCCTCCCTCCGGCATATCCTGTCCATGGATACTGTCCAGACAGAGGTGATCATCTCTATCTCCTTAGTAAAGTCCTGAAAAGAATGCAGTCTCTCCTTAGTCAACATCAACCTTTTCAGGTGTTACCTTTCTGATAATGTCTCTGGCCTCAGGTGCAACAGAAAATCTGACCTTGATCTGCTGACACGCATGTGGACATGACTCCTGAGGAACATCTGTCTCAGCGTCACGGATCTCGAGGACCTCAATAGGGATATCATCACCATTAGGCTTCATGATCTCGATCATCTCACCGACTGAGAACTTGTTTTTCTGCTCAAGATAGCTCCACCCCTCATCATCGGTACGCTGTATTGTTCCGAGATATACTGAGCCTGTAACATAAGTATTGTTATCATAGATATGATCATCCGCAGTAGGCTTGCCATAGTAGAAACCTGTAGTGAACTCTCTGTAAGTGCACTTGGCGATCTCTGACTTGTACCACTCCATATTTGCCAGATACTTTTCACGGCTCTCCTTTAGATCATCAAGAGCCTTACGATATGTTCTGGCAACTGTCGCTACGTAAAGGGCTGTCTTCATTCGCCCCTCGATCTTTAATGAATCAATACCTGCATCAATAAGCTCAGGTACATGCTCTATCATACAGAGGTCCTTGGAGTTAAATATAAAGGTGCCTCTCTCGTTTTCATAGATAGGGAAGTACTCTCCCGGGCGCTTTTCCTCAACGATATTATACTTCCATCTGCATGGATGTGTACACTCTCCGCGATTTGCATCTCTACCTGTAAAGTAGTTGCTGAGCATGCAGCGGCCTGAATATGACATGCACATAGCTCCATGGATAAATGCCTCTATATCCAGATCCTCAGGAATATGCTGTCTTATCTCCTTGATCTCCTTTAAGCTCAGCTCTCTGGCACAAACTACACGCTTGGCACCAAGCCTGTACCAAAACTCAAAGGTCTCATAGTTAGTATTGTTGGCCTGAGTTGATATATGTATCTCTATGGTATCAGGGAGGGTCTCCTTGGCAATCATAAATACACCAGGATCAGCCACGAGTACAGCATCGATACCTGTTGTGGCAAGCTCCTTAAAGTACTCACGCACTCCCTCCATGTCTCCGTTATGTGCCAGGATATTGGCAGTAACAAAGACCTTTACGTTTCTTTCATGTGCGAATGCTACTCCCTCTCGGATCTCATCCATCGTAAAGTTTTTGGCATTAGCACGTAATCCAAAAGCCTCTCCTCCGAGATAAACGGCATTGGCTCCGTAATTAACTGCAGTTTTAAGTACATCAAGTGATCCTGCGGGGATCAGTAATTCTGTTTCTTTTAACATTCCTATCACCTTTACTAATAATTATTTTTTAACACTTACGGATATCCCATCGCCATCAGTCAGGATGGAAGTCTCCAGATTTTCATTATGTTTAAGCTCGAAGAGATACTCACGCATACGGCTATGTATAGTACGGTCTCTGCGAGTGACCTGATAACGACTGTAAATGATACTGCCATCCTGGAGGATATTATCACTGAAAAGTACCGCTCCCTTAGGCATCATCCTGAGGATATCCGGCAGCCAAACTATGTATTGAGCCTTGGCAGCGTCCATAAAGATAAAATCAAACTGTCTGCCCTCCTCTGCCAGTCGTTTAAGGGCCCGGCCGGCATCATCATCAATGAGCTGTATACGATCTTTATATATACTTCCGGATATGTTTTTAGTGGCAGCTGTAACTCGTGGCAAGTAGTTTTCCACTGTAGTGATCTCGCAATCCTCCGGCATGACCTCTGCCATGGTAAGAGCAGAATAACCTACTGCTGTCCCTATTTCAAGTATATGTTTAGGACGGAGCATGGTTATGAAACACTTAAGAAGCGCTGCTGTTTCATCCCTGATTATAGGGACTTCTGCCGCAAGCGCTTCTCCTCTGACACTCTCCAGAAGCTTACTCCGATCAGGCTCAAGTGAATGTATATAATTCACAAGTCTTTCATTAGTAATCAAAGTTGTACTTCCTTATATAGTTTATTTTACCGGCAATGCATCAGCCTGTCTGGCCAGTCTGACCCTGAGCAGTTGCAGCAGCACCTCCGGCGGAAGCATTACCCCCTGCATACTGCTGAGCCTGATCTGCCTGAGCCATCTCAGCCGCCTGAGACTCAAAGGCTGCATTGGCCGCATCCTGAGCTATCATGTTTTCATCATCTGATCCGCCGATGATCTCAACACCATTGGCATCAGTCTCAGCTGCTGCCGTAGTCTGAGCCTGTGCGTCAACAAGATTTTTGTCCACCAGCTCCTGATTTTTGGCACCCTCCTGGGTGAAATACTGGATGATATCCACCATGGTCATAGACTTGTTGATGGTGTAAACGCCAGGGACATAATCAGCCTCATAAAGTACCGACTGTACCTTAAAAGCATCTACATTGTCAATAAAGCCCATGGATACAAGCTTTTCCGCTATATCCTCAATTGTATCATCATCCTCAATAACAAACTCCTGATCTATCGCGCCCTTTACCTCCATGGCATGGTCATACATGATACCATGCCCATAGCTGTACGCAGCACGCACGCCATTCATCAAAGCGTATACCAAAAGTGCAATTACGATGACCCGCCAAGCAAGGCCGACTACAAAGCCGACTACTCTCTCTACGGTATCTCTGTGCCCCATGTATTAAACCTCCATGATTATAGGAAGAATCACCGGATTTCTCTTGATACGCTTCCATAGGAAGTCACTAAGGGAATCCTTAATAATATTTTTGATCTTGCCCCAGTCATTGACGTGACGTACAAGACAGTCATCAACTGCATCCTGTACGTGTACTCTGGCCTCTTCCATAAGATCCTCTGACTCGCGGACATAAACAAAACCACGAGACACAAGATCAGGTCCTGCAAGTAAATGTCCTGAATACTTTTCAAGTGTGAGTACAACAACGATTATACCGTTTTGTGCAAGATTCTGACGGTCTCTCAGGACGATATTACCAACGTCACCTACTCCAAGACCATCTACAAATACGCCTCCGGCCTGCACATGCTCCTTGATCTCGGCCTTGCTCTTGCCGTCCTTTAAAGTAAGCTCAAGTACATCTCCGTTTTCAATCAGGAGACACTTTTCCTTGTCGATGCCTATCTCCTCAGCCAACTTGGCTGCAGACATACGATGATGATACTCACCATGTACTGGTATAGAGTACTCTGGCTTTACAAGAGAGAAAAGGAGCTTTAAATCATCAGCGCAGGCATGACCTGATACGTGAGTATCCTGTACGATGACCTGGGCATGAAGCATACATAACTCGTTAACCACCTTGTCTACAGCTTTTTCATTGCCAGGGATCGGATGCGAAGACATGACGACTACATCGTTTGGCTTGATGCGTACCTTACGGTGCATACCGCTGGCCATACGACTGAGTGCCGCCATGGACTCACCCTGAGAGCCTGTTGTGATAAGTACAGTCTGCTCATCCGGATAATTCCTAAGCTGATCGATATCAATAAGAGTGCCCTCCGGGATATCTATATAATTGAGCTCTGAGGCCACGGTGATGACATTGACCATGGAACGTCCCTCTACTACTACCTTACGGTTGTACTTGGCTGCCATGTTGATGATCTGCTGTACTCGATCAACATTGGATGCAAAAGTAGCAACAATAATACGGTTTTGAGTATGCTCTGCAAAAATACGGTCAAGTGTACCGCCTACAGAGCGCTCTGACATGGTGGAGCCAGGCTTGCCTGCATTGGTAGAGTCTGACAGCATAGCAAGCACGCCGCTCTTGCCAAGCTCTGCAAAACGCTGGAGATCGATAGGATCTCCAAATACAGGTGTGTAATCTACCTTAAAGTCTCCAGTATGTACAATCGTACCCACCGGTGTAAATATGGCAAGGGCTGCTGCATCCTGGATAGAGTGGTTGGTCTTTACAAACTCAACCTTGATATCTCCAAAATCAACAACTCCTCCAAATGGGATAACATTCATCTCGATTACCTGATCGAGACCGTTTTCCTTTAACTTGTTCTCAATGAGGGCCATGGTCAGTCTGGTGGCATATACAGGCACCTTGATCTGCTGGAGCACATATGGCAGGGCTCCGATATGGTCCTCGTGTCCATGAGTGATAACAAATCCCTTGATCTTGGAAATGTTGCTCTTTAAATATGTGATGTCCGGGATTACCAGATCGATACCAAGCATGTCACCTGATGGGAATGCGAGGCCGCAGTCAACAATCATGATACTGTCATCTGTCTCAAAGGCAGTGATGTTCATGCCAATCTGATCCAGTCCTCCAAGTGGAATGATCTTGAGTTTACCGTTTTTTCTCATCGTATCCGCCTCAGACCTCTGTCTTTTCTTTCTGTTACCATTGTTTCTGGTTACTCTAGGCGTAGCAGCTATCGCATCCTCTGCATCACTCTGTACAGGTTTTCTGCTCTGAGCAGAAGTCCTGGTCTTTCTAACCGGCCTTGGCTTTACCTGCGAGCTGATCTCTGATACTGCCTCCGGCTGCTCTACATCGGACTGATCCTCTGCAGTCTTATCTGCCGCAGGTCTGCGACGTGGCGCTCTACGCTGCTGTGGTTTACGAGCATGCCTCTCTCCTGTAGAAGTCTGCTCAACTGTATCCTTTACTCCTGACTCAACAATGTCTTTAGCGTCTTTATTTGTGTTACTTCTCAATCGTTATACCTTCTCCTTCCAGAAGTGTAGAAAAAATCTGCATAAGTGCTTCCGATTCCTTTTCATCAACGAACTCATAGTCTGCCTCTGCATCCTCCGGACCTGAGACATCCTTCATGACGTAACATTCTCCGTCCTCACCCTCTGGTGCATCTGTCACGAGGATATAATTAACCCCCTGAACTGTAGTCTCCTCAAGGATCTCCAACTCAAGGCTACCATCTTCTGATTTTAATCGGATCGTGTTCTCCATGTCCTAATCTCCTAACTCCTGATTATTGTTGTGACAGGCAGAATATGCCTCTCAATTAATATTTAGACAGGCTTTAAGCCTCTCAAATCACTATAAAAATCCTGTCAGCCTCTCAAATACTGCTCAAGGATCAACTGCGCGGCCACCTGATCGATAACCTTTTTCTGATCGCATCTCCTGACCCCGGTCTCGTCCAGTATCTCCGCTGCCTCAACTGTGGTGAGACGCTCGTCAGTAAACTCAATTGGAACTGATACTCTCTGTGCAAGCTTTTCAGCGAATGCTCTCGTACTGAGAGCTCTCTCGCCCTCCGTATCGTCCATGTTGAGAGGAAGTCCCAATATGATCTTTTCAACGTCATTGTCCTCAACGATCTTTTGAATCTCGGCCAATGTCTTACGCAGCTTGGACTCTCTATCCCTGAGAATAGTCTTTAAAGGCTGCACTGTAATGCCCATAGGATCAGTGATGGCCACTCCCACCGTTTTTGATCCATAATCTAAACCTAAAATCCTCACATAAATCTCCATAAAAACAAAAGAGTCTGCCAGGTGGACAGACTCTTAGTAGACACACTAATTACTTGCTGAGCTTTGCCTCAACATAAGTTTTCATAAGCTCCTCAAGGATCTCATCACGCTCAACCTTCATAATAAGGCTACGGGCACCCTTGTGGCTTGTTATGTAAGTCGGATCACCAGACATAATATAGCCGACGATTTGGTTGATAGGATTGTAGCCCTTTTCTGTCAGTGCCTCATAGACACGGGTCAAAACCTCTGTAACATCCAAATCGTAATCCTGCATCGGTCTGATAATCTGTGTACTGCCTAAATCGCTCATATTGTCACGTCCTTTTAATAACTTAATTAATTCTATAACATTTATATTGTCATTGCAAGTACGCATGTATCACAGAAATCTATGCCTCTGACCCTTATTATTTGTCCGATTTTACCTTCATCCGAGGCTCTGTCAGTTACAGGAACAACATAACGCACATAACATTTATTGTAACCGCGCAAATATTCTCTCCCGTCTATTGTCACGATCTCCTCCGGAATTATCTCATCATCCCGGCCTATAAAGTGCTGTCTGAATGTCTCCGACCTGACTCTGTCAAGCTCTATAAGCTTTTCCGAACGCTGTGATTTTGTCCTGTCCGGTATCTGCCCGGGCATCCTGTCCGCTACTGTGCCCTGACGTCTGCTGTACTTAAATACATGGAGCTCATAAAATCCTATCTCATCTATAAAACTATAGGACTCTGCAAAATCCTCCTCTGTCTCTCCCGGAAACCCCACTATAACATCTGTTGTTATGGAGACCTCCGGCCATGCTGCCCTAAGTATCTCCACAGATTTCCTAAAGGATGCAGTATCATAATGCCTGTTCATGGCTCTGAGTGTCCTGTCACACCCGCTCTGTAGAGACAGATGGAAGTGAGGGCACATCTCTGGTATCTTTTTAAGCTCTCTCACAAAAGCCTCTGTGATTATACGTGGCTCCAGACTGCCAAGTCTGACTCTCGTCACACCAGGAACTGCCGCAGTTTCTCTGATAAGCTCCAAAAGTCTCTCAGACGGGATATCATTGTCCATAGCATACTCGTAATTGGCATTGTCAAAATCCAGTCCATAGGAGGACAGATGGATACCTGTAAGTACCACCTCATGATATCCTCTCCTTGCAAAATCCTCTACCTCTCTTACTGCGCTCTCCAGGGACCTGGATCTGATACGTCCTCTCACATAAGGGATAATGCAATAGGAGCAGAACTGATTGCATCCATCCTGTACCTTGAGGAACACGCGACCATTGTCTGATATCTCTCCGGCACTGAGCTCCTCATAGGACCTCTCTATAGATATATCACCAACATGACTCTCAATCCTGCTTTTAAAATTACGCTTATCTCTCACTGCTTCACCAAAGCTGGCAGTCTCTTCTGTATTTGTATTTGACTCTGTCTCTGATTTTATCACAGGATCTTGGCCAGGATTCTGGCCATGCTCATGTGCGTTATCATAGTAATCCGAAAGGATATCGATTATACTGCCCTTTCTATTATTGCCCACCAGGATATCGACAGCAGCATCCTCCTTGAGCTCCTCTGCTCTCGCCTGGACATAGCACCCCACTGCAATGACCACTGCATCCGGATTCATGGATCGTGCCTTGTGTATCATCTGTCTCGACTTACGATCCGCAATATTGGTAACAGAACATGTATTAATGATGTATATGTCCGCTATGTCATCCTCCCAGGAAACAATCTCTGCTCCTGCCTCCCGGAGCTCAGAAACCATAGCCTCCGCCTCATATGAGTTAACCTTGCAGCCCAGGTTATGCATGGCTGCTCTCTTATTTTTTAAATCCATTTTTCCCTTTTTAATCTTTATATATTTTCGCTAAATTTTTTCCAAAAATGTCCTTGTTTTCCTTCATGAAACAAATCACAATCTATTGACTTTTCAAGTTTCTTATTGTTAGAATTAAATGCAAACTAAGTGTTTATTTATACAAAGTTTAAATATATTATTTTAAGGAGGATTTCAATCGTGAAAACCGTTCGTATCTCACTTAATTCTATCGATAAAGTAAAGTCTTTCGTCAATGAGCTTGTAAAGTTCCCAGACGTTGACTTTGATCTTGTATCTGGACGTTATGTAATCGATGCCAAGTCAATCATGGGTATCTTTTCCCTTGATCTGTCAAAGCCTATCGATCTCAACATCCACGCAGATGCCAATCGTATGGACGAGATTCTTTCTGCTCTGACACCATATATCATTGCAGAGTAATCAGTATCGTATCATTGTAACGATAAATTAACAAGTATGAAACAGAGTGCGTGCGCTTTTGTACGCACTCATTTTTTACGCAACGAGGAGCAGTGCTTCCTCTCCCTAACAGAAAAGGAGTTTTATGCAATACCAAAGCTTTCTTATCAAGTATGCCGAGATAGGTACCAAGGGCAAAAACCGTTATGTGTTTGAGGATGCTCTGGTCCATGACATTCGCAAAAAGCTTGAGCGCGCCGAGGGCGATTTTAAGGTATACCGCGAGCGCGGACGTATCTATGTTACTGTTAAATCAGAGACCTATGACTATGACGAGACTGTTGATGCTCTACAACATGTATTCGGCATCGTTTCCATCTGCCCTATGATCCAGATGGACTCTACACATGAGTACCGCGAGGTATCAGACAAGGTTCTGGAGTATTTTCAGGAGGTCTATGGAGACCGTAAGCTTACTTTTAAGGTAAGCACCAGACGAGCTGACAAGGACTTCCCAATGCAGTCCAATGAGGTGGATGCAGAGCTGGGACACGACATACTTGAGAGATTCAGCAACACTTCTGTTGATGTACACAACCCTGAGGTCATCGTCCATGTGGAGATCCGCCAGTTTATCAACATCTACTCTGAGATCATCCCGGGTGTAGGCGGTATGCCACTAGGCACCAATGGCAAGGCTATGCTTTGTCTCTCAGGTGGTATCGACAGCCCTGTTGCGGGCTACATGATCGCCCGTCGTGGTGCCATCATCGAGGCCACCTACTTCCACGCTCCACCATATACCTCAGAGCGTGCCAAGCAAAAGGTTGTGGATCTTGCCAATGAGGTAGCCCTCTACTCAGGCCCTATCGCATTACATGTTGTAAACTTTACAGATATCCAGTTAAAGATCTACGAAAAGTGTCCTCATGAGGAGCTCACCATCATCATGCGTCGTTATATGATGCGTATTGCTGAGGCCATCGCTGAAAAGCGCGGCTGTATAGCACTTATCACTGGCGAGTCCATCGGGCAGGTTGCCAGCCAGACTATGCAGTCTCTGGTTTGTACCAACGAGGTTTGTAACCTCCCTGTCTATCGTCCGGTTATCGCATTTGATAAACAGCAGATCGTTGAGGTATCCCAAAAGATCGGTACCTATGAGACATCTATTGAGCCTTTCGAGGATTGCTGCACTATCTTTGTAGCCAAGCATCCTGTTACAAAGCCACTTCCAGAAAAGATCCGTAAGTCAGAGCAGATCGTATATGACGAGATGCTCCCACTTGTTGACAAGGCCATTGAGGAGGCTGAGCTCATCTGGTGTGCCGGCAAGAAGAACTGATATAAGTAAACAATTTCAATTATAAAAGCACTGGATAGCAGAAATACTATCCAGTGCTTTTATTCATGTAAGAAAATGCCATTTTTTATATTGAAAACAGAATATTTATTTCTTCCTTGCAGTGACATTAACCCACTCGCCCTGATGATTGATCTCCAGGATCTCCCAGGTATCAGAATGTGCCTTAAAGGCATCAACTACCTCCTGCTCTCGCTCATTAAGGATACCTGATGTAATAAAGATACCATCCTTACGGAGGAGGCATCCCACCTCGCCGGTCAAAAGGACGATTACAGGTGCGAGAATGTTGGCAACAACAATGTCGTACTTGCCAAGCCCCATCTGGGTCTTGACTGCCTCATCGCCGATAACATTACCAACTACCATATCAAAGCTTGTCTCAGGGAGCTGATTGGCTTTCAGATTGTCACGTACTGCAGGCATTGCCTCCTCGTCGAGATCAGTGCCATAAATGTGACCTGCGCCAAGCTTTAATGCAGTGATACCAAGGATACCTGAACCTGTTCCGATATCAGCCACCTCGTCCCCCTGTGCCATGTATTTCTGGAGCTGACGTATGCAAAGCTGAGTAGTCTCATGCATACCTGTGCCAAATGCTGTACCAGGATCGATTTCGATGAGGAGTTTGTCCTTGTCCTCCTCTGGAACCTCCTCCCAGGTAGGCTTTATGAGAATGTCTCCCACTGTAAATGGATGGAAGAATGTCTTCCAGTTATTGATCCAGTCCTTGTCCTCTGTCTCAGAGCTCTCGATAGTACCCTCTCCGATGTCACAGTAATTACTCATATCCCTGAGAGTTTCCTCAACCTCCTGGAGAAGCTTTTTGAGCTCAGCAGGTGTGTAGACATTGGAGGTATTTGGCATATAACTTGCATCTACTGATGGATCCTCCATATACTTTTGTGCCTTCTCAATACGATCCTGCTTGGCCTCAGGGTCCAGGACCTCTACATAAAAGCTAACATCTGCCTTGCCGTCATCCGGCCCGATATCAGGGAGAATGTCTATGAACATGCCCTTTGTGTCATCCTCTGAAAGTGGAATCTTGTCCTCGATCTGAACACCATCAAGTCCGAGATCTGCGAGATTGGCACTCAGGATATCCTCCGCCTCAGTTGTAGTATGTATAGTAAATTTTTTCCAAACCATTACTTAAAAGCCTTTCTATTATCATTACCTGAAGTTGTAATCTGAGAGACTATATCTCTGTAATCACTTGAAACATGTCGTTCCCGTCCCTCAAATTGCCCCTTTCAGTATTTCAATCTATATCAGAATCTTGTAAACTTGCTGAGCATAGGTATCAGCTCTTTCAGTGCATCAATGCACACATCAACCTCATCCTTTTCATTGAACATACCAAAGGAAAATCTAATGGTTGAGTCAAGAAGCTCTGGTTTAACACCTATAGCCTTGAGTGTACCGGAAATACCAGGGTGATTGGAAGAACAGGCAGATCCTGAACTTACATAGATACCCTTTTCCTCAAGTGCATGGAGCAGTACCTCAGCACGTACCTTGGCAAAGGACACTGACACAATGTTTGGTGCGGACGCATTTCCTCTTTCCGAATTGACAGTTACTCCATCAATCTTTGAAACCTCATCTATAAAGTAATCCTTTATCTCAAGGAGCTTTTTTATCTTGGCGTCATGATCCTTGTAAGCCATCTCTGCAGCAAGGCCCATACCGGCAATACCTGGAACATTATGAGTTCCGGAGCGCATATCCTCCTGCTGTCCTCCACCATATATAAGTGGTCTAAGCTTTATCTTTTCATCAACATAAAGGAACCCAACTCCCTTTGGTCCATGGAATTTGTGCCCCGAAACAGACATCATATCAATGTATTGTTTCTTTGGGCGGATAACAAGTTTGCCATAAGCCTGGATAGCATCTGTGTGAAACCAGGTATTAGGATTACACTCCTTTACTATCTTACCGATCTCCTCAACCGGCTCTATAGCACCTATCTCATTGTTGACATGCATAACCGATACGAGGATGGTATCTGGTCTGATGACCGCTCTGAGATCCTCAAGATTTATATGGCCCTTACTGTCTACAGGAAGATATGTGATCTCATATCCAAGCTCTGCAAGTGTATCAAGTGGCTTGTATATTGCTGCGTGCTCTACCTGTGATGAGATAATATGCCTGCCCTGTTTTCGTTTAGCAAAAGCAGTTCCAAAAATCACTGTATTGTTGGACTCTGTACCACCTGATGTGAAAAAGATTTCTTTTGGTTTCACCTTAAGTGTTGCTGCAACCTGATCACGCGCTGTCCTGAAATACTTTTCTGCGTCAAATCCCTTTATATGTTTTGAGGATGGATTACCATAATCCTCCTCCATAGTCTTTTTAACAAGCTCTATTACCTCAGGGTAAACTCTGGTAGTTGCTGAATTGTCAAAATATATTTCTCTCATTTATTCCTCTTATTTCTTAATACGCACATTCATCTGCGTAAATAAAAATGTCATTGATTCAAATTTCGTCCTATGCACTAATCTTCCGCACCCATTGATTCCAATGTTAACATCAACATGCTCATGCTTGTGATAGCCGCTGTCTCTGTCCTAAGTATACGTTTGCCCAATGTTATCGGCTCAATACCATGCTTTAATGCATCATCGATCTCTCCATCTGAGAAACCGCCCTCTGGTCCGATAAACACTGCTATCCTGCCATGGTTTGGTACTTTTTTGAGCTCCTCCATGGTGTGTCTTATATTTTTAGCATTTTCATATGGGATCAGCTTAATGTCAAAATCCCTGACATACTCCATGGCATCTTTCCATTTCATGATAGGCATTACATCCGGTATGATAGAACGCTTGGACTGCTTGGCTGCAGCCTCTGCAATAGCCTGCCAGCGCTCAATCTTTTTCTGCGCCCTCTTATCATCAAGTTTTATTACTGTATTTTGGGAATCCAGAGGAACAATGGCATGAGCACCAAGCTCAACGGCCTTTTGGATAATAAGCTCCATCTTATCCTGTTTTGGCAGTCCCTGGAACAGATAAATATCCGCCGGAAGCTCATGTATCTCCTCAACAAAATTGATATGGAGGATGACCTCAGGTATGTCACTTACAGTCGCTCTTGAGTCATTAGCGCTTCTAGCTCCGTCATTGGCGCTCTTAGCTCCGCCGCTCAATGCCTCCTTTATCCACTCCTCATCATGTATGTCAACCACATCGCACTCGTAGTCCGTACCCTCGCCATCTGAAATAAGGATTTTTTCACCCACCCTGACACGGAGAACATTCTTTAAATGATTATAGTTGTCTCCTGTGAGATGGACCTCTCTGGTATCTGTATCTATATTTGATCTGTCTACAAAAAAATGATGCATGTTTACTCTCTTTTAAAATCAAATGTCACCCATTAACTATGAGCCAATAAATATTATGAAGTGCTTTAATCCATAACATTATATAGCTAATACATTATAAAACCCGGTCATCGTAAGGCCACGCCACTATATAACCAAGCCTACAAAACTAAAATATTATAACTGTACTGATAATATACGTCCAGCCTTCTTTTTCACACAATAACAACAAAAAACCGCCGCTCTACTGTTTCACCAGTAGAATGACGGTAGTATATTAATGATATTAGCAATCTGACAAATAATCACTAAATCCAGAATCCATGGATATCAAATGATCAGATCTATCAGATCTCGACCTCCTCACCACAAGCCTCTGCATAAGCCTTGAGAGCCTCTTTCTGCTTTTTATTGAGGGATGATGGGATGTTTACAACGATAGTAACATAATGATCACCACGTACATTAGGATTGTTGAGACTAGGTACGCCCTTGCCACGGAGTCTGGTCTTGGTATCAGACTGAGTACCTGGCTTGATCTGGAGCTCAACATTGCCATCAACTGTACGGATAATCTTTTTACCACCGAGAGCAGCTGTTGCAAAACTGATCTCCTCTGTGGAGTAAATGTTGACACCCTGACGCTTGAAGAATGGGTGCTGTGATACAGCTATGTCTACCAGGAGATCTCCTCTTGGTCCGCCATTCTGTCCTGGATCTCCACCGCCTGAACGACGTAATGTCTGTCCATCATCAATACCTGCAGGAATTGTGATCTCAATGTTCTTTTGAGTTGTGATGTAGCCCTCACCGTGACAGTCTGAGCACTTTTCCTTAACAATCTTACCACTACCCTGACACTCAGGACATGTAGTAACCTGCTGTATAGTACCAAACATGCTCTGACGTGTAACAACTACCTGACCACGTCCATTACATCTTGGACATGTCTCAGGCTGTGTACCAGGCTTGGCTCCTGTTCCATTACATTTTTTACACTCATCCTTATAACGGATCTTGACAGTCTTTTTACATCCCTTGATAGCCTCGTCAAATGTTATACGCACACCTGTACGTATGGACTGTCCACGCGTAGCCTGATTGGCTGCACCGCCGCCATATGAGGAAAATCCTCCTCTGCTGCCGCCACCAAAACCAAAAATATCTCCAAAGATATCTGAGAAATCCATGCCGCCAAAATCAAAACCGCCGAAACCACTGCTCTGACCAGCTGCAGAATTTGGATCAAATGCTGCATGACCATAAGTGTCATAAGCCTTACGCTTCTGCTCATCAGAAAGAACTGCATAAGCCTCATTGGCCTCACGGAACTTCTCTGCTGCTGCAGCATCACCTGGATTGGCATCCGGATGGTATTTTTTGGCAAGCTTACGGAAAGCTCTCTTAATGGTTGCGTCATCAGCGTTTTTATCTACGCCAAGGACCTCATAATAATCTCGCTTCTGTTCTGCCATCTTTATCTCCTAATTTTACTTCACTCAATGTAAAGTCTATTTCTATGTATAGTTGATCTGGATATCTCTATCCATAACCACAGCGTAATGCCGATAAACTATAGATCATAGATCCTACTGTAAATCGACATATTGCCCCCGGCGCACTGCGCCGGAGGCCTTATGAATAATACCTTACGCCGTCTATTGTGTAAAGGTCTTTAGTTAATACACCACCCGAAACAACTAACTAAACAATTTAAAATCGATTAAACTCTAGTCGGTCATCCAAGGAGAAAGTAGATTAAACCTCCTTGAAGTCTCCATCTACAACGTTGTCATCAGGATTTGATGTCTGCTGAGCACCCTGATCTGCTGCACCCTGTGCACCAGCAGCGCCTGCAGCACCAGCTGCTCCCTGAGCTGCCTGAGCCTGCTCATAAACCTTTGAGAAGAGTGCCTGTGAAGACTTCATAAGTGTCTCCTGAGCTGCCTTGATCTTCTCAGCGCCATCCTTTGTGATGGACTCAAGTGGGTTAGCTGCAAGAACATCCTCAAGAGCCTTGAGATCTGCCTCAACCTGTGCCTTGTCTGTGCCAGAGATCTTGTCTCCTACATCCTCAAGAGCCTTCTTGGTCTGGAATACGATAGAATCAGCACCGTTTCTAGCCTCGATAGCCTCCTTCTTTTCCTTATCAGCTGCCTCATACTGTGCAGCCTCCTTAACAGCCCTATCAATATCCTCTGAGCTCATGTTTGAACCAGATGTGATTGTGATATGCTGCTCCTTACCTGTACCCTGATCCTTGGCTGATACATTAACGATACCGTTGGCATCGATATCAAATGTAACCTCGATCTTTGGTACACCACGCTGTGCTGGGAGGATACCATCAAGTCTGAACTGTCCAAGAGTCTTGTTGTCACGTGCAAACTCACGCTCACCCTGTACTACGTGGATATCTACAGCAGTCTGGTTGTCCTCAGCAGTTGAGAATACCTGAGATGCTCTTGTAGGGATTGTTGTATTTCTCTTGATAAGAGGTGTAGCTACACCACCAAGTGTCTCGATAGAAAGTGTAAGTGGTGTTACATCAAGAAGAAGGACATCACCGGCACCAGCATCACCTGCAAGCTTACCACCCTGGATAGCTGCACCGATAGCTACGCACTCATCCGGGTTAAGAGTCTTGCTAGGCTCCTTACCTGTGATCTGCTTAACCTTTTCCTGAGCAACAGGCATACGTGTTGAACCACCAACAAGGAGAACCTTGTCGAGCTCACCAGATGTAAGACCTGCATCACGAAGAGCATTTGTAACAGGGAGACCTGTTCTCTCTGTAAGATCTGATGTAAGCTCCTCAAACTTAGCTCTTGTAAGAGTCATATCAAGGTGCTTAGGGCCCTCAGCTGTAGCTGTGATGAAAGGAAGGTTGATATCTGTTGTTGTAGATGCAGAAAGCTCCTTCTTTGCCTTTTCAGCTGCCTCCTTAAGTCTCTGGAGGGCCATCTTATCGTTGCTGAGATCTACGCCCTCAGCCTTTTTGAACTCCTCAACCATCCAGTTCTGGATACGGTTATCATAATCATCACCACCAAGACGTGTATCACCGTTTGTTGAAAGAACCTCGATAACACCATCTCCGATATCGATGATAGAAACATCAAATGTACCACCACCAAGGTCATAAACCATAACCTTCTGCTCATTACCCTCATCAAGACCATAAGCAAGAGCTGCTGCTGTAGGCTCGTTGATGATACGCTTTACATCGAGACCAGCGATCTTGCCGGCATCCTTTGTTGCCTGACGTTGAGCATCGTTAAAGTATGCAGGAACTGTGATAACAGCCTCTGTAACCTTTTCACCAAGGTATGCCTCTGCATCAGCCTTGAGCTTCTGGAGGATCATAGCTGAGATCTCCTGTGGAGTGTAATCCTTGCCATCGATGCTTACCTTGTAATCTGAACCCATATGTCTCTTGATAGAAGCGATAGTTCTATCAGCATTTGTAACAGCCTGACGCTTTGCTGGCTCACCAACAAGTCTCTCACCATTTTTTGTAAAAGCTACAACTGATGGTGTAGTCCTAAGTCCCTCAGCATTGGCGATAACAGTAGGCTTACCACCCTCCATAACTGCTACACAACTGTTTGTTGTACCTAAATCAATTCCAATTATCTTACCCATAAGACTCTCCTTTTTTATCTAAAAACAATCTTGTAATCTATTTACTTGCTCCCGACTCGTGCCAATGTCTCCGCCGGAAGTGCATCATCGATAAGGAACTCTCCTCATCGCCATGAACTATTTCTTGACCTTGACCATGCTGTGTCTCACAACCTGATCCTTGTAAGTGTAACCCTTTTGCAGATCCTGTGTTATGGTATCCTCCTCAACATCACTCTCTGTATCTGTCATAACTGCGTTATGCAGGTTAGGGTCAAACTTCTCTCCCTCAGCCTTGATGGCCTTGACATCGAGATCCTCAAACATCTTCTGTATCTGCTTGTAGATGCCCTGAACGCCCTTTGTAAAAGCGTCATCCTCATCCTCCTTCTCTACAGTAAGAAGCGCTCTCTCAAAGTTATCAACAACTGGAAGAAGCTTTTCTATAACATCTCTGGCACCGAAATCAAAATTCTGCATTTTTTCCTTTTCGGTACGCTTACGGAAGTTATCAAACTCAGCATAAAGTCTTGTGTACTTATCCTTCCAATCGGCAACCTCGGCCTCATATTTTTCCTTAAGCTTGGCTGTTTTGATATCCTCGGCCTCTGCCTCGCCGGCCTCTGCAGATGACTCATCAGATGTTTCTCCATCCTCTGTGCTCTCTGCTACGTCCTTTTCAACATCCTCTGCAGGCTGTGTACCGGCGTCCTCTGCCTGGCCTGCTGTAGTCTCTTCTGTGCCCTGCTCTTGGGAAGACTGCTTTAACTCCTCGTCTTTCAAGATAACCTCCTGTCTCAAGTTCTCCATCGAACCTTGTATATCATATGCTGCATCGCAGCTTTTAAACTGTACCTATGCTTTACGGCTGTATCTATGTGAACCGGCTACTCAAAAGCCTGATCCATCTCACTCTGTAACTTACTGAGTATCTCAAGTACCTTTTCGTAATCCATACGCTTAGGTCCTATAACACCAATGGTGCCCTTGAGTCCGTTGCCCAGCTCATAATTGGCTGTGACCACTGAGCAATCTGCCATATTTTGAAGTGGTGACTCATCACCAATATAAACCTGTATAGGTTTCCTGCCATCGCTCTGCTCCTGAGTATCCTTTACAAGCTGTGCAAGCTCATCCTTGGTCTCAAAGGCACTGATAAGCTTGGATGCGTTGTCCGACTCTGTAAGCTCAGGGTACTTGAATATATTGGTGGCTCCGGAAGTATATATCTGAGTGTCTCCCAGATTGATATCCAACATATTGACTATGCTCTTTACGATAGCCCTGATAGTCTCCTTGTTTTTGGTACGTGCAAGAAGCTGTGCAAGACGTCCCTCAGTTATATCTGATACGCTGAGACCGTTTAGCTCATCGTTGAGCAGCATGTTGATGCTCAGCACCCGGTTGAAATCCAACTCCTCGGAACCGTCAAGAACAACTGTTGATGTCTTGACTATATTGCCCTGCATCATGACAACAAGAAGCAGCCTCCTGGCATCCACAAGTGATGTCTGTATGAACTTTATCTTGTTGGTCCTGATGGATGGTCCTGTAACAACCGCTGCGTAATTGGTGTTCTGGGCCAGATTTTTAACCAGTGTCTGCAAGGTGGTCTCCAAACGGTCGACCTTTTCAAACAACTCAGTCTTTACATCGTCAATCTCCTGCTGATGTGTCTCCATCAACTGATCAACATAAAATCTATAACCCTTGTCACTAGGGATACGACCTGCAGAAGTATGAGGCTGTACAATGTACCCCATCTCCTCGAGATCACTCATCTCATTTCTAATGGTGGCAGAACTCAGATTTAAACCTGAATACTTACTAATAGTCCTCGAACCAACCGGCTCTCCGGTCTCAAGATAATTTTTAATAATCGTTGTAAGGATAACAACCTTACGCTGATCAAGCTCCATCTGTCCGCCTCCTTTTCTTTTATATCTGTTAGCACTCAAAATATTGGAGTGCTAACATCTGAAAGTTATAATACTCGCCTTGCCATTTTATGTCAAGAGATTTAGCAAAATGCAATTGTGAAATAAAAATGAACAAAAGGCGAATGCATCCGCCACAACTCCGGTGGTAGACATTCGCCTTTTATATAGGGTATTGGTATTAATATTTAAGCTGAAGAAAATGTAACATCTGAGTATCCATATCAGAGCTCACTAAGCTCCTGATGCATCATTTTACAAGATCAGATCCCGTCTGCTGCCAGCTGTCCTGCAAGACGGCCGAATGTAGCAATACGGCCTGCCTGTGTGCCGGATAAAAGGTTTGGATAGCTGCCGTTATAGTAATTTCCGGCATCATTACCCACAACATAGAGTCCAGGGATAGGCTTGTACTCCTTGTTAAGTGCATGCATATTCTCGTCTACCTGGATACCATCCAGCGAACAGATGAGATATCCTCCTGCCTGACGCACACCATAGAAAGGAGCCTCTGTAAGGGATGAAAGTCTATAACTCTCCTTGCCATAATCCTCATCCTCTCCCTTATTATAGAGCTCGTTGTAACGGTCAACTGTGGCCTTAAAGGTATCTGCAGGAATACCCAGCTTGTCAGCAAGCTCCTCGATCGTATCTGCCTTGACTATGTAGCCATCCTCCTCGAGCTGAGCATTCATACCCTGTACCATCTCCATGGTAAATACAGGTGCAGTACCATTGGCATGAGGATAGAGTCTGCTGCAGCCATGAGTCTCAAATCTCTTGCAGTCATCAGCATACTTGCTGTCCCAGATCTCACAGTAAGTGTGGAATGACTCCTTGGCAGTCTGATGAACTATATAATCATAAGGCTGTGACTCATTCATGAAACGCTCACCCTCGAGATTGACCTTGAGGAATGGCTGTGAGCCCATCCAGAATAGCGTTCCTCTGGTAGGCTCTCCGATCTTACCCACCTCATCAGGCTTTATGGCACCACACTCAAATATCATGGAGGTGTGAGTGGTATCCATGATGGCTCCTGCCCAGAGGCATGCGCGAATGCCGTCGCCCTTGGCGCCTGGCTTTGAAAAGTTCACACTTGTCTGCTCAAGTGTCCATGGCTGGAGCTGCTTAAGCATATCCTCGTTGGCACTATATCCTCCGGTTGCGAGGATGACACCCTTTACTGCATTATAAATGTAAACATTCGCATACTGGAGCTCACCAATGATGAGGTAGTAGAGCGGGTACAAAGGGGAGATCTGGCCATCGGTCTCATAATGGATCTCGGCAGTCCCATAAAAGGGCTAGAGCGCTACGGCATCATAGACTGCACTCTGTCTGTCATGGCCGAGAAGCACCATCGTCTATGGAACAGCCCACCCATCAGCATCAGAGAGCTGGATGGCGAGACTATCCAGGCACCAGGTATGAGCGATGCTTTTAAACCGCTTTTTGACATAATAAAAAAGGAGAACCTCGACATCAAAATCGAGATATCTCCTCATTATTATCAAGTATATTATAAGGTGCGTGACACCGGCATCCTGGGACTCAATCGATATTTCCCTCCGGAAAACGGAACCCCTCACAGTAACTGTGACGTACTGCTCACTGATGCACCTCCGCTGTGTGCCTCTGTGATAACCTGTGAAAAATCATCAGGTATACCAAATCTCAATGCTTTTATAACGCCCTTTGTAAATAACCTAAAGGACCATTATAAAGATGAGCCCTTTGCAAGAGCTAAACTGGACTAAAAAAGGCCCTTATACCGGAACCGCTAAATATACATCAGCGTACTGCCAACCCCTGTCAGTTACGCCAGCGGCCTCTCTGTAAGTGTTGTAATAAACATCGATGAGATTGCCCTTAACTCCACTGCCTATGTCCTCTACAGTATAAACGGTATTGTTTGTAAACACCTTTGTACCTAAAGGAAGAATGCTAAGATCCGCTGCTATAGTGTGATCCGCCTGGGTATAGGCCCCGGAGTATGTCGTGCCTGCCCCATAATATCCAGTAAGCCTAAAGTTACCAACATGAGAGCCTCTAGCATAGTGAGTAGACTCCTCTGTAACTACAGTGCCCACCTTGGTAACTGCCTGTGCTGATGCAGCTGCCTGCTGTGCCATAAGCTGCTCAGCATACAACTCTGTCTGCATCTCAGCATCAAGGCTCTCCTCTGATGAATTTATCAATGTCTGTCCTGTGACCATGGAGACATCGCTCCACTCTGTACCAGTAGGTCCCGGGTTACTATGCGCACTTGCTGCGGCATTGATAAGTGCCGCTGATGCATCATAAGTCCCACTGGATGAACCCGTTGTTTCGGCTGCAAAAGCAGAAGTTGAAACGATGACGGTAACCATCATAGTCACCGCAAGGGTTTTTAACTCTGCTATTTTCATATAATCGTCCTCCATTTACGTACATCAGTCCATAAAATGACTTTTAAATAATGACTGATATCCCATAAGCATAAACTCGTATCAACTATCAGGAAACATAATCTCTGAAGCATTTGTATAACTAAATGTTCTACCTAAAAAGTCAAATACCTCGTTGACATTTTAAAAGTTGATACCATAATGACCAATTTCCGACCACTTTTAGACCATAATACAGATGTCAAAATTGGTCAACTTAAATTTTTATAACCAAATCATAATCTGTATTTATATTTGTTTGGGATTTTGTAGCGTAATCGTAACAATATGGAAACGTTTTTACACAGTAAGCAGCAGCTCTACTGCCATGCGATCTGACAGATTACCGCTCTTTATAGCCTCGTCATAATCAAGACACCTACTGATATAATCCTCTATACTCTCAAGAGAATAATGCTTGGCCTGATTCTGCAGTTTGCCGAGTATCCAAGGGGAAACATTAACAAATCTGGCTGCCTCCTGGCCTGTGAGACCTCTGGTCACTGACTCCTTGGTGAGCAGGAGCTGATTAAAATTACGTCTCATGAGACTCAGTATCTTCATAGGTGCCTCCTGCAGTGTGAGCAGATCCCCGTAATACTGCAGTGCTCTCTCAATGTTGCCCATACTCATCTCCGTGATCATATCAAAAACACGATCCTCAACATTTTGTGAGCATATAGTCTCAACATCCTCATCCTCAATGATATCTCTCTCCCCGGTATAGGCTATGAGCTTTTCCAGCTCTGACGCTATATTATCCATGTTGCTCCCGGTCTTTGAAAGGATGAGCTCCATGGTAGAGCTGCGGATTTTCTTTCCGGCTCCAGTGAGATATCTTGCCGCCCATCGACTGAGCTGGTTGTGATCCTGCAACCCCATCTCACAGGCAAAACCATTTTTCTGTATTGTCTTGTACAGCTTACTGCGCTTATCCACGTCACTCTCTATAAACATGAGATGCGCCGTATCCGGATAGTGCTCTATATCCTCAAGGAAATTTACCAGCTTTTCAGGCGGGGTCTTTTTAAACCACATGCTGTCGCTGACGATGACCAGTCTTCCATTATTATCTCCAAAGGTAAAAGGTATCGTATTCAGCACATCAATGAGCTCGTCCACGTCAGGTGCCCCATCGTAGAATGTATACGCCATGCCATCCTCACCACCAAAAGCTTTTCTGAAAGCCTTTTTGTAGGAGAGCTTGAGATACTCCTCCTCGCCATATATAAGATAATACGGCTTAAAATCACCGCTTTTCAGGTCCACCCCCAGCTGTAAATACTCGTTTTCGTTTTCTTTCTTTCCGTAGGCCATGTTTTACTCCATCAATGAAATACAAAAATTATAATCATTATTTTGAACCTGCGCAACTTTCACCATAATTAAGCCAACAACGAGCCTATTGCCGGCCTAAGGATTGCCAGCCCATTATAATCTCTGGGCAAAAACTGCCACTGCCTTGGCGCTTTATCAAAACATGACATAGACCATGACTTAAATAAAAAAAACGCCATCCCGCATCAGCAGAACAGCGTTTCACAATATCAAACTATTATATTATGATGTGAGTGTCAAAAGTCGATACCGGCTTATCCTCTTTTTGCCTTTCTGACAACCTCATCAAATGTATGCTGTACCTCCATTGATGGCTGGAAGGTCACAAGTGATACTACGATGTTTACGAGGAGTGCAATAACAAATGCAGGGAGCAACTCATAGATAGCAAATACTCCGCCAATTGGTGCAATCAGATACTTCCATACAAATACCATGACACCACCGGCAAACATACCTGCTGTAGCTCCGCCTCGAGTACTCTTTTTCCAGAAAAGTGCCAGAAGCATAACTGGTCCAAATGCAGCACCAAATCCAGCCCAGGCAAAGGATACTACTCTAAATACACTGCTGTTAGGATCCCATGCAAGTACTATACCGATTATAGCAATACCTACTACTGTACCACGGGCAACCAGCATAGATGTCTTTTCATCAAGCTTGATGTGGAGGAAATCACGTAAGAGATCCTCTGACATACTACTTGCTGCTGCAAGGAGCTGTGAATCTGCTGTAGACATGGTTGCTGCCAGAATACCTGCCATGATGATACCTGCTACAACCGAGAAAAAGATACCGCTCTGGCTCATGAGATCTGCAAGACGGACAATGATAGTCTCTGACTCTGAGCTTGTTGTAAGGAATGCGATCTTACCTGTAACTGATACACTATAACCGATGATACCGATAAATACTGCAACTGCCATGGAAAGAACCACCCAAACAGATGCGATACGTCTTGAAATCTTGATCTCCTCAGGATCACGGATAGCCATAAATCTGAGAAGGATATGTGGCATACCAAAGTAACCGAGGCCCCATGCAAGAGTTGATACTATAGGGAGTGCTCCAAAGCTTGAGGCAGTTCCCGATGCAGCATCATAACCCTTTGTAAGGTCGAGATAGCCTGGGAGCGTCCTGGCGTTTTCCATAACAGTGCCGAGTCCACCAGCCTGAGATATACCGAATACAATAATGATAAGAAGGGCAATACTCATAACCACTGACTGGATAAGATCAGTTGTAGAAACCGCCATAAAACCACCGAGGACAGTATATCCGATGATAACTGCAGCACCAATGACCATTGACAGATGATAGTTCCAGCCAAACAAACTGTTAAACAGTGTGCCTACTGCCTTAAATCCTGATGCAGTATATGGAATAAAGAATATGAGAATGACTACGGCCGCAATACATGAAAGGGTATGCCTACTGTCATCGTAACGTCTTGAAAAGAAATCCGGAACTGTGTTGGCACCGATTGCCTCAGAGTAAATACGCAGTCTCTTGGCAACAAACAAAAAGTTAAGGTATGTACCAATAGCAAGACCGATAACAGTCCAACCTACCTCTGCAACACCTGCAAGATATGCAAGGCCAGGAAGCCCCATGAGCAGATACGAACTCATATCCGACGCCTCTGCACTCATGGCAGTAACGATAGGATTTAATCCACGACCTCCTAAATAAAAATTTGCTGTATCACTGGAACTGCCCTTTTTGCTGTAGTAGACACCAATCAGGATAGTTACGCCGAGATAAGCAATAATAGCAATTAAGACACAAATACTTGCACTTGACATAATTATTTCCTCTTTCCCCTTTAAAACTTAATGCTCTGTAATATATCACAACATTTAATAGACCAAAATGCAGAATGGAGTATAGACCAAAGTCTATACTCCATATCATAAAATCACTTATAATCCGCACAATTACGTACTTTTTAACTAGACTAAAAGCTGTCCGATTATATGTTATAAAATTATTTTTTATTCAATACGCCCACTACACATTTGGCATAACCCGCATTTTCATCAAAATGCACTAAAAATTTTTTTGCTAACCACCGGGTAATCACAGGTAATTGGCAAAAACATCTCCCGAAATCCCTAAACATCTTTATCATCAGCCCGATATCAGTGTAAAAGCATCGGCTCAAAAAGCCTCTCAAAAGCCTCTACATATTTTTATCATCAGCTCTATATTCATGTAGGAACATAGGCATGAGTCTATCTGCATTACGCACAAGAGAGTACTCCCCATCAGCCAGACACCAGTCATAGAGCAGAGCCCTCTCAAACATGGCGTAATCATTGACCATCTGGCTCACTGTTATGTCCTCTCTTATCTCCCCCTTGGTCTGCCCGTGCTTTACAGTGCTTTTTATCAGCTTAAAATATGCTCTCTTTCTATCCAGCAAATGCTTTTCCCCATGAGTTATGAGCTGCGACGAAAACAGTCTCGCCAAAAGGTCTATAGATACCGATGAATCGATCATCTCAAAAAGCTCATGATTCATATAAATAAGTTTATCTATTGCATCCATTTCCGGATCCAGTATCTTTTCCAGCTCCTCATATTTCTCATCAAAAAGGATATTGAGAGAGCCAAGCAGAGCATCCTTACCCTCAAAATAATGATAGAAAGAGCCCTTGGATGTCCCAGACTCAAAAACTATATCATCTACAGTCGTGTCATCATACCCTTGCTCATAAAAAAGCTTCCAGGCAGCCGAAACAATCTTCTGTTTAGTATTCCTCCCGGTCTTTCTCGCCATAAACACTCCTCTGTCTAAAAAGACTAGTAAAAAGAACTTAACTACAGTTCTCTAAAAGTTTGGTATTATGAGCTACTCGGTAATTGTATATCGAAAGCTCTCCTGATATCCCAAATCTACATCCCCTAACGATCATCGCTAAACCACCACTAATGTTGACAATTACTATTATAGATGGGTCTTATAATGCGGCAGCAATCATCTCAGTCCAGCAAAAACCTGCTAAGTAGCACATTGGACACATCCATGCCGCGAGGCGTAAAGCGGAACCTGTACATATCATGTACCATCAGTCCCTCGTCAACAAACTCCCTTAACTGATTGCCAAACACACTCATTATATCAATCTGAAACCTCATTTTAAACTCTGTCTCAGATATGCCCTCTATACGCCTGAGCCCCAGGAACATAAACTCCTCCATCTGGTCGTTTCTTGTAAGCTCCTGCCAGTCCGTATGCATGGTAGGATAACCAAGTCTCCTCTCCTCCAGGATATCAAGCTCAAGATAGTGTCTGAAATTACTTGTATTTCTCCAGCGCATGCCCTTGTAATATGACGCTGCACCAAGACCAAATCCGAGATATGGAACATTTGACCAGTACCCATAATTATGCCTGCACTCGTAACCCGGCTTTGCATAATTAGATACCTCATACCTGTGATATCCAAATCTCTCTGTAACGCTGCGAGTGATATCATCAATAGCCACGGCTGTATCCTCATCGGGAATGTCCAGGGCGCCAGCATTGTACAGATCCATAAACGGAGTGCCCTCCTCCACTATGAGGTTGTATATGGACACATGCTCTGGCTTTAGCATCAGTACATGCTTGAGAGTATCACTCCAGCTTTTGGCAGTCTGACCCGGGATGTCATTCATGAGATCAATATTAATATTGTCAAAACCCTCCAGCCGGGCACTCTGATAACACTTCAGGAAATCATCATATACATGGATACGCCCAAGAGTGCGTAGCTCCTCATCATTAGCCGACTGAAGCCCGACAGAAAGCCTGTTTATCCCTGCGTTTTTGTATGCTGCAAACTTGTAGGCGATGGTGGAGGCTGGATTACATTCGATGGTAATCTCCGCATCAGAACGTACATAGTAGTGTCGTCTCACTGTATCCAGAATCTGTTTTATATATTTAGGCTCCAGTATGGATGGGGTACCGCCACCGATAAAAATTGTGGATACCTCATAGCCTATAGACGTATCCAGAGACGTAATCTCAATCTCCTTACACAGCTTGTCCACGTAACTGGCATGCTCCTGAACTCCCACGGGGAAGGACAGAAAATCGCAATAGTTACATTTCCGTGCGCAAAATGGTATGTGAATGTATAGCTCCATCTGCTTATCATCAGTAGGATCGATTATTATTCTGTCCAGCATATATACTCCTATGGCTTAACTCAGTTATCGTCACAATAAAATCATCAGATACCCGTCTATACTCCTTAATAAATGGATTATCTGCATCATCTGTGTCATCGTAATATTTCTATTTACAATAGCATACAGTGATTTCAAAAGCCAACACATAATCCATAGAAACATACAGCAAAAAGAACACAAAAAGACCTGCCGCAATGCGACAGGTCAAACCATACATATAAAATAAACCAAATGGCCCGTAGATCATGTAATGTACAAAGTCATCATTAAAATAACAGGCACCCGCAATGATCCACAGCTACATGGATATCACATCAGCTAATATTAATTAGCAAACGTGGTGGATCCAGCCCTCTGGAGCCTCGATCTTGCCGCTCTGGATACCAGTGATAGTGTTGTAAAGCTCACCGATAACCTCACCAGCCTTGTCCATGCCTGATGGAAGTAAGATCTCATCAGCGCCATTGACGATCCTGCCAACAGGAGAGATAACTGCAGCTGTACCGCAGAGACCACACTCCTTAAAGCCCTTGATCTCCTCAAACTTAACAGGTCTCTCATCAACTGTAAGGTGGAGATAATGCTCAGCAATATAAACGATAGAACGTCTTGTGATAGATGGAAGGATAGATGGTGACTTTGGAACTACAAGCTTGCCATCAGCATCAACAAAGATAGCATTGGAACCACCTGTCTCCTCTACATATGTCCTTGTTGCAGGATCAAGATACAGATTCTCTGCATATCCTGCCTTATGTGCAAGTACAGATGAATGCAGACTCATAGCATAGTTGAGACCAGCCTTGACTGCGCCTGTACCACGAGGTGCCGCTCTATCAAAATCTGATACCTGGATAGCGATAGGAGTTGCACCGCCCTTGTAGTAAGGACCTACAGGAGTAGCAAATACTCTGAACTGATACTCATCAGCAGGCTTAACTCCGATAACAACGCCTGTAGCAAACTCATATGGTCTTAAGTACAGTGATGCACCTGAACCAAATGGAGGTACCCAATCAATATTGCCCTTTACGACCTGATCGATAGCATCGATAAACTGCTCCTTAGGGAATGGAGGCATCTCGATCCTCTGTGCAGACTCATAAATTCTGTCTGCATTAAGATCAGGACGGAAACATACGATAGAACCATCCTCCCATGTATAAGCCTTTAAGCCCTCAAATACCTGCTGACAGTACTGCAGCATACCTGCTGACTCATTGAGTGTTACGTTAGGATCATCAATAAGTGCACCTGCGTCCCACTTGCCATCCTTATAATTAGAAACATATCTCTTATCAGTTACGCGATAAGCGAAACCTATATTTGCCCAATCAAGGTCCTTTTTAGCCATGTCAATAATCTCCTTTCACGGCATATACCATGCCGACTACTTAGTAAAGTATAGTCTTAAAAAAGTCTGATTTCAACGCGGTAAAATACATAAAATACTTATATAAGTTATAACCTGTTATTCTTTTAGTTACTTTTGTCCAAACTCGCGGTTATAACCACAAAAAAGAGGCCATCAAAATTGACGGCCTCCAGATATTTTGTATTCATCAATCCATAGTTAATACTATCTTTTTTATAGATGGATCATGAGTATCGTTAAAATCAAATGCTTTTTGAGCATCTGTAAATTTATATGTATGAGATACCTTATGATTAAGATCAACTTTTCCATCCTTGATCAAATCAATTACCTCCTGGAATTTTCTATTTTGCAGACGTGAGCCCCTTATATCCAGTTCCTTGGATGTGATACCAAAATTTGTTACTTCTGTTGGATCAATTGAAAATCCCATAGTTATTATCCTACCAGCATTACCAGTCACTTTAACAAGTGTACCCAGCGACTCTTTTGTGCAAGCACAATCTATGGCTACAGTAGGTCCATAAGCATTGGTAGTATATTCCTTACACTTTTGATAGATATCCTCACTAAGTAAATTTATTACATAGTCTGCTCCATTTTTCTTTGCATCCTCAAGTTTTGCGTCCACTACATCAGCAACTATGATTTTACACCCGTGGAGCTTTGCAATACTGAGCATTCTTGCGCCCAATGCACCATAGCCCATAATGAGTAATTCATCTTCCTCTACCAGTTTAGCTCTTGAGCAGGCCTGAACTGCAATAGTAGTTGGCTCAATAAGTACCGCATCTTCATAGCTCAAAAAATCAGGAATCACATAACAGTCCTTATCAGGAACAGCAATATACTCTGTGTATCCACCATCTATATGCACTCCTCTAACCTTTAAGTTCTGACAAACATTCGGTCTATTATGCCTGCAGGCATAGCACTTACCACAAGCAGTTACCTGGTCAATGATCACTCTGTCACCTATTTTTACTTTGCTGGCATTATCACCTGTCTCAACTACCTCTCCGACAATTTCATGTCCTATTACTCTAGGATAAGTAGCTGCTGCATTTGTACCATGATATATACCAACATCAGAGCCACATATTCCGGATGCTTTGATTTTTACAAGTACATTGTTGTATCCATCAATTTCCGGCTTATCTATCTCCACGATTTTAAGTTCATTTGGTTTTATTATTTTTACTGCTTTCACTTTACACCTTCTCGAGATAATAAATCTCATTTCTTTTTGCTCATATCAGATACGGCTAATACTAAAAGGAAAACTAAAAATGCTCCTTGTATAAGTCTCTGATAGCCAACATCTATCTTTGCTGCATTTAAAAATGTGGACATCAATGTCATCATAAGAGCGCCTATACTTACTCCAACAACGCTTGACTTACCGCCTGCAGCATTTGTACCACCCACAAAAGCCGCTGCTACCGATGGCAAAAAATATGTTGTACCCAAATCTTGATTGGCTCCACCGCAAAATGCCCCACATAATGCTCCGGCCACTCCGCATAATGCTCCATTAATAACAAAAGCCATTATTACGGTTTTATTGACATTAATTCCTGCCAAACGTGCAGCCTCTCTCTTTTGTCCTACTGCATGAAGCTGCTTTCCATATTTTGTTCTATATAAAATAGTCCAAAGTAAAACTGCGATGATCACCACCACAATTGTCATATTATTAATTCCTAAAACATTACCATTTACAAAATCCACAAATGCTCCTACAGGTGCACTTGGGACCTTTGAGGAAATCAGGAGTATGGCTGTATAATACAGATAACCAGTCGCTAAGGTTGTTATCATGGCTGGAACATTAAGATAAACATTTATTATTGATGAAATAAATCCACAGATTATTCCAACAAAAATTGCTGCCAACAGACCCACAATAATGTTTCCTCTCATAGCAGCACCAGCAACATATGCAGATAGAGTCAAAATATATTTTTGTGATAAATCTATAGCTCCGTTACCACTTGTAACTACTACCATCTGTCCCAAGGCTAAAAGTAATGCAAATGTACATAACTTAGCTGAGGAAACAAGCACGGCTATATTAAATCTGCCTGTCACAGTTGAGATGAGGATATATAGGATGACACTCCCGAAAATCGGCCATACAAAGGCATTTTCAGAAATATATTTTTTTACTTTATACATTTCTTATACGTCTCCCTTTATGTGCTAAAAATTTCAATGCAAGTACTGAAATAAGGATCAAACCTATGATTGCAGTCTGGTAGTTGGAATCAACTTTTAATGCTGTAAGTAATGAATTTATAAAATTCATTGTTATGGCCGCTGCAACTACACCCATTGGTTCCACTACTCCACCTGCCATTTCACAGCCTCCTAAAATTACAGTTGCGATGGACATCATACAGTAATTTGCCGAGCTGTTGGCATCAGCACCATTACATGTATATGTATAAGCCATACCTGCAAACACAACAAACAGGCCTGCTAAACCATAATTCGTAAGCTTTGCTGTCAAGAAATTCCATCCTGACCTTTCTATAGATGTAGGGTTGTTACCTATACCTCTAAGTACCATTCCATACCTTGTTCTAAACAGGAGAAACCAACATGCCATACCAAAGAAAACAGCAATCAGTATTGGTAATGGAATAATAGGGAACTTAAATCTAAGAAAACTGTTAAGCCATGCAGGGCATGAACCACCTGGAGTAGGACAAATTATAAGTGCGACTCCATACCATACAAACTGCGCACCTAAAGTAACAACTATTGCAGGTATTTTTCTTGTGTGAATGAGTAAAGCCATACCCATATAAGCACAGATAAATATTATGAGAGACACCAATCCAACCATAGGGCTACCAGTTAAAAGTATTCCTACAAGGACATTGACAAGACCTATAGAATAGCCATTTCCCATGTCACAATCTCCGCATAACACGATAAACATCTGCCCTAAGGCCGCAAAAATCAATGGTAAGGTCGAGCTTACCTTCATTCTTAATCCGTTATAACTTAATAAAGATGGGGTATTTATTACATTAGCTATAAGAATGAGTATCATAGTAAGCACCGGCAAAGTGAGCCTTGAAGAAATGATGCTATCCCATAATCCCTTTTTATGAATTTCACTAGATTTTTTATCTACATTTTTAAATGATGCTTTTACTATGTTAGAAACGGAGATATCACTGCCTACTAACTCCTCAGTTATAGTGCCCTCATGCAGTATGTAGGCTCTATCACATATCTCTATTTCAGCATCTTCTGTGGAGTAAAGAACTACAGCTTTGTTCATTTGCTTTACTTCATCTAACAAAGCGTATATTTCCTTTTTGGTATTAATGTCTACACCTGCAGTTGGATCATTCAACAAAATGATATCAGCCTCTGATGCAATACCTCTGGCAATTAATGCTTTTTGCTGATTGCCTCCGGAAAGCGACATGATATTACTCTCAATGCCCTCTGCCCTAAATGCCAATTTATCATACCATTGTTGAGCAGACTCATTAGATTTCTTTTCATCTAGTAATACCTTACCTTTAAGACGATCCAAATTGGCAATCAGGATATTATCCTTAATATTCCATAAAGGAAAAACGCCTTCTTTGGTTCTATCACCAGAAACATATGAAACAGTGCTGTTGACCTTGACTCCATGTTTTTCGCTGCCTATATGATTCCTTGCGGAATAAATCTTTTGCAGTAATTCATGTTGTCCGGACCCTGCCAATCCTGATATACCAACTATCTCACCTTTTCTAACATGCATTGAAATATCATTTAGTACTCCATCTGACAAATGATTTATTTCAATCAACTTTTCATTTGTATTTGTTTCAGTGATTTTTTCAGTCTTTCGACTATCGTCACTACCCATAAATGAAACAAGATCAGATTGAGAAACTGTATCAGAATCCCATTCGCCTCCATTTTGTCCATTTCTAAGCATTACGATCCTGTCACAAACTTTTCCTATTTCATCCAGTTTATGAGAAATATATATTATTGCGACTCCATGATCACTTAATTTATGGACTATGTCGTGCAACTGATTGGCTTTATCTGTGGATAATGCACTTGTAGGCTCATCCAGTACCAATATCTTTAGATTAGGTGTCATCAATGTCTTACATATCTCAACCACCTGCTGATCAGCCAGGCTAAGCTCTTTTACCGCCTTAGTGACATCTATATCATTTCCAGGGAAATATTTCTCCAGCAACTCTTTTGCCCTGTTTTTAGCATCACTCCTCCAACTGGACTCTGGAAGGACTTTATGACTTACATTTAAGACAGCAAAATTTTCAAATACACTTAGATTTGTACATAAAGACATATCCTGATATGCACAGGCGATACCACACTCTTTGCTGTTTTTGATATTGTAATGCTCTATGATTTTTTCATTTACAGATATGCTACCCTCTGTGGGTACAAGTACACCTGTCATTATTTTCATCAATGTAGATTTACCAGCACCATTTGGACCAATTAATCCAATTACTTCACCAGGATATAACTCAAGGTGAACGTCTTGAAGTGCTTTGGTAACCCCGAACACCTTACTTATATGAGAAAGCCTTAAGTAAGGTGTCGCATCTGCTTGTCTCTTCAATTTATTATCTCCTTAACAACTATAGCGATTATTATTTATCCAGAAAAGCAACTAATCTTATAGGAGAGCCTGAACCTCCTTTAAATGGATTAGCAAAGCCTATAACTGCAAAAAATTTAGGGAGAATTTTTAGATTATTAACATTTTCAATAATATTAATGTCTTTAGATAGAAGTATCTCATGACACGGATAATCTGTTCCATCTGCATCCAGAGCCATGGTATCTGTACCCACTGCCTTAACATTTTTATCTCTTAAATACTCTCCTACTTTACTGGATATACCTGGCCAATCACTGTAAAAATCCTTACCCTCTGGCTTGATACCATATTTTTCATCCCATCCAAATCTAAAAAACACAATATCATCCTTAAGTATTGGACCATTATCCTTTTCCCATTGTTTCAACTCCTCCAAGGTATAATCACCTCTTTTGGCAGTTTTTGTCGCATCTATATTTACTGCCCTGCCCATTAGCTGAAACAGTGATATCTGATCTACGGTTGGTGTTCCTTTGACAAAATGAGCACCTGCATCTACATGCGTTCCAGTATGCTCGCTAAAAGTAACGCTACGATGAAATGACTCATCTCCCCAATCAAGTCTATTTATATCTGTGTATGAGTATGGTGGCTGTGTAGGCCAATTAGGCATCCCCATCTCCATAGAATGTGACATATCTATTGCTTTTGCTGATTCAATAAATCTGTTCAAATTATCAATAACTGTCTTATTTGTTATCTCCATTTTGTGTATCCTTTCTCAATACAACATACACAGATATGTTTAAACATTATTTTTCAATCTGCTCTCTTATTTCGTCCCAGGTATAAGTTGTTATTGCAACATCCTCATCGCCCATATCTGTATACTCGCCAACATTCTCTGATGTAACATAGCCAAACGGACAATTCATTACATTTTTTACTTCCTTACCATCAAGTATATCAACTGCAATATACATTGAGATAGCACCATCCCATGGATTACATGCACCAGAAATAGTGTCGTATCCCTCAGGTGCACTGTCACTGTTCCACCAGTTGATAAAGTATCCTCTGTTATCACCTGCTATTACAGGTAAATCTGTATATCCTGCTGATGTAAAAGCCTGAACAGCAGCATAAGCATCTCCTCCCTGAGTAACTAGACCGTCTACCTTATCTAATGTAGGAAGAACTGAGTTTAACTCTGACTGTGCCTTTGATCCTGTCCAATCAGTATAAATCTCGGATACAATTTCAACATCCGGATACTCTGCGAGGGCATCTACAACTCCCTGATGCATTTCAGTATCACATGTAGTACCTGCAGTTCCTCTTAACTCTATGATCTTTCCAGATCCGCCTATCTTTTCACATACATTTTTAGTCAGTGTCGATGCGAGATCCTTAAAATCAAATACTAACTGATATACCAACTCATGCTCATAGTCTATCGGTCCATCATTGATCACTACACAAGGAATATTAGCATCGCATGCTTCCTGCACAGCACTGTTAAGTGAGCTCGTTGAACAAGGATCAATAATGATCAGATCATAATCCTGTGTGATAAAATCCTCAATCTGTGATATCTGTGTCGCTGCATCCTGATTGGCCTCAACAATTGTAAACTCTGCAATATGTCCGTCATTCTTTAACTCATCAGCAACTTCCTGCATATACTTTTCCATAGACTGATGATAACTATTACCATTATAGTTGTCGGTAAAGCCTATTTTATAGTTCTTTCCCTGACCGTCTGTTGCAGCATTTGTCTCACTTTGCTTAGCTGCCTCAGTTGCTGCCTTGTTTTCTGTCTCTGTAGCTGTGGTAGAACTACCACAAGCAACCACTCCTGATGCCATAACAGAAGCAGCCATAATAATAGCGATTTTCCTTCTCATAAATTACCTCCTAATATAAAACGTTCTGTTTTTTACTGCGCGCATATGTTCCATCTGTCATGCTGTAATACTAACATGCTAGTATGCCGTAGTCAATTGTTACAAATGTCCAATGTTAAAAGGCTGATTTTATGAAAATTTCACACAAAAATAGATGTATGTGTCGCATACATCTACTTAAGGTTTTTATTATCTTTTGCTGGCCCTCAATAAATCTATCGAACTTTTAGTATCCACCTCTTCAGGCCGTGCAAAGTAATCCGGGTATTGCTTTAACAGGTCAACTTTTTCAAAATTGATTTTTGTAATATGATCAGATAACTCACTCTGCAGCGCAGAAAGATCTTTTCTTTCTATTATCTCAATAATGCGTTTATGCTGCTCTATAACTCCACTAATTGTTTTATCATTAGATACTGTTAAAACACGAATCCTGCTGTAGTGAGCATTAGTATCCAATAGTGTCTTCCAGGCAAGCGCCTGCTCTGCAACATCAAAAAACAACTCATGAAACTGATTATCAAGCTCAACAAACAGAGCATAGTCCTTGTCCTCATAGGATCTGTACTGCTCTTCTATTTTATGTTTCAGCAACTCTATATGCTTCTTGCTGCAATTATCAAGGAAAGGCTTGGCAACAGCTATCTCAAGCCCCTCTCTGATAAATCTTTCCTGCTCTACTCTTTTTAAATTGATCTTAGACACAAATGTGCCCCGCTGAGGAAATGTCTCTACTAGATTTTCACGTTGTAATCTAATAAACGCCTCTCTTACAGGTGTTCTGCTGACATTCATTGCTGTGGCAACTTCCTGCGTGCTCATCTCTTTACCCGGTATAAGGTTCAGGGACAAAATGTTACGTTTAAGCTCAGAATACACAACACCTTGTATCGTATTATCTTGTACTTGTAACTGCATATTTACTCTCCCAAAAATATCATATTACTATCATACTAACATATCAGAATGTCACTGTAAATAATTTTGTTTTAGTCCTTGCTAAATCGATTAAAGGCGGCTTTTTGATATTGTTTTCTGAGTATTTACCTACATTTGCAACCAGTGTCTCCCCGTCATCCCTGCATCAGTTTATAGGGTCTGATATCTGACATATCCACAATCCTGCCTGATACCTTAAGCATGTCAAGATCATACTGATTCTGTATATTTAACCAAAACTGCGGTGTAGTTCCAAAGTATATCGCAAATCTCATTGCGGTATCTGCAGTAATACCTCTCTTGCCACTTATGATGTCACTAATCCTTGACTGAGGGATATGTATCTCCTTGGCCAGTCTATATGCCGTTACATTCATTGGTGCCAGGAACTCTTCCTGCAATATCTCCCCTGGTGAGATAGGTCCTAAATCCATCATATAGGTCACCTCCTTAGTGATAATCACAAATCTCTTCAATAATCACATTTCCATCATTCCAACAGAAACAGATACGATACTGTTCATTAATTCTGATACTAAACTGTCCCTCACGATCACCTTTTAATTCCTCAAGATGGTTAGATGGTGGTATCCTCAAATCATTGATGCTTGCAGCCGAGTGTATCATAACAAGTTTTCTTCTAGCTGTCCTCTGAATGTCATGTGGCAGCTTTGTCGAGAATTTCATATTCCAAATTTTTTCGGCTTCTTTGTCATGCCATCCTGCTATCATTTACTTCTGCTCTCCATTAGTACTTCTGTTTTAAAGATATATTGATTTAATTATTTTGTCAATGAGATATGACATCTACTCTTACATGGTCCGTTCCTTCTTTTTACTAAACTTTTTAACGTTTATAAATATTGGCTATTTTCAACTTAATGATTGATATAGCACAGAACATAAGTTTGTATGTCAACCATAAACTGAAACATAGACTATTTAATTATTGGTATGGTTAAAGGAAATACGGCGGATAAAAAAGCCGAATTATTAAAGCCCTGCATCTTTCATGAATTACACACTTAATGAAAGATTCAGAGCTTTTTGATTTATATTGGATAATATTCCTCGTAAAGTAAAAAAGGTGCTGTCGCACTAAATGATAATCATCTAAAGCGACAGCCCCCTAAATAATATCGATCAAAATATGTTTTATATAGTAAATTTATTGACCTCGGTATTCAGAACACCTGCCTGTCTGGTGAGTTCCTGGCTGGCAGCAGCACTTTCCTCAGCTGTGGCAGCGTTGGTCTGAACAACACTTGAAATCTGATCAATACCAACCTTAACATCGTTTAGAGACCTCTTTTGATGATCGGTAGCTGCAGTGATTTCTGAAATAAGCTGTACGGCCTTTTCTGTAGAATCCTGAGTGCTCTTAAGGTAACTAGCTGTCTGGAGTGTGAGAGAATCACCATTCTTGACAGCATTTATGGTTTCAGTAATAAGGTTTGATGTATCAAGAGCTGCGGTTGATGATTTACCTGCGAGATTACGTACCTCGTCAGCTACCACTGCAAATCCCTTACCGGCAGATCCTGCTCTCGCTGCCTCAACAGCAGCATTAAGAGCGAGGATATTGGTCTGGAATGCTATGTCATCAATAGTCTTGATAATAGTTGATATACGTTGTGATTTATCAGTAATATCTTCCATTGCCTTACGGAGATCAACCATCTGATCATTACTTGTATTGATCTGTTCTTTAGCACTTTGGATCTGTGCTTGAGCAATAAGTGCATTTTCAGCCATTTTAACAGTTTCATCATTTATCTGATTAATCTCAGCTGAAAGTTCTTCTATTGAGCTTGCCTGCTCTGTAGCACCTTGAGCAAGTCCCTGAGCACCGGATGAGATCTGTATGGCACCATTATCTACAAGATGTGTGGAGTTCACAATTGAACTGATAATATCTGTAAGCTGTGTAACAAGATTATCCATATTGGTCTTGAGCTTAGCAAACTGTCCGGTATACTCACGCTCAAGACTGACTTTAAGATTACCATTAGATACTTCAGAAAGAGCATATGATATTTCGTCGATATATCCCTGGTAGTTTTGGAGTTCATCCGTTGTTTTGCTGAAAGCCACAGCAAGCTGACCGATTTCATTATTGGCCTCTGTAGGTAATGTAACATCAAAGTCACCATCAGCAATCTTTTCTGCAGCAACTGTAATCTTACGAAGAGGAATTGTAATAACTGTATTAATAACCAAAAGTAAAGCAATCACAACAACGACTATGATCACAGCCATGATAATGTAGCAAATACGTTTGAAATTATTTAGGTTTCTAAGTACATCAGCTTCTTTTACTGTTGAGTAAAGAACCCAGTTTGTGTTATTAATTGGTGACGCTGCAACATAATATGTATCATTACCACTCTTAACGGTAGAATGTCCGCCTACTGCTGTAGATTTGACAGCCTGCTGGAGCAGCTCATCTCCAGAATCCGCAATAATGCCACCATTTAATGCGGTGTCAGGACCGGCAACTATCATGTCATCAGCTGTGATATATGTTTTTCCAGTTCCCATCGGTGTAAGAGTCAGAGTCTCTGATGTAATGTCATCAAGGAAAATATCGATACCGCCTACTCCATATGAACCATCCTTTAATGTTATTTTACGTATAAAAGATACGCAAAGTTTGTTAGAAAGAGCATCAACATATGGATTGATACCAGTAAATGTTGAATAGTTCAGTCCTTCTTTATACCAGTCTCTGATAGTAGGATCATAGCCCTCTGGTGGCTCTGTATAATCGGCATAATACATTTCGCCATCATAAAAGCCGATGTAGATTCCGTTATTATCTAGAGCACCAATTTTGTTGGAGTTGTTCATATAATCCTGAACTGCTTTTCTATCCTTAAAGTCTAGTTTCTCTGCGGTAACTCCAAAAATCTCACATCTGGCAACAATGTCATTTATTTTTGCGCCAAATCGTTCCGCATTATAATCAGACTCAGACTGAAGCTGACTAATAGACAGGGACTTTATTTGTTTTTCCGACTGTCCACTTAGGAAAATAATTATAAATACTATACTGGCAATAATCATTGGTACAAGTATAACTAACAGGGTCGTACTTATACTTCTTTTCGGTCCATTTTGTTTTTTGACATTGATAATTGGTAAACTAAACTTCATTTCTACACTCCATTTTCAAAAATTATGTAACAATAGTTGTTCACTTTTTTGATATCTATAAAGGTAAGTTCGACAGATTTATTTTACCTATAAGCCATTTCTATAAATAAATTATATAGCATTTGGGGATTATTACAGTGATATTATGCCTACCATATCCCTCAAGAGGTCATATGGTACCAAAAATGTAAAAAGTTGTTTTATCGAATTCAATCACTCATAAAACTTTTCTTAGCAGAAAAGCCGGATTATTCATTATCTTTGTAGCAAAAGGAGGCTGTCGCATTAAATGATAATCATCTAAAGCAACAGCCCATCTCCACCATCAATCATGAACCATTGATGATTATATAAACTATGAATTAAGGACTATAGTCCTCTATCAAGATGCAAGACCTGCGAGTGCAAGTGTTGCTGGATCAACTACGCCTACATTTGCTGCATAATCAGCCATTGCCTGCTGCTTGGCAACCACCATAGCTGATGCAGGGTCCATTGTTACACCATAGATAAGGTATGTAAGACCTGCTGCTGTGTTGCTCACAGGGATGCTAAGTACTCCATCTACTGTACATGGCACATCAAGTGTAGTTCCATCGCTAAAGAGAACCTTATATGTGTAACCGCTCTTAACGTTTGCACTTACAGGGAGATCGATATTAGCTGCTACGCCGCCGTCAAATGCATGATTGAAATTAACAGCGCCTGAACCCATGATATTTGTTGTGCCTAATGTCTGAACATTATTCTGGCTAAATGCGTTGAATGCTGCAACTGTATCAACTGCTGTAACTACATCTGCTACTGTGAATGTAAATGGCTGTCCATTTGGAGCCATGGCAACAACCTGCTGATTGTTTGCAGGGTTAACTGTTATATTTACTCCACTACCCTTATTTGATGCAGGAGTTGATGATCCTCCACCGCTGCTGCTACTGCTACTTCCACCGCTCACATGTACCACCTTCTTGGTTGCATCAGGGATAGAAAGCTTGATGTTATAACCTGACTTAACTGAAAGTGTCCAGGTTCCGTCATCGTTCTTTGTTGCAGATACAAAGCTCATATAATCCTCAGGGATATCGAAAGAATCAATCTTGTATCCTTTATTTGGTGTGATTGTTACAGTTGTTGATGACTGTGTATCACCTGTTGTTCCGAGCCAGTTTGTATCCTTGTAGGACTGGAATGATCCACCTGACTGAGTTGTATTACCACCATTTGTAAATGATACGGAGAAGTAATGAGTTCCGATGTTTTTATTAACTGTACCACCCATGTTGTATACAGTACCATTATTGACATCAACAAAGCCACCTGCACCATTCTCAACGATACCGGCATTGGTTTCAACAATTCCGTTTTCAACATTCGCTACGAGACCTGTTGCGTCGTTTATACTAACTTCACCTGCATTACCTGTAACTGTTCCAGCATTCTCGTCTACTAAAGAAGTATTGATTTCAATAGTACCATCCTGGTTAAGTGCAACATAACCATTATTAGTTTTAATAGTACCTTTATTAGTTTCTACATCACCATCATTAGTGGTTACAGTACCTTTATTAGTTACAACTGTATCTTCGTTAGTTATTACTGTACCATTGTTAGTTGTTACATAATTATCGTTTGTAGTTATAACACCACCAACCGTGTTATCATAAACATAACCAGCATTCTCTACCAATGTACCGGCATTAAAATTCATTCCATGCCCATACGCATTGTAATCTACTACGCCACCTGTAAGGTTATGTGTTACTTTACCTACATAATCTGCGCCATCAACCAAATTAGTTACATTTCCAGAATTATAATTAACTAAGCCTAAGTTTGCAGTAACTGTACCAGTATTATTGGTAATCGTAGCACCATAAGCATTTGTGGTAACTGTTCCTGAGCTGGACTCAATTGTAGCACCATTCGCATTTGTGGTTACTGTTCCGGTGTTAGTTGTTATTGTACCATTGTTTGTACCTACTGTTCCGGCGTTAGATTCCATTATATAAGAATTACCAAGGTTTACATCTACAAAACCACCTGGTCCATTAGTTACTACATGACCATACTCGCTATTATATACGTGTCCATAGTTAGTAGTTACTTCACCTAAATTATAGTTTCCATTACCATCACCAACATAACCTGAACTAGCGTTAGTAACCACAGTCCCTAAGTTAGATGTTACTGTACCTGAGTTAGATGTTACTGTACCTAAGTTAGATGTTACTGTACCTGTATTGTCAGTGATTACTCCACTACTGTAGTTGTAGGAAACCGTACCAGCATTAGATACCATAGTATTCTTATTGTAGTTTACAGTACCATCTTCCATATTGTAATTAACTGTACCTGAATAACCATGATAATCATCATAACTATTATTTACTGTTCCATAGTTTTTATCTACTGTACCGTGGCTATATGTATAACCAACAATATCGTTATTATTATATACGAAATTTCCATTATTATAGTTTCTCACTATACCATAGTTCTCTGAAACTGTTCCAGAGTTAGTCATTGTATTATTAGCTTTATTATAATCAACTGTTCCGCCGGAATAGTTAATCTCTACTGTTCCGCCCAGTGGATTGCCCTCGGAATCCTTATTAGTTACTGTTCCTGAGTTATAGGTTACTGTTCCTGAGTTATTTGATACTGTTCCATCGGAATTATTGATTTCAACTGTACCAGCGTTACTGGATACTGTGCCATAGTTATAAGTTACTGTGCCATTATTTGTTCCGATTGTACCTGTACCGTAACTACCCTTATCAGATTCATAACCGTTACTTATAACAGTACCATTGTTTGTAGTCAATGTACCAGCATTGTTAGTCATTGTCTTTCCACTGGCATTTACATCAACCGTACCACCTGTATGGTTTTCTATTACAGTACCACCATTAGCATTATTAACTGTTCCGTAGTTATCATTTACTGTACCTTTTGTGTCTCCAGAACTCCAGCTATTTGTTACTGTTCCACCTGATTTGTTGGTTTCCACAGTGCCATAGTTTTTTTCAACTTTACCGCCTTCTTCATTTGTAGTTACAGTAGCACCTACACTATTTGAGCCAACTGTACCATTATTAGTTGTAACTGTACCTTCATTGGTTGTAACTGTACCATTATTAGTGGTTACAGTGTCACCAGACTCATTAGTATCTAGTGTCTGGCCTTTTTCAACTTCATCAATTATTGTAGTTTCTGCCATAGATACCATAGGTGTTGCGGACACTGCGATTGTCACTGCTGTCACCACGCTGGCTGCCTTGTAAAGTTTCTTTCTCATGCTTGAAGATTCCTTTCCTCATAATAAAAAGTTTTTCCCAGTATGCATATATTTACGTTTTGCCGTCCCTGTCATACGCATACCCTGTTTATTTACATGAGATTTATAACGACAGAAAAAAAAAAATAAGCATTTTCTTGTAAGAAATTATAAATTCTGTTATTTTTCGTAATTATTTTGCAACAAATCGCCTTTCTAACCTTTTGCCTCCTAGTTTTAGACCTTCATCTATCACTGTCACGAGATATACAAAAGTTGTCATTTAGATATGTACAGCAATTTTTAGTCATGAGATATACAGTACTATCAAAAATACAATTCTTTTCAAAAAAAGATCTTTTCAAAAAAGAAGCTCCCGTCTCCAGGAGCTTCTCGTTACATGTATTATTCTTTTGCCAATAACATATCCATTGTCGGATTCATATTGAGACCATAAATGATAAATGTGACTCCCTCTGCATTCTTTGAGAACGAGCTACTCATTTACGATATTTTGTGTCACAGTATTTCTGGAAATCCGTAATATTTTACATAATGCAGATTCTTAGTGTCTCTCATACCAATTACTATTTACTCTGAGTCAAGCTTGAGTACTGACATGAATGCGCTCTGAGGTATCTCTACATTACCAAACTGACGCATCCTGCGCTTACCTTCCTTTTGCTTCTCAAGGAGCTTTTTCTTACGGGAGATATCACCGCCGTAACACTTGGCAAGGACGTCCTTACGGAGAGCCTTGACTGTCTCTCTGGCCTGGATATGACCGCCTATTGCCGCCTGGATAGGTATCTCAAAGAGCTGACGAGGTATCTCGTTTTTGAGCTTTTCACACATCTTTTTACCGCGCTCATAAGCAGAGTCTGCATGTACGATAAAGCTGAGAGCGTCGATGACCTGTTTGTTTACAAGGATATCAAGCTTTACCATCTTACTGGTCTGATAGCCCTTTAGATCGTAATCAAATGATGCATAACCCTTGGAGCGGGACTTTATGGCATCAAAGAAATCGTAAATGATCTCATTTAATGGCATATCATACTTTAAGATAGCACGGTTAGCCTCTATATACTCAGTACTCTTGTATACCCCTCGTCTCTCCTGACAAAGAGTCATGATTGAGCCCATAAACTCTGGTGTGACCATGATCTCTGCCTCGACGATAGGCTCCTCCATGTGATCTATCTCTGCAGGATCTGGGAGGTTGGCCGGATTGGAGAGCTCCATCATAGTGCCATCTGTCTTGTATACGTGATATACAACTGATGGTGCTGTGGTAACCAGGTCAAGATTATACTCTCGCTCCAGTCTCTCCTGTACCACGTCAAGATGTAAGAGTCCCAGGAAGCCGCATCTAAATCCAAAGCCCAGTGCCTGAGAGGTCTCCGGCTCATACTGAAGGGCGGCATCATTGAGCTGCAGCTTTTCCAGAGCATCACGGAGATCAGGATAGCGCATGGTGTCTGCCGGATAGATACCGCAGTATACCATGGACTGTACCTTTTTGTATCCTGGGAGTGGCTTGTCTGCCGGACGGGCTGCATCTGTAACTGTATCACCGACTCTGGTCTCACGGATATCCTTGATAGAGGCGGTAATGTAACCAACCATACCTGCAGTGAGCTCCTCGCAAGGGATAAATCTGCCAGGTGCAAAGTAGCCTACCTCTGTTACGTCAAACTCTGCCTTGCTGGCCATAAGCTTGATACGGGTACCTACCTTGACTCTGCCCTCCTTGATACGGCAGAAAATGATAACTCCTCTATAATTGTCATAAAGTGAATCAAATATGAGAGCCTGGAGTGGATTGTCAGGTGAGCCTGTAGGCGCAGGAAGCTTGTTAACTATGGCCTCCAGTACCTCCTCAACATTCTCTCCGGTCTTGGCAGATATCCTCGGTGCATCCATAGCCTCAATACCGATAATATCCTCTACCTCATTGGCTACACGCTCCGGATCTGCTGATGGAAGATCTATTTTATTTATAACCGGAAGTATCTCCAGGTCATGATCCAGTGCCAGGTAAGTGTTGGCGAGAGTCTGAGCCTGTATACCCTGTGTTGCATCTACTATAAGGATAGAGCCGTCACAAGCTGCAAGGGCTCTGGAAACCTCGTAGTTAAAGTCAACGTGACCTGGCGTATCAATAAGATTAAAGATATACTCCTGTCCGTCCTTTGCAGTATAGATAACTCGGGTTGTCTGAGACTTGATAGTGATACCACGCTCTCTCTCGATGTCCATATTGTCAAGTACCTGAGACTGCATCTCTCTTGCAGTAAGAGTACCTGTCATCTCTATGATACGGTCTGCCAATGTTGATTTACCGTGATCGATATGCGCTATAATACAGAAATTTCTGATTTTTGACTGATCAATATTTTTAATATCTGCCATGTTTCATCCTATTATATAAGTTTGTTTTTGTTCAAATATCCTATCATAAAGTGCTATAATTTGCCAATATAATCAAGTTTAATGTTATATATTGAGGGTGTAAGCTAGCCAATGAACTTAAGTCATTCACAAACAAATCATCACATGACTCAGATGATGCCATATAGAAATTAAGTCAATCAAAAGGCAATAATCGTTCCTACTATGTTACTCGTGCCCCGGCTGAACTGTTACAATAAGAATAGGAATAGGAAATTAAAAAAAATACAATTTTAAAGACTTGACACAATAATTGGTTTTATATATGATAGTTGAGCGTGTTTTCTAACTGTCCGTGTCCGGTATGTGAAAACAGCTCAAAAGATATTAATATCATTATATGAAAGGAGATATTTCCAAATGGCAAACATTAAATCCGCTAAGAAGAGAATCCTTGTAGCAGCTACAAGATATGATCGCAACAAGGCTATCCGTTCAGAAGTTAAGACATACATCAAGAGAGTATATGCAGCAGTTGAGGCTGGTGACAAGGCCAAGGCTCAGGATGCTATCAAGATGGCTCAGAAAAAGATCAACATGGCGCACAGCAAGGGCGTTCTTAAGGCTAACAATGCTTCAAGAAAGGTTGCTAAGCTTTTCAAGGCTGTTGATGCAATGAACTAATCGTCACTTCGACTTTCAGAGATCTTTGATCAGGATTTCTGTTTTCAATTTAAAATTGAAATAAAACTTTGTAAGTAACGTTACTCACAAAGACCTGCGGCTAACCCACCGCAGGTTTTTTTATTGTCAGATTTTTGCCTGTACATACTTGTACAGGCGATTTTTATACCTTTAAAATACTATTCCTCTTTACAGGATAGGTGAAGTAATACTCTCTCCCGTCACTCACCAGTCTTATCTCATGTAAAATGCCTGTCTTAAGCATCTCCACATTATGCTCTCTAAGTATATTTAAGGTTGCATCATGAGGGTGTCCATAATCATTGTTCTTTCCATAACTTAGTATGGCATAGCCTGGTTTCATGGCATCGAGCAGCTCCTTAGAGGTACTGGTAGAGCTGCCATGATGTCCCGCCTTTAACACGTCTATATGATAGTCTGTCCACCCACTCTCCTGCATGGCGCTAAGCATTTTATATTCACACTCCTTATCCATATCGCCAGTAAAGAGCATACTGAAATCTCCATAAGTAAGGAGTATCCCCTGTGAATGGCTATTGGCGTCAGGCATGTACCCTCTCTCCACCGGATATAATCCTGTGAGGCTGAGTTTCCCTGTCTCAACACTTTGACCAAATCCAAAATAATGCACCTCTGTCCCTCTTTTCGCTGCAGCATTACGCAGCATGTCATATCTTTCGTCTCCCTCAGCAGGAAAGGGCAGATACAGCTCTCTGATAAAAATATCCTCATCCTCTTCCATAAGATATAAAATACCGCTATAGTGATCAGAATCACAATGGGTAATAAAAGACATATCTATGGTATCTATGGCCTGAGACTCCAGATATGGCACCAGCATATCCTCAGGAAATTTTTTATCTGAGGTTGAGCCTCCATCTATTGTTATGATCATATCCCCCTCTCTTATCACAAATCCATCCCCCTGTCCCACATCAATGGTTGTTATCTCTAGTCCTGTCGGTTTCTTTGGAATCAGGATAAATATGGAAAGCAGGACAATAAGTACTGCGATCTTAGGGAGCTCAAGGTACAGCCACTCAAGTCTCGCCGGAAGCATTCGCCGCTTCCTGAGTTTTTTGAGGTATAAGATGAGAAAGGTAAGGCCGGACAGTAAAACATAGTAAAGAATGATATTAAGGATGCCTGGGCGTCCCAAGAGGAGTGATGCGTATGGGATCCTGCTCATAATACTGCAAAGATACGTATAAAAGCGGAGGATATAATGTCCAAAGCCAATAGCAGCAATCCCCAGCATAAGAGATGCAAAGGACAGCGCCACTGCCAGGAGGCCGCTGTAGATCACATAACTCATGAGGGGCAGCACTACGAGATTTAGCAATATGCCATATAGCGGGAAGCGGAAATAATGATACAGGATGACCGGCAGTGTAGTGATCTGTAGGATCATAGACATATACATGCCATTAAGGATGTTACTACGTGGTCGTGGCAGCTCTCCGCCTATCCCCAGGGCAAACACCGCTGTAAAACTCAGCTGGAAACCGGAAGCAAATATCATATAGGGCTCATGGATCAACAACATAATCCCAGCCAGGGCCATAGCTGTGAGCATGTCATAGCTGCGTCCGATCGTCTCCCCCAGAAATTTTATGAGGAGCATGATGACTGCTCTCATGGCTGAGCCGGAGCTACCTGTAAATATACCAAAGCTAAGGACAAGTATTGCTGAGGCCGCTCCTGCTGTTGCCTTGGTCGCACCATATCTACGGAGGATTTTGTGGAATCCTGCCCCTATTATAGCCAGGTGGAGCCCCGATACAGCCAGGATATGGGCGATGCCATTGTTTTGATAGAGCTCCCGGATGCTCTCATCCATAAAGGATTTGTCACCTACCAAAAGTGCCTTATATATACCTGCATCCATCTCCTCCGCTATGATATCCAGTTGCCTGCATATATCTGTGCGGAGTTTCTGGAGCATGGCTCTAAAGGGCTCCGGCTCACCGCCGATAACAGTGACCCTGTCACCATACATAGACCCACTGACTCCAATAGTCCTGTAGTAAAGCTCAAAGTCAAACTGTCCCTCATTCCGTGGAGGCTCAGCCGGCAGCATCTTGCCATGGATACTCACAAGCTCGCCAGGGTATGGTCCCCTCGAGCTGTAAGTATCTGATGCCACGGTGCCTGATGCTGTCCCCTTATCCTTTGATATGTAGGCAACTATATCCCCAACCTCCTGATTATATCGCGCTCTCATTTTGTCTGAGGCATCTGCAGGCAGACTGTTTATGTCCCCATAGGCGCTGGATAAAACAGCATCCTTTATCACCAGCTTGTCACTTTTGGCAGAGGAACTGTGGCTGTCTACAACCCCTGTAAGCACCACCTTCATATCATTAAAGGCTGCTATTTTTTTCTGACCCTCGTCGATGGTGGTACGCATAAGGTGGTATCTCATGCAACCACATATAAGTACAGCAAACAGAAGTGCAGCCGCACCTCTATCAAGTTTTTTAGTTTTATAGCCATGGAATAATGTACAGAGGGACAGAACTCCCGCTGTAATATTGACATAGACCCCGGCCTCTCTCGCTGTTACACACACTCCAAGTACGAACATAAGCGCAATCAGAAGCATTGGTCTTTTGTAATTCATAGGGGTACATCATAACAGATGTGTAGAAAACTTGCAAGAATACAAAACATTTATGATAATCTGATCACCTACAAGTGATAAATTGATATCTTTCATATCGCAAAAAGACCGTGCAGAAAACTGCACGGTCCTATATTTTATCTGCATAAAAGTATCAGAATCACCCATCCTGAGTTATCAGGTATAAACCACCCGCCTCATGCCTTATGAGTATCATCTAAGCTCCTTTGGTCTCTCGATCACAGCACCACCGAGACCATTTTGTCCGATGTGACAGCTGATAAGGAGTGACAAAGGCTCAACTACGATCTCTGGATTGAGACGGTCAGGGAACTCTGACTTGAGCTCCTCAGCAAATGCCTGTGCCTGCTCTGGATTGTCAGTGTAAGCTACACATACATAGCAGTTGTTCATATCAGGATCCTCAAGACGACCCATGAGCTCGTTTTTCAAGCCCTTGATGATGGCCTCTCTCACCTGCTTGGTTGTCCTGACCTTGGTGTATGAGTCAAGCTTGCCGCCAAATGTGATACCTAGTACCGGTTTGATATGGAGGAGTGTTCCGATGGCTGCCGCCATAGGAGTAATACGTCCACCCTTTTTAAGGTACTTGAGTGTATCAACACCTATATAAATCTGGTTGCTCTCGGACTCTCTGTTGATGATGTCGCAGATCTGCTGTCCATCATAACCCTTGTCTGCCAGCTCCCTTGCAAAAATGCAGTACTGTCTCTGTACGATAGAAACACCCTTATCATCAGGTACAAATACCCTGCCCTCATACTTGTCCTCATGACTGAGCATGATAGCTGTCTGTGTTGATCCTGAAAGACCTGATGTTAGTGGGATATGAACGACCTGATCACAAGTCTCAAGAAGCTCATCCCAAACCTTCATTACATCCTCCATGCTAGGCTGTGATGTAGCGATATCACAATCGTTTTGAAGCTTGTCAAAAAACTCCTCTCTTGTGATATTGATGTCCTCAAAATACTCCTTATCGTCAATACGGAATGGCATAGGAACGACACGTACTCCCAGCGCTCTGCCATCCACCTGTGTTATACCACTACCGGAGTCTGTTGAAACCCCTATCCTCATAAACTTACCTCTTATATATGGAACAAATATATAGAGCCCCGACTCAGTAGGAGTCACTGCTCCATAATCCAATCACTCTAAAATAAATCGACTGTAACTTTGCAATTGTACTATTAAAAACCACTTTATACAATAAGCGAATGTCACAATCATTGTCCGTGTATATAGATTGTTACAAATTAAATTCTAACAAAAACAAAAATCAGTACCGATCAGATCAAATAACGCATAGCGTATATCAACCTGATCAGCACTGACCTGTACTCATCAATATAAAAATCAGCCCTCTACAATGAGAGACTTACCTGTCATCTCCTTAGGCTGAGGGATATCCATCATCTGAAGGAGTGTTGGCGCGAGGTCACAAAGTGCACCACCCTCACGGAGCTTCCATTTAGGATCTGAGTTAACAAGGATAAATGGAACAGGGTTTGTTGTGTGAGCTGTCCATGGCTCTCCAGTCTCATAGTTGATCATCATATCAGCATTACCATGGTCTGCACAGATGATCATCTGTCCGCCTGCATCCTTGATAGCATCAACTACCTGGCCGATAAATCCATCAACATACTCGATTGCCTTGACTGCTGCCGGGATAACACCTGTATGTCCAACCATATCAGGGTTTGCAAAGTTGGCAACTACCATATCATACTTGCCGGATCTGATAGCAGCACAGAGCTTGTCACATACCTCCGGTCCTGACATCTGAGGCTTGAGATCATATGTAGGAACATCCTTTGGTGATGGAACAAGTATACGATCCTCTCCCTCATTTGGCTCCTCAACTCCGCCATTAAAGAAGAATGTTACATGAGCATACTTCTCTGTCTCTGCGATACGGAGCTGCTTGAGTCCAAGTGATGAAACATACTCACCAAGTGTCATATCAATAGACTGCTTAGGGAATGCGATCTCCTTGTTAGGTATTGTAGGATCATAATCTGTAAAGCATACGAACTTGGTATCAAGACGCTTGCCTCTCTCAAAGAATGTAAACTCATCATCACAGAAGCAGTGAGTCATCTCACGTGCACGGTCTGGACGGAAGTTATAGAATACACAGGAATCACCATCTGTGATCACATGTACAGGCTTTCCATCCTTTTCAATAACACATGGTACAACAAACTCATCAAGTACCTTGTTATCATATGAACCCTGGATAGCTGCCTCTACTGATGGAGCAGTATCACCTACACCCTTGGTCATGGCATCATAAGCCTTGACTACACGGTCATAGTTTTTATCACGGTCCATAGCATAGTAACGTCCTGAGATCATAGCGATCTCACCTACGCCAAGCTCTGCCATCTTGTCCTCTACCTGCTTTAAAAAGCTCTTGCCTGAATCTGGAGGTGTGTCACGTCCATCAAGGAATGCGTAGAGATAAACCTTTGTAAGTCCGTTTTTCCTGGCAAGCTCAAGGAGACCAAAAATATGGCCAAGGTGTGAGTGTACACCACCATCTGAAACAAGACCAAATAAATTGAGAGCTGAGTCATTTTTCTTGCAGTTCTCTACTGCAGCCATAAGTGCAGGATTTGTAAAGAAATCTCCATCATCTATAGCCTTGGTGATCCTTGTGAGATCCTGGTAGATGATACGGCCGGCACCCATATTCATATGTCCAACCTCTGAGTTACCCATCTGTCCGTCTGGCAGTCCTACATAAAGACCTGATGCCTGACCCTGTACAAATGGACACTCTGCCTCAAGCTTGTCGAGAACAGGTGTGTTGGCCATCTTAATGGCATTGCCCTCCGGGTTATCATTGATACCAAATCCGTCAAGGATGAGAAGTACTACTGGTTTTTTATCTGTCATAATAGCAATCCCTCTATAAAAAATGTTTGTAAAACCTTTTGAACCGATAATAACACTGTTAATACCGTAATATGTAATTGCGAGACGTAATCTCCACTTAAATAAAACCGGTTTAGTGTCACAATCCTCTGTAGTTTATACCAAATAAAAGGGGGCGTCAATGATTACGCCCCTAACTTTGTTAAAAAATATACAAAAAATATATTTTTCTATTTTATATAGCTGTTTCCTATAGTAAACCGGACTCTGCTATCCCTGAGCAGAGAAAAAGGAAGCCTCTGGTGTGTAGGTCTTTTCCACATACTGAAGCTGATACTGTTTCATCCTTATGACCATATCAGGATCCAGATGATTATCATCAGGCAGCTCTTTGTAAAGTGTCTGTAGATCATCCATCAATGTTGCTATATCAAAACTCTGAGTTGCAATAACTCTTGCCATGCTCCTCATAATATCCAAAGTACTACCATGATTATCTCTTAAGAACTGTTCCAATTGGTCCTCATCCACCTTCATAAGCAGCGTATCTTTCAATGCCACTGCAGTGTATACCTGTGGTCTGCCAGTAAGCATGGAAATCTCCCCAAAAAATTGATCATCCCCGACTATTCCCAGCACATTTTCATGTTCCTGTTCATAATTTACATACAGTGCCACATTGCCTTTTAACACCTTATACATATACGGATGAATGTCATTCTCCTTAAATATGATATCTCCATCCTGAAAGTGCTGCATCTTTCCGGCTTTCTCTGCAGGCATAACATTTTCCTTACTATCGCTGTTTACTGCCATATTATTGTCTCCCATGCTTTCCTCCTTACAGAAACCTCAAGCCCAAAGTAGCCTCTTCATTTAACCGAATCTTTTAGACCTATTCTAATATAATAATGATATATGGTAAATATAGTTGGGTGTTAATTGGGTGTTGAAACATGATCAGGGGGTCTTTTTATGTTTGTTCATTTATTATCTTTAAATCCTTACTTCGCTGAAATGGTATAATACTTTGACCATCAAAATTGTTCCAAAATGGCATTTCATCACAAAAACTACTGATTTTTATTTACCTCCGTATTTTATTATTGTAAAATTAGTACTTTATGGGGGATGTTCTAATGTTAACTTACTATATATCGGTATCGCTGTTCTCTATTTTTGCCTTGTTGATACTTATCATCATGGTGCACGAAAATGGCCGCATGAGCAAAAAAGAGAAGCTGCGTTTTTATATTACATATTTCATGATCATGATTTCCAGCCTGTCAGAGCTTGTGGCCATACTCCTAAACGGTATGCCTGAGTGGACTAGAGGGCTGCATGTGCTGTCCAAGTTTTTTGACTACTCATTTGCACCATGTGCCGCAGTATTTTTTGTGCCGCATCTCGATGAGGACAAGACTCGTACTGAGGCATCCCGTAAGATCATGACCATAGTGCTCGGTGTCAATATACTTATCCAGGCCTGCTCTATATTTACAGGCTGGACATTTTACATCGACAATGCCAATTACTACTATCATGGTCCATTTTATTCACTATATGCTCTTGTGTACTGCATGGCTATCATTTATGTTGTGGCAGGATTTTACGAGTATGGAAAACACTATTCAAAGCGTAATTATGTCTCCCTCTTTCTGATCATGCTGTTTGTCAGCTTAGGTGTCATATTACAGGAGCTCATGACGGTAGACATGCGTACCATTTGCCTCGTGCTTTCCATGGGGTCCATGTTCCTGTACATCCATTTCAATGAGTATGTCCTCATAAAAAAGGATGATGAGCTTGCAGAGCAGCAGGTGCAGATAGAGATGGATGCTCTCACAGGACTCTATAATCGTAGAGGTCTTGATGCCAAAATCGATGAGTACATGACCACTCATCCAAATGAACCTTGTACAGCTCTGGTTATAGATATTGATGAGTTCAAGCTTATAAATGATCTCTATGGACATGCCTGCGGTGATGAGGCTATACGTCATCTTGCCAGATCCATGGCAGAGTCATTCCAAAAGGACGCAGTCCTGGGACGTAACGGCGGTGACGAGTTCTGTATACTACTTAAAAATCAGTGCGGTGCAGCCACAGCGGAAAGGATCAATGAGTTCTCCCGCAAGGCTCAGCTTTATGAGTACGAGGACCACAAATACAGTTTCACTATTTCCATCGGATACGCAGAGTACCCTGAGCAGGCTGACGGACGCTCACAGATACTCAGCCGAGCAGACAAGGCTTTATATGCAGTTAAGATGCAGGGAAAGCATGGCTGCCTTAAGTATTCGCAGAGCGTAAACACCGAGCAGAGATCACGTTTAGGTTTCTCCTTAAATGATATCGCCTCCAATGTCCCTGGAGCTATTTTGATCTACAAGGCAGACGCCCAGGAGCAGATTTTATATGCCAATCGCGAGTGCATAAAGCTGTTTGAGTGCGATAACTATCAGGAGCTCCTGGATCTTACCAATGGTTCTTTTAAGGGTGTGGTACACCCGGATGATCTGGACACGGTTCAGACCACGATCATGAAGCAACTTCATGATCTGGACGCTGACGGCAATGATTATGTCGATTACCGCATTATAACCAAAACCGGCAAGATCAAGCACGTCAGTGACAATGGCAGACTGGTGCACAGCGACTACTACGGCAAGATCTTTTATGTTCTGCTCATAGATCAGGGATGCCGCATGGAGTGCACATCTAAAGGCATGGTCTCAAACTGACTCATGGCCTTTCAGAATATCCAAATTTGGCTGTAAGTCTTAAAAAAATTATTAAATTTTATATTTAGGTAAATGCCTGTCGATAGATACTATATCAGTTGTTAATCGTTTGAGTTAATTGTTCATCAAGGGGGATGTGATGAATAAGCGATTTATAAGTATCTTTACGGCGGCATTTATTTTTTTAACTTCTTTTTCCGCCTATGCCCTGGAGTGGCACCAGGATGCCATGGGCTGGAAGCTCCTGGATAAAAAAAAGAATAAGATAACCAGTCAGTGGTACTATCAGGACGGAAATCAATACTACTTTAACTCTGATGGGTATATGTCTGTGGGATGGACCCAGATCGGCGATAACTGGTACTATTTCAGCGAGAAGGGTGTCCTTGCTATAAATACCTGGGTTGATGATACATATGTAGATTACTCGGGTAAGATGCTTACAAATACTACCACTCCTGATGGTTACTATGTAGGCGCTGATGGACGCTGGGTACAGAGCAACAATACAGGCACAAGTACCAGCAGTAATTCTGCGAATGCTTATGCCGCTGCGGCAGTCACAACCGGAGCCGGCAGCACAGGCTCTACTCTTGCGATGTATAATTACGGAAGCGGATACACAGCGATAAAGCCAGTTGAAATAAAGTATATGCGTGCTCATATGACAAAGGATGGCGGCATATCTCCCAATATTTATTTCATAAATTCATCTGGTAAAATAATCAATTGCATCGTATTTACTGTCACTCCTTATGATACAGCACATAATGTCGCAACCTGTGACATAACCGGAAACTCCACAGTGGAAAAGGCTGTAATGGGTCCTTTCTACCCTGACAACCCTGCACTGCTGGGCAAGTATATACTCACAGATAAGGGAACTGTTGTACAGACATCAATAGTAACTGTAACAGATTATTCCAAGACCTTTGATAACTGTGCTGTGCTGGATCACATCTGGTACAGTAAGAGTATCGCCACCTATGGAATCGTCGGCATCAAGATACAGTATGCAGATGGCTCATGGGAGGTGGTAAATCCATCCTCAGTGATCAAACTGAGCTACTAAGTATAGAAATACATGACTATTATCTAATTTGAATTATTGATTTACTAAACTGTCAATTAATTAAACTCCTTCTCAAAACAGCGGTCGCGGCCAGGTTTCACTTAGCTGTGGCCGTTGTTGTTTTATATGTATATGTACAGCTTATGGTTCAGCTATGACTGCAATTATCAGCACCATTTGGCGCAATTTGGCACACTTGCTAAATTTTTAACATCCCTATTACTATAGTCATCAATTAGAGTTATAATTGTTGTATGTATAGACTATATATGCTGATTGTAGTTAGACTTTTTTGCATATTTAGGCTGTCAATTATTGCTATTTATAATTGATTAGGAGGATCGTATTTTATGTCAGAAAAAATTACAAGAAGAGATTTCATCAAGGGCATTGGTGCCACTGCAGTAATTGCAGGACTTGGTTCACTCACAGCATGTAACAGTGGTGCTGGCACACCAGAGGCTACAACCGCTGCTGCGACTGAGGCTGCCACTACTGCCGCTGCTACAGAGGCCGCTACTACCGCTGCTGCAGAGGCCGCTACTACCGCTGCTGCACCTGCCGGAGGAGCTCTTTACACGCCTGGTACTTACACTGCAGGCGCTGATGGTATCAGCTCCAAGGTAACAGTAACCATGACTTTTGATGAAACATCTATCACAGATGTCAAGGTAGATGCCGGAGGAGAGACACCATCAATCGGTGGAGTTGCCGCAGAGGATCTCCAGAAAGCTCTTATGGATGCACAGTCATCAGAGATCGATGCTGTTTCCGGTGCTACTATCACATCAGATGCTGTTAAAAAAGCAGCAGCCAACTGTATCGCTCAGGCCAAGGGCGAGGCTGTTGCTGCTACTGGCGATCTGATTCCTACCGGATCTGACGAGGACTGGCTTGGTGAGGAGCCCGTCGTTGATGATGCAGATGTCAAGGAGACAATCGACACAGATATCCTTATCGTAGGTGCAGGTAACGGTGGTATGATGGCTGCAGCCTATGCTGCTTCCAAGGGCCTTGATTTCCGTGTAATTGAGCAGAATGCTGTCGTACAGGACACTCGTCACTGGTATGGTGCTATTGACAGTTCCGCAGCCAAGGCAGCCGGTTCCAAGATAGACAGAAAGGTACTCCTTTCAGAGATCAGCCGTTATGCCTCAGGAAAGTGCAACCAGAGAGTTGTTAACGTATGGATGAATGAGTCTGCAGCAATGCATGATTTCGTATCAGGAATCCTGGAGAGCGAGCCATATAACTGGAAGTGCGAGTTTACATCCGGTGATGAGGCACGCTGGCCTGACAGTGATGAGAACACACACTTCTACTTCCCAGAGCAGGAGCACAACTACAGAGCATCTGAGTCTGAGTACGGTATGCAGAGAAACGAGGTCTTCCTCGAGGTTATCCAGAAGGCTGGCTATGACGTAGATTTCAAGACAGCTCTCGTAAAACTTGAAAAGGATGACACAGGCAGAGTTACAGGTATCATCGCACAAAAGACAGAGACAGGTGATCTCGTAAGATACAATGCCAAGAAGGGCGTACTCCTTGCCTGCGGTGGTTACCCAGGTAACCCTTACATGATGCAGCAGCTTGATCCACTTGGAACATCTGTTACCACAGCATGTTCTTTCAGCCCTGCTGACAAGGGTTATGGTATTCGTGCCGCTGTTTGGGCCGGTGCTCACCTTGATGAGGAGGCAGCTCCTATGCTCTTTGACCGTGGACTCGTAGCACCTGGCGTTGATGCAGGTTATGTCGACAGTCCATCATCCTTTGGCGGCAAGGCATTCCCAGGTACAGTAAGACAGTACAATCCTGGAACACAGCCTTTCCTCAAGGTAAACCGTCATGGTATCCGTTTTGCCAATGAGTCAAGCCCATACAATGATATCTCTTATGCATCAGCTCATCAGCCTGGTCATGTATATGCTCAGATCATGGATGCAAACTACATGGATGATATCAAGAGATTCCACACAATCGGATGCTCTGCACAGTCAAGAAATATCCCTGGCTATGTTGATGGACAGCTTGAGCAGTACATTGGTGAGGGCTTAATATTTAAGGCAGATACTCTCGATGAGCTGGCTGACAAGCTCGGCTTCCAGGGTGAGGACAAGGACAACTTCCTCGCTACAGTTGAGCGTTACAATGAGCTCAATGACAAGCAGGAGGATGAGGACTTTGGCAAGATGAAGGTACGTCTCTCAGCTATAAAGACAGCTCCTTTCTATGGATGCTGGCTTGGTGCATCACTCCTTACTACAGAGCAGGGTATCTCCATCGATGAGAATACTCAGGCACTTGATGCTGATAACAATCCTATCCCTGGCCTTTACATCGGCGGAGATATGTCAGGTTCCTTCTTTGCCAACAACTATCCATGTCTCATGGCTGGTATCGCTTGCGGACGCACACTCACATTCGCAATCAAGTCAATCAAGGTAATGGCTGGAATTGATGAGTAATTTATTTAGAAAATATATATTTATGTATTAGATTATATGATTTGGCTCAAATGCTGAGATTATGAACTAAGTATATTCTATCAATTTTAAATTTAATATGACCTGGTATATGGACTGGCATCTGCCGGTCCATATTTTTTTGGTTATTGCTCATGGCTCATAGTGACTTGTCAGTGGCAATAGCGATGGAATCGGATGCACTGATGGGTGTCAAAAAGGACGAGTCAGATCGTGCATCCCAAAGCTAGTTTTAGTCTGACTTTGAGTATGGTACAAAATGACTCGTCCCTTAAATTAAATCATGAAATTATTAACTAAAGTATCTCTTTAACAGGCCCTCAAATGCCTTGCCGTGTCTTGCCTCGTCACGTGCCATCTCATGAACTGTATCATGGATTGCATCAAGATCCAGAGCCTTGGCTCTCTTGGCAAGATCAGCCTTACCAGATGTAGCACCATTTTCTGCCTTTACACGAGCAATAAGGTTTTCCTTTGTAGATGCAGATACGCACTCACCCAGGAGCTCTGCAAACTTGGAAGCATGATCAGCCTCCTCAAAAGCTGCTGTCTTGAAATACTCTCCTACCTCTGGATAACCCTCACGGAATGCAGCTCTAGACATCGCAAGATACATACCTACCTCAGAGCACTCTGCCTCAAAGTTGGAACGAAGGTCCTCCTTGATATCCTCTGGTGCATCAGATGCAACACCAATTACGTGTTCAGCTGCCCATGTCATCTCTCCTGCCTGCTCTACAAACTTGGATGCTGGAGCCTTACAGATAGGACACTTCTCAGGTGGTGTCTCACCCTCGTAAACGTATCCACACACTGAACAAACCCATGTCTTCATAATGTTACTCTCCTTTCGTAAGTGCATCAGTCTGACCACCCGATACCACAAAACTGATGTCACTATTACCGCGGTAAAACCGCTTAAGCTCTGTACAAAACCTAGTTACGTTTTAATCTGAGGAATCCTCTGAATCACAACACTCATCACATATACCATGGAACACAAGATCGTGACCTGTGATCCTGCCAGATATATAAGATGACGCCGCCTTATCCAGTGTCTCAGCCACCTGCATGGGAACATCAAACACGCCTCCACACTTATCACAGATAAAGTGGTAATGAGGATTAGTATTAGGCTCAAAAAGATCTGCCCCGGAAACAAAAGAAAGCTTCCTTATGGCTCCATTTTGCGCAAGCAGCTTTAAGTTACGATAAACCGTCGCAAGACTGATATTTGGATCCTTGTCACGAAGCTCGGAAAAGATCACATCGGCCGTAGGATGGTCATGATGGGCGTTTAGCTGTTCCAGAACTTCCTCACGCTGTCTTGAATAATTCATCGAAAAACCTCACTCAAAAAACTGATAACTATTATCAATTTAATTAAAGTTTACCTTTCCCAAAAATCATAGTCAATAGATTTTGGAATTGTTTTTCAAAAATCCAAAATTTCTGAAAGTTAGTTTTATCTAACCGTTGTGCTTGTGCCCACCTACTACTTTAACCATCAATACTTGCGACTTGAAAGACTTCGTCATATAATGATAAGGCTTAGGATATAAAACAAATAATATTTATTATTCAATGTATGATGTGCAGGAAAATGTACGTGGTGCATGCCAGGCTTGCTGTTTGAAAGAACAGCTATCATAGCCATGTACGTACTCAGATGCACGAAGTGCAGATGATACGAACATGGCAGGATAGATGTACTTTCAACACCGTTGGGAGTTGTGACAGGTTTTCTTAAAACCTGTCATGTAGCATCAGCCCTCGCGCAAGCGATTCTAATGGGCTGATGTTCCCAGGGCCGGTATGCACACGTACATTTTCCGTGATATTTATGCTAAGTAGTAAAAAAGTATGTACTCAAGTATTAAGGAGACAAAATGGGACAGATAAAAGTTACAAAAGCACCTATTGAGGGTCTTTACGTTATCGAGCCAACAGTTCATGGCGACAGCCGTGGATATTTCGTAGAAACATATAATCAAAACGACATGCATGATGCAGGTCTTGATATGGTATTTGTACAGGATAACCAATCAATGTCAACAAAGGGTGTCCTCAGAGGACTCCACTTCCAGAAGGAGTTCCCACAGGGCAAGCTCGTACGCGTTATCAAGGGTTCAGTATATGATGTAGCCGTTGATCTCCGTGAGGGATCCGAGACCTATGGACAGTATTTTGGTGTAGAGCTTACAGAGGAGAACAAAAAGCAGTTTTATATTTCCGAGGGCTTTGCTCATGGTTTCCTCGTTCTCTCAGACGTAGCTGAGTTCTGTTACAAGGTTACAGACTTCTATCATCCAGGAGATGAGGGCGGACTTGCATGGAACGATCCTGAGATCAATATCCAGTGGCCACATCTTACAGGTGAGTACAAGGGCACTGCATCTGCTGAGGGATATGCTCTTGATGATGGCACAGCACTCAACCTTTCAGATAAGGACCAGAAGTGGCTCGGCCTCAAGGATACCTTCCATTTCAATTAATATTCTTATTTTTGATACCAACGCTGTTTAGTCAGTATACCATTTGAGTTATCTCATATTAAAGACTAAACGCCGCTGGGATAGTAACTAATCGTATTACAAATATAATGTCTAGAAATCAAAGAATTTTAAACTATATAATTCCAGAAAGCTTCCGTGGTAAAACCGTGGAGGCTTTTCTTCGTTCCAAAGGTTTTTCTCGTAGTGTCATGTATCATTTACGTAATACTAGTACAGATCTCATACCATCTGACACCCCTGGCCTCATGCTTAATGGCACTAAAACCTGGCTAAAAAAAGAGCTCACCCCTGGGGATGAGCTGATATGCTATATACTGGAGCCTGAAAGCAGTGATAATGTGGTGGAGACAGAACTTCCTTTAGATATTATCTATGAGGATGAGGACCTTATGGTCATAAACAAATCCTCTGACATGCCCATACATCCTTCCATGGGGCATTATGATGATACCCTCGCCAATGCTTTATGCTGGTACACTCATCACGTACTTAATTTAGACACCTATGTTAATCGTGTTATAAATCGCCTCGACAGAAATACAAGCGGTCTCCTCATCTCCGCCAAAAATATGCTTTCAGCAGCAAAGCTCGGAGATATGGTGCGCGCTCACACTATAAGCAGACGATATCTTGCCATTTGCATGGGTGACGCAGGAGACATTCGCACTGAGTATCCAGCAGTAAGAGATGGCTTTGACATGACCATCTCCGCTCCCATCGCAAGGAAGGAGGAGTCTGTCATCGAGCGCATAGTTGACTTTGAGCGAGGTGATCCGGCGGTTACTCACGTAAAGCTCCTGGACTATAACAAAGAAAAAGACCTGTCTCTCATTATGTTAAAGCTGGAAACAGGTCGTACACATCAGATACGTGTCCATATGCGTCACGTGGGGCATCCCCTCATCGGTGACTTTTTGTATAATCCCGACTATGAGTTCATATCACGTCAGGCGCTGCACTCCTGGAGCCTCAGTTTTCAGCATCCCATAACAGATGAGGAAATGAGCTTTACAGCCCCGCTCCCTGATGACATGCAGTCTTTATTTCCGGATTTCATCACTTCCCGTGAGATTACAGGCAATGATATGTAATGTATAAGGCGGAAAATGTCCAAATATATGTCAGGGCCTCTGTAAGGAATCATGTTCCCAGAGTTGGTTCACACGGATCAATTTTCTAGTTATATGAGCTCATAGTACCTGGCACGATTTTGGTGATCAGTCTAAAACCATGCCGCTCATTTCAGCGAGCCTTGTAAAGACCTCGCCGATCTTGTCGTTTATCACAAGTGTATTTGGACCCTTACGCACATTGAGCTCATCTCTGTTGATGATAACGAGATACTTGCCCTCAAAGTAATTGATATAAGAGGCCGCTGGATAAACTGTGAGAGATGTACCACCGATTATCAGCATATCTGCAGTGGCTATAGCATTGACAGATTTACGTACCGCCATCTCCGGCAGACTCTCCTCATAAAGAGTAATGTCTGGTCGTATCACGCCGCCGCAGTCACAATGTGGCACCGGCTCCTGTGACTCAAACACATAATCTGTAGGATACTTCTTGCCACAATGCATGCAGTAATTCCTCAGTGCGCTGCCATGTATCTCATATACCTCTTTACTTCCGGCCTTTTGATGGAGGCCGTCGATGTTTTGTGTAACTACAGCTTTTAGCTTGCCTGTTTTTTCCAGCGCAGCAAGATACTTATGGGCATTGTTTGGCTCTATAGCTCTCGTATCCATCTTTTGTCTGTGAAACTCAAAATACACCTCAGGCTCTCTTACTAAACAGCTGTGACTAAGCAGATACTCAGGCTGATACTTATCAAACTGGACATCATGCTGATTATAGAGACCATCCTTGCTGCGGAAATCAGGCACTCCACTCTCCGTAGATACGCCAGCTCCTCCAAAAAACACTATATTCTGCGAATGCTCTATCATCTCATGCAGCTCTTTTATTTTTTGCTCGTCCATAACTCTGCTCCTTTCATCCCTCTACATTATTTCTCTCCGTAAGTTTATAAGTATCAACTATAAAGATAAAAATAGCCACGATAAACATATCTGCTTATTTAGCGGCACGTTCAGTGCCCTTAATATGTATATCTAAAGTAAATATCTAGTTGATATAAACATCATTTCCCAAAGAGATTTCTAAAAAATCCGGCAATGCCTCCGCTCTCCTTTACATCTCTTGCAATCTCTCCCAGTGTGTCATCACTCTGAGCCTTAGGATTATAAATTTTGTCCTCTGTAAATATGCGATCCATCTTTATATCATATTGATCCATAGGAATACTATCTGAGAGCAGTGCCTCATAGCAAAGGCAATATTTATACATAGACTGTCCTGCAAGCCATCTGTCATAATACCCTGCGCCATGTCCCAGTCTGCCTCCCCATCTGTCAGCTGACATACATGGGATAACAGCAAGGGCTATCTTATAACCATCTATAACAGGCAGCCCGGCTTTTGGCTCCAGTATCCCCATGGTACCTGACTCAAGATCATCCCAACTGGTTATCTGTACTGCCTCCATCTCCCTCTCAGGTCCAGGCAGACACCTGGGTACCGTCACCATCTTACCCATCTGCCAGGCAGTCTCGATGATGGTCCTGGTATCTGGTTCTGTTTCCATATTTACATAACAAAAAACAGAGTCTACCTGCTGGAATACCGGGTAAAGTAAAAACCGGGTGGCAATACCAGCATTAGCCTGAGCTCTATACTCTGATGTTAGATTTTTATTTTTTTCACGGATCATAGCCCGCAGCTCTTTCTTTTCCATATGAGTATTATAGCCCCTCTTTATAAGAGAGAAAATGCAATTTTGTGATCCAGACTACAAAATCCAGTTTGAAACGTCAAATTTATGAAAGCACTTTCAGTACATAGTGTAAAATTGTTAATTTTTATTACATATTTGAGCTTGATATTGTCCATTTCTTTCAAATAAAAGTTTTTTCTTACGTTTTTAGTATTTACAAAAACATTTCTACATGCTACTATAATGATACGAGATACCATATTGTTAACAAATCATCTGACGAGAAAGGGTGATTATACGTTAACAAAAGTGATGATGTTCCGTCAAGATCATAAAAACATCACTAAAACTATATTGTAGAAAGCAGAGGTATTAAAATGCTAACACCAGCACAGTTAATAGATAATATCTCAGGGCTTCGGGTAAGGTAATAAAAGTATACGATAACAGCACAAATAGTGGTCATGTTATTCAGCTGAGGAGTGTTTCTCCATTTAATACAACTTTTCCTGAAGCATGGATATTATCAATTTATATAAGTATTTTAGGTTGAGGTTTTTGGGTATATTTTATAACTAAGTTACGGGTATAAGATCGACGTAGCACAAAGCTATAGTCACATGATGCATATGCCTAATACAAATGGAGCGGGTACTCCATTTTATTAGTTAGATTTTGAAGAGAATATAGATAAAACATATTTTTAATACTTATAAAGGGCCCTTTCTCAGGGGCCCTTTAGATTTGTTTATTTTGAAATCAAAAAAGTGCGGATATCCGACATCTCTGGTCAGTATCCGCACTTGCATTTTATTGATGTATTTTTATTGATATATTTTATTGATATAAATTACTGTTTTTTACCTGTCATATCTGTAGCCAGGTTGATGAGTACCTCCACCATCTTTCTCATAGAGTCAATATTGAGATACTCATATATGCCATGATAGTTCTCACCACCAGTTGAAAGGTTAGGACATGGCAGTCCCTTAAAGCTGAGCTGGGCACCGTCGGTACCACCGCGGATAGGTACAGTCACAGGCTCTACTCCTGCCTTTTTAAATGCCTCCTCTGCAGCTCTTATGAGATACATGTTATCCGGCTCGATCTTTTCTCTCATGTTGTAATACTGATCCTTTAGTACAATATCTACGTGAGCCGCTGTATCCTTATACTTTTCATTGAGCTGATCTGCAGCTGCCTTAAATATCTGCTTTTTCTCCTCAAACTTTGCCTTGTCATGATCTCTGATGATGTAACTCATCCTGGTACATGCCTCGTCTCCCTCTATACCTGCGAGATGGAAAAATCCCTCATATCCCTCAGTTGTGGCAGGACGCTGCTCTGCAGGAAGTAGTGCATTGAACTCCATAGCCACCAGTACAGCATTGATCATCTTGTCCTTGGCGTCTCCAGGGTGAACGTTTACACCGGTAATCTCTACCTTGCCTGATGCCGCATTAAAGTTTTCATACTCGATCTCTCCCAGTGTGCCGCCATCTACTGTGTAGGCAACATCTGCTCCAAAGTCTGCAACATCAAAATAATCAGGCCCCTCACCTATCTCCTCATCAGGTGTAAAGCCGATTTCAATCTCTCCGTGCTTGACCTCCGGATGTGTCATGAAATACTCTACCATGGCCATAATTGCAGCGTCACCAGCCTTGTCATCTGCACCTAAAAGAGTGGTACCATCTGTAACCAACAGGTCTGCACCTATCATAGTATTAAGTTTTGGGAATGTCTTTGGCGAGAGGACAATGTTCCTCTCCTCATTTAATACTATATCTCCACCCTGATAATTTTTAATTTCTCTCGGATTTACATTGGTATCACTGGCTGCTGGTGATGTATCCATGTGAGCGATAAATCCAAGCTTTGGAGTAACAGCATCCTCCTCTTTTGACAGGTTGGATGGTATACGTCCAAATACATAGCAGTACTTGCTTAATCGTACATCTGACACTCCAAGGTCCTTTAACTGCTTTTCCAAAAGTCTCGCAAGATTAAACTGCTTATCAGTTGATGGGTGTGTACCGCTGGTCTCACTAGACTGTGTATCTATCTTGGCATATTCAATAAATCTCTCTAAAACGTCCATAATACCTCCTTGAAACGGACAAAATACAGGCGCCTGTCATTAATATCCATATTTACAATGGGCTATCCGTGGTCAGCAAGCTCATACCTGGCCACTTAAGCTCAGGCCCTCTGCATTCGCAAAATTTTACACCGGTTATAAGGCCGGTGCTTATCTCTAGTTTTTCTTATATGTAAGTGTGGTGTCTCTCTCCTGGAAGTGATCTCCACCCTCTACATAACTGTCATGCTGAACCGGCTTAAGGTCATGGAGATCATAAGGTGTCTCCTGATATACAAAGTTAAGCCAGTTAGTATATGTACAGTTAGATGTTGATCTCCAACTGAGCACAGGCTCTCTGGACGGATCATCATCCTCATAATAATTTACAGGGATGTCAGGATTTAATCCCCTGGCAACATCTCTCTTATACTCCTTGTCAAGATCATACTTGTCGTACTCAGAGTGACCTGTAATAAAGATCTGTCTGCTGGAGCAGGCGAGTATCATATAGGAGCCACCCTCCTCCGGATCTACTGACTCGGCAACTACATAAAGCTCTGGATTATTACGTGCAGCCTCCTCATCAATACCAGTGTATCTCGAAATAGGAACATAAAAATAATCGTCCATACCTCTCATGATTATCTTTTTACGATGAAGTACCTTTTGTCTGTATATACCTGACAGCTTTTTAGGCAGCATGACCTTATCAATGCCATAATGATAGTAGAGTCCTGCCTGAGCACCCCAGCATATATGGAAGGTAGAGAATACATGTGTCTCTGACCACTTCATGATCTCTGTCAGCTCCTGCCAGTACTCAACCTCCTCAAAGGCCATCTTTTCCACTGGGGCTCCTGTAATGATGAGTCCGTCAAAACGCTCATCCTCAATCTGATCCAGTGTTACATAAAACTTGTTTAAATGAGATGCATTGGTATGTGTGGACTCATGTGTCGCCACCTTCATAAATGTAATCTCTGTCTGGATAGGAAAATTGGATAGGACTCTCAGGATATCAAGCTCTGTATCCTCTTTTAGTGGCATAAGATTGAGTATACATATACGTAATGGACGTATCTCCTGAGACTGCGCTCTCTCCTCATCCATCACAAATATGTTTTCTGTTTCCAATATATGTTTTGCAGGTAAATCATTCTGTACTTTAATTGGCATATATAAATCTCCTTATATTGAGAGATACCATGGACACATTGATACATGTCTATGTTTTAATTCCATATTTAGAAATAGCTAAATCATCGTCTATAAAGCAATACTATTAAAAATATCGAAAGCTAAAGACAATTAAATAATAGTATACATTAAAATCCTCATTAATGAACCATATATTTCTTTAATAGCTTATATTACAAAGCATTGGTGTCGATAGGCACTTATAGAATACATTTTTTACAATTTATTGGCTATTGGTCGCCTCGTGTGTTGACAAATACATTATTTTTGCTACAATAGCCATCGAATTGAATACTTATTCAGAGTCGGTGGAGCTACATAGGAGCTATGAAACCGCAGCAACCCCGGATATCCGGAAGGTGCTAACCTGAGCGAACTATTTTTTGTTTCGAACAATAAGAGGATGCTTGTTACAGCCGGTCGATTGTTCGACGGGCTTTTATTTTTCGTTTTTTTAATCGATAGAAGTACATCCATATTCCACATTCGAAACACCAGGACGCTATATGCGTCAGAAAGGATTTTTTATATGTTATTTTCATCAGAGCAGGTATCTAATGGACACCCTGATAAAATTTGCGATCAGATCTCAGATGCTATCGTTACAGACATTTTACAGCATGATAAGGCAGGTCGTATTGCTGCCGAGACTACTATCAAGGACTGGGAGGTTACCATCCTTGGTGAGGTCACAACAAACTACGAGCCTGACTATGAAAAGTTAACTCGCGATGTATTAAAGAGTATCGGTCTTGAGGATGTAGATAAATACAGCATTCGCCTCCTCATCTCCAAGCAGTCACCTGATATCGCCATGGGCGTAGACAATGATGGCGCCGGAGATCAGGGTATGATGTTTGGTTATGCAACTAACGAGACAGAGGAGCTCCTCCCTATCCCTTATGTTCTTTCCACCAGAGCACTCCTTAAGCTCCGTGAGTTTAACTTAAAGGATGGTTTCAAGAAATTCCGTCCAGATGCCAAGGCACAGGTATCTTTTGATTATGATACTCATCGTATCGATACTTTCCTTATTTCCACTCAGCATGCTGAGGAGACTTCTCTTGATGAGGTTCGTGAGATCGTATCCAAGATCATGAAGGAAACTGCTGAGGAGATGGGTCTCAACACAGACTTTAGAATACTGGTTAACCCAACAGGTCGTTTTGTTATGGGTTCATCCTTTGCTGATTCTGGTCTTACCGGTCGTAAGATCATCGCTGACACATACGGTGGAGCAGCTCACCACGGCGGCGGAGCTTTCTCAGGCAAGGATCCTAGTAAGGTTGACCGTTCAGCAGCTTACATGGCTCGTAAGATTGCGAGAGACATCGTAAAGGCTGGCAAGGCTGATCGTTGTGAGGTCCAGCTTGCCTATGCCATCGGTGTTGCAGAGCCAGTTTCAGTTTACGTTGACTGCTTTGGCACAGAAAAGGAAGACCGCAACAAGATCTGGGATGAGATCAAGCATCAGTATGATCTCACACCAAATGGTATCATCAACTCCCTCAAGCTCCGTGATGTAAATTACAATCTTGTCTCAAGCTATGGTCACTTTGGTAAGCCAGAGCTTCCATGGGAGCAGTAATTGTGGGTAACTCCGCGAAAAAACGTCATACTTTATGGCATGATTGGCTGACCTATGACTTTATACTGGGTGTGGTGCTGCAGATACTTATCCTGTTGGTTTCCATGTTTGTGTGGTCTATGGGCTATCCAAAGCTTACCTTCCAGAGAGACACAGTGCTTAATCTGCTCTATCTGGTCCTGTTTCTTCCGTTTATCGTCGGAGTTTTAGGACTGTGGTCCAGGACAAACGAGCTTACTGTATGGACAAGATTTTTTACATCTCTGTCCCTGCCTGTACTGGTACTTGGTATCATATCAACCTGTATCATGTGTGTGCTTCCGCCATATTGCTCAAGTACCACCAATACAAGCAAGTATCTTATTATGGATAGAGACGTGCCTGAGGAGACTCAGGCTATAGCGAGGGAGATCTTTCCAAAAGAGATCACACTGGGTGCATCTAATGTGACCTATAGGTATTACAAATACAGTAGCATCCTGGAGGACAGTCTGCATCTGAGTCTTGGTGAGAACCTCCCGGAGGAGGCATTCGCATCAGAGAGTGAGCGTATTATGTCTCTGCCTTTACTTACAGATGCAGAGGTATCCAGCTCCAAGGATATAACCCTTATTGATGCAAGTATTGATGATATAATTGTTCATATTACTGTGGATAAAGCATATAAGCGTATTATTTACTCTGCAGGATGTAACAAAGTGAAATAAATGCTATGACAGATATGTAGTGACATGGCACAGATAACAAAATTATTTAGTGATTAGATGCTATGGAGCAAACAGAGTGTCAGGCATCAAAGCTTACAAAATATAAAATAATATGAGTAAAGGCCGGTCACGTTTGTGACCGGCCTTTTCAGGAAGATATAAGTAAATTAACTATTAAGCTAATTACTTGTTGTAGTTAACGATAGTGCCGAAATCTGGCTTTAATGAAGCTCCGCCAATAAGTCCACCATCGATATCTGGCTGTGCAAGGAGCTCCTTACAGTTACCAGCATTCATAGATCCGCCATACTGGATGCGTATTGCCTCAGCAGTGTCTGTACCATACACTGCACAGATTGTCTCACGGATGCCCTTGCAAACCTCCTCAGCCTGCTCAACAGTAGCTGTCTTGCCTGTGCCGATTGCCCAGATAGGCTCGTATGCAATTACGACGTCCTTGGCCTGATCCTTGGATACACCCTGGAATGCAATCTTGATCTGCATGTTGATCCAGTCCATAGTGATGCCCTGCTCTCTCTGCTCGAGAGACTCACCACAGCAAACGATAGGCTTGAGACCCTTTTCAAGTGCCTTTAAAAGCTTTTTATTGATGTCCTCGTCTGTCTCATGGAAGTATCCTCTCCTCTCAGAGTGGCCCATAATAACATACTCAACACCAGCGTCAAGGAGCATATCAGCTGATACCTCACCTGTATAAGCACCCTTATCCTCAAAATATAAATTCTCAGCACCAACATGTACGTTGGTACCCTTAACTGCCTCAACTACTGGGACAATATCAATAGCAGGAACACAGTAAACCACATCTACATCATCATTCTGTACAAGTGGCTTTAATGTCTCAACGAGCTTAACAGCCTCTGATGGAACCATGTTCATCTTCCAGTTTCCTGCGATAATCTTCTTTCTCATATTAAGAAACCTCTTTCATGGATAATTTATAGGGATTAGTTCTTATCGTCTGCAGCAGCCACACCAGGAAGCTCCTTACCCTCAAGGAACTCGAGAGAAGCACCACCACCTGTTGAGATGTGAGACATCTTATCACCATATCCTAACTGATTTACAGCTGCGGCTGAGTCACCACCACCGATTATTGTTGTAGCATCTGTATCAGCAAGAGCCTTGGCTACTGCCTTTGTACCAGCAGCAAGTATAGGGTTCTCAAATACACCCATAGGTCCGTTCCAAACAACTGTCTTGGCTGACTTAACAGCTGCAGCATAGAGCTCCTGTGTCTTTGGTCCGATATCCATGCCCATCTTGTCAGCCGGGATCTTGTCAATATCTACTGTAGCTGTCTCGATATCTCCATCGATAGGATCTGGGAAATGATCTGTAACAACAGCATCTACAGGAAGGAGTAACTTCTTACCGAGCTTCTCAGCCTTGGCAAGCATCTCCTTACAATAATCTACCTTAGTATCGTCGCAAAGTGATGTACCGATCTCATATCCCTGAGCCTTGGCAAATGTATAAGCCATACCACCACCGATGATGAGAGTATCACACTTCTCAAGAAGGTTTGAAATAACATTGAGCTTGTCAGCAACCTTAGCTCCACCAAGGATTGCAACAAATGGACGTACTGGGTCCTCTACAGCCTGACCAAGGAACTTGATCTCCTTCTGCATGAGATATCCAACTGCGTGTGGTCCCTTAACATACTGTGTAACACCTACATTTGAGCAGTGTGCTCTGTGAGCTGTACCGAATGCATCGTTAACAAATACGTCAGCGATAGAAGCAAGATCCTGTGAGAATGCCTCACCGTTCTTTGTCTCCTCAGCTCTGTAACGTGTATTCTCAAGGAGGATAACATCTCCGTCCTTCATCTCAGCTACAGCAGCCTTGGCATTGGCACCAACAACCTCAGGATCAGCAGCAAACTTAACTTCCTGTCCAAGAAGCTCTGAAAGTCTCTTTGCTACAGGTGCAAGTGTCTTTGAAGCCTTATCTTCCTCTGTCTTAACCTTTCCAAGGTGTGAGCAAAGAATTACCTTACCGCCATCAGCGATAAGCTTCTTGATAGTTGGAAGTGCTGCAACGAGTCTGTTCTCGTCTGTAATCTTTCCATCCTTAAGAGGTACATTGAAATCACATCTGCACAGAACTCTCTTGCCCTTAACATCGATATCATCGACTGTCAACTTGTTTAAACCTGCCATATATATCTCCTTTTCGGGAGGTCATTAACTCCCGTATTTTATTTTAGTTTTAATTATAGGAATAATTGTATGATATGTATGTTTTTTTACAAAAGCATACTGTAATTCTATGTGATTTTGGACAATACAGATTTATAGTCCCAACCACATGATATAGAATTTTTTCACAAAAAAGAGGCCAGGCCCATAAAGGCCGGACCTCTTCAAAGTCATGTCTTATTTATCTTCCAAGGATAATTACTTAAGAAGGCTTCCAAAGTGCTTGATAGTACGAACCATCTGGCTTGTGTATGAATTCTCGTTATCATACCATGAAACAACCTGTACCTGTGTTGTTCCGTTGTCAAGAGGAAGAACCATTGTCTGAGTTGAATCAAACAGTGAACCATATCTCATTCCAACGATATCAGAAGAAACGATCTCATCCTCGTTGTAACCGAAGCTCTCGTTGCTTGCTGCCTTCATAGCTGCATTGATCTGATCCTTTGTAACGTTACCTTCAACAACTGCTGTAAGGATTGTTGTTGAACCTGTAGGGGTAGGAACACGCTGTGCAGCTCCGATGAGCTTTCCGTTAAGCTCAGGAATAACAAGGCCGATTGCCTTTGCAGCACCTGTTGAGTTAGGAACGATGTTGCAAGCTGCAGCACGTGAACGTCTCTTGTCGCCCTTTCTCTGAGGTCCGTCAAGTGTCATCTGATCGCCTGTGTAAGCGTGAATTGTGCACATGATACCAGACTTGATTGTAGCAAGATCGTTAAGAGCCTTAGCCATAGGAGCTAAGCAGTTTGTTGTACATGAAGCTGCTGAGATGATCTTGTCATCCTTTGTAAGGCTCTGATGGTTAACATTGTATACGATTGTAGGAAGATCATTTCCTGCAGGAGCAGAAATGATAACGTGCTTAGCACCTGCATCGATGTGAGCCTGTGACTTCTCCTTGCTTGTGTAGAAACCAGTACACTCAAGAACAACGTCTACTCCAAGCTGTCCCCAAGGAAGGTTTCTAGCATCTGCTTCCTTGTAGATTGTGATCTTCTTTCCATCAACAGTGATTGAATCCTCACCGAAAGAAACCTTGTCACAAAGCTCGTAGCGTCCCTGTGTGCTATCGTACTTAAGAAGATGTGCAAGCATCTCTGGGCTTGTAAGATCGTTGATTGCAACGATTTCAAATCCCTCTGCACCAAACATCTGTCTGAAAGCAAGACGACCGATACGGCCAAAACCGTTAATAGCAACTTTAACTGCCATAGTAAATATCCTCCTGATATTTTAAATGATATGTTAACTGGATTTAATTTCCATCAGCATCGTTATTGTATGCTATGAAATGTATTTTTGCAAGTGCAAAACAGCAAATTTGTGAAATATTTCACACAAATTTTTTAATTAATTGCTTAAGATAATTAAAACCTGGATCATTTTATGTTTTTATACGTTTTTTTATCACTAAACCGGTTAATTATATACAAAACAAAAAAGATCCGGCATACAAATAGCTGTATCGCCGAATCTTAAAATTATAATTTTGGTTAAATTTACTTTTGAAATTTATATCATCTGTTTTACATAGCCTGCAATGTTATCAGCATGATCAGATATCCTCTCCAGATCACCGATGATATCCAGGAATACGATACCCGCATCTGTAGTACACTCTCCCTTGGAAAGACGTGTCATATGGCTTTGTCTCATCTCACGCTCCATGGCATCTACCTGATCCTCTGCCTTGACCGTGTACATCATCTCATCGATACTTCCATCCTCAAAGGCATTGAGGGACATACTGTAGCTCTCCTGTGCCTTTGTGGAGATACGGCTAAGATCCGCCATTCCGAAATCAGTGAGCTGCACATTGTTATCCCGGGCATATTTTGCCTTGTCAGCTATATTTTCTGCATGGTCTCCTGCACGCTCTATATCAGTAAGTGCATTTAACATAAGTGTCACCTGCAGTTTCTGCTTGTCACTGAGGGAAAGCTTGTCAATCTTTATAAGATAATCCGTAAGGAGTCCTGTCATATGATCTATGATCTTTTCCCTATCATAAACATTTTGTATGGTCTCCTCACTTCCATCAGTCACAGCATTACATGCAGCATTGATATTGACTGCTACCACTCGTCCAAGGTTTACTACCTCACTCTTGGCAGCCGCAAGTGCAATGGCCGGTGTCTGAAGGATACGCTCATCCAGATGTCTGCGGAGTCTCTGATCCTCCTGCATAAGTACATCCTCGGCTGTCTCCTCTCCCTCGCCCTTTTTGGCCTCAGGAACAAGGACTCCTGAAATATTAACAAGGAAATCTCCCAAAGGATACAGCACCACTGTACAGCAGATATTGAAAATAGTATGGAATATTGAAATCTCTACCGGTGTCAGATTGGCCTCAAAAAATGAAGGCATAATAAATGTGCATGCAAATATGATAATGCCAAACAGTACTGAACCAGTTACATTGAACATCAGATGGATGACAGCAGCTCTTTTGGCCGTCCTTGTAGTACCTGTGGATGAGATCATCGCTGTAATACAGGTTCCGATATTCTGACCTAATGTAATATAAAAGCCTGACGCCCTAGGCACGGCTCCTGCCAGAGCAAGAGTCTGCAAAATAGATACTGATGCAGCCGATGACTGGATGACACCTGTAACAACAGCACCCACAATAATACCCAGTATAGGGTTTCCGCCGATGGCTCTAAATGCATCTGAGAAAACAGGTGAGTCTGCATAAGGAGCTACAGCCCCTGACATAAACTCAAGTCCGATAAAGATAAGTCCGACGCCTATACAAAAGGCCCCAAGCAAGTCATCTGTACCTTTTTTACCGAGTAATAATCTGAATGAACCAAATCCCACAAGGACAGGTGCAAAAAACTCAGGTTTTAAAACCGTAAGCATGTCGCTGGAAATCTGAGTAAGGGATACCATCCATGCTGTGATCGTGGTTCCGATATTGGCACCCATGATGATGCCCACCGCCTGAGACAAGTTCATGACTCCCGCATTAACAAAACCCACGACCATAACGGTGGTGGCTGACGATGACTGGATAAGTGCCGTAATACCTGCTCCCAGGATTACCGACATGATCCTGTTGGATGTTACGATATCCAGGAACCTGGACATACGGGAGCCGGCTGCCTTTTGCATACCATCGCTCATGACCGTCATGCCATATAAGAACATACCAAGTCCGCCAAACAGACTGAAAATACTAGATAAATGCTCTACTGTCATATATAACCTCTGTTAGATTTCACGCTGCATCATGCAACTATGTAGCCATCAATTTCCTGTGCATTATAACAGAGGCAAAATTGAGTGTAAACTCAAGGTTAGGATTGTGCATGTTTTAGACCATTCAAAAAAAGCATGGTACCCTAAAGTACCATGCTGTAAATTATGAAAATCCGTAATACATGTTTAATCCTGCAAGCAGGCCATCAGCATATCTATCACAGGCCTCATCTGAATGATCAGATGCCCTGTCCCCAAGCTGTACAACCGCTGATGCTATAGTGGAGTACGCAGACTGCACAAAATCTGCGGAGACATCACCTGATCCATAGATCTTTGTCCCTGCATCCTTGAGTCCAGACACAAGACTGTCTCCCAACTTGTCTGACTTACGCCAGTAATCTGATATCGGCTCCATAGACTTGATATCATCTGGAACTGATATGTAATATGCACCCTTGTCGCTGTTCGTGGTATCAAAGTGGATAGTTATATGACAATCTGCTTTGTTATTGGCAAGCACTGTCCTGGCAATGTTGTCAAGCTGCACGTCATCGCCATCACGTATCATCAGGACGTCATAGCCATCTGCAAGGAGCCTGTCCTTAAATCTCTCTGCCACTGCAAGGTTGACAGAAGTCTCTGATACCTTGTCTGTAAATGTCATCCCCTGAGGCACTGCCATCTCTGTTGTCTCATGTGTATCTGAGCACTCTGTGCCGTCCGGGTGACTCAGTACCTTGACAGACTCGCCTCCCTGGGTACCGTGTCCTGCATCAACTGCTACTGTAATATTTTTTTTGCTCCCAGCATCACTGGTGTACAGAGTAGCCTTGCCTGTATTGATCTTTGAATTGGAGGCATACTTCCAATTGAGATTTAATCCGATCTCAGTTGATGCGAATGCCGTAATCCCCATGCACAGTGACATGACCACTGCTGTAAAAGCTACCTTAAATCTCCTCATCGTTCCCTCTCAAAAAAACCGTCCAATAACTCCTGCATCCCTGCTACGAGCTACGTTTATGAATGTCACTGAAGGGACTCCCCCTCTTGTCCCTCTAATAAACTCCCATACTATTTAAGTCGGCAATAAATGTCCGATCCATAATCTAGTATGAGCATAGACGAAAAAAAGAGGGCTCGCAACCGACAATCAGTTACGTCCCTCTTAAGTATTTCTTACACGTATATATGCCATTAAAAACGTGATTTTAACAGCTTTTACCCGAGCAATCTCTGCTCAAAATATAAGTGGATTTCTAACAAAAAATCCCCGTCCTAAACATTATCAATCTGCCAGTCCACAGGCTCTACACCATGCTCCTCCAGAAAGGCATTGGCTCTGGAAAAAGGTCTGGAGCCAAAAAATCCGCGATATGCACTGAGAGGACTTGGATGTGGCGACTTGATGATGAGATGGTTTGGATTGTCAAGCATGGACTGCTTCATCTGAGCCGGTCTCCCCCAGAGGATAAAAACTATCGGATGGTCAACCTGATTAAGCACTCTGATAGCAGCATCGGTAAACTCCTCCCAGCCTAGTCCCTTGTGACTGTTAGCCTCGTGAGCTCTCACAGTCAGCACCGTGTTCAGGAGCAGCACTCCCTGATCTGCCCACTTTTTGAGATATCCGTTGTTAGGAATGTAACAACCCAGATCATCCTGCAGCTCCTTATAGATATTTACAAGTGATGGTGGTATGCTCACTCCATGTTTTACAGAGAAAGACAGTCCATGTGCCTGTCCCGGCTCATGGTATGGGTCCTGCCCCAGTATCACTACCTTGACCTTACTGAGGGGTGTGTACATAAACGCATTAAAAATATCCTCGGCAGGAGGGTATATGGTCCTCGTCTTGTACTCCTCATCTATTGTGTCATATAGTTTCCTGTAATACGGCTTGGCAAACTCCGGTTTAAGAGGAGTCTCCCAGTCATTTGTTATCATCATTTTTCTCGCATTATCCGATCATCTTGACAATAATCGGATCTGATCCTTTCTCCCAGTTTTATCTCACGTGACGTCTCACCATGGAAACATTTTTATAAATGTCATAGAGCAGTGAGCCAGTCTTGCCCTCCTCAGGGTGATCTCCCTTTTTAAGCTCAAGCTCATAGCTCGTATATGCATTGATAATAGTGGTTCCAGATGGATGCTGACGTACCCTGTCAAACTTACCATAAGTCTGATGTACATGACCGTGTATCATGTACTTTGGGTGGTATTTCTCAAGCAGGTCATTGAAACACTCATAACCCTTGTGAGGCAGATCCTCCAGGTCACCATAACCTGCAGCAGGGGAATGAGTAAGCAGTATATCAAAACCATTGTAGAACTTGATAGTGTTTTTGAGCTTTTCTATCCTCTTTTCCATGGCACGCTCTGAGTAGAGATACAGGTCCTTTTTATACTCCATTGAGCCACCCAACCCCAGTATACGGAGACCATGGTAATCAATGATCTTGTCATCTGCACAGTCACATCCCATAGGCGGGTGACTGGCATAATAGGTGTCATGGTTGCCCGGTACGTAAATAAGCGGAGCATGCCCCATAGTGACCAAAAACTCCAGGTATTTAACATTCATATCCCCGGCCGAAAGTATAAGGTCTACATCCTTTAATCTTTCAGAGTCATAATACTCGTATAGATGTTTATCCTCTTCATCAGAGATCAGAAGTACCTTCATTTGCCTGCTCCCCCTTGTTTACACTAAATCCTCCCATACGCATCAGATCCACTGCTCTCTCATTAAAATCCTCTATAGGAGGGATGTTACCGATGACATTGTCATTGAGCCAATGCATATTGACTATCTCCTCACTGCTGAGTCTCTCAGACTCTGCTGTTTTTATGATACCAGTCTGACTATGCAACTCTCCATCAAATGGATTTAGCACATCTGATATAATAGCACTTTTTAAGCCTCTCATCATCTTCCAGGATGCATATCCAAGCTGTCTTGAAAGTATAACGTCTATTACCTCTGATTTCATACCAAACCAGAAATTAAGTGCCTTATGATCCTTGACCAGAGCTGCGCTCTCCCATGTACCTGTAAGAATTGAGTCAATCAATATCTTGTAGAACTCACCCCAGTCAAAAATCGTCATGGCGATATTGGAAACAACGTCTCCGTCTGAGACCATGTAAATACCAAACTCTCTGGAGGCATTTTTAGGGGCTGTAAGCTCCGGGCCGGAAATGGTCATGATATTCTCATCTCTCAGCTCCTGCTTCCAGTCTCTGTCCTTAAGTGCCTGCCACTTGAGATGTACTCGGGCATAAGGATTGACCATCTGTGCTCCTATGGCAAAGGCATTGACATTGGCAAGTGTACCGTACTGTGGGCACAGCTCTACATATCCCAGATCGTTGCCATCTGTAACAGAAGCCGCCAGCGCACCCATGATATACTTGGCCTCATACATGCGTCCATAATAGGTCCTGATAGTGTTGTAATTGGTCCTTACGGAGCAGTTAAGTATATATATGTCAGGGTGCTTGACCTTGGCCTTGACAGAGGCGTCTATCATCATGCCTGTTGTGGTAAAGATAACATTGGCACCTGCATCCGCCGCTGCATCTATGGCCGCAGATACAAGGTCCGGAGTCTCACAGTTCTCAAATTTGAATGTTTCCACACGGCCACCGAAATTATCCTCTACATAATGCCGGCCAAACTCGTGGGAATACGCCCAGCTGGAGGTGTCAGGACTCTTTTCATAGATAAATGCTGCCTTTAGCACAGAGCCCTTAAAGCCCTTATCCTGGGAGGTGAATATATCAAATATACCCTTTTTCTCCGGCTTTTTCTCCAGGACCTCAGAGTCCTTTACCAGACTGACATCATCTGCAGACTTGAGGAACTCCTCCCATATATTATCAAGGTTCTTTTCTATCTGTGAAGTAGGTACGTCCATAAGCTCTTTAAGCCCATAGACTGTGAGGTACAAAAGGAAGCCATCACCTCTTGTAATATCAAGCCGCATGCCGCCCTTACGCTCAAAAACATCAGTAAATCTGTCAAATGCAGACTTGACGTTTTTCCTGTCCTCATCGGACCACGGGGAGGACATAGGGAGTCCCAATACATCGCAGAGCTTTTGATACTGTCCCTCCTCAGAAAATCTGATGCCATAAAATCCTGCTGCCTTGTAAAACTCTACGAACTCATAATAAATATTGTTCTCCTTGGTACCTGTCCTGACAGGCATGAGTCGTATAACATCCGCAACGATTGATAATGTACCAATATATTTTGATACCGATACTCGTTTATTACCCTCCTGTACATAAAATCGATTCATGTACTCATAGACCAGTATGGCGTCTCTGATGCCCTCATCCACAGCCGCGTCATATAGCTTTGCCCACTTAACTGCAAACTCGGTCTCATTATCAAGGATAGGCATGAAATTGGTTGCGAATGCCTCCTGCCTGCCTCTTGTCTTGGTCCCCGCAATTGCCGAAATCGGGATTTCCATGACACCAATGCTGTTCTCTGCAGTTATCTTGCTCTGCGAAACAATGTCGTCAAGCGCTGAAAGATACGGGTAATGTCCTCCTATTACATCCTTACGATACTGACTCTCACCCATGTGTCTTGCTTTGATATAATCATCTAACATACCTACTCCCCATATCACTAAAACTCTACGATAGTTCAGCCCATATATAAAATAAAGGGACCAGACAGACTACGCTGCCTGGTCCCGGATAACTCTGACTATCCACCATCTGCCAATGGCAAAGAGCTGAACCTGTTTATATACTGTTTTACATCATAAAAGGATTTATTTCAACCCGGTGGTTGCCCTCGCATCATGTGTTGATTACTTAGGTCCTGAAGTTGAGCCCTCGCTGAGTGTCACTGTACCAGATGATACCGTACTGGAAACTGATGTACTGGTAGGACTTGATGCAGTAGTGCTGGTAGATACATCCGTATCTCCAGGAGCGGCACTGGTTGCTGTAACAGTAGTACCTGATGGTGATACTGATGAGCTGTTTGTGCTTACTGGTGATGTACTTGAAACACTTGTGCTGCCATCACTGGCAGGTGATGTGTAAGTACCTGCATTGGTAGCACTACCTGATGTGCTTGTAGTAGTTGTTGTAACAGTAGTTGTGGTAGTTGTAGTGCCAGCACCTGTACTTGTTGTAGTTGTAGGTGATGTAACTGACGAACTATCACTGGTTGTTGAACCGGTCGTAGCGTGAGTAACGGATACTCCACTGACAGAGCTGGTACATACACCACTTTTGTTAAATGTATACTCTTTACTATCGATAGTTACTGTCTTGCCCTTTACCATCTTACCACTGTCGGAATTAAGATAGTAATATGAACCATCTGACTCCAGCCATCCCTTAACCATCTTACCATTTTGAGTAAAGTAATATGTATAGTCACCAATATCAGTAAAGCCCTGTGCCATCTTACCGTTGTTGGTATCAAGGTAATACTTGTTTCCTGATGTATCGCTCTTCCATCCGGTCTGCATGACACCCTTATTGTTGAGATAATAATATGAACCGTTGTTGGAATACCAACCTGTCTGCATGACACCGTTGGACTCAAATCGATACCAGTTGTCATCGATCTTGGCCCAGGAATCCATGATCAGTGTGCCGTCTCCCGGCTGGAAATAATACCAGTTGTCATCAAGCTGCTTCCAACCTGTAGTCATGGTACCATCTGACTTAAGGTAATACCACTTTGTATTTCCGTCCTCGGTAAGCTTAAGCCAGCCTGTCTGCATAACACCGTCAGACTTTAAATAATACCACTTGTTATTTATCTGTCTCCAACCTGTAGCCATAAGACCGTTGCTGCGGAAATAATGCCAGTTGTCATTGATCTTTTTCCATCCTGTAACCATATATCCGTCGCTGCCGATATAGTAATAGCCGGAGGAAGTATGGATCCACTTGTTACTGATCTTTTCATTTGTAGAATCGTCTACGTAATAATATTTTCCGTCTTTTTGACCCCAACCCGCAAAGACTGATGGCGCAAAAGCAGTACATCCAATGGCTAAGCTTATACCAACGATACCCAGTTTTGCTCTAATATTCATAATGTTAAGACCCTCCGAAATCATCTAATAAAATATTATCACGCCTGCATGCGTACGTCTTTGTCTATTACATTAAATTTTTTCTAAATTTCGTAAGATTTTGTAGGAGTCCTTGAAATATCGGTACATCTTGAGGGTATAGTCTCCAAAGCTCTCCCCAAGAGCCATTTTGTAGATACCCCACAGTGCCCAAAGGAGTCCTCCGAGACCCATATAGGCAACCACTATTGCGTAGGCGTCATCCTGATCCAGGCCTCGTAAGGCAACCCCTGCCAGGTCATCCTTTAGATTGCCCTCCAGGTCAGGTGCTGTCTCATATACTTTTATGAGCTCCCTGGCCTCCGGGAATGTCATATAGGAGTAAATTGCTGCCATGGCAATATCCATCAGCGGATCTGCCATGCCTGCGTACTCCCAGTCGATCATCTTTAGTCCCTCATCAGTAAATATAAAGTTATCTTTTACGGAGTCAACATGAGATATTGTATGTTGTCTCTTTAATGAATCAAGCCAGCCCAGTACCTCCTCTGCATGCATACGCACACTAGGGTAGTCCTCATATGGTATTTCTGCCCTGGCATCACGTATATCCTTTTCATACCCAAGTATCTCTCGTCTTAAATTAAACTCGTGATCAACCTTTATTCCTGAATTATGCAGCTTCTTTAAGACTGACATACACTGGGTAAGCTCTGACAGATTACCGTAGTCTGCATTCCTCGCCCCATTATAATATCTGGATATCTTATAGCCATTATCTGCGTCAAAGTATACCAGCTCCTCAGTAATACCAAGAGATGCCACAGCCTCGTATACCGCCGCCTCCTGGCGACGATTTATGAGTTTTTCCGTGCCTGGTCCCGGTATACGGCATATATATGCTCTGCCTCTGTACTCCTCTGGCGCATCCTCAGAATCAGAGACATTAAAATACCATGACTTGTTGGTCATGCCGGCCTTTAAGCACTTTATATTGACTATAAGTGACTCTGGGATCTTAAAAACACCAGATACTATCTGCATAGCCTTGGAGCCGGAATCATTGATATATTTGTCGTCAAATTGTCTTAGCTCCTCCAGGTTTTCAAACTCATATACCTCTCCCTCAGGCTGCTTGTTTATATACATGTCCGGAAGTATTTTAATGTTTCTGATGAGGACATCCTCCCAGTAAAACTGCTCTGTACCAGGCATCCTGTAATAGGTCTCAATAAGTGGCAGGAACTGCTCAGAAAACTCCCTGGTAAAATATACAGGACCATACATGCACCACTTATCTGTACCACCTACACTGACACTTTTTATAACACCGTTTTTGCCGGTTTCTATAGCCCATTCACGTGTATCACCCTCCATGTATGTGGCAGCATACCAGGTATCTGCCTCATATGTGTGATAAATGTTGTCTCTCATCCAGTTATCTGATGACAGAATGTAGCAGTTTTTACCCTTAAGCACCTCCCTGGCATGAAGCATGGTGGCAAGTGTATTTTTGCTGCTGAACTCAGGATTATATATAAGCTTGACTCCGTACTTATCAATGAGGTAGTCAAATTTCTCCTTGAGATATCCCACCATGATAGTGATGTCCTTTATCCCCACCTCATGAAGCTGTCTTATCTGACGCTCTATCATGCGCTCCCCAAAAACCTCCAGAAGTCCCTTTGGGGTCTCATAAGTAAGTGGCACAAATCTGGAGCCAAAGCCTGAGGCAAGTATGAGTGCATTGTCTACACGATACTTATCAAGGAGCTTTTTGCCTGCCTCTGTGATCTCATAAAGAACATTACGTCCACGTCCCTCATCATTTTCTATTTTAGAAAGAAGTCCTGCCTCTACAACCTCAGCCATGAGCTTGTTGGTCTTACCCAGTGAAACTCCCAGCTCCCTGGCGATATCTCTCTGAGTACTCTCCCTGTTTTCATAAAAAGTCCTAAGGATAATAACCGATTCTTTATTCATCACTAATTACTCCTCTACAGCAACGTTATATTTGTATTTTGTTCATAATTTATGTTCTGTGTCTTATTTTGAACATAATATCATTATTATGAGCTTATTACAAGATTTGACTCATAATTATTCTCAACAAAAAATCCCTGACACAAGGTCAGGGATTAACAAAAACTATATAAAATGTATATTGCTCACAGATTATGGCTCAGAAACCTCAAAAATAAGATCACCATAACTTGGATATGGCCAGAGATCCTTATCAACGATCTGCTCAAGCTCATCAACAGGTGTACGTAAAGCCTTCATAGCTGGAACGATGACGTCATGATAATAATGTGCCTTTTTCTCTGCGTCTTTCTCCTTGCCGAACTTTTCAACATTGTTGTAAAGCTCAGTGCGGGCAGTCTCCATATCAGCCAGGAGCTTTGATGCTCTTGTAAGCAGAGTCTTCTGTACTGAAATATCTGCCTCAGGACAAGCTGCAGAAACCTTGTTAACAGAGTCTGCAAGTCTTGTTGTGTAATGAATAACTGCAGGTATGATCTGCTTGCCGGAGATATTGATCATAGCACGGGCCTCAATGTTTGTTACCTTTACATAATGCTCGTACTCAACCTCCTTACGGCTCTCAAGCTCAGATCTGGTATAAATGCCGAACTCCTTAAAGAGCTGAACGGCCTTGTCTGTAGTCAGAGCAGGTATGGCATCTACCATGGATGGCAGATTAGGGAGTCCACGCCTCTCAGCCTCCTTGACCCAGTCCTCGCTATATCCGTTACCGTTAAATATGATCCTCTGATGCTCAGTAAGGAGCTTTTTGATGTAGTCGTGGCAGGCTGTCTTAAAATCGTCTGCCCCCTCAAGTACATCTGCAGCCTCTTTAAACTGCTCAGCAACAATAGAATCCAGGATAATGTTGGCACTAGCGATAGAATCGCTGGAGCCCACCATACGGAACTCAAACTTGTTACCTGTAAAGGCAAATGGTGATGTACGGTTACGGTCTGTAACATCAGCGTAGAGATCCGGCATAGTATTTACACCAGTTGGGAGCTTTTTACCCTTCTTGGAGTTAGTAGCATAACCTGTACCGATAAGCTGCTCAACAACGTCCTCAAGCTGAGTGCCGATAAATGCAGAGATAATAGCTGGAGGTGCCTCGTCCGCACCAAGTCTGTGTTCATTTCCAACATCTGCTGCACTGAGTCTCAGGAGATCTGCATGCCTATCAATGGCTGCAAGTACACAGGCAAGGACAAGGAGGAACTGAATGTTCTCATGAGGTGTCTCACCAGGGCTCATAAGGTTAATGCCATCATCTGTAGTAAGTGACCAGTTGTTGTGCTTACCTGAACCATTGATGCCCTCAAATGGTTTTTCATGGAGGAGACACTCAAGCCCATGTCTTGGAGCAGTCTTTTTCATGACTTCCATAACGAGCTGGTTGTGATCAACAGCAAGATTGGCCTCATCATATACTGGTGCAAGCTCATGCTGTGCAGGAGCAACCTCATTGTGCTCTGTCTTGGCAGTTACACCAAGCTTCCACAGCTGAACGTCTACATCACGCATAAACTCTGCAATTCTGTGACGAATGGAACCAAAATAATGATCGTCAAGCTCCTGACCCTTGGCTGGCATGACACCAAACAGTGTACGTCCAGTATATATAAGGTCCTTACGTTTTAAATACTTGTTACGATCTACGAGGAAATACTCCTGCTCTGCGCCAACAGATGGCTTGACAGTTTTTGATGTGGTATTTCCGAAAAGACGAAGAATACGAATAGCCTGCTCACTAACCGCCTGCATAGAGCGGAGAAGTGGAGTCTTGGTATCAAGTGCCTCGCCTCCAAAGGAGCAGAAGGAAGTAGGAATACAAAGGGTAACTATATCACCATTGTCACCCTCATGACGTAAAAAGGCAGGGCTGGTACAATCCCAGATAGTATAGCCTCTGGCCTCAAATGTGGCACGCAGTCCACCGGATGGGAATGAAGATGCATCCGCCTCACTACGAACAAGCTCTTTGCCGGAAAACTCCATAATGACCTTGCCGTTTTGGTCTGCAGCTGAAATAAAGGAATCATGCTTCTCGGCAGTTATACCTGTAAGAGGCTGGAACCAGTGAGTATAGTGTGTGGCACCATGCTCAAGAGCCCACTCCTTCATAGCCTGCGCAACAGAATCCGCAATAGTCGGATCCAGCTCATAGCCCTCAGTAATTGTCTTCTTAAGTTTTTTATAAACAGCCTTAGGAAGACGTTCCTGCATAACCTTGTCATTGAAGACATCTTCGCCAAAGATCTCGGCAACTTTCAGAACATCATTCATTCTTAAATCTCCTTTTACTCCCTTTGAAAGGAAAACCTTGATTGAACTATCTGATATGACCGTCCTGTCTATCACCTTAATGAGACAAAACGTAAATAACAGATAAATATTTAATTGTGCTGTGCTGATTGTAAACCACAGCTAACTAAGTGACAAGAAAAAAATTAGTATGCATTTGAGTAAAGACATTGTTAAAAATATCTAAAAACCAGATTTATTTCAGAAAAAAGGAGCCGCTAACAGCGACTCCTCTAAATAAATCCAATATATTAAGCCTTGTTTCCTGAACCGAAAACTGCAATCTTTGCCTTGCACTCCTCGATGATAGCCTCTGCACCTGGCTTAAGGAGCTTACGTGGGTCATAGCCCTTGCCCTCAAGATCCTTACCAGCCTCGATGTATTTTCTTGTAGCCTTGGCAAATACAAGCTGAAGCTCTGTATTTACGTTGATCTTTGATACACCAAGAGAGATAGCTTTTTTGATCTGATCCTCAGGAATACCTGAACCACCATGGAGAACCATAGGGAGATCTCCGATCTGATCCTTGATAGCTGCAAGGACGTCAAAATCAAGTCCCTTCCAGTCAGCTGGATATACACCGTGGATGTTACCAATACCTGCAGCAAGGAAGTCAACACCGAGATCAGCAATCATCTTGCACTCAGCAGGATCAGCCTTTTCTCCATCGGATGCTACACCATCCTCAACGCCACCTATACCACCTACCTCGGCCTCGATAGAAACGCCAGCATCATGAGCTACCTTAACGAGCTCCTTTGTCTTTTCAACATTTTCTGTGATATCGTAGTGAGAACCATCAAACATGATAGAAGTAAAGCCAGCCTCGATACATGCCTTGGAACCCTCATATGTACCGTGATCAAGGTGAAGAGCTACAGGAACTGTGATTCCAAGAGTCTCATCCATAGCCTTAACCATAGCTGCAACAGTCTTGAATCCTGTCATGTACTTACCAGCACCCTCAGAAACACCAAGAATAACTGGAGACTTAGCCTCTTCACAAGCGAGAAGAACTGACTTTGTCCACTCAAGATCGTTAATGTTGAACTGTGGAATTGCGTAGTGACCTGCAAGTGCCTTATCAAGCATTTCCTTTGCGTTAACTAACATTTTATATCCTCCTAATGTAATAACTTATACAAAGTATGTGAATATATTAACACACTTCATATTGTATTTCTATAAGAACATAAAAGAACAAGAAAAATTCTTTTATCTTCCTATATCCCGATGTAGGTGAACGTTTTTTCCTAACATTCGGGTATATCATAACATTTCAAACCCGATTATGATACTATGTTTTACTAAATTACTAAAGTTTACCAAAAAATATGATAGATAGCATAGCTTTTATTAAATAATAAAAAGCCCTGGGCGGGCGCCGGTGGCACCCATCCCATGGGCTTTTATAAATTCTATTGTTAACCGAAGAGGAATCCCTCTACTGTGCTCTCCATCTCAGAGATCTCACAAACGGTGCTGTGGCGGATCTCAGCGCTGCGTACCTCCTTGATAGCCTTTGGCTCAGGAACATTAGCAATCTTCTGAAGGGCATCTATAACCTTGAACACATCCTCATCGCTGCCGTCCTCGCCAAGTGCTTTCATAACATTTGGTGCAAACTTAAATGGGCTGGCAGTTGATGCAATAACTGTCTTTGTCTTGTCACCGGTCTCAGCAACATACTGATCATATACTGTTTTTCCTACTGCAGTATGTGGATCGATAACATATCCTGTCTTGTCCTTGAGATCCTTGATAGTTGCAAATACAGCATCCTCACTTGCAAAACCACCATAGAAATCAGAAACAAATGCACGCATCTCATCTGAAATATCATATACACCAGTCTCCTTGAGATCAGCCATGAGCTTGGCTGTCTTCTCTGCTGAGCGTCCAGAACTCAGATATATAAGACGCTCAAGGTTAGAGCTGATAAGGATATCCATGGATGGGCTGGATGTAAGGATAAATGGACGGTTTCTGTCATACTTTCCTGTGCCAAAGAAGTCTGTAAGGACTCTGTTCTCATTGGAAGCACAGATAAGCTTGTCGATAGGAACACCCATATGCTTGGCAAGATATGCTGCAAGGATATTGCCAAAGTTACCTGTAGGAACGCATACATTAATCCTCTCGCCGTCTGTGATCTCTCCTGTCTTTATCATCTGTGCATAAGCATATACATAGTATGCAACCTGAGGAACGAGACGTCCGATATTGATAGAGTTGGCTGAGCTCAGGATAACACCCTTGTCCTTGAGTTTCTTTGTAAACTCCTTGTCTCCAAAAATCTTTTTAACACCTGTCTGTGCATCATCAAAGTTACCTCGTATAGCAGCTGCATGTGTATTGAGACCAGGCTCAGTACGCATCTGAAGCTCCTGGAACTTGGACACACCGCCATATGGATAAAATACAATGATCTCTGTACCTGGTACATCGCTAAAGCCGGCCATAGCTGCCTTACCTGTATCTCCTGATGTAGCAGTAAGGATGACTATCTTGTCAGTAACATTGTTCTTTCTGGCACTTGTTACCATGAAATGCGGAAGGATGGAAAGAGCCATATCCTTGAAAGCAATAGTCTTGCCGTGGAAAAGCTCAAGAAAATATGCATCATCCTTTTTTACAAGTGGTGCAATTGCAGGAGTCTCAAATTTATCATCATAAGCAGAATTAATGCAGTGACGGAGCTCCTCCTCTGTGAAATCTGTAAGGAACTCTTTCATGACCTCATAGGCAAGATCCTGATATGACATCTTGCTGAGCTCTGTAAGAGACTTTTTTAATGTTGGAAGCTCTTCCGGCATAAATAATCCGCCGTCGTTGGCAAGCCCCTTAAGGATAGCTTGAGATGCCTGTAAACCCTTTTCTCCGCCGCGTGTGCTGTTGTAAAGCATAGGTATTAATCCCTCCCGTTTTCTAAAAGACTCTTGATCTTTGTTTTCATAAGATCAAATGCTACATCATTCATACCACTGTTTATGACTATGTCGGCCTTGGCCCTGGTAGGCTCAACATAAAGATAGTGCATAGGTTTTACAGTAGTCAGATACTGTGTGGATATATCCTCAACCTGTCTGCCTCTCTCCTTAACATCACGGATTATACGTCTGATAATACGCTCATCCGCATCTGCCTCAACATATATTTTAATGTCAAAAAGTGAACGAAGCTCTGGATTTTCAAGAACCAGTATACCCTCGACAATGATGATCTTGGATGGTTTAAGTAAAACCGTATCCTCTGTACGATTGTGCTGTGAATAATCATAGACCGGACACTGTACAGGCTCGCCTCTCCTCAGTGACTTTAAGTGAGCGATCAGGAGATCTGTCTCAAAAGCCTCCGGTGAATCATAATTACTCTTTTGACGGATCTCAAAAGGTACTCCGTCATTGGATTTGTAATAATTATCGTGATAAATAACAGTGACCTTGTCACCAAACTCAGATTTAAGTCGGTTGGTAAATGTAGACTTGCCGGACCCTGAACCGCCGGCGATACCAATCATAATACAGCTCATATATATTTTACCTCTATCATGTGAGATCCTCTGAGATCTCGGTTTTACATTTACACCATTTAAGCATATTCGCACCTCGTTTTCAACCGATGGTAAAAGAAAAACCGGGTACAAAACCCGGTTTTATAAGTCTTGGTTATGGCACTGATACTCTTTTACGTGCAAATCCCGTCTCTATTATTTTTTTAAGTACATAAACTATAAAGCATCCCGCCAGTACACCTGCAGAGTCAAGAGCCACATCTGAAATCTGTCCAGACCTGCCAGGTACAAAAAGCTGGTGAAACTCATCCGTCGCTGCATAGGCTGCACCTAATATAAAAGCTATAGCCATGCTGCTCTCATATGATGCCCTTCGGTACTCGTTTAATGTAAGACTAATGAGAATCCCCAAAATGGTATACTCCAGGATATGTGCTGTTTTACGTACAGGATGGTCGATCATTTCAGCAAGTTTGAGCTGTTCCTTGGGGCTCCGGTCACTATATCCCTCTACAGTCAATGACGCAATGGTCCTACCTACAAACAGGCTGGTATTTGTGGACTCATCCGCCGGCTGGGCCGACATGAGAAATATGCCCGTCATCCATAGTATGGTCATACATAACAACAAATTCCTGAAGTGATTTTTTGATTTTGTTCTGTTTTTCATGTGTTAATCTGTTTTTATTCTTTTTCTGTGAGGTGTTATCTGTTTTTTACTGAGATACAGCATGAACACAGATACAATAAGTAGCATGACCACCATGCCTATCACAAACTCAAGGTTTAAGAGCCCCATGGTATCTCTGTAAAACATGGCACTGATCATGCCGAAATAGCTCACAAAAATAATCACATAGGCAACAGCAGTCGCCGCAGCAGTGGTATTAATATAAGAGCTCACCATAATACCTATACTGGTGCAGAACACAGCTGAGACCATGAGCATGGCAAAATATGCACCCACCTGTAAAAAGGTTATGCCTCCATATATGTATACAGTGGCAAGTATGGGTATGGAAGTAACCACCAGGAGCGACAATGTACTCAGTGCTCCCAGTAACTTGCCTATAACGATATCCCAGGGATCCAGCTGCGTAGTCAAAAGCAGTCCCAGGGTCTTACGCTCTCTCTCACTGGAGATGGAGGAGGCCGTAAGCGCCGGCGCTATGAGCAGTATCAAAAGCAGCTCGGTACACGCCGCAATATAGTATATCCTCAAAAAATTTACATATGATATCTCACCCGTAGCCCTGGCATTGTTTGTGATATAAAACAGATTGAGTAAAACCAGTATGGACAGGCACCCGTTCACAAGAGTGATAAGAGCCGGCAGGGTATATCGTCTTACGCTGGTAATCTCATCCTTTTTAAAAATCGGACTCAGCTTCATAATAGGTCACCCTCCTTTCCTCTCTTTCTCCTGTGAGTTGCATGAACAGAGACTCCAGGTTACCCTTTTCACGATGGAAACCTCTCACTGATACACCGGCCTCTATAAGCTTTTTAAGGAGATTGGACTCATCCCTGTCAGACCCGGAATATGTTATGAGCAGGTCATTATTGCGAATGCTTACAGAACGCACCATCCTGTCACTCCTCAAGGTCTGTAGTGCAGAGCTCAGATTGCCCGCTATGGAGATAATGATAGGGTTGGAAGCATTCACCTGATCAAGCACATCCTCTATCTTGCCCTCCATCACGAGCTGGCCATGATCTATGATGCCTATGTCTGTACAAAGCTCAGAAATCTCATTGAGGATGTGGGAGGATATGATGATGGTCTTGCCTGAATCCGCGAGATTGGCAATTATCTGACGGAACTCAAATCTGGTGCTGGGATCAAGTCCTGCTGTAGGCTCGTCCAATATGAGTATCTTTGGGTCATGGATGAGAGCCCGGGCCAGGCTCAGCTTTTGCTGACCTCCCCTGGTCAGCGAATCCATAAACTGAGTTTGCTTGTCTGCAAGGCCCACCATACTAAGTAATCTCTGTATACGACGCTTGATCTTGGCGTCTGTCATATCATAACAATCTGCAAAAAAATCCATGTACTCTATGATACGGAGATTAGGATAGCTACCGGTGTAATCCGGCACATAACCTATCCTTTTTCTGAGTCTCCTGACGTTGGAGCCTGCCTCCATATCATCAACCATGACTACTCCCTCATCCGGGAACTCGAGGCCACACATGATCTGTATGGCCGTAGTCTTGCCTGCACCATCTGGTCCTACAAAACCATACATGGCTCCGTCATCGATATGCATAGTGAGACCGTCCAGAGCATTAATGTGGCCGTATGTTTTTTTGACATTTTCCAAAGTGATCATCGACAGTCTCCTTTCATAGTATTTTTATAAAATCATGTAACAATTCCATGTGTGTAATATATTAGTTTGTTCCTATGATAGCTCTAAACAGCTTATCTCACTGCAGCTTAAGAGCTGGTCTCTGGGGCACCTGCAGTCTCTGTAGCGGCAGAGTCAGCCACAACACTTTCTGTGGTCCCCGCAGCACCTGTACCTGCCGCTCCTGCAGTACCAGCATCTGCTCCATTTGTCTCTGTAGTACCTGCTGCACTCTCTCCATCAGGAGTACCTGTAGCATCTGTCTGCTCTAAACTGGTCACGACTGGAGCTGTCTCTACCGCAACTACGCTGCTGTCAGAGTCAACAGGAGCTGGTCCATTATTACTGTCCTCATCCTCCGGCTCCTCTCCCGGATCCGTATCCAGGATCTGGTTGATGACTGCCACATTATCCTTTACGGTAACTGTGAGCATAGGGAGGTACCTGCGCTCATCGATGCCGACATTCTGCTCGCCAGGGGTGTACTTGACCACCAGCACATTGTCAGAACTCAGATAATAATTAAGCTCTGTGCGGTCCAGTACTCCATCACTGACATCTACAACATCAAAACCACCTGTGAGATTGTTGTACAAGCTCAGAGTGCCTCTAAACGATCTCACATTACCTATACGCTCCTCTGTATCTGCCTCATCTATGTTTAGACTCTCGATGGTTATGCTGGATATGTTGTTACTCTCACCCAGATGATATGCAAGTATGGCAGGTGTAAGACCGGATATGGTATTGTCGTTTACATTGTAATCTCCGGACTCAACCTCAGGATCGGTAGACATGGCACTAAAGCTGTACTCATCTCCCACCTTGGTGTTGACCGGCAGTGACGCAACCACCATAGTGGCACCGTAGCTCTCGTAGTCAATCCGGTCTGTAAAGCCCAGAGTTTTTTCCACCTCGTCCTGACGCACAAAACCCACCAGCTTGCCGTCTCCATAATATCCTGTCATGTTATTGGCAATATAATGCTTTAACAGCCCCAGATATGTCCCATCGGTAACCATATCAGCGATCCTCTGACTGTCCCCAACAGGAGCATTCACAACCTCCCTGCCCTTTAGGTCCACACTGTCACCGGCATCCAGCCTGCCTATCAGTACGACCTTGCCATACATAAGGATGGCCGCATCTGTAAGTGAATACTCAGAGGTGTTCTTTAAAGTACCCTCCAGCACTCCCTGGCTGTATGTCATATCAGTAGTAAAGCTGCCGCTGGCATTAGGTGCCTTGGTCTTGACCTCAAAATACCTTGCGGTAAATGGATCTGTATTCTCTATTTTTATCTCAGTCTTATCACGATTATTACTTATAGTCGTGTGACCCGCCTCAGGATCAAAAGCGATCTCCTGTATGTCTCCATTGTAGTCTGAGCCCTTTAAAACAGGATATACGGAATACTCGGACTTGACATCAAAGGTGTATGGATGATTGTATGGAGACCTGAGATTTATATAATCTGTCTCATTGATACTATCCTCTGATACCTCTTTTATCTTGGCATAGGTGAGGAATGGCCCAGAAAATCTGGTGCCCACTCCCATGATCCACACAAGGAGAGCCGCGAGGACAGTGATGACCAGTACACATGGGCGATACATACGTATCATCTCATGAGTCCGGAGGTAGAAATATAGTCCTGGACCGATGAGGAGCACATATGCCACGAGAATGCTTACATAAAACATCGGCACTGGAATCTTGTGAACATCACTCATATTCATGAGAGCCTGTATATCCCAGTAGAGCTTGAGACTACGCTCAGACGCTGCTACTGACAGCTTATCAAGACGGCTCTGTCCAAATATGGCTGTAAAAAGCTGATCCACATAAAAAAGCTGATCAGTGGCAAATCGCTGAATATCGCAAAAGTCATATCCACATACTGCAATTATGCCCGCTCCCTCAGTAACTGTAGAAAGAACAGGTACTCCACTGGAAAACATGACCTCTCTGCCGCCATTTAACATAACTGAGGAGGCTGTAAGATTGAGATATCCCGGCTTGTTGCTGTTCTGATACTCATTTATCATCTGCACCCGCATGGCCACTGGCTCAAGCTCTGTTTTTAAATAACCGTCAAAATATGGTGCCAGGGCCTGATTGCCTCTTGCACCAGTACCGAGCACCAGCACGCCACCATTTCTCACCCACTCAAGTATGGTCTTGGCCTCATTTTCACTCATGAGCTGTAAAGGATAATCTGATATGAGCAGCACATCAAGCTGATCAAGAGCCGTCCTGTCCTGAGGTAGATTATCACTGTCCAGGCTGACAGTCCTGGTACGCAGGATACCATTGTTGATACCAACACCGCTGAGATAGGACAATGCCTCAGGACTCTGGGAAATGGTGCCTATGATAAGCTCTGCATCAGAGGCTGCAACATCAAGTCCCACACGTCTCGATCCCATGAGCTGACCGGATGCATCCTCAGCAGTTACAAGTATCTGGTTGACTCCGGAGCTGAGAGAAACCGTCACTGAAAGGGTATCCTCAGACCCACCCACAACTGTCTTTTGATACTTATACTCATAAACACTGTTCTCAGACTCCACCATATAGACATGTATGTATCCTGAGAATGTTTTCTCACTGGTGTTCTCAATATAGATACTTAAAGGCAGGAAACGCCCTGCCTTGGCTGTATTCTGATATCCATAAGTCACAGAAAGATCGATGGAGTCAGCTCTCGCTGTAAGACCGGAGAAAAGAAGTACAAAAAGGAACACTATAGCCCCCAAAAGCATCTGGATGATCTGCCTTGAGGCCACAGGTTTATCTCCTTGAGTCATGCTTTTGGAATTCAATATTTCTGGATTCAAAATTCTCTTTCCCCTCCTCAAAATGGATTTTGAGCTTTACAGTAAATACTGTTCCTGAAAGATCTGATGAAACTGATACTACACCATGGTGCATATCAGTAATATTTTTAACGATGGCAAGACCTAGACCTGTGCCCCCAGGACCGTTTTGAGTAGTACGGCTGTGGTCTGTTCTATAGAATCTGTCAAAAATGAGCGGCAGCTCCTTTTCCGGTATGACATATCCGTAGTTTACGATCTTGATAGTGACTATCTCCCTGTCTGCTCTCAGATTTACCTTGACTCTCTTACCCTCCTTACCGTACTTGATGGCATTATTGATGAGGTTGTCAAAAAGTCTTGCAAGGAGATCTCCATCAGCCTCTATGATCTGTGAATCTGTATTGGAAACAAAATCATAACTGAGACCGTTTTTGACAAAGTTAGGATAGCTCTCCTCCAAAAGCTGAGCCAGGAGCTTGACTATATCCACCTCTGCAATGTTGACATTGACCTTGCCATAAGACAGCTTAGTAAATCCAAACAACTCCTCAATTAGCTTTTGCAGTCTCTCAGACTTTGTATATGCAATATCCAGATATCGTTTCTGCATCTCCGGAGAGAGATTATTGCTCTTCCTCAGGAGCTCCAGATATCCGATGATAGACGTAAGAGGCGTCCTGAGATCGTGTGCTACATTGGTGATAAGATCAGTCTTGGACTGCTCGGAGTTTCTCTCCTTATCAATGAGCTCCTGGATATCCTTTTCCATGCGGTTAATGCTTTCAGCTATCTCAGTAAACTCACCCTCACCAGCTACATCCAGCCTCACAGTGAGATCACCCTCTGATATCTGCTGTACCGCATCGGCTATGGTCTCGATATCTCTTGCAGTTTTCCTCTGCATCATAAGAAAGATCAAAGAAAATATAACTATTCCAAACAACACAAAAAGCAGGACACTGATCGTCGATCCAAAGGCAAACCTCTTGATAGCCGGCGAGTCGTTTCCTGTCTGATAAAGAAAAGTGGTAATGGCAGTGATATTGGTTATGAGGAACACCTCTATAACTGCTGTTATCACTGCTGCCACACCTATATTGGCCAAAAGCTGCATCATATAGCCATGGCCTGAATTATGTACTTGATTATTATCCTGTAATTTTTCGTTTTCCAAAGCTTCTCTCAACTATAAATATACCGGGCGAAACGCTGCATCCTGCAGAGTTCCGTCCGGCATAAAAATCATTTTTCAATCTTATATCCAACACCCCAAACGGTTGTAATGATCTTGTTCTCTCTGCTATCTTCCTTCATCTTGCCACGAAGACGACGGATATGTACCATAACAGTATTGTTAGCCTCATAAACCTTTTCATTCCAAACCTTCTCAAAAATCTCATCTGTAGAGAAAACCTTACCCGGGTGTGATGCAAGAAGGAACAGAATATCAAACTCGATAGGAGTGAGCTTTATATCCTCTCCATCTATAACCACTTTGTGGTTGTCCTTGTTGATAGTCATGTTACGGATAGTGATCTCATTGTTAGTAAACTGATTTGATGCATTAGGATTGAGCTGTGTATAACGGCGTAGCTGTGACTTTACTCTCGCTGTAAGCTCTAGTGGGTTAAATGGCTTGGTAACATAATCATCTGCACCACCTGTAAGACCAACAATCTTGTCAAGGTCTGTGGACTTGGCTGAAAGCATGATCACAGGAATATTGGACTTTTCACGGATCTTTTTACACATCTCAAGGCCATTCATACCCGGCATCATAATATCAAGGAGCACGAGATGGATCTCCTGCTCATCAAGAATCCTAAGTCCGTCCTCTGCGTTATAGGCCTTAAATACCTTATAACCATCGCTTACCAGATATATCTCAACAAGCTCAGCAATCTCCTTTTCATCATCTACTACAAGAATATTAATCTGTGGCATAACTACTCCTTTACTTTAAACAGTATATTATCGCGGTATAAATTTTTGTTTTTTGGACTTTTCCGCTTTTTTAAGCCTCTTGGTCTGATCAACAGCCTCCTGGCACTGGATGATCTGAGAATTGATCTGTTTCTTACCCCTTAGGTCCGGATGATGATACTCACCATTTTCATCCATAACAGATGCCTTGACATTGTCTTTGAGCTCCAGATCAAGAATATGCTGGAGTCTCTCCTTTATTTCCTCATCATGAACAGGAAATACTATCTCGATACGTCTGTCAAGATTTCTAGGCATCCAGTCTGCACTTCCAAGATAATACTCCGGATCACCAGCATTCTCAAATCTAAAAATCCTTGCGTGCTCTAAAAAATACCCTACTATGGATCTCACCTGGATGTTTTCACTGAGCTTAGGTATGCCTGCTCTCAGACAACATATACCACGCACTATGAGATCTATCTTAACACCAGCCTGACTGGCCTCATACAGCGTCCCGATAACCTCAGGATCGCATAGTGAGTTCATTTTAGCTGTTATTGTAGCAGACAGGCCTTTCTTTGCATTCTCTATTTCCTTACGGATTTTTTTCAATACCCACTTTCTGAGCCATAATGGAGCCAAAATAAGCTCATTCCAGTTTTCAGGCTCCGAATATCCTGAAATCATATTAAAGAAATTGGATGCATCCTCTCCAAACTCAGGTCTGCAGGTAAAAATACCCAGATCTGTATAGAGCTTGGCAGTACTGTCATTATAATTACCTGTTGCCAGATGGACATATCTCCTTATGCCATCCTCCTCTTTACGCACAACAAGGGCAATCTTACTGTGGGTTTTGAGTCCCACAAGGCCATAGATTACATGGCACCCTGCCTTTTCCAGGCGCTCTGCCCACTGGATGTTGTTCTCCTCATCAAATCTGGCCTTGAGCTCCACCAGCGCGGTAACATCCTTACCGTTATTGGTAGCCTCCTCAAGAGCCTTAACTATAGGCGAGTTACCTGAAACTCTGTATAGGGTGATCTTTATGGCGAGAGTATCCGGATCTCTGGAGGCATCTCTTATGAGTCGTACAACTGGATCAAAGGTCTCATATGGCACAGTCTCAAAAATATCTTTTTTGCGAATGTTGTCGAAAATGGAATCCTCGTTATACAGTGCAGGTACAGGCTGCGGCACATACTTTGGTGTCTTGAGATAATCAAAACCCTCCATGTTATAGATCCTCATAAGGAAGGTGAGATCCAATGGCCCGTTTATCCTGTAAACGTCATCCTTGCTCTCCAGATCCAGCTCCTTACGGAGTACCTTGAGCAGTCTCTTGTCAATGGTATCCTCTACCTCCAGGCGCACTACCTCACCCCAACGACGCTGCTTGAGCTGCTTTTTGATCTCCTCCAGGAGGTCTGTAGCCTCCTCCTCATCGATATCCAGATCTGCATTACGCATGATCCTGAAAACATGAGTGGAAACTATATCATAATTGGCAAACAAGAGTGCCATATTACGCTCGATGATCTCTTCCAGCAGTATCACAACTCTCTGTTTCTTACCGTTTTCCAAAGTCTCAGTAGGCAGCTCTACGACACGAGGAAGCATGTTAGGCACCTGAACCATGGCAAACTCATAGTTGCCTGGTGTCATATCAAGTCCTGCTGCCTTTTTATGCTTTTTACTGGTGATACTCTTGCCCTTTACCTTTTTAGGTCTGACTAGAGCCGCAATATTGAGGGTCTTGTTGATAACCAGAGGAAATGGTCTGGATGAGTCAACAGCCACTGGTGTAAGCACAGGATAGACCTGTTCCTTAAAGAACCTGTCAACATAGGCAGCCTCATCAGATGTAAGCTTTTCATGCTCCGATATAACATAAAGCCCCTGATTACGGAGAGAAGGCAGTATAGACCTGTTGTAGGTCGAGTACTGCAGACTCATAAACTCATGAGCCTTGTCCGCAATAGCTGTGAGCTGCTGCTGTGATGTCATACCGGCTATATCCTTTTTCTGATATCCGGCATTGACCTGATCTTTCAGTGAGGCCACTCTTACAGTAAAGAACTCATCCAGATTGGATGCAGTTATACTCAGAAATTTAAGTCTCTCAAATAAAGGCTCGCTGTGATCTCTTGCCTCGCCAAGACAACGCGCGTCAAAATCCAGCCAACTAAGCTCTCGATTTGTGTAATTACCCGGGTCAAAAACATTCTTAACATTTATTGCCATAGTCATCGTCTCCTATAAATGGACACAACTACACTTCTTACACCATATTATAAGCTATTTTTATAAAAATTTTTATCAATAATTTCCAAGAATGCGAAGTTCTGTAACCTGATCCCCCATACAAGAAAGTGCATTTATGACGTTTGGCATATCAAGTCTACCCTCTACATCCACAAAGAACCTGTACTCAAAAGGTCTCTCAGGGATCGGGCGTGAGGAAATCATAGTCATATTGACGTCATTAAATATAAAATTGCCAAGTATGTTGTAAAGTGCACCTGGCTTGTGAGCAGTCTCAAAACAAAGGCTGATCTTTCTTGCCGCATCTGTATAGGTGTGCTCCCTGCCAATCACTATAAATCTTGTGGTATTGGTCTTTTGCTGATTAACAGCCCTTTTTAAAATATCAAGCCCATAAAGCTCTGCTGATGTCTCGGATGCAAGTGCCGCAACAGACTTGTCACCATGATCCTTTACAAACTTGGCGGCAACCGCAGTATTTATAACAGGTACAGGGGTTATATCCTTGTGCTCATCAAAAAACTCACTGCACTGCCCTAAGGCCTGAGGATGTGAGTATACCTCTCTTATATCACCGAGCTCTGCCCCTGGAACACCCATAAGTGCATGCTCTACCCGGAGATCCACCTCAAACACTATAGAAAGATCCGGATACTTTAGTAATAGATCAAAGTTATCTGAAACTACTCCATGGCTGGAATTCTCTATAGGGAGTACTGCATAATCCGCCTCACCTGTCTCCACCTTGTCAGCTGCATCCTTCCAGGTCTTGACATTACTGATAGCAGCCCCCTCTGGGAAGCACTGTATTGCCGCAAGCTCAGCATAGGCGCCCTTGAGTCCCTGATATACCACTCTCTTGCCTTTCTTGTCATAGCCAGAGACCCTGCTATAACCTGAGTCAAACTTGAGTCCATGCTCAGTCATGATACCGAACTGCAATCTCCTGGATATGGTCATCATCTGCTGATACAGCTCCCTTATGGCTTTTTTATCAAAGTCACTGTCCAGATAAGACGCAACAGTTTCCAGCTTTTGCTGCTCCCTCTCAGGATCAAAAACAGCCTTACCGCTCTTGATCTTGACATTGGCAACATGAGCACAGAGATCCATACGCTCCTTATAAAGCTCGGAAATCTGCTTATCTATAACATCAAGTCGATCTCTTATATCCAGTAATGTCTCTTTGTTTTCCATGTGTCCGGTCTCCTCTTTTATTGTTACTTTTAATCAGCTCTGTTGCCTTTTACTATCTGTGTTTCAGCACTCTGTTTTCTTTAATATTTTAGTTTATTTAGCGCTCTGTTTTTTGCACTATGCCCTCATCAGCACTATGCTGTACTTAGCTCTCTGACACTTTTAACTCCTTGATGCCCTCAATAACTTTATTACGAGCATACTCGCCTATATGTTTCTTATCCTCATCACTAAGCTCGCCAAGGACAATAGGTGTCCCAATCTTTACCTTGACATGTGCGGACTTGATAAATGGGAAATGGTCCTCAAGTACCTCTCTCGTATGGATCATGGAAACAGGTACGATCTTGCAATTTGTCTTTTCTGCAATCTTGAAAGAGCCCTCCTTGAAAGGAAGCATATCCTCCTCTGATGCACCCTCTGATCGTGTCCCCTCTGGGTATATCCAGATGGATATACCTGACTTGACATACTTTATTGCGTTGATAATAGTCTTTAATGACTCCTTGAGATTTTTACGATCGATCATCAGGCAACCCACATAATCCATCCATCTTGCAAGTGGCTTTATCTTTTGCATCTCGATCTTGGCCACAAAGCCTGTAGGACGGTCAACCATAGTGTAACCGATAACCACATCAAAGTAAGATCTGTGATTACCCACAAACATAACACTCTCATCCTTAGGTATACTTGTGAGATTTTCCATGCCCTCCACCTCATAGGTGACACCACTGGCCTTAAGTATCTTACGGAATATATCCTGGACAAGCTCAAGAGCTGCCACTGCTCTCTTTTTCCTATCCTCTATCGCCTCTATCCTGCCTCTGTGTTTCATATCTCCAAAAGTCAGAAAACCAATAATAAGTGAAACGACAACTATTGTATGTATCATAAAACCTCCAAAAAAGGGCGAATGTCTAAAGCTCCGAACCTGGCATCAGAGCACATCAGAAAAATGTGGGCGCAGACGCTTGAATAATCCAAGTCCAACAAAAAATACTATGAGTGTAAATACCCAGAAATAAACTGTAAGTGTAGGTCTCATCCAGAATGGATCACCTGTGAGCATGGAGTCACGATATCCAGCTACAATGTAATAAAACGGATTAAGTTTAAGGACAGTAGCCACCCAAGGTGCTCTGGATGTAAACAGAGTCTCATCATACATGATAGGGCACATCCAGATACCAAACTGGAGCATGATGCCTACTATCTGCTGCATGTCCTTAAAAAATACATTGACCGCACAGGTAAGATATCCTAGTCCAAGAGCCAGAACTGAAGCCGCAAAGCTGTAATAGAAAATCTGTATCCAGCTGATCTCCGGCATCTTACCTGATATAAGATATGCCAGCATCATGATAACGATAAAGAAAAGATGGACAAAAAAGCATGATGCAAGCTTTATGATAGGCAAAAGCTCCACAGGAAATACCACCTTTTTAACCAGATAGTTGTACTCCTGGAGGACTCCCGTGATGGTGTTCATAGCCTCACTGTAAAAGAACCATGGTACAAGCCCGGGTATCAGCCATATAACATAGCTTGTGTTAGGCACTGGGGGTGCTGACTTAAATCCATATGGTCCAAAAATAAATGCATAAATAACCACTGTTACCAGTGGCTGCACGAACATCCATATAATGCCGAAATAGGAACCAACAAATCGCTTGCGGAAGTCAGATCTGGCAAGATCAAGTATCATCCTCCTGCGCTCTATGATATCCCTTATAAGTGCTTTTAAATGTTTCATATGTTTAACCGGGCTTATAACCCGTTATATAACTCCTGTAAAAATCTTAAATATGTATTATACCACTAAATTATTTATTATCCTACTCGATTAATGACCGTAATAAAGCATCCCAAAAGCACTGCACTGTCCATGATCATCTCAAGGACGAGCATGCCGGATGATGCAATCTCCATCACAGAAAGTCTGCCAACTATTTCATCCAGTCTCTCGGATCTAAGAGCAATGAGAAGCACCGGAAGGTAAGGAAGGAAATATCGTCCCTGCACTCCCAGGATATAAAAGATATCCGCTGGTGTAAAAGACAGCAGCATACTGGTCAGCAGTATAAATGTAATAATTACAGCTGTGCCTGCCATAAGTAACCTCTTCCATAACTTAATATATGGCTCTCCCTTATGTCCAAAAAGTGCATTAAACAAAGCTGCTCCCCAGAATCCAAATAGCATAGGAGTACTTGTAGACAGTCCTCTGTCAAAAGCACCAAGCCACATACCTACTGTTGTGCCCAGGTACTCTGTCCCAAGTATCTGAAAAGTATTTCTAATGATACGGAAAATGAGTGTTTTGTCCTGTATCAGCTCATTAAGATCATGGAGCTTTACTGTATTTACCGCTCCCGATGATGTAAACTCAGGTGCCTCTGTAACGCCGGAAACATTAACATAACGGAGCATCTCACGGAGATTTACAAAAATAATCGAGCCTGCTATGAGCAGTCCTATCAGACACACTGTGCCACCCCATCTGATAAATGATGGCTCTTTCCATCTGACTACAGGTATCATGAGGCAAAGTAGGAAAAGGATCGAGTAGATCATCTTGCACGGCGACAAAAGTATGGCAAGAACAGCCATTTCCAGTACATCTCTCAGCTTTATCTTATCTCCCACATCCTTAACTGCGTGATCAAATATCACTGCTACAAGATAAAAACTCATGGACATGATAAAACAGTCATAGCTGTAGCTGCCTGCCAGCTCCAGTGTCATAGGGAACAGTGACACTGCAAAAAACACCTTTTTACCAAGAGGTGTACGTCTCACAGCAAATGCTCCCATAACAGAGAACAAAAGCAGATTCATAAATCGTCCAAGATATAAAAGCCCAAATGCACTAAGTCCCATTATCCTTGCAAGGGTAATGCCTAAGGCGGGCATTAAATATGCAAAAGGAGTGGTCCGGACTGGCTGCTGCAGTGTGATGCTCTCTCCCTCCGCCAGTGCCGGAAAAAATCCATATTTATGTAACTCCTCATACACAGGACGGCTCAGTGTCTGACCAAGAACGGTTGCTCTCGTAAGATCATTGTCCCCCGGCCAGTTGACTATAAACTCGTCCTCCTGTCTGATGATAATATTGCCATCCTCATCTCTAGGGGTGGTCATCATTATCTTATTGGACAGCTCGTAGGCACCTGCAAAGTGCAGCACCTCGTCTGGCGCGGACAGTGGCGGCAGAACGGCCATAAATATGATGCCCAGCCATAGTACAACTGCAAAATAAATCTGATGTATCTTTAATTTTGACTTTATCAAAAGAAAAGCTCCCGCAAGAACTATCACAATAAGAGAAATGACCAGTAAATAAAACCACTCGATCAGAAACTGGTCCTCTGTCCCACGGAAACTATTTATAATCTGAAGCATAGGCGCTCCTCGCAATCTTTCCTAAATAAATCGCTCCAATTTTACATTATATTGATATAGGTGTCAAAATCACCTTTGCTATTTCTGCTCTTATACCACCTCTCAAATTTTTTCTGATTTATACCATTTTTATATTTTTGTTCTTTCAGCATTTCTTCGATTTTTTCATTAATGCACTACTTCTGCAATATTTTCTGATTTATACCATTTCCTCAATATCATCTGCTTATATATCACTTTTTCAATATTCTTTGTTTTAATGCTATCTACATACAATTTTCCAACTACTGAGATACCATCATACTGATTGCCAACTTCCTTTATTTTTAGTAGAGTTTAGTACAGTCGGAGCTGGCTCCGTCACAATTTTTAATTTAGGAGTTTTATGATGCAAGTTACTGATCAGGCTGTAAAACAGACTGCCAGACAGGCAGCCCCAAAAAATAATCGACTGATTTATCTTGATTCACTCAAATACATATTCTGCCTCATGATTTTCTGGACGCACTTCACAGGTGTTTTCTGGACCATGTGTGAGGTAAAACCAGATCTCCGAGTAGAGCTGCAGGCACTGTTCCACCCACCATTTTCAATACTTGTAGACTCAAACCTGGCGCTTTATGGTTTCTGTATTTTATCTGGTTATCTCGCTGCTCACAAAAAAATAAAGGATCTAAAGGATCTTTTTAAGCAGTTTCTGATGAGATACATAAGATTTGTGATTCCGTTTTTCTTTATAAATCTTGTGGTATTTATAACCTACTATACTATGGGATTTCCTACTCAGATATCCAGCCAGCTGCTGCATAACGCCTGGGTTGGTACTTATTATAATCATGCGCCTACTATTACCGAGCTCATCAAGTCATCCCTGACTATGAGCGGAGATCTAAACGGTCCACTATGGATGATGAAGTATATCTTTGGCGGAACCTGCCTCATATATATCTATAATTTTTTGAGACAGTCACTATCTGGCAGGACTTCTTATGCTCATAACGATGATGCAGCACCTGCGGAAATGGGTGCAGGAGTACAGGGCAAGACATTCGCCCAGGACAATAAGCTGCATATCTCTGTTACCGATATATTTGACGTAGTATGTCTCGCTGCTGTATTTTTTACTTTTGCTCATCTTCCTGAGCCTAATTTCTTCCATCTACTATTGGTGCTTTTAGGTGTTACACTACGTCATGCGGATGAGGCCATAAAAGACACTATGAGACTCACAGCCTCCAAAATAGACAGGCCTAAGTCAGAAAAAGAGTTTATAGAAACTGGAGATGTATCCATTGATTCATCATCCGATACATCCAGTGCTCCAGTAACCGTCAAAACCTGTAGTAACACTTTTATGGAGGTATTTTTCCTTCTTATGGCATTAATACCTGTTTTTCTGGATGCGGGAGGATTAAACAGGATATTGCATCCGTTTTTTAGCGTCCATCTCCCTGCACTAGCGCCTTACTTTATATGGAACACCTATTGGGTAATGGGATTTAGTTTTTTCCTGATACTTGGTGTCATGAACTGTACCATGCTGCAGAAACTACTGGATAACAGGATATTAAGGATACTTGCACCAACAAACTTTTCGGTGTACCTGATCCATTTCCCTTTGATAGCCTGTTTCTCACTTAAGCTCTATGTCCTGATGGTAAATCGCATATCCTACAGTAAGGAATTCATGATCATAGCAGTAGCCACCTTCATAATGCTATTTGTATGTGCCTATATTTATGATGTCACAATTGGTAAGCTACAAAATAGGCTTCAGTCATTATTTATCAGATTTTTATATAATTAACATAATATATAGTCAGACCTGCGCCGACAGATAGACTGAGAATTAAATGCAGCATACACCTAAATAAATACTCTTTATTTTGTGCCGTTATCATTGTCATCGTAATTATTATTGATACTGATACAGTTAAGCAAAGGATAAAGATATTACACCAATACAATAGAGCTGGGAGATTTTATGATAGTTGATCAGAAAAACATCTTTATCTATGGGGAAGCAGAGGAGTCTGTGCCTCTCATTATATATCACGCCTATGAGGGCGACGGCAAAAACGTTTACGATGAGGTCAAAAAATTAACCGATACCGAGTTTACCTTTGCCACCATCACAGACATAGACTGGAATGATGAAATGTCTCCTTGGGACTTGCCACCGAGATATCTAAATGACGGGGCCTGCACCGGGGGCGCCGATAAATATATCAAAAAGCTTACAGAGGATATAATCCCAAAGATAAAGGCCGAGCTCAAAGCCGAGCCTGCATATATCGCAATTTCCGGATACTCACTGGCTGGATTGTTTTCCATTTATAGTTTATTTAATACTGATATTTTTGAGTGTGCAGTAAGTGCGTCCGGTTCTCTGTGGTTCCCTGATTTCTCAGAGTATGTTAAAAAACACAGCTTCAAAAAGAGGCCAAAAAAGGTTTATTTTTCTCTTGGCGACAAGGAGTCTAACACTAGAAATCAGTTGCTCAGTACCGTAAAAGATAAAACAGAAAACATTTATCAGATGTTTAGAGACCAGGGCATTTACGCAACCTTTGAGTTAAATCCAGGCAATCACTTTAAGGACCCTGATTATCGTATGGCCAAGGGCATAGAGTGGATCCTTGATTATTAGACAACCAGCAAAATAGTGCAAGCGATAAAATGCTACAACAAACATATTTCTTTAAATACAAGAAGTCGTAAAAATACCGGCCCTCAATCCCTAGACTTAGGTCTAAGTTTTGAGGGCCGGTTTAAATTTACCCACGACTTCTTTTTAATTATGATTTTTTATAATAACTCATGGCTTCTTAGTTATGATCTTTTTATAATAACTCACAACTACTTTTTAGTTATGATCTATTACAAATGATATTTTTATAAATAAGATTTTTTAAACCCTCTTTTTATAAATAGCCTTTTTTATAAATCCGCTGATCCTGTCTAAAACTATCCCGACAAGTAATGGAAGCAACACTGCTACTACAAGATAAAGGACCCACCACTTTTGTGACAGAGGTGACGGATATGCTGATATATCCATGCCAGGATCACGGTAATACAGCTTACGCAGTACCATATCCAGCATCTTGAACACAAAGATGTGGAGCGCCATGATATCAAAACTGTATCTGCCTATGAGAGCCATAAGACTCGCCGCTGGTTTACTCACCCTCTCCAGTAGTTTTGAGATAAGTATTGTAAAAATGATACCTAAAACTCCTCCCACATAGTACCACAGTCCAAAGATGTACTGACTTGCCAGATCAAACCATATTCCAGCAGCAATAAATCGCGTAAAAAGAAAAAATATAAATGCTGCAAGTGGTATCATAAAAAACCATGGCATCTTTTCCTGCCAGTCACAGAAATATCTATGCATGAAGTATCCAAATGCAAAAAATGGCTCTATAACAAAGGCCAGCTCCATATGGAAAGGAATCATAATGCTTTTATCAACTGCATAAAGCCCTATGATAATACACGCACTGGATAACACTGTTATAATTTTATTTTTAGTGTTCCAAAAAGCTGTGTTCCCATCTCTATCTCCTAAAACTCCCGCGATATAATCAACTCCAGCAAAAAGAGCTCCACCAAGGAGCCACAATGGCACAAACCACATAGGCCCTGCATAAAGCTCCGGTCTCTCAAAAACCATACTGTTAAGTATCGACTTAAGAAACTCTGTCTCTCCATAAATCACTGCCCCATCAGGCATAAGGCCGTGTACAACACAGTAATTATGAGTTACTGCAAAGAAAATGCAGTACAGCATGTATCTGGGCCAGGAGCCGCCCAAACGGTGACCAAAGTATGTGAAAGGTTTGTCCCCGTATCTCTCCTCATTAAAGAAATATCCTGTAACAAAGAAAAACAGCGCAAGATGGAAAAGATAAACTATGGCACCTCCAGTTTTTCCAGTATGACCAAAAACGATGAAACTGATGCCAAAGCCCTTAAATATATCCCATAAAAGGGAGCGCTTTTTAACATCCGTCATTGTGACCTCCATTGGTTTCCGATCTGTCTACAGTTTTATGTTTCTTTTCCTTATGATGCACGACACTGACAGCCTCTGTATTATCAGTATCCACCGAATGTCCCATAGCATCTGCCCCAGTATTTATTTGAGCATTTAACTGAGCATCTGCTGCCTGCTTATCTCTGATCGCCATCTCCTGTACCAGATTTTTGAGCTTGTCCTCCAGAGTACTGACTCTCATGCTCATATTAAAAAGCCTCATGAGCAGTATGAATATCATAAAGAGGAATAAAAAATTGGCAGTGCTGTATATACCAAGTAATCTAGCCATAGTGTCAGCCACTACAGGGAAAATAGCAAATACAACAAACATTAGCACCATAAGTATCCAGAATATTGAGTCCTCAATATTTAGCTTTGATCTGCGTATTTTGTTAAGTACTATTGTCAGGGTCCCTACTGAGGCGACCACCAGGACAACCCTGAAAAGCGGTGTCATCATAATGAAATATCTCCAATCTTTATCAGTCCCAATAATGCTTATTCATTGTAAGTCTCAAAATCATGTCTCTGGATAGACTCTTGTAATTCTTGCCCAGCTTGTATCCTATGTACTTACAACCGGACACCCATACAAGGCGTATAACATCAAATATCCTGCCCTTTCTCAAAAGCTCCAGAGCATTGCCCTTTACCATCTTGATGCCCTCACCCTCAGATCTAAGGTCTGCAAAAACCTCTGGATTATCAACCTGAGATACTCCAAGGTCAAAGTTACGATGGAGCTGCTGCATACCACTGTAATTATGTGCGTGATGCACTGAGGCCTCGGCTGAGTAGGCACTGGCAAAGCCTGCCTTAAGCATAGCACAGCAATATATCATATCCTCATTAAATATAGTGTGATTTATAAATCCACCTAACTTGTCAAAGACATCTCTCCTGTAAAGGCAGCATACGTTGGACTCAAAATAGGTTTTGATGCCTAGTCTCGGTAAATCCTCAATAGTCTTAACAAAAGACTCATCAGGATAATTAAAACTCCTGGAGTATCTCTCATCCGGAGAGCTCTCACTTGTGGCAAGCTGTCTGCCATATACAGCACCTATCTCTCTGTCACTGCCATATGCCTCTCTACCATGTTCCATCATCCATACAAGTCTCTCCACCAGGTGTTCATCCTTAGGGATCGCATCATCAGTCATCATAAGAAAGTAATCAGCTCCCGAAAGAGACACTCCCAGATTCCTGCTGGCGCCATGATCAAACTCCTGCGCTGTAATGTCTATGACGGAGACATTGGCATAATCCGAAAGTATGGATCTGTCCAGATATCTGGCCTCCGTATTAACGATGATTATACGGTGTATGGGATATGTCTGCATACTGAGCATACGCTGCTGTTTTATGAATTTTGCTCCCGGTTTATAGGTCGGGATAATAACATCTACTGTTTTCATTTTCCTCTATCTAACTCCAACTCACGTACAGCCATAACTGAAAATACTGTAAACAGTACCACAAGTATGAACATAAGCATGACATAACTGATCGCGCCGCCAAACATGCCTCTGGTGCTTACCATATGTCCTGCGCTGAGTGCAGCTACCACTGCCGTCATGACATATCCTGCAAAAATATGCTTTTGCCTGCGGACTGTCACTAAAATATAGTACATCACATTAGCAAGTGCATAAAGCGCACCGCCTATGATGAGGGTCACAAAAGTAACGAACTCCGATGTAAGCCTGCCTTTTGCCGCATCACCAAGTATGAACTCAAATATTGTAAGTCCCAAATGCCCAAAAATTAATGCTCCAAGGATGATAACCGCACTAAGCACGAGTACCGCCTTGACCATATAGCTCATGGTGGCTCTGAAAGCCCTTATATCCATAGCCGCATACTGGTCCGCAAGTTTTGTCAGCATGGGTCTGATCATAAAATTAGCTATAAGATATATAAAGGATGTTGGCATAAACAGTACATTGAAATATCCTGATACCTCATCTGAGAGCTGAGCATCTATGGCATACTTGGATGCTGAGAATATATAAAAATCCACAAATACGCTGAGAAACAAAAGGCTGGTGGAACCAATAAGCTCTCTCACCTTATCTCCATGGAAGGTCCTGTCCACTGATCCGCCGCATCCTCTCAGGACCCTCACAGCAAAAAAGTAAGTGCCCAGAATCTGCATGATATCAGCCGCTACTACTGCCAAAAGGAGGCTCTTTGTACATAAAAGAGTCCCCAGCAGAGTCACCACAGAAAGAGTTGTACGGAAGGCAAGAGACTGACCGGTACGATACAAAAATCCCTGCCTCTGGAGCTCTGACTCATACACATCTGCATATCCATCAATTATCTTGTAAAGCGCCAAAAGTACCAGTATCACTGCCTTATGAAGGTTGTACCCACCAGATAAAAGCTGTACCCCTACAAACAAAAAGCTGGCAAGTACTGCCAGTGTAGATGTGACGTCCCTGGTCCCCAGATAATCTCCAAAGCTGAATTGCTTTTTCATATCTGTTATATGGAATGGTCGTATGCCAAAATATGCAATTATGAACATCTGCTGCCCGAGTGTGGAAAAGCCAAATCCAAATATGCCGCCCTCGTCGGCCCCTGCCAGCCTGATGACTGCAAAAGCCAGTACAATAGAGGCAAGGGCATATATCAGACTGCCGACTGCATTCCACAAAAAATCTCTTTTAGTATCTGTCACATGTTTTTCCATAATTTATGATTTCTCTACCCTGCTGCCCTGAATGACAAGGATGGATATCAGCATCCTGGCCATGTACCTGATGGCATTTAACGGCCTGAGATATGACTCTCCGGACAGTCTGTCATCTATGGTCACGGGTGTCTCCGCGACTCTTGCACCATTTTTAATAAGATAAGAAACAGTGTCAGGCTCTGGTCCATAATTCATCCTGTTGGCAAAATTATCTATAACTCTCCAACTGTACATCCTGAGTCCGCAGGTCGGGTCAGTGATCACCCTGCCCGTGGTAAACCTGATGGCAAGAGATATGAGCCTGGAACCTATCTCACGCATGGAAGCCCCCTTGGCCCTCTCCAGGAAACGTGAGCCCTGCACGATATCATAATCGCCCTCATGCATCTTTTTATACAGGCCCTCTATATCCTCTGCCCTGTGCTGACCGTCTCCATCAAACTGTACCGCATAACTGTATCCCATCCTGCAGGCATACTTCATACCTGTCTGGAAGCATCCCGCAAGCCCCAGATTGACCGGGAGAGAAATGTAATTATAATGCTCTCTCTCACAGAGCTCCACAGTATCATCTGTAGAACCGTCAGAGACAATAATATAATCCATAGGAAACTCCTGGCTCTTGATATCAGCCACGACCTTAGGGAGATTACCTGCCTCATTGTAAGCAGGTATCACCAGGATGACTCTGCCCTCATTTGGTTTTTGATTATCCTGTCCAGTCATACTACATCCTTATTTCCTGATATTTCCTGGTCATAAAACCGTATTTAGGATCCGGAAGCTCCTCCATCTCCATACCATCAAAAATCTTTACATGGTTCTTTATCATAGGTACACCTGCAAGCTCTGTAAAGGCAATGCCACCTGAAAAACGTGGATTACACTCTACAAAATAGTAAAGTCCTGAGCCCTCTCCACAGATAAACTCAAAATTGACGCATCCCTTGATGCCTGCCCTGTCAGCAATCCTGCGGCAGACCTCCTCCAGGCCTCTGTCCTCAAGTATGCGAATGCTGAGCCCTGCTCCATTTAGCGTACGGAGGAGCTCCTCTCTCGCTACAGCCTTGCAATGACCACTGGCATCTCTCAAAACATCAACAGTTATGACATGACCCTTGATAAGCGGCTGCACAATATATCTCTCAAGAGATGTATCATTTAGCTTGGTAGGGTCCATAATATTGGAAAATGCAAATCCCAGCTGATCCTCCTGATATATACGGTAAAGACCATTGGAACTACGCCCATCCACGGGTTTTAGTATGAGGGGATATGTGACCTGCTCAAAGTCAATGTCCGATGCTCTCTTGGTAGGGATGATACGTACTGCGCCCTTGAGCTCTGCATCATCTATTTCATTTATGACACCCTGTACAAGCTGACTCATGAGATATTTGTCACGGAGCACCTCGATGGAATCTCTGTCTGACATACAGATGCAAATGTCTCCCTGCTCAACCTCCTCACGATGCCTGTTGAGCACATCTATCTCCACATCAATAAGTGGTAATATACGGGTCACACCCTCTGTATCACATATCCTTTTAATAAAGGAAATATAAGTCTCCTCATCCCTTGCAAGTGGTGCCTGATAAAATGCATCCACATCAAGAGATGCGGCCACCCACTCCCTATCATATATATCACTGCCTATAACTCTATAGCCCATCTCATGGAGATTTCTGATAACTGCATCCGCAGCGAATGAACCTATGGCTGTAACCAGTGCTGTTTTACTAACTGACATGTTTCTACTTCCTTGAAAATTATTTCTTAATTAAATACAGTCCATATATGCTTTTGTATCCTCTGCATAAAAACTATATCTATTGTGTTCTATATATAAATATATATCTGCTTCTGTCCCCGTGGATCAGTTAAGTATCATCATACAGATACGGTCTACATCCTCAAGACTCAGATCTGGATAGATCGGAAGGGTGAGTATCTCCTGAGATGCCAGCAGCGCATTAGGCGTATCATGTACGTCATACTGATCCTTATAGCAGCTGTAAGCATTGATACATGGATAAAAATACTTACGTGCATAAACATCTCCTCCCTTAAGTATCTCAAATATCTCATCTCTGGATCTCTTATACTCGTGGAATCTCACTGGCATATAAGCAAAATTGGACTTTAAATCAGGATCACTCTGAGGGAGGATGATACCAGTAACCCCTGAAAGATTTTCCATATACCTGTCATGAACGGTCTTACGCTTGGCAATGTACTCGTCTACATGACGTAAATTGCAGAGTCCCATGGCTGCGGCGAATTCATTCATCTTGCCATTGCCTCCTACAGAGGCCACCTCCTCCTGTCCCAGGATACCAAAGTTTTTTAGCTCATAAAGCTTGGCCATAAGCTTATCATCCCTTTTACCTGTTGTCACAGCTCCGCCCTCGATTGAGTTAAACACCTTGGTGGCATGGAAAGAAAACATAGAAGCATGGCCAAACCCGCCTATCCCCTGTCCCTTATACACCTCACCAAAGGCATGAGCTGCATCATACAGCACCTTAAGGTGATGACGATCGGCTATCTCCTGGATCTTATCAACATCACAGGCATTGCCATACACATGAACAGGCACAATTGCTGTAGTCCTGTCTGTTATCATGGACTCCAGTATGTCTGCATCCAGAGTGTAATTATCGAGATTTATATCGCAAAAAACAGGCTTAAGCCCATTTCTCACAATGGCGTGAGTGGTTGATGCAAAGGAAAAAGGTGTTGTAATGACCTCCCCCTTTAGATCCATAGCCTGGATAAGAAACTCAAGCGCACTGTGGCCGTTGACAAACAGCTGTACGGAACCAACCCCGAGATAATCTACAAGCTTACCTCTAAGCTCCTCATGATACTTGCCCATGTTGGTGAGCCAGGCAGAGTCCCAGATATCTCTCAGCATCTGAGTATACTCATCAAAAGGAGGCAGACTTGCCTTGGTTACATTTATAATGTTTTTATTTATATCTGACATTTTATCTCCAAATCCAATATATAAAAAATGACATATCGTTACAGAATCAACGGTTTATTGCCAATACTTTACGATTTTATAATATTGCATATTAAAAGTAAATCCCGACTAGCGCTTTCAAATAGCTTGTGTTAAAGTGTATGCGTATAATTTTGGTATATTTATCTTGGAGGATTAAAAAATGATAAGTATTAAACGTACTGTCGCTATCCTTGCCGCAGCCGCAACTGTAATGGCTCAGCCATTGGCAGTTCTCGCTGCAACACCTGGTGACAATCTTACGCCTCAATTTGAGATAACTGAGGATAACACATACAGTGCCCTCGCAAACAACGTGGTTACCGCAGCAGATCCATCTATAACTTCCACAGATTATGCTGCATCAACCGGCACAGTAGAGGCAGGTCTCACAACAGATCCTACCACTACGGCTACGCAGGTCACTACAGCATCTGACCCAACTTCGGCTACAGGCACCTCTACTACAGCTGCGTCTGCTACAACAGCCACTTCTGCCTCTGGTGTGATGGCAAGCTCAAAGACATTACCTGTTGTCGATCCTACTGATGTGGATACTATCAAGAGTACTTACATGACAGTACCATCAACAGGAAACATGGAGGCCGATCCTATACTTGATATGGTTCCTTTAGGTTCCTATTTTATATATGATGCATCCGGCAACCGTCTTGACTGGGGTACAACATCAGTAAACGACTCATTTGCTTACTCACAGATAGGTTTCACCAGCTTCATGCTTGAGCATGCCAATGTAGGTAGATGGTACTACAGAACCTATAACAAGGATACAGGATGGGGTCCATGGGCAACCTCAAAGGAGGCTACTCCAAATCAGGGCATCGTATCTTCTATCCAGATCCGTGTAAAGGGTTATACACATAACCTTGGTGATCTCTATTACAGAGCAGTGCTCAACGATGGTACAGTTACTGACTGGGCAAAAGAGGGTCAGGCAGTTGGTTCTATCGGTGATGATCGTTACATCGTTGCTATTAAGCTGGCTCTTTGGAAAAAGGGTGTAGAGTTCTATGACTCAACAGAAAAGCCTATGGCCAATGCAAGCAACGAGGGTGTTTACTGGACATCTACAGGCGCTGTTTATGCAACAGCTGATGGTCGTTCTTACACAGGTTGGGGATTTGATGGTGATTCTAATCAGTATTACTTCAACAACGGTGTTGCTGTTACAGGCTGGAATGTCATCGACGGCTACAACATCTACTTTGATGATAGCGGTGTTGCATTAAAGGATCTTTCAGGTGTCATGGGCACTCCTGGATCATACGCGATCAAGGTAAACAAGGCTACAAGAACTATGTACATCCTTGCAAAGGATGCATCTGGAAACTACACAATTCCTTATAAGACACTTATGGTAACTGTTGGTGATGATACACCTATCGGTTCCTTCAGTATCTATGAGAAGTACAGATGGCACTTCATGCACACAGATTGTTATACACAGTTCCTTTCAAGATTTAAGGGTCATTACCTGCTCCATTCACTCCTCTATACAGAGGCTGATTACAACACAATGGATGCCATTTACTACAACTACATGGATGACTCAATGTCAGGTGGTTGCGTACGTCTCCGTGCTGTGGACTGTGCATGGATCTATAACAACTGTCCAAACGGTACAACCGTTACTATCTACAATGATAAGTGGGACAAGGGTCCTATCGAAAAGGATGCTATCCAGCAGGCTATTCCTAGAACCCAGACATATGATCCTACTGATCCTATCGTTACAGCTGCACAGGATGCCGCTGCAAAGGAGGCAGCAGCTCAGGCAGCAGCTCAGGCAGAGTCAGAGGCAGCAGCTGGCAGTGGTGAGCCACAGTAATATTACATATATTTAGATTATCCACATTAAAAGATTTCCCTGGAGCATTGCTCCAGGGATTTTTTGTTATATCAAAAAGCCGGAATGATGAAATATGTCGGCTAAAGACGACGATTGGCTCACGAGAGAGTAGGCCGGGATTTTACTTTATATTTACAGACTCGATTATATTAATAAGCCCTCTACAGTTTTACAAAATATGTTATAATGGGGCAGATTTCATGTGCCTTACATGATTACGGCACATATTATATTAACTATTGTTCTCAGGGAGGATTTGTAAATGTCAAAACAGAAAAAACAGGATCTTAATGTTGAGCTCCTGCGCATACTTGCCTGCCTGATGGTCATAATGATACACATACGACCTTTCCCCTTTGATGGAGAAACACTTAGAAACGCTGTAGTACTTATATTTGTTTTAAATGGCCCTGCAGTTGCATCCTTTTTCCTCATCAGTGGTTTTTTCATAAGCGGACGACAGTCCTTAAAGCATATCTATTTACGTTTTCTAAGGAGTGTTATACTGCCTACTGGGATTTTTGTATTTGTGTTGGGGCTTATACGACCATGGATAGATAATCCTGCTATTGGACTCTTTGAGAGCATACTCTCATCACATCCCTTTACCATACTTACAGACATAATACAGGGGTTTCTTGCATTTGATACCGTGAGATTTGGTATTTATGCAGACCATCTGTGGTACATCTTTAGCTATGCAGGTATCATGCTTTGGATGCCCATCATACATGGATTAATAAAACATAATGAGGTAACGCCCTTAAAGATCACTCTTATAATTGCAGCACTCCATTATACTCTGCAAAATCTCAGCGCACTTATAGTACTGCCTTTTGGTATAACTATACCTGAAGCTATAGGCAAGCCTGCCATGTACACTATCGCAGGATGGCTACTGTATTCCTGGATAAAGAGACGAAAAAGTTTAGTTACTGCCATAGGAGGCTCCAGAGATTCCTTTTCTCATGCCACTGTAGGCTCTGAGACCCACTTGTCCCCTGACACCGCAAGCTCTAAACCATCCATAGCTCCTGCTGCAACAGACCTTGAAGCTTCCTTGTCCCTGCAATCTCTCCGTATCATATCCTTACTGATATTTGCAGTTACATCAGTTATTCTTTTTATGTTACAGAAGCACATCTACATGAGCGGTCTCATTACTGGGCGCACTCCTGCAGAGCTAAATACAGATTATTACTTCACCAGTTGGAATGGTATGCTTTGTGCTGTACAAACTGTAGCCTTTAGTGCTTTTATACTGCTGATCCCGGACACAATATGGTACAGAGAGCTTACTGATGATGAGCCTGCATCCATGACCTTTATTGGGAAGCTGATACAGGTACTTGGCAGCTATACATTTCCTATTTATCTGATACACTATGTATTTACAAATCATTTTAGAGCAACAGGTTTAGAGAGCTTTTTCCAAAACCTGTTTGGCAAGAGTTCCATAGGACTTATACTTTATAGTTTTATATACTCTGTATTTATATTTTTACTATGCTCAGTATTTATTTTTATTGCTAAAAAGCTTTGTAATCAGCTCAACTATCTGCTGCACAAAGTAAAACTATCGGAGGCAAAACGATGACAGATGCTCTACAGCACCACAGGACTGTAGTGGTGATACCAAACTATAACGGTCTCAGATTTCTTGATGACTGTATGACTGCCATAGATCAGCAGACAACCAAAGATTTCATAACTCTGGTAGTGGACAATGGCTCAAAGCCGGAGGATGTGTCCTGGCTCAAAAACTGGCAGTCACAGGATACTCAAAATAGAGAGCTCATATTAAATACAGATAACCTGGGCTTTTCCGGCGCAGTCAATCAGGGCATACAGTGGGCTATAGACCATGATATTGAGTTCACACTGCTCCTTAACAATGATACCAAAATACGTCCTGACTTTATCCAGGCTCTGGAGAGTCGCATGGACAGAGATAAAAACAAACGCATCTTTGCCCTTTCCAGCAAGATGATAAAGATGCATGACAATACCATCATGGATGATGCCGGAGATCAGTATACCGTTCTGGGCTGGCAGTTCCAGAGAGCTCTGGATGAGAGCTCAAGTCTTCTTAGGTGGTCTCAGGAGGCTGATGTTTTCTCAGCCTGCGCAGGAGCTGCAATGTACAGGACAGAGGCATTCGCAAAGGTGGGATTATTTGACCTCCAGCACTTTGCATATCTCGAGGACCTGGATCTATGCTTTAGGGCACAACTCTATGGCTACAAGGTATGCTACTGTCCGGAGGCGGTAGTAGAGCACGTAGGCTCCGGCACCAGCGGATCTAAGTACAATGACTTTAAGGTGCGCATCAGTGCCAGAAACTCTGTATATCTCCTATACAAGAACATGCCGGCATTTATGCTGCTGCTAAATAGTCTTCCACTCCTTACAGGCTACCTGATAAAATCCATCTTCTTTGCCAAAAAGGGCTTTGGAAGGGCATATCTTGACGGATTAAAAGAGGGCATAAGCAAGTCAAAAACCCTAAAAAAGGCAAAATTAAATGAGGTACCTCCTATGAGATACCTCACTATTGAGTTAAAGCTTATTGCAGCTACCTTTGAGTACGCCTCAAAACTAATGCGCCGATATACTGCAGGGGCTCGCGGTTAAAGAGCCAGGATAATATCAGATATAAAATAATCCCTACTCCCATCTGCACTATAAGTGTGATGAGTACCGGCAGTCCCAGTAAGTCAACGCTCCATGCGCCCGCTCCCATAATTATGGATATAAGGAGTGATGGCAGCACTTCCCGCCACTGACTGAGTGGGCCATAGCCTATGAGGCCTCCATTAGGCCAGGCATTTATAATGGTACAGAGATACTCATCAAAAACCTTTAAGATGAGCATAGGCCATATACCAAAAGGTAAACTAAGCACCAGGATCACTATCCCGAGTGCTTTTTTTATTATTTCAAGTTTTAAAAACAGATCCGATCTACCCATAGCATTCATTACCTGTAGATTGATAATGTGTATTGGGTAAACTGCATAGCTTATGGCCAGGAGTACAAGATACGGAGCGGCCACCAGCCATTTATCTGTGAGCAGGAGTATGACCAGAGGTCTGGCCACTGCTGCAAGGCCCGCCATCATTGGAAAAATCACAAATGCGCTGAGTCTGATGGATCTGCTGGCCATGTGCCTAAGGGTGTCAGGATCGTCCTGCTCCTTACTGTAAGCAGGCAACATCACTGACTGTATCGCAGTAGATAGATTAGTCGCAATAATCTTTGGAAACTGCTCTCCTCTGTTATATGCACCAAGATCAGCACTGGAGTACTTTTTGCCTATTATAAGGCCATAAATGTTTTGCCACACCGCATCTATGAGACCTGAGGCCAGTATCTTCCATCCAAAGCTGAAAAGCTGCTTTAAGCGACCTGTCTTAAACAGTGCATGAGGATACCATCGAACCGTTATGAGCATGACCACCATAAGTGAAAAGTAATATACTATCTGCTGCGCAGCCATGGCCCAGACGCCAAAGCCCTGCATTGCAAGACCTATGGAGACAACGCCTGACATTACCACAGCTATCATGGTAGACTGGAATAGCTGACGGAATCTCAGATTTCTGGCCACAAATGCTGTCTGTATGGATACCACAGCTCCCGGAAAAAGCACAATACCCATGACTCTGACAAGTCTTGTCAGTACAGGAGTTGTGTAGTATGCCGCTATCACTGGGGCACTTATAAAAAGCACCAAATAACAAAAAAGTGCCAGGAGCATGCTCACCCAAAAGACAGAGCTGTAATCCTCCTCCTCGATGTCCTTGCCCTGTACCAGCGCCGTAGCAAAGCCAGACTGAACAAAAGTATTTGCTATTGTTATAAATATGGTTATCAGGCTGATGGTACCGTACTCCGTAGGAGTCATGAGTCTAGCGAGCACCAGAGCCACCACAAACTGCACTCCCTGTGAGCCACACTGCTCCAGTATCTTCCAGAACAGTCCGCTGATAACCTTAGCTTTTAAATTATTGTTTTCTGTCATTTTTCCTATCTCGCAGCCACCTGTATAATCCAGGCAGGCGATACTCAAATCCTATAAAAAATCTGTCTCTGAAATTAAGCTCCTTGTAGAACTCTCTGTTTTCAGCTTTATATATCTCCTTGAAATTGCGAGTATTAACTCGAGTCAGAAACTCATTACGACCACCTGCACGCATGCATGCCTCGTGAAATCGTCCTCCCGTCTCCTCATCAAAACTCCTGTACATCCTCCAGAGATCGGCGGCAAACTTTTCCTGCTTTTTAACATAATCTCCCGTCATCTGGCTCTCTGTCCATGAGCCTCCTATGGAAAATCTGTACACGCTCATAGGCTCATCGAAATAGTAGCTGTCACCTGCAGCTGCCGCCATGAGCTCCAGTGGTCTGTCTCCTACAGGACAATCCACATAATAATCCGGCAGTTTCTCAACAATCTCACGCCTTAAAAGAAAACTGGCAAAGGGTGACCCAACCACCTTATCCACAAGCTCCTCCGGCTTAACCACACAGGATTGTTTATAAGGCCTCATGAGCTCGCCGTTGACCAGTGAACCATCCTCTGTAACTACCCTGGCAGAGTGGAATGTAAAAACGCACTCTGGATGAGCCTCCATGTAATCAACCTGCTTTTTAAGCTTATAAGGATCACACCAGTAGTCATCTCCATCTGTGAGAGCCACATATTTACCTATAGCTCTTGGAAAATTGAAAGCACCGGAAATATTAGTAATTCCCTTACTATATTGGTTTTCTGTGCGCAGTATCGGCTTAATGATATCCGGGTATCTCTCCTGATAGTCCCTTATGATGTCCTGGGCATTATCAGTAGATGCATCGTCGTGTATAAGTACCTCTATATTAAAATCTCGCTGCTGGTTTAGTATATGCTCCAGGCAAGTGCCTATATACTTGCCATGGTTATATGTCACGACACAAACAGAGACCATTATATCCTGCTTTTTGATTTCCTGACTATTTATATCCTGATTATTGATATCCCGATTTTTTGCATCTTCAAGTAGGCCTTCCTGATTTTGAACATCCTGTTTTTTTGCATCCACAGGAAGAGCCTCCTGATTTCGGGTATCCTGTCTTGTTGCATCTGCAAGCAGGCTCTCCTGATTTCGGGCATCCTGTTTTTTTGCATTTGCTGGCTGGATTTCCTGATTTATTTCACTCATTATAAATCCTTTTTCTATCCTTTTTTATCGAAAAACGCATAAACGTGTAACCGCCCATGCTTTCCTTTATTATAATCTAATACCAAATGGTGACGTACCAATCTAAATAAACAGGCACTCTCCTACTGTTCTGTGGAGCATATTGTAAGTGAAGCCGCCCCTCAGTATGGTTATAGCCTTGCCTATCCTGGATTTATGCTGAATGCTTATAAAGCTATCCAGCATCATCCTCTGGTCACTGCTGAGACGCTCCCAATACATATCTCTAAAGCACTGTGCCTGTTGGAACATCTCAGTATATACCTTGTGAGAATGCTCATCCATCTCAGCCTTGCTCATGCCATCCTTCCTACCTATACCAAAGCGCCCCAGTATCTCCATAATACGGGAGCCCTTTTCCGCACCCAGGACATTGTCTCCATGCTGTCTGTACTTGTACAGTGACTCCGGGATAAATCTGATCTCACCAAAGGCTGCTGCAACAAGAGCTATCCACTGATCATGCATCACGCAGTGCTCCGGAATCTCCTTTATGAGCTGTGCCAGTGCACGGTTCATCATAAGAGCTCCGCCCACAACATTGTTCTGTACCAGAAGCTGATTTAAATGCCTCCTCTCAGGAGTCATCTTTTGATAGGCTACATAGCTGTGTGATATGGCATGTAACTCCTGATCTACCACCTCGGAGTCACAGTGCACAAGGAGCGGTCTTTCAGTACCATAGATAGTCTCAAGTGTCTCCATCTCAATCACAGACTTACGCATCTTATCACTGTTCCACACATCGTCCTGATCTGATAACATGATATACCCACTGTCACCATACTGACACTCTGTGATCAGCTTGAGAAAATGTCTCTCTGCACTGCCTGTGGCGGGAGACTGCTGCACCAGTCTGATCCTGTCAGGATTTTTGTCCATAAGCTCTCTGACTATCCTTACTGTATCGTCACTGGAACCGTCATCTGATACCACTATATTAAAATCCCTAAAGTCCTGATCCAGAATAGACTGGATCTGCTCTCTCACGTATTCCTCACCATTGTAGGTGCACAAAAGAACTGTAACCATCACGCATCTCTCTTTTCCATGATCTTACGGATGATGCTGTCGTCACCCCATACTGCCTTACTGTCATAAGGTCTGTCTGGAAATGCTCCGTACTTTAACGTAATCTTATAACCCTGCTCTCTGATAAAGCGCTCTACTCTCTCAGCGAGCTTCTCTGGATAACCTGAACAGGCATTAATGATGCCGGTATACTCTCTCTGCTCTACAACGGCTGCCAGCATCTCACAAAATCTGTCATAATCAATAAAATCCCACTGATTCTGCCCCATAGTAAATGGAAACTCACTATCTCCGCGCTTTTCTGCAGCAGTTATCTTGGAAAAAATAGAGGAGCCAAACTCAGAGTGCCCCACAATATAATATCCCCTCACCCACTGAAAAACAGTGGATTTATTTTTACATAAAAGCTCCACCGACTGACGGAGAGCATTTTTAGAAATACCATAAAGCGACTGAGGATTACAGGGTGTATCCGGTTTTATGGAGCCCTCAAAAAATCCAATCTCATGCATAGAGCCCATAACAGTCATCTGTGATATACCCGACTTTATAAGCTTTTCAAGAAAAGCATAGTGTTTAGGCAGGTCCTCTATATGGGATGGATCATTGTGCACAAAGCCATTACGCCAGGCAAGATGGAAACAGGCATCCGGCTCACCAAAATACTCATAAGGATCATCAAGACTGAAAATATCTGCCGTTTTATGCAGGGCCTCAGATGCCACAAAATCAAGCTTGAGATCTGTAGCAATGACCTCATGACCATCCCGGAGCAGCGCCTTAACGAGTCCCTGCCCTATATATCCATTTGCACCAGTTACAAGTATCCTCATGTATCTGTATCTCCAGTTTTAAATCAAAATAATAATATGATGTGAGTGTCAAAAGTCGATATCCAAAAATCCCACGCAAAACATATACTGTTATAGCATGGGATAAAGATATATCAACCTAAAATATCCTGCAGAAATCCCTCCAGGCTGTACCTGTCGTAAACCTCCTGAGGTATGTCCCTGTATGGCTCATCGATAAACGTCTCCGGTATGTCAAAATTATCCGGGTCGTATATGTAGACATTGGTCGGATCATAAAAATCCGTATCCATAACATGTCTATTGTTGGTAATGAGCTTACATTTATGCCCTACAGACTCTATGGTCCTCATGCTGAGTCCATTTTGCTGTGGGAATGTATAATCCACAAAACAACGGGTGTGATTATAGATATCGTTGGTCTCGTCCATAGGGAGCGAGGTAAAGTGGAGAGCATCTCTGCCGCCCTTGTAGAGTGGACTCCCTTTTATCACTGCTTCCTTTATATACTGCAGTTTAGGCACATAGATGTAGCTAAAAAGCGTCTTGTTATATCTTGCCGCAATGTCCTTAAGTCTCAGCAGCACCTGCATGCGTCTCGTGTGCATGGAGCACAAAAAAATAAGATCGTATCTCTTGTTATCATCCGGCACGCACTCCTCTTTTTTAAAGAATAGCGGTCTGTACTGCCAGCTAAATCTCTCAGCATCTACAGGATCAAAGGTATATATCTCATCAAACTGAGGATTAATCCTCTCCTGATCCGGGAATGTCGCCACACTGTCCCACTGATATATTTTAAATATGGCGCTGCTGTATCTGGCACGCATGAGCTCCAACACCTCATCGCTCATCCACTGACCCTTTATGACAAAAACTATGTCAATGTCATCCGGCACAGTACTGAGAGCACCCTCATAATATCTCTTTACAAGCTTATCTCTCTCCTTGAGTGTATAAAACATGATGAGCTTATTATAAAGGCTGTGAGCATGGAGGTTGGTATCAACAAGATAGACCTCTGCCCCATCAGCCTCAATATGTTTTTTTATGTCTTTTTCATAATTGTAAAAATACGGCATTATGAGAAGGATTTTTTTATTCTTTAATTTTGTCATTGTAATACTTATCTGAAATGTACTGTCTGACCCCAGGAGCGACAAATGTCGCCACATTCATAAGGTGATATGCAGCCATATACAGTTCCTTACCCTTTGTTTTTGGTGCCTCGGCAAATGGTGTCAGCTTGAGGTACTTGTCGTACGCTCTCGTGTAATGATTAAAATTGCCTCGATTCCATGGTCTCTCATCCGATGCAAAGTGCACAATATGAGGATGATGCTTGGCAAGATTAAAGCTATGTCTGGACTCACCTCTGGCATAAGAGGATGACCTCTCCACCAGTGTAGAGTATCTATAGTAATAATAGTTTGTTATAAAATCATAGGTCTGGCCAACTCTCTTGATACGATCCTTGAGCACATAGTTAAGTATGTCCTGATCATTGAAAGCCAGCTTACCGCCCATGGTGTTGTAATAATTAAAGCAGTCAGACTCTTTGTCCTCAGATCTCCATAACGAGAGATTCATAAGGATCATGCCGGCATTATAGTATGTATCCTCTGCAGTGAGTCCCAAAGTATCCTTTACCTCTGGATAAATCGTAGGCTCTGCTGCCATAGCAGCAATGCAGTTGCCCAATCTCAGATTATATAATCCTGAAATATTACGCAGAACCACAGTATCGCAATCAAGATACAACACCTTTGTCACAGTTTCAGGAAGTATGGATCCCATAAGGAGTCTGGCCAGAGTAGTGATACGGAATCTACCTGTATCAAGCCCCTGTATTTTGTCCTTGAGCTCCTCCATAAGACCATCTATAGGATAAAAATTGACTTTCCTGCCATAGAACTTGAGCATCTCCTGAAGCTTATTTTTATTGTCCTCAGAAATATCATCTGACAATATATGAAAATTAATCTGCTCGGTTTTGTTGTGTTCAATTAACGAAATAATGGAGACCGCCATATGCTGACAGTATCCATCATCAGAAGCATATACTATATTCATAGATGACAAAATATCTCCTAAATGATATAAAGGGCCCGGCCCATACGGGTCGAGCCCCTTTAATGCCCTACGGCACTAAATTATATTACTATCTCTCGGGGCCAGATTCAAGTAAGTCTACCATCTAACGCCCTAAAAATTATGAATTGCCAAATAAATCCTTTGGCTTGTCACCTGTCATCCTCTGCTGCTCAACTCTCTTTTTACCTGCAGCCTCTGCCTCGTCCTTGTAGTAGAGACGGTTAACTGCACTAAAGAGTGCGCGGATGGATGAACGTGTGATATTGGATGAAAGGCCTACACCATAGCTGGTATTGCCACTGTCAACATCCAACAGATGGATATATGATACAGCCTTTACATTGGTACCTGATCCAAGAGCATGCTCCTGATAATCAATAACCTTGGCCTTGATACCGATCTCATGGTTAAGACCTGAAAGAACTGCGTCGATAGGACCGTTGCCCACGCCGCCAAAGCTCTGCATATTGCCATGATTCATGTATGAAACATTGGCAAGTGTTGTAAATGTATCGTCTCCGTTTTCTGTATCTGTTGTACGGATATTCTTGAAGTGTATAGGCTCCTTGGTCTGTACATAGCAGGCATCGAAAATGTCGAAAATCTCCTGTGGTGAAACCTCGCCTTCCTTTTCTGACACTGACTGAATATAATCAGCAAACTCTCTCTGCATACCCTTAGGCAGCTTGTAGCCAAACTGTGCATCCATAACAAAAGCGACACCGCCCTTGCCGGACTGAGAGTTGATACGGACGATAGGCTCGTACTTACGTCCGATATCCGCAGGGTCGATAGGCAGGTATGGAACCTCCCATATCTGACTGTGGCGATCGCTCATAGCCTTGACACCCTTATTGATAGCATCCTGATGTGAGCCTGAGAATGCTGTAAAAACAAGCTCTCCTGCATAAGGAAGTCTAGGAGGGATGGTCATCTTTGTGCATCTCTCATATACCTCCTTGATAGGATTGATATCCTCAATATTAAGCATAGGGTTTACGCCATGTGAGAACATATTGTAGGCAACTGTAAGAATGTCTACATTACCCGTCCTCTCACCATTTCCAAAAAGTGTACCCTCTACACGATCAGCTCCTGCAAGAAGTGCAAGCTCTGTAGATGCTATACCCTCTCCTCTGTCGTTATGAGGATGAACAGAAACGATAACATGCTCACGATATTTTAGGTTGTTGCACATGTACTCAATCTGGTCAGCATATACATTAGGTGTGTTCATCTCAACTGTTGATGGCAGATTGACAATGACCTCTCTACCCTCTCCGCACTCCCATGCATCAAGCACAGCATTACAGATCTCAGCAGCATAATCCATCTCTGTACCAGTAAAGGACTCTGGCGAGTACTCAAGACGTATCTTGCCAGGGAACTCCTTGGCATACTTCTTGACAAGCTGTGTGCCTGTAAGTGCGATATCTATGATCTCTTCCTTGGACTTGTTAAATACAACATCACGCTGAAGCACAGATGTTGAGTTATAAATGTGTACAATTGCCTTATCTAGTCCGGAAAGACACTCGAAGGTCCTCTCCAACTGCTCAGCACGACACTGTACAAGAACCTGTACGGTAACGTCATCCGGAATCATCTTGCGCTCAATCAGCTGACGTAGAAAATCATACTCAATCTGTGACGCCGCCGGAAATCCTACCTCGATCTCCTTGAATCCTAGCTTGACAAGCATCTGGAAAAACTCAATCTTTTCCTCGACGCTCATCGGATCAACCAATGCCTGGTTACCGTCACGTAGATCAACTGAACACCATACTGGTGCCTTTGTGATCTCCTTATCAACCCATGTCCTCTCCGGATACTTAAATGCCGGAAATCTCTTGTAACGCTTGTAATTCAACATATGTTCGCTCCCTTTCGTGTGAAGTTCCTGTATAAATTACTGCCCTTAGGCTCCCCACATTATAACAGGCCATAAAACCTCAAATATATTTGGCAACATATACTTGTAAATATGGTCCTCATCCCATTATATAATTATTGAACGCTGAGCACTAGCCCCCGCTCTTTCATAACATCTATAACCTGGTTGACATACCTGTCGCACTTCTCAACGGTATCAGCCTCGACCATTACCCTCACAAGCGGCTCGGTACCTGATGCTCTCAGGAGTATCCTTCCGTCAGCTCCAAGCTCCTTTGTCACTTGATCAACTGCTTTTAATACCTCAGGATCCTGCTGTGCTGTCTCCTTATCCTCAACTCTCACGTTTTTAAGCACCTGAGGAAATACTGTAAATGGAGCAGCAAGCTCCTTTAATGTCTTTTTCCTGGAAAGCATGGTCTCCATGACCTTGATAGAGGTCAGGATACCGTCACCAGTTGTTGCATGACGCATAAAAATAATATGGCCTGACTGCTCTCCGCCAAGAGAGAAACCGTTTAGAGACATGTTCTCATAAACAAAACGATCTCCAACCTTTGTCTTTTCATACTTGATGCCCACTGCATCGAGAGCCTTGTAAAGTCCAAAGTTTGACATAACTGTAGTAACAATAGTGTCATCCTGTAACTGACCCTGCTCCTTCATATAGCAGCCGCATACATACATGATCTGATCACCATCTATGAGATTGCCATCCTCGTCAATGGCAAGGCATCTGTCTGCATCACCATCATAAGCAAATCCCACATCACAACCCTCCTCAACAACAAACTTTTGTAAGGACTCAATATGTGTAGATCCACAGTTGTCATTAATGTTGGTTCCGTTAGGCTCATTATGAATTACGTGCGTATCAGCTCCAAGTGCATCAAAAACAGATTTTGCAATTGATGATGCTGAACCATTGGAACAGTCGAGAGCGACCTTTTTGCCCTTAAAGCTCTTTGTTGCAAGGGAGATAAGATAACCGATATATCTGTTTCTTCCGGCTGCAAAGTCTACTGTACGTCCGATATTGTCTCTTGTTGCAAGCGGAACCTCAGGCGATACCCCATCAAGGTAGTCCTCTATCTTGGCGATAACATCCTCTCCAAGCTTCTCACCATTTCCATTGATGACCTTAAGTCCATTGTCATAGAAGGGATTGTGTGATGCTGAAATCATAACACCACAGTCAAAATCCTCAGATCGTGCAACATAGGCAACAGAAGGTGTAGTTGTTACATGAAGGAGATATGCATCTGCCCCGGTAGCTGTAATACCGGCTGCTATAGCATACTCAAACATATAGCTTGAGCGACGGGTATCCTTACCTATCACTATACGACACTTGTCTCCAGCCTTTTTACCCTGGCCATAATACCATCCAAGAAACTTACCAACACGGAATGCGCTATCAGCAGTTAAGTTGACATTTGCCTCTCCACGATAACCATCTGTTCCAAAATATTTTCCCATAGTTCAACTCCCAAGTGGATAGATCCACATACTTTTTCTTTTCATTACAAGATATATTGTTTTAGTCTGTACTGCAATGAATATTTTCTTGATATTTTATAAAAATGATGTGAGTGCCTGATCATCAAATATCAACTTGTGCCTTAAATGCTCTAAAAGGGACTGTCAAAAGACAGTCCCTCATATTTTATTTATGCCTCAATATCCTTTAAAGCCACAAGATATCTTGAAAGCGCATCCTGCCATGTAGGAAGTGGCTTAAATCCAGCCTCTACAAGCTTGGATTTGTCAAGTCTTGAGTTAAAAGGACGTGCAGCCTTGCTGAGGCCATACTCTGCAGTTGTAACGGCCGTAACATCTGTTGTATATCCAGCCTGACGGTATATCTCCCTGGTAAAATCATACCAGCTGATATATCCGCCCTCATTGGTAGCATGGTAATAACCATACTTGTCTGTCTCCAGCATATCTACCAGAAGGACTGAGAGATCAAGTGTATATGTTGGTGTACCAATCTGGTCATTGACTACTCTTACAGAATCATGAGTCTTACCAACATTAAGCATAGTCTTTATAAAGTTCTTGCCATTGAGGCCAAACACCCAGGCGATACGTACAATAAAGTACTTATCAAGAGTGTTGGACACTGCGAGCTCTCCGCCCAGCTTTGTCTCTCCATAATAGTTTAAAGGAGCGTAGTCCTTGCAATCAGGCTGCCATGGCTCTGTGCCCTGACCGTTAAATACATAGTCAGTTGAAATATATATCATCTTGGCATCGATTTTTTTGACCACATCTGCAATGTTCTGTACGCCATCCACATTGATCGCCTTTACCTTGGCTTTTTTATCCTCATCCTCAGCCAGATCAACAGCTGTCCATGCAGCACAGTGGACAATAACATCCGGATCGATCTCTGAGATAACCTGATCTACCTGCTCACGATTTGTAATATCCATAGGCACATACGGCATCTTTGTGACATCACTGCCATCCTGGATGCCACTATATACAGGAGCTATATCAGAGCCAACTCCCTCATAGCCTCTTTTGGCCAGCTCGTTCATTACATCATGTCCCAGCTGACCACCTACACCAGTAACAAATACTTTCACCTTTGCACTCACTTTCTTTTAATCCTTGAGACCCTTGCCCTCAACATACATCTTGTCAAAGTAGCTCTCATACTCACCGGAAATGATGTGCTCCCACCACTCCTTGTTATTGAGATACCAGTCAATAGTTACAGGAATACCTGTATCAAATGTGTACTCAGGCTTCCATCCAAGCTCTGTCTCCATCTTGGTTGGGTCCATAGCATATCTCTGGTCGTGACCAGGTCTGTCCTTAACATACTCAATAAGAGACTCAGGCTTACCGAGAGACTTGAGAATAGTCTTTACAACCTCAAGGTTTGTCCTCTCATTGTGACCACCGATGTTGTAAACCTCTCCTACCTTGCCATTACGAACGATAAGGTCGATAGCCTTGCAGTGATCTGTTACATAGAGCCAGTCACGAACATTGGCACCATTGCCATATACAGGGATCTTTTCATCATTAAGTGCTCTTGAAATAACAAGTGGAATAAGCTTCTCAGGGAAGTGGTATGGTCCATAGTTGTTTGAGCATCTTGAAATTGTTGTTGGGATACCAAATGTTCTGTGATAAGCCTGAACAAACAGATCAGCAGATGCCTTGGATGCTGAGTAAGGTGATGATGCCTTGATCTTGTTATCCTCTGTAAAGAAAAGGTCAGGACGATCAAGTGGGAGGTCACCATAAACCTCATCTGTTGATACCTGGTGATAACGCTTGATACCATACTCCTTACAAGCATCAAGGAGAGTTACTGTACCACCAACATTGGTCTTTAAGAAAATATCAGGATCAGTTACTGAACGGTCAACATGTGACTCTGCTGCAAAGTTGATGATCACATCTGGCTTCTCTGTCTCAAAAAGCTTGAAAATGAACTCACGATCCGCGATGTCACCCTTTACGAACTTATAATTTGGCTTGCCCTCAAGTGGTGCAAGTGTCTCAAGATTACCTGCATAAGTAAGTGCATCAAGACAAATCCACTGATCATCAGGATATGTGTTTACTGCAAAATGCATAAAGTTGCCGCCGATGAATCCAGCACCGCCTGTTACTATATATTTCATTGTTTTAAATCCTCTCATTTATCTAAATTTTATATGAGTTTAAAATATTGCGCACCAAACCTGACCCGACTTATATATGATCGAGTACAAATACAATCTAGATTAGATTAAGTGCAATCAAAACTTTTCTGTGAGCTTATCAACATACTTGCCCTCAAGTATATCCTTGAGATAACGTCCATACTCGTTTTTCTTATACATCTCATAGGCCTCATTGACCTTGTCTGCATCTATCCATCCGTTTAGATATGCGATCTCCTCAAGACATGCGATCTTACGATGCTCATGAGTCTCAATGGTATGAACAAAGTTTGTTGCATCAACAAGTGACTCCTGGGTACCTGTATCAAGCCATGTAAAGCCCTGTCCAAGTAATGTTACGTCAAGCTCGCCGTCCTCAAGATAAATACGGTTAAGATCTGTGATCTCAAGCTCGCCTCTTGCTGATGGCTTGAGATTTTGAGCGTACTTAACCACCTTGTTGTCATAAAAATACAAACCTGTTACACAATAATTGGACTTAGGATGCTCTGGTTTCTCCTCAATGGATATTGCCTTGCCGGTCTTGTCAAACTCAACAATACCAAAACGCTCAGGATCATCAACATAATATCCAAAGACTGTGGCTCCTGACTGCTTGGAAGCAGCACTGCGGAGCAGCTTTTTAAATCCATGACCAGAGAAGATATTGTCTCCGAGGATCATGGCAACTGAATCATCACCGATAAACTCAGCGCCAAGGATAAATGCCTGTGCGAGACCGTCTGGTGATGGCTGAACTTTATACTGTAAGTTAATGCCGAACTGACTACCGTCTCCAAGAAGCTCCTGGAATCTAGGTGTGTCACTAGGTGTAGATATAAGTAGGATGTCACGTATACCAGCATTCATAAGAACACTGAGCGGATAATAAATCATCGGCTTATCATAAATCGGAAGTAACTGTTTGGAGGTTACTTTTGTAAGTGGATATAATCTTGTACCGGATCCACCGGCAAGTATAATTCCCTTCATAATGTCTCCTTTATGTGTACATACTCTTTCGAATTTTAACACAATCACTTGGCATATACAAATCGAAATATCCTAATTTTACAGACAAAAGGCACAAAAAATCGTACAATATGACGATTTGGAGCCCCTTGATATGCAAATACAGTCATGTTATAGTCACTTAAATTTCAAGTGATTTGATTATAACACTTTACAAAGGGATAAATATGAAGAAAAAAGCATTGATTGCCATGAGCGGCGGTGTAGACAGCTCTGTTTCCGCTGTTCTGATGCAGGAGGCCGGATACCACTGTGTGGGCGCCACCATGAAACTGCATAATAATAGTACTGATGCCTGTAGTGAGACAGCCTGCAGCACGCCTAAGGATGCTGAGGATGCTCACAGGATAGCTGAGAGTCTCGGCATGGAACACTTTGTTTACGATTTTACAGAGGATTTCAATAAAGAGGTCATAGACCGTTTTGTCAGGACCTATGAGTCCGGCGGCACTCCTAATCCATGTATTGAGTGCAACCGCTATATGAAACATAAACGTCTCTTCCAGCAGGCTGAAACGCTGGGATGTGATGTTATAGTCACAGGGCATTATGCCCGTATTGAGCAGGATCCCGAAACCGGTCGATGGCTCCTGAAAAAGGCCAGAAATCTCTCAAAGGATCAGACCTATGTCCTTTATTTTATGAGTCAGGATCAGTTATCTCATACCATTTTCCCACTGGGAGACTTTGCATCCAAGGATGAGGTTCGTGCCGAGGCAGAAAAGCACGGCTTTATCAATGCACATAAGCACGACTCCCAGGACATTTGCTTCATACCGGATGGCAATTATGGTGATTTCATCGAGAGTTACACGGGCAAAACATTCGCTCCAGGCAACTTTGTGGATACAGAGGGTAATGTCCTGGGCCAGCACAGAGGCATAATCCGCTACACCATCGGCCAGCGCAAGGGCCTCGGGCTCGCTCTCAAGCAGCCTATGTATGTCTGCGCCAAGGATATGGATAAAAATGATGTTATCCTCACCACAGGTCCGGAGCTTTACTCACAGGCTCTCATAGCCGACAACTTTAACTGGATACCGTTTGATGAGCCGGAAGGACCTGTAAGGGTCACTGTAAAGACCCGTTACAAGGCCAAAGAGGTACCTGCCACTGCAGAGGCTCTGAGGGATGAGTCCGGCAGACTGACAGGTCAGGCCAGGATCACCTTTGATGAGCCAGAGCGGGCTGTAGCCATCGGTCAGGCAGTAGTCCTCTATGATGGAGATACTGTTGTAGGAGGCGGCACGATCATAAAAGCCATACGATAATTTTCAAATACATGAAACATCAGTCTTTTTCAAGACAGTACGCATTTTTCGCAAAGGATCAGTCATTCTTTTTCCTTTTGCAGATGGATCATTGCTTTATACCAAAACAGGGAGCAGTCACAATGACCGCTCCCTGTTTTGATTCAAATCTCTATCAAATCCTATTGCATTTGTCGCAAGTACTATGATCACTCATCCTCCACCTGTACCGGTTTCAGATTCTGTCGTATCTTTATGCCATTGACCTCGATGTCATCTGCAATAGGTATGAGGAGGTACTCACGGCCATCAATAACACGTGTCTCCACCAGATCTGCGCTCTCTGACTTGACATCAAGCTTCATGGTGAGTGACTTGACTACGAGATGCTTCTGATCCTGGATGTTCTCTGCCACAAGTGGTGAGTTGTCATCGCCGACTGCCTCATCATAGATCCTGTCAAACTGATGGAGCTGCTCCTCTGAGGCACCGTTGGAGGCAAGGAGTCGCTTCATATCCCCCTTACCCAGTTCCACATGATCATCCGTCTCTTTATCATTGCTGTTTTCACGTATCATCTCATTGACATCCTCAGTGATGCTGCGCACTGTCTCAAAGGTACAATCCCCGGAAAGAGTTGTCTCGATGATCTCACGGAAAACATGTTGCTGGTCCTTTTCTGTCCTGGTAAGCTCGGTGCCCAGTACATCCAGTACCAGCTCCTCGTGACGCTCCTCAGGATGTCTCGTATAGTAAAGAGAGTTATGGATGTCCATATTACGGAAATTGTAGGCAGGGAAAAGAAATGCTGTTTCCGGATTTTTAACTCCCCAGTCATCGGTACGACTCATAAAGGTCTGAGCATTCACATCATAACAGAGTCCCTCCCTCAAAAGCTCCACAGGGCATATTGAGCAAAGCGTAAAGCTGTACACATACTCACTGGCATCATCAAGTATTGTCTGATCCTTGAGTTTCATAGGAATGTCATAGACTCCATGGCTCAGGATGATGAGATACTTGCCAGGGTAGCTGTAGGTACCGATGATCCTGTCAAAAAGCTGCTCCACAAGAGCATCATCCTTGAGCTCTGACTGGTTTAAGCGGTACAAAAACTCCTGATGACCGCCCTCCTGCTCCTCTGCTACAGGGAACTCAACATTAAACAGATTTCTGCCAAACTTGCCTGACATGGATCTCTTAAATATCTCGCAGTACTTGGATCTCTCCTCGTCCTCCAGTTGCAGGAACATATCATGGAAAGTTGATATCTTTTCCTTTTCCTCATTTACATAACAGGCGCGCATACGGTCTATGCGGCAGTCATTTTTATTGAAACACTTTGACTTTATTTCGCTAACTGATTTTTTATCCATTATATATCCTCTTTTTCATCCTCTGAAAAGGCCCCTCTTAATGTCTCGACCTCATCCGCTGTGAGACTGCGGTACTCACCTGGCGCCAGGCTCTCATCCAGTTTTAATGCACCCAGGGAAACACGTCTGAGATAAAGTACATCCTTGTCATTTCCCAGGGCTCTGATCATCTTTTTGATCTGATGAAACTTGCCCTCCTGGATAGTCACCATGACCTCTGAACACAGGGTATCATCATCTATCCGGGCAGGCTCCTCAGCCCCGGCCCATGCACCCCCGGAAAGGCGCACTCTCTCGTACCTCTCATCTTGAGGAGTAAGCCCCAGAGACTCCCTTATATCACTGACAGTCCTACCGGTGCTAACTATCTCAAGCCCTGCCGGCATTGCCGTCAGATGCTCATCAAAGCGAATGCCTCTTTTGAACCTGTCCGCATCCGCTGCGGTAATCTCACCGGAAACGACTGCATAATAGGTCTTATCTATATGATGCTTAGGTGCCAAAAGTCTATGAGCCAGCGGGCCATCATTGGTAATGATCATAAGCCCCTCCGTATCCTTGTCCAGTCTGCCCACAGGAAAAAGATCCTTACGAGCCTGACCACCATAAAGATCATCCCGTATAAGATCCACCACAGTCACCTGCCGCTTGTCCTCGCTTGCAGATATGATGCCTGCCGGCTTGTGCAGCATATAATACTGAAACTCCTCATATCTGATCTCCTCATCATAAAAGGTGATAACCGCGCCCTCTGGCACAGTGGCTCCTGAGTCTCTCACCACCTCACCATCCACAGTCACCTTGCACTTACGGATAGCCTTTTTTATATCACTCCTACTGCCGACACCCATGTCAGCAAGATACTTGTCTAAACGCATAAAACTCCTAAGCTGTGCATGAGGCTGCTATAGTCAACACTCACTATGCGAATGTCTATGCCTCGACCCATGCACCTTTATCACAAATCACAAATGGGTACATTATCATATAATATCATCTCTTCCAAGTATTTTTCCTGTTCTATTTTCTTTATAGTAAAAATAAATGAAATATACAATTAACTAAATATGATATTTAGCGAGCGCTCAAACACAATCTGTGCTACAATACCCTTAATAAAATCACTAGTTATAGTGTTTCACGGGTTTGACAAAACCAGTGTAATTTTTATTGAGTTAGGGTAAAGATAGGGAAATGGCAAATAGGTATTATTCTGATCAGGCACAAAGAAAATTAAATAGCGTTCCACGCCACAGCAGTACAGGCCGACAGTATTCAGCCACAGGCAGTACTCGGTCATCAGGCTCAGTACACAGGAGCTCTGGCACCAGTCAGAGACGGAGCAGCGGCAGGAACCGCGTCATGTCCAATGCAGAAAAGCAGGCACTGCGCGACAAGCGTATCAGGGCGATGCGGCGCAAAAAGGCGAGACAGAGGGCTTACACCTACAGAGCTGTCGTGCTTGGATTTTGCGCACTATGCATATTCCTCGTATGGAATGGCGTCACAGGTATAACCTCCTATATTGACAACAGTAGACAGCAGGCTGTAAATGCCATGCAAAATATCGATATCAACAAGGGTAACTCCTCTATAGATGTCGCCGATATGGCCATACCGTCAGAGACCGTGGAGAGTACTGCAGTTACTGACACAGATGACCCGACCCATGTATTATCCAATGGGCGATATGTGGACACCACCAAGCCTATGGTGGCGCTCACTTGGGATGATGGTCCTAACGGCAGTACGGGAGAAAAGATCATGGATGTCCTTGAGGCCAACAACGGCCGAGGCACCTTCTTTATAGTTGGTGACCGTATCGATCAGTATGCCAGTGAGGTACAGCGCATGGCCTCCAGCGGACATGAGATTGCCAACCATAGCTGGGATCATGACGAGAAGTTATCCAAAAATGATTCCTCATACATCCAGGCAGAGTTTGACAAGGTAAATGCCAAGGTCCTGGAGCTGACAGGTATCACACCTACTCTTGCACGTCTGCCAGGCGGCATCATCAGCGACACTGTCAAGAGCACCATACAGATGCCTCTTATCTTCTGGTCAGTGGATACAAAGGACTGGAAGTCAAGAGATGCACAGTCAGTTGCTGATATCATAAGGTCAGAGGTCAAGGACGGCGATATCGTCCTGATGCATGAGCTATATGCATCCACTCAGGCGGCCTGTGAGCAGATCATCCCATGGCTGGCACAGCAGGGTTATCAGCTTGTGACCGTTTCAGAGCTCATACAGTTTAGAAATGCTGAGGTCGCAGGCGGCAATGGCGTACAGTACTCATGCTTCCCTCCTACAGAGACTGTGGAGGAGACAACAGTTGCAGAGTCAGCTCAGACTGAGGCAGATAGTCAGGTCAGTGGCAACAACAGTGATGACGATGAGGAGGAAACCACAGCTGCAAAAAAGAGCACTACTGAGGCAGAGGATGACAACGATAGTGATAGCGCTAATGACAGTCAAAAATCTCAGTCAACTACAGGCGGAGATGATGTGATCGAGACTGCAGCATCAGCACAGGAGGCAGCAGATACAGGTGATGTAATTGAGGCTCCTGATGATACTTACACTCCTACAGAGGCTCAGGCCGCACAGGCAGTCACAGAAACTGCATGGTGGATGGCTATCACATCCAACAGTGGGGACTCAGGCAGTCCGGCTGCTGACAGTGGCCAGGGCGATGCCATTCAGGCCATAGACGCACCAGGATAGTATGATAATGTGTGACTGAGTCCCGGCAACATAAATATTGATATGTTGTAGTATATAAACACAGTAACATTATCAATACCCACATGATCAAATAATAAGTCTTACAGAGCTGTCGCACGGCAGGATCAAAATCCTGCTGTACGATGGCTTTTTTGATACAAACAATTTCATGCACATATACAGTACTTTTGAGATATAGCGTGTTTTTTTACAGATTTTTCGTATATAATAAATTCCCAAACTGATAATTGGTATTAATATCAGATAAATATCTATGCAAAATACCAAAATGTTACAATTTCGATTACAATATAAGGAGACGATATAAATATGAAATTTTCAGAGATGCCATATGAGCGTATCGATTTTAAAAAGCTCACAGAAGATTTTAAAGAGCTGGAAGCAAAGTTTGACCGTGCCGACTCTGGAGAGGCGCAGTACGAGATACATGAGCAGTTCTATAAGATATATAACCATGTCATGACAGAATCACAGATTGCCATGATCCGTTCAGATATAGATATGTCCAATGAGGAGTATCTTGCAGAGCAACAATATTTTGATGAGAACATGCCTGTCTTCCAGAATCTGGTGGTTTCCTACCGCAAAAAGCTTTTCAACTCACCATACCGTCCATATCTCGAGGAGCGTATTGGTAAAGTAGCATTTAAAAATATAGAGCTTGCCATGCAGTCTGTGGATGAAAAGCTCATCCCACTCATGCAGGAGGAGAACAAGCTCCAGACTGATTACAACAAGCTCCTGGCCAGTGCCCGCATTGACTGGAGAGGCGAGGAGCTGAATCTGAGCCTCATGAATCCATATCTCCACCATCAGGATAGAAACATCCGTAAGGAGGCCTGGGAGAAATTCAGTGCATTCTTTGTTTCTCATCAGGAGGAGCTGGATGATTTTTATGACAAGCTCGTTAAAAACCGCACTAAGCAGGGTGAGCTCATGGGACATGACAACTATCTCCCTCTCGGCTATGCCCGCATGAACAGAAACAGTTTTGGACGTTCCGATGTACAGGAGTTCCGCAATCAGGTTAAGCGTGATTTTGTACCATTTGCAGAAAAGCTCCACGATATCCGTCGCCAGCAGTTAGGTCTTGGTAAGCTTAGTTACATTGATGAGGGCGTGTATTTTACCAATGGAAACCCGGCTCCTACAGGTACACCAGAGCAGATCCTGGCAGCAGGACGCAAGATGTACAACGAGCTCTCTCCTGAGACAGCCCGTTTTATAAACTTTATGTGTGACTCTGAGCTTTTTGATGTACTGGGTCGCAAAAACAAAAAGACCGGCGGATATATGACTATGATACCGGATTACAGTGCACCATTTGTATTTGCCAACTTTAACGGAACTTCCGGTGACGCAGATGTGATCACCCATGAGTGCGGCCACGCATTCCAGGGATACATAACTGCAGAGGATCCTATCATAGAGCACAACGATATAACCATGGAGATAGCAGAGACTCACTCAATGTCTATGGAGTTCTTTACAGAGCCATGGATGGAACTCATCTTTGGAAATCGTGCCAGTGACTATGTAAAGATGCATTTTATGGACTCTGTAATGTTTATCCCATACGGAACTATGGTTGATGAGTTCCAGGATATTGCCTACTCCAATCCTGCTCTCTCACCTAAGGAGAGAAATGAGGTATGGCGTGATCTGGAGCGTCAGTACAAGCCACATCTTGACTATACAGGCAATGACTACTTTGACAAGGGCGGCTACTGGCAGCGTCAGCATCATATTTACGACAGTCCTTTATACTACATCGACTATTGTATCGCCGGTGCCAACGCACTGCAGTACAAGGTGCGCATGGATAAGGATTATAAAAAGGCATGGTCCAGCTATCTGGAGCTCTGTAAGCTCTCAGCCTCAGACTTCTATGATGGTCTCGTAAAGAAAGCCGGACTTGATAATGTATTTGAGGATGGCTGCCTCAAATATATCGTTAAACAGCTCAGCAGAGACCTGATTTAAACATTTAACTCTGCAGTGCAGCATAGGACGTGCATAGCTCACTGATAATCAATGCTTAATTACGAAAGGAGAATTATGAAACTAGTTTCAAAAAAATCACTTGCATCAATACTTGGTATTATTTTTGTATCTATCCACAGCTTTACTGCTTTTTCTGATTCTCTGGGGCCTACTGTTCCGTACTATGCCAATGTAAGCATCCCGGCAAATCTGACGCCATCCGCTGCGGTGGGCGATACCGGCGTCTCAGCTTATATATCGGCCAATAATCCATCTGCAACCTATTACTTAACTGCAACACCCACAGCACATCAAAACGAGCTTTTATATCAGTATTTTAAAAACTCTGTCATCATCGGTGATTCCATAGGATCCGGATGGGGCATACGCTGCCTTAAATATCAGTCCGATCCTGTAATGGGCAATTTCCAGAGCCTGGCCTATGCAGGCTTTTGCGTCCACTCTGCTTTTGATCCTACCATAAAAGACGCAGGAACACCTCTATACATGGGGCAGAGGAGACCTGTATGGGAGTCATTACAGCTTATGTCACAGACTCACCCTGGGGAGACTACACACATCTATCTCCATTTCGGATACAAGGATATGCCGTGGGATGATACACCAGAGCAATATGTAAAGCTCATCCAGACATTACAGACGTACGTACCTGACTCTGATGTCACTATACTTGGTGCCAGCTATATATACCCGGGCAATAGCTGCGATCCTTACTCAAGTTCCAGGATAAAAGCTCTCAATGCCTCCATGCAACAATATGCCGCAAACTATGGATGGGGATATATAAATATTGGAGAGATGCTGTCCGACCAAAACGGAAATTTGAAACCAGAGTACTGCTCAGATGAGATTATACATTTGACACCAGCAGGCTACGATGTATGGTACCAGGGCCTCACCGCTTACGCTCTAGCCAGGATGTCAGCAGCAGGGATACAGTAAGATCTGTGATACCTGCCATATTGTACTACTATAAAATCAAGCAAAACCTGCATCATCTATAGCAAGCGATAAAACCTGCTATTATTAGATCAAAATAACAAAATCAAACCAAATCAAAAACAGTCCAACCCTGATGGATCATTTCGATAGCCATCTAAGTTGAACTGTTTTAATTTATCTATTTTTTCTATTTTATTTATCTATTATTTTCATTTTTTCAGACTGGTTCTTTATCAGGCTTATCTGCCTGATACGTTAAACCCATTTGAGCTTATATGATCAGAAAATACCGCCAATTCCCAGATCTGTATCAATTGTGTTCATGTTGTATAGCACCAGCACATCCGTGACCTCAGGATGCTGATTGATAAAAGATGCAGGACCAAATCGATAATATCTTGTATCAAATACATATATTTTTTTATAGTGATTAACAAGGAAAGGCACGATGGAGTTGGCATAGCTGTCCTTAACCAGCACCAGGACCTCGTCTGAGTCCGCTGTATCATTGGTGATCTCAATGAGTGGATGGAGATTGTTTAAGAACATTGAGTACTTGTCCTTTTTATCCAGATAATCCTTGTTGTATAGCGTATCTGTCACCTCACTGGAATCCTGATAATTGACTGTCAGCCTATTGTCAGGATTTTCATATATTGTGATCTCCTCTCCAGGGACTGTCGTATCATTGAGCTTTGAGTAAACCGTACCCCTAAAGCTATCCGTCACAACTGTCTTGGTGAATGCAGACTCCGGAAGTGCTGTGATACCCATCTGCTCACAATAAGCCGAGTATGCAACATAGGCACCATAGGTGGTCCAATGATGATCGGTACGATAATACAACGGTGTAAAACTATCAGATGGCTGCCCACTCTCTGCCTGAGCCGCCTCCTGTAAAGCACTATAGCAGTCTATACGCTTGATATACGGTAGTGCGCTGTATATAGTTTCCATAGTGTCCAGCTGTTTGAGTACACCCTTGTCTGGAGCTGCTGCTGGCAGCTTGTCATTGTAGGTAGTTACAGCAGTAGGTACCAGCATAAGCGATATATTATCTCTTGCATCAGTTGTTATGTCATTATAAAGCTTACCAAACTGAGTAATGATCTTTTCATTTTGCTGAGGAGTATCATACTCCTCAATAAGATATCCATCAGAGGCAATGTATATGCCATTGATCTCATGCTTGCCCAAAAGCATCTCAGTCTTGGTCTTGAGTGTCATAAACTCATCTCTCATCGGAAAATGATCCGAAAGATACTTCTGTATGCCAGACATATATGAACCGTCCTTTAAAGACTGGAAAGTATAGGTAGGCCACAGTGCCAGCTGTCTGTTCTCGCTCTCACTGAAATCTACCTTAGGTGACATAAGAAATACAGCAGCAAAAGATAAAATCATAACTGTAACGATGCCAACTGTAACAGTGGATCCAAGTTTACGGACTCCTGAAACAGAGGTAGTTTCTATATTTAAAGTTTTGTTTTTCATGCTACCTCCTAGAATCTAAAGTACAAAAATGGATTATATGTATCGTTTACAAGATATGCTGTGGCAAGAAGGAACAATGCTGCATAAACGCATACCATGACCACAGAAAAGACTGTGGCCACATATGACCTGCCTGAAGCATTGGCAGCAACTGTACCCCTATTTAACAGTGCATACAATCTCTGCCTGATCCAGGGATATACCGGGAATGCTATAACCGCGCCAAGCATCACTAAAACGAAATTGTTGCTGAGATACCACATGAGGTTTGTATTAAATACAGGGACATGCGCCATACCAAACAATATCTTTACGTACTGTCCCAGCTGCCCCATGTCATCAAATACAAAGATCACAAAACCGAAAACGTATATGAACATGGTATAAAGATGCTGTAATAATAATGGAAGTTTCTTTAAGGTGTTACCCCATACATGCTTTTCAAGCGCCAGAAGTACTCCATAATAAAGTCCCCAAAGGATAAAATTCCAGGCAGCTCCATGCCAGAGACCTGTAAGGAACCATACTACAAACATATTTCTGAGCTGCATGAGCCCTCCTCGTCTGTTACCTCCCAGTGGGATGTATACATAATCTCTGAACCAGGTGCTCAGTGATATATGCCAGCGTCTCCAGAAATCTGTAACAGATGTAGAACTAAGTGGATAATTAAAGTTCTCAAGGTAATGGAATCCAAGCATCCTGCCCATACCTATGGCCATATCGCTATATGCACTAAAGTCGTAATAAAGCTGGAGGGTATAACAGATAGCTCCGAGCCATGCCCCCGCAACGGAAATATTGCTGTCAGCTGCAAAGGCGCTGGCCTTAATGAGCTCCCACAAAGAGCCTATAGTATTGGCAAGAAGCACCTTTTTAAAGAGACCCTGTAAGAATCTCAGTCCTCCCTGTACAAATCCCTCAAAATCAATCTTTCGCTCATGCAGCTCCTCATTGACTGTAGAGAACCTGACTATGGGTCCCGCGATAAGCTGAGGGAACATGGAAACGTAGGTAAGATAATAAAGATAATTTTTCTCTACTGATACCTGACGCTTATAAAGGTCAATGGTGTAGCTCATGGTCTGGAATGTGAAAAAGCTTATACCAATCGGTAATCCCAACCCCAGTGGAGTGATGGCAGTACCGGCAACAGCATTGACAGAATCTATCACAAAATCGGCATACTTAAAGAAACCAAGTACTGATAAGTCAATGACCACAGATAATGCTAGATAAACCTTGCGTAGCGCGCTCCCATCCTCTGCCCTGTCCATGAGGCGTCCCAGGCAATAATCCGAGAATGTCTCAAACAACATAAGCAGTATATAAATCGGCTCTCCCCAGGCATAAAACACAAGGGAAAATATGAGAAGCACATAATTTTTGACCTTAAAAGGTACCAGATAATACAAAATCAGGCACAAAGGCAGAAAAAAATATAAAAATGGAATACTACTGAAAACCATATTAAACTCCGTCTACTTATACTATTGGATGTTTTATTTGAGATTGTCATAGTAGTGCTGTCAGCCAAAAGTCATAATCAGCTACAAGTCATACTCATTAAACAAACTGTAGATACGACATCACAACGCTCATATATTACAATCAAATGGCTGTTAATAGCAACTGATTGGTGAAAAAGATAGAAATTTTGATGTCATTTACTATAACAAAAAAGCCGGACACCTGAAGTTATCAAGCGTCCGACTGTATGATCAAGATTTTTATCAGCCAATAGCTGCAGCAATGGTCTGCTCAATAGCAGCGGCATTGGATGACATTACAAGGTAAACATAGTCACCTGCTGTCTTTACAGAGCTTGCAGCAACGATCTGATACTGCTCTGGCATGTAATCCTGGAGCTCCTGAGCCTTTTGCTGCTGAACTGCACTGAGCTGTCCTGCAAGTGTTGATACTGTTGAAGCATCCTTGGCCTTAAGGATAGCTACTGTGTCTGCCTTTGTTACATCCTCAGCCATAGCAAAAACATATCCGTCAAGCTGAGATGCATCTATACCATAGTAGTTGGCAATATAGTTGGCATCAACTGTAACCATGCCTGGAAGCATACCTGTAACCTGGCTGTAAATATCGCTAGGAGCAGCTCCTGACTTGGCAGCCTCTGCTGCTGTCTCAGCTACAGTTGTCTCCTCTGCAGCAGTTGTTGTCTCCTCCTCAGTTGTCTCCTCTGCGGCGGTTGTTGTCTCCTCCTCAGTTGTCTCCTCTGCGGCTGGTGTTGACTCCTCAGCGGCTGGCGTCGACTCCTCTGCAGCTACAGTTGTCTCCTCTGCAGCAGTTGTTGTCTCTGCAGCAGTTGTTGTCTCAGCTACAGTTGTTGTCTCTACTGCTGCCGTTGTTACTGTCTCTGCGCCAGACTTGCCACCACATCCATTAAGGATAAGTGCAGATGCAGCAACTACTGCAACTGCTGTTACTATCATACTCTTTCTCATATTGTGTATCTCCCCGTCTTTATAAGCATCGCTCCCACAACAATCTGTCTGTCGTGGTCAATGTTAAGTATAAGGCTCTTTCAAACCCTTGCACCATTATAAAGACTAATTACAAATTAAACAATGTTAATCTTTCAAAAAATATTTATGTCCATGGATATCCATGGATGAGTCATTATCAATACTGTACCGTATTCTGTTGTGTCTCTGATGACTGTGTAGCTTCCTCTGACATGCTCTCTGCCGTAGCTGTTTCAGACTTTTCCACCTCCAGTCTATCCTCAGCATATTTCTCGAGAGCAGTCTGCCAGATAACATATGCAGCATTGGTCTCATGGACATAACTGTCACTGCAATATTGCTTTGCCAGACATCCCTCGCTATCAGTAAGGAGACTGGCAACATCAATAAATCCCCAACCATTTTCCGCTGCGATCTGAGCCATACTTGCATTAAGTGCTCTGATATTTGCATTGTTCAGGCCCTTTTTTTCTGAGCCTTTGTACATAGGAGTCGTGCTGATTATAGTGTAATCAATATCAGGATTAACTGCCTTTATCTGCATAAGCAACTGTAGATACTTTGCCGCTGTATTTTCTACGCCTGCGTACAGGTCATTAAGTCCAAAGAAAGTATATACATGCTTGGCACCCATCATATTGATAGAATCCCAGATAAATCTCTGCTGACCCTTGTACATAGGATGTTTGGACTTGGAAGATATGGCACTAAATGCATTATGTACGGAAAAACTACCGGCTGTAAGGAACTGAAGATTTTGAAATATCGGTAGTGCTGAGTGTTTTGCCGCATAATTGGAAAATCCCAGAGCTACAGAGTCTCCTACAAGTACAGAATCCTTAAAATAATTGCCAATCTCAATTTGATGCTGCTGTTGCTCCTGGAGTGCAGCCTGTTGTGCGGCCTGTATCTCCAGTGCCTGCTGGAGCGCAGCCTGTTGTGCCTCCCATGCCTGTTGCTGCGCCAAAGCCTGCTGCTCTGCCAGGGCCTGCTGCTGTGCCAAAGCCTGTTGCTGCGCCAAGGCCTGCTGCTCTGCCAGGGCCTGCTGCTCCAGCAACAACTCCTCTGCAGATTTTGTCTCAGAAACGGTCCAGGTATCCGGCTGTCCCGGTCCAGGTGTAGTGGTATCTGCAAATGCCGATATCATATATGTAAAAGATAATGAAACTGTTAACGCAAGTGTCAAAAGTGATTTTGTCATCATACATACCCCCAAAATATGGCTGATTTACACATCTGAATCTATTGTAAATCCATATAATAGCCATGTCCATTTACATAAATGGTAATAAAATCTTACCGTCTTCTTATCATCATTGTTCATCAGAATATAATTTTCCTTGACTGACGCAGATCTAAAGATTAGATTTAATCATATGTCAAAGATAACTTTTAAAAAACCAGGTAACTTTATATACCCTGTCCCGGCTGTTATGGTCAGCCTCAAGGATAAATCAGGCAGGTCAAACATCATAACCGTCGCATGGACCGGCACAATATGCTCAGACCCTCCGATGGCATATATCTCTGTGCGTAAAAACAGAGGCAGCTATCCTATGCTCAAGGAGTCCATGGAGTTTGTTATCAATCTCCCGGACGAGAGCATGGTCAAGGCTCTTGATTACTGTGGGGTCAGAAGCATTCAAAAGGTCAATAAATGGGAGGATATGGGGCTCCATGAGGGTCAGTCCAGCGTAGTGGACGCACCGACTATTGAGGAGGCACCGGTATCCATAGAGTGTAAGGTGACTCAGATACTACCTTTAGGCAGCCATGATATGTTCCTTGCAGAGGTAGTGGCTGTGCAGGTGGATGACCGCTACATCGATGAGAGGGGCGCTTTTCATATGGATGAGGTGGGACTCGTGGCCTACTCTCATGGTGATTACATGTCTCTTGGGGATAAGCTGGGGAGTTTTGGCTACTCAGTGCGCAAAAAGCCACTGGCCAAAAAGAAACTATCAAGAAGCACCAGGATAAAAAATACAAAGATAAAAACAGAGATAGTTTCTGAGAAAGCCACAGAGAAACGCAGCAATGACAATGTAACAGCCTCTAGTCGTAAGGCAGATTCCGAAGCTGGTCATAAGTCCGGGTCCTCAGGAAAGAAAAAGTTTCCAACACAAAGCTCTGGAAATAAATCCAGTGTCTCCAGTACATATAGCAAAAAGGACTTTCATAGAAAAGGACGCAGGCTCTCCAAATGATAAATGTCGCAAGTCAAGGATATGACACTTTAGCCTTGCATTGTTGATGCTGTAGACCAAATTTGTATGATACTTTAGACCTGTTTTTTATGGCACTTTAAACCTATCTTTTTATTGACTTGCTAAAAATTAGGAGTAAACTTTAAAGGGTATGTTGCAGCTGTAGTACATCGGTAGTACATCGGCTTCCCAAGCCGATGAGGCGGGTTCGACTCCCGTCAGCTGCTTACCTCTGGCCACATTCCATCCGGGATGTGGTTTTTTGTTGCATAAATTTATAACCGCGCTGTGTGCTCTGTCAGTAATTTGTAATCGATGCGACAGCAGATTTTATAAACCGATTTACGTCTTTATGCTAAAATGTTCCTGTGAAAATAATTAAATTAAAGGATAATGAGGTCTTTAAATGAGACGTAACAACAAAATTGCATCACTCATTATGAGTGTAGCCCTTATAACCTGTGCTGGTTCATTTGGCTCTCTGGCAGCTGCCACGGGAGTTTCAGCCATTGATTTTTCTGCATATAACACGGCTTCCATTCCAGGTACAGGATCTGGAGTATCCAATGCGTCATCTGCCGCAGGCACCTCTGGATTGCCTGCCCAGTCAGTGCAAGCTGCTCAAATGACTCAGCAGTCCGGCTCATCTTATGATGAGTCCATCAATGCTCAGTTCAGACTCGGCACCTATACCGCATCAACTGGAGCTGTTATCATCGGTCCAGTGTCAGCTATTGACACCTCGAGTCTCAGTGCCGCACAGACTACTGCTTTGGATCAGTATTTCCAAAACTCAGTCATCGTTGGCAATTCCATCGGAAACGGTTTTGCCCTTTACACAAAAAAGCATACTGACGACCCTGTTTTAAAGAACTTTCAGTCACTAACAGCCAACGGATTTTATATTGAGGGAGCTTTTGAGGATATAAGTACCTCAAGCAGACATCCTTTCTACATGGGACAGCAGCGCTATGTTTGGGATTCCATACAGCTCATGGGTGCAAAGCATGTATTCCTTTCCTTTGGCACTACCGAGGTCCAGTTCCCTAGCGTACTTGATGACTATCAAAAGCTCATCAATCAGATCAAGACTGTCAACCCTGATGTAGACATCACTGTCATCAGTGCCACATATATCTATCCTGGCAAGTATTACGGTACTATGACCAGTGCCAATGTTAAAAGCTTTAATCAGTCAATGGAGCAGATCTGTGCTGCAAACGGATGGAGTTTTATCAACGTTGCGGATCGACTTGCAGATGCCAATGGAGACCTTGATCCTGTTTACAGTTCCGACGAGTATATCCATCAAAATGATCAGGCCTACGATATCTGGACTGCAGCTCTCAAGGAGTATGGACTCAAAAAGCTCGGCATGGCCTGACAGACAATAACAGTACATATCTAAATCAAAGCTTGCTTTATTTAAAATAATGTACTCTACCATGTAAGTGTTTTCATTTTAGGTTATAATTTAAATACAGGTCACCGTCAGCTATTGCGATTATAGAGCTGACACACCACAATAGTAAGGAGTATACGATGAAAAAGACTTTAAGAAGATTAGCTGTTATAGCTCTCGCATCATCTATGATTGTTTCTTCAGGTATCATATCAATGGCTGACGAGACAACAACTGCAGCAACTGCAGATCTTTCAACAGATGCTGTTGCTACAGCCACAGAGGACCAGAGAGTTGTAGATTTTTACAAGGATTCAATCATTATTGGTGACTCAGTTGCAGACGGTTTTGCAAGATATGCCATGAACCGTACCACAAACCCATTGCTTGCCAACCTTAAATTCTGTACTATGGCGAGCTACAGCATCCATCAGGAGCTCCAGCCTATCGGTACAGACGGCGTAAAGCACCTGTGGAATGGCGGCACTCAGCATTATGCATATGAGCTTCCTATTTTAACAAACACAAGACATATATATCTTTCATTAGGACTTAACGATATCAAGGCCAGACCAAGTGAGGTTTTTGATATGTATAAGACAATGATCGGTCAGATAGTTACTGCCAACCCATATGCAGATATCACTATTATCAGTACTACTTACATCCATCCAGATGCACAGAAGAGTCTTGCCGGTATCAAGAGCTGGGCATTTGACAATGACACAGTACGTAAGTTAAACACTTCTATGCAGGAGTATGCTGCAGCCAACGGTTATGGTTACATCGATATTGCCAACCGTCTTACAGATGGTAACGGCAACCTTAATCCTGCTTACTGCACTGATCCTAGTGGTGATGGTATTCATCAGACAGCAGAGGCATATGCCATCTGGGTACAGTGCTTACGTGAGTATGCCGCATCTCAGAACTATGTACATGCAAGCGACGCAGCCTGGAATGCAGCTTTAGCAGAGATGGCCGCTCAGGCAGCAGCGGGTTCTACTAATGATGTAGTATCTGCTGACACAGTTCCAGCTTTATCCTGATAACTGATTTAGTTGCTTACAGGTATCACTGTTTATGATCAAAATTAAATAAGTTGATAAAACAAGGAGTCGGATCGTTGTGATCCGGCTCCTTTTACATACCTTATTTTATGATGTGAGTGTCAAAAGTCGATATCCATAAGTAAGCAATCACATAAATCTCATATAGTGGATCAATCATTTTGCAACGAATTGATCCTGTAACCATCTCAGTAATTTATCAATATCCCTGCTTCCTGTTTATCTTATTGGTCATACCCTCTATATCTCCAGCCAGGAATCTCTCCAGGTTATTTTCTGTAATCTTTACAATATTTCTAAAGGTCTTTGGCAGGTTGAAACCTCCAGCGATATGCGGTGTAATGATGCATCTCGGTGCATCCCATAAAGGATGTGTCTCAGGCAGTGGCTCAGGATTTGTAACGTCAAGTGCAGCTCCGGCTATAACTCCCTGTCTCAATGCCTCATCAAGTGCTATGTTGTCCACAGAGTTGCCGCGACCTGCATTAATGAGAAATGCAGACTTTTTCATGAGTCTAAGTCTGTCTGCATTAATGAGATTGACATTTTCCTTTGTACCCGGGAGGACCATGGCAACAAAATCCGCTCTAGGCAACAACTCATCCAGATGATCGATAGCTGCGACCTCATCTACGCAATCAGGTGTATCCTTACGCTCATGTTTGGTAACACCTATAACATAACTGCCGAGAGCACGCATCTTCCTTGCATAGTGACCACCAATAGAACCAAGTCCCAGCACCAATGTAACTGAGTCCTCAACAGATGTAACTGTATGCTCGTCATGCCATGTCCTATTGACCTGATTTCTCATGTAGAGGTCAGTCTTTCTCGCAAGCATGAAACTAACCGTCACCATCCACTCCGCAACAGAGGTATCATAAGTGCCGGAAGCATTGGTAAGGACTGCACTATCCGGGAGAACACCCTCTGTGCAATACTGATCGACTCCTGCGGAGTTTGTCTGCATCCACTTGAGATTTCCCGCCTTGGACACAACTGCAGCCGGGATATTGCCCAGGAGAATGTCTATGTCCGACACATCCTTGTCCTCTACCTGCCCTATATTTTTAAACATAAACTCACAATCCCTGGCAAGCTGCTGTAGATGATTTTTATCATCATCAGTAAATGGCATTGTAGCTAAAATCTTCACATCAGGTCCTCCTTAAAAGCGTACATTAACTCACTTCTAAAAGTTTATCATATATCACGCGCGTTCACTCATATAAATATCAGGTAAAACCATAGAATTTCTGACTCCCCCCTATATGTAAGTTTTAGTCTCTGGGGCAGTCCCTCCTCCTGGCTCTTATAGTTGACATTGATATTTGATTTTTTTGTTAACATTTATACCTAAAATTGAAAACCGCCATTTAAAATCATATATTTCAGGCTATGTCTCTAACTCCCTCTCGCTCTGTCTTTTTAATAAGATGCAGAAGCATCGGGATCAGATACATAACTGCCGCCACCCATGCTGCCTGGTCCGTCCAGCATATTGCACCATATCCAAAAATCGGAACGAACATTGTAGCAACAAAGATCCTGGCTATCATCTCCAAGCCACCACTTAAAACAGATCTCAGACTATAGCCGAGACTCTGTATTGCGTACCTGGTTACATCAAGTATTGCAAGGAGCCAGTACATACTGCCCAGTGCTCCCATATATCTGGCAGCCTCTCTGATCACGTCTACATTGGACTTGTCTACAAAAAGCCCAGCCATAAAATGTCCGCCAAAAATCATTATGACTCCGGCAAAAAGGCCATAGGCTATGGCTACAATATTGGTCTCCAAAATACCCTTTTTTACACGGTCCATCTTGTTGGCACCTATGTTCTGCCCAACAAAAGTAGCCATGGCTGTAGATACTGCATCAAAAGGACAAAGCATGAGCTGCTTGACCTTGGTGCCTGCGGTAAAAGCAGAAACATATACAGAACCAAGACTGTTGTTTGCAGACTGCATGACCATGGAGCCTATCGCAGTGACTGAATACTGGAGTCCCATAGGCACACCCATAATTATCAGATTACCGGCAACGGCGCTGTTCCACTTACAGTCAACTGGCCTTGGATGCAAAATGCCCATACGCAATATGATATACACAAGACAGCTAAGTCCACTCAGTGCCTGAGCGGTTACTGTGGCAATAGCTGCACCTGCACAGCCCCACTTAAGTACAGCAATGCAAAACAGATCCAAAAATACATTTAAGATAGTGGATACTGCCAGAAACACAAACGGTGCCTTGGAATTGCCCACAGCTCTCAGTATGCTGGATAAAAGGTTGTACAAAAGTGTAAAAGGTATACCTATAAATATAATCAAAAGATAATGATATGCGTCCTGAAAGATATTGTCCGGTGTCTGCATTATCCTGAGGATTGCAGGGCACAGACTTACTGTGAGTGCAGTCACCACAATGGCTATGATGCCTGTAACTACCAGCCCATGAAATATGTATCTCCTCATACCATCCATGTCCCCGGCTCCAAATCTCTGTGACACGGGGATGCCAAAACCGGCACAGGATCCCATACAGAATCCAAGTACCAGAAACTGTACACTGGTGGATGCTCCTACCGCTGCCAGGGCATCTGCTCCCAGGAGTCTGCCCACAATCACCGCATCTATTATGTTGTAAAACTGCTGAAACAGATTACCCAGCAGTAAAGGTATCATAAAAACAAGTATGAGCCTCATAGGTGAGCCCGTCACCATGCTTTTAACTGAACTCTTTTTTGTAGTATTTTCCATATAATCTCACCTCTCTCGAGACGCGATTGTAACGCCGTCTATCAATTGAGTCAAGAGCGACAAAACAGCCCCGCCGCATTGCGGCAGGGCCTTTATGGGGCAAAATACATAGTGGGATATGTATTATTGCTGTCTATTATTCTACGATTGCACCAGTGTCAGCAGAGTGAACCAGCTTTGCGTACTTTCTGAGATAACCTGTAAGATTACGCTGTTCACGGATCTGCATGGTCTTTTTACGCTCTTCCATCTCTTCATCTGAAACCAGAAGCTCAATTGAGTAGTTAGGGATATCTATCTTGATCTTGTCTCCATCCTTAACATAGGCGATAGGTCCACCGGCCTGAGCCTCAGGTGAAACATGTCCGATAGCCGCACCTCTTGATGCGCCAGAGAAACGTCCATCAGTAACAAGAGCTACTGTTGTATCCAGCTTCATACCAGCAATAGCTGATGTAGGGCTGAGCATCTCTCTCATACCAGGGCCACCTGCAGGTCCCTCATATCTGATAACAACACAGTCTCCGGCCTTGATCTTGCCGCCGTAGATTGCGCCGATTGCCTCCTCCTCGGAGTTAAATACTCTTGCTGTGCACTCGTTGACCATCATCTCAGGAGCAACAGCTGAACGCTTAACGATTGAACCATGTGGTGCCAGATTTCCATAAAGAACCGCAAGACCACCCTCTTTAAGATATGGATTATCAAATGGTCTGATGACCTCAGGATTTCTGTTGACGGCTCCCTTGGTTGCCTCACCGATAGTCTTGCCCAATACGGTCATACAGTCTCTATTGATGAGACCATGCTCGTCAAGCTCATGGATAACGGCGTAGATACCACCGGCCTCCATAAGATCCTGCATATGATGATGTCCTGCAGGTGCAAGATGACAAAGGTTAGGTGTTCTGTCTGATATCTCATTGATCTTGTGGAGATCAAATGGGAAACCTGCCTCGTGAGCTACCGCCATAAGATGGAGGGCTGTATTTGTTGAGCATCCCAGCGCCATGTCCACGGTGATAGCATTCTCAATAGTCTCAGCCTTGATGATGTCTCTTGGGCGAATGTTGTCTTCCAGAACTTTCATGACCTGCATACCAGCAGTCTTGGCAAGACGTATCCTCTCAGAGTAAACCGCAGGGATAGTGCCGTTGCCAGGGAGTGCCATGCCCAGAACCTCACAAAGTGAGTTCATAGAGTTGGCCGTAAACATACCTGAGCATGAACCACAGGTAGGGCAGCAGCTGTTCTCAACATCCATAACGCCAGCCTCGTCCATAAGTCCAGCCTTGTATGCTCCAACTGCCTCAAACGCTGTATTAAGGTCACGCTGGTGAAGTGATAACATAGGACCGCCGGAAACAAATACGCACGGGAGATTGAGACGGAGTGCTGCAAGTAGCATACCAGGTACGATCTTATCACAGTTAGGGATAAATACCAGTGCATCAAGAGCATGTCCTGTTGCCATACACTCAATTGTATCAGTGATGAGCTCACGAGATGACAGTGAGAAGTGCATACCGTCATGTCCCATTGCGATACCATCACATACTGCAATGGTATTGAACTCAAGTGGGGTACCACCAGCCATAAGGACACCATCCTTTACAGCTCTTGCTATCTGCTGCAGATGCTCATGTCCTGGAACAACCTCGGTAAATGAATTTACCACGCCGATAAGTGGTCGGCGGAGCTGCTCGTTTGTAAGTCCATCTGCCTTTAACAGAGAACGGTGTGGGGTGTGCTCTATACCCTGCTTAACTAAATCACTACGCATAATTATTTCCTCCTGAAAAATAGTCTACATATCTACTCAATGCTTTGGATATTAGAAAATGCAGGGCGAGCAGCGGCTCAAGGTTGTTCAAAGTACATCCTTATTACCATGTTCGGATCAGATGTACTACGTCCATCTGAGTACGTACATGGTAAGTTGCCTGTTCTTTGAAGCAGCAAGCCTGGCTACTCATCCCATGCATTTTCTGAAATTTTTCTCACTGAATAACATCAAAGCCTATAGATATTATACCTTGTGGCAGTTTTTATTGATACAAATTTATGCAACGATGAGAACCGGAACAAATAGTGGAGCATAAAGTATCAGGAAAAAGATCAGTATAAGTCCTGCCAGATATGGGATGATGGCTCTAGATATCCTGGTGATGGGCAATCCCGTTATACCCGACGCTACAAATAGATTGATAGCTACAGGTGGTGTGATCATGCCTATACCGAGACCAACTACAAATACGATGCCAAAATGTACCAGGTCTACACCCATTGCCTTGATGAGAGGCAGAAATACAGGTGTAAGCAGGATAATGGCCGATGATGTCTCCATAAATACACCTGCAACAAGTATGATAATACCTATAAGGAACAGGATTATGAACTTATTGTCTGATACTGACAGCACAGCCTTGGATATAGCCTCAGGGATCTTCCAGTTGGCAAGTACCCATCCAAAAGGTCCTGAGAATCCGATGATGAGCATGATAACTGATGATGTCTTGGCTGAGTTTGTCATGATCTTCATAAGATCCTTTGGTTTCAGATCTCTATATACAAAAAAGCCTATAACAATTGCGTAGATAACTGCAACATCAGCCGCCTCTGACGGTGTAAAGTATCCGGAGAAAATACCTCCCAGGATGATGAGTGGCATGAGTATGCCCCATATTGCATGGACGAATGTCTTGAGTACCTTCTTAATGCTAAAGGCTGTACCCTTGGGATAGCCCAGCTGTCTGGCCTCCACAAGAGCAATCACGATCAGTATTGCACCCATGGCAAATCCTGGTCCAAAGCCATTTCTAAAAAGCACATTAACTGACTGCTCTGCTATTACCGCATACAGAACCATAGGGACTGAAGGAGGTATTACAACACCGATAGTACCAGCAGCCGCTATAAGTGCGGCAGACTTATCTACATGATAACCTCTTTTCTCAAGCTCCGGTATGAGAGTTGCACCTACCGCAGCCGTTGTAGCTGCGCCTGAGCCAGAGATTGCTGCGAAAAACATTCCCGTAAGGACGGACACGATGGTAAGACCACCTCTGATCCATCCGAGAAGTGACTCTGCAAACTCCACAAGCACCTTGGACACTGCCCCCTTGGACATGAGGTCACCAGCCAGAATAAAGAAAGGAACTGCTATAAGTGAAAACGAATCCTGGGCTGTAAATATACGCTGTACCATCATAAGTGCAGGTACACCGCCCGCAAGGAGTGTGATAAAAGCTGCGATGGCGATAGTAAATCCTACAGGAACACCCAATAGTAGGAGTACCGCAAAGGAAATAAAAAGTATTGCTGCCATTATGACTCCACCTCCTTTACCTCTGGCCCGAAAAGGGTCTGTAAGAATGCATCCAGCGCGTGGACAGCCATAAAGCCGCAGCCAAAGTCTATACCGAGATAGATATATCTCATAGGCCAGCGGAGCGATGGTGACAACTGAGTGCCCTGCTTACCAAAATACTTGATTCCATAAAACACAATGGCTACACACAGCACGCAGCATAATGCATGGACCATAAGCTGCATGATCCTCTTTACAGAGGCAGGCATGCTATCCTGCAGTACTGTTACAGCGATATGTCCACCATGCTTGTAAACACATCCTGCACCCAGCATAGACGCCCAGATAAGCAGATATCTCGTTGCCTCCTCAGACCACTGGAGAGACTGGAAGAACAGGCGGCACACTATCTGTGCGCCTGTGATAATTACCATAAGGAGCAGCATGACAAAGATTACATATTCTACCACTTTATCAAGTGCATCCGACAATTTATGTACAGCATTTACAAATCCCACTTTGTTTGCCCCCTTCATTTACATATTGCCTTAGGCATTAGCCAACAGTAGCGATTACCTCGTTGATCTTATTTACATAATCTGTGTACTGTGGATATGCATCATATACTGACTGAACTGCTGACTTGAGTGACTCAACATCCGGATCCTCTACGATCTCCATGCCATTGTCTCTCATAGCCTGTAACTGATCAGACTCCTGAGCCGCAACCCATGCTCTCTCGTACTCTGCTGCCTCCTGGGCTGCATCAAGGAATACCTTTTGTGTGTCAGCATCAAGGCTGTTGAACTTGTCGAGAGACATAGTGATGATGGCTGTTGAGTAGCTATGTCCATCAAGTGTTACATACTTCTGTGACTCCCAGAGCTTGTAGGAGTTGATAACGTTGATAGGATTTTCCTCGCCATCAACAGTACCCTGCTGGAGCGCTGTAAGGCAATCTGCCCATGCCATAGGAGTAGCATTTACACCAAGTGCCTCAAATGCCTTCTGATATACCTCATTTTCCATAACACGGATCTTTAACCCCTTTAAATCCTCAGCTGTCTTGATAGGACGGACATTGTTTGTAAGGTTACGGAAACCTCTCTCTGCATAAGCAAGTCCCTTGAGTCCTGACCCCTCCAGGGTATCAAGGAGCTCACGTCCTACCTCACCATCAAATACTGCATAAGCCTGCTCTTTGTTGGCAAAGAGATATGGCATATCGAGAACACCCATATCCTGAGAAAAGTTTACAAATGGTCCTGATGTTACGATACCCATATCCAGTGTGCCCATCTGCATAGACTCAAGCATATCTCTCTCGCCACCGAGATCTCCATTTGGATGTATCTCAATAGCATAGGCACCATTTGTGTTTTCCTGTACAAGCTCTGCAAACTTTACTGCTGCGATCTGGAAGGAATCCTGCTCATTAACAGTTGTTCCGAGCTTGATAACTGTTGCACCATCAGGTATCTCTGGAGCTACATTGGATGCATTGGCAACATCTGAGTCTGCCCCATCACTCTGTGCATCTGCTGCTGCGGCTGTTGTCTCTGCTGCTGCAGATGTATCCTTTGTATCTGCTGCTGTTGTCTCTGCTGCCTTTGTCTCCTGTGCTGTAGTTGTCTCAGCAGTCTTTGATGAGCCACATGCCGCCATTGACATCGCCATTACACCTGCCATTGCAATTGCCATAAATCTGTTCTTTCTCATTTTTGCCTCCCATAATTAAACACTTATATTTCATCCGCCTATGCAGTGATGAACAGGTTAATAAATAATACGGTAACTTAACGTTACAAGACATCTGATGTCACAATAGAATGATTGTAATAAAAAAGCCCTTGCCTCTCCTAATCGAAGAGACAAAGGCTGTAAATCCTCTGCGGTACCACTCTAATTGCCGTAATAACGACCACTCTGTCGCATCTATCAATGCCAGGTCTTATAACGGAGACCACACCGTCTGCACCTACTCAACTGTGTTTTCAGCTTGAAACTCGGAGATGATATTCACAAATATACCTGCACCGTCTCGCACCAACCGACAGCTCTCTGTAGCTTTTCTACCTGTTACTTTTTCTCGTCAACGTTTTTTATTTATTAAACTAACAAGTACGTTACTCCTATAAAAAATCAAAGTCAATAAAATGGAGTATCGTTTTAATGCATATTCGATATAACCCAGGGTAATATTTTAAAGACCTGTATCCTCAGGGAGTCCTAACATAATATTCATATTCTGTACTGCCGCTCCACTGGCGCCCTTTCCAAGATTATCAAAAAGAGCTGTAACTGTAGTCTGATCCTCATAACCGCATACAACTATCTCCAGTCTGTTTGTTCCAGACAACTTGTTGGCATAGATCTTACTGTCATTCTCACCAAATGGAACTACTGAAACAAAGTGCTCATCCTTGTAATACTCCATAAGCTTTTCACATATATCAGCAGCAGTATGAGTACCTGGGAGCAAACGATTTTGGAGCATGATGGTGGTTGCCATACCTTTGTAGTAATCATCAACTACAGGCATAAATACAGGAGCATAGGTCAGTCCTGTCACCTTTTGCATCTCCGGAATATGCTTGTGTTTGAGAGTAAGACCATAGATGCCAGGTGCACTGAGAGCCTCAGGTCTGCCCTCGGTCTCATAGTCCTGTATCATCTTCTTACCGCCTCCTGAGTATCCTGTAAGTGAATAACAGGTCAGCGGATAATCCTTAGGCAGTATCCCCATACGAACCAGTGGTGCTGTTGTGGAGATAAGACCTGTTGCATGACATCCAGGATTTGCTATACGCTTGCCATTACGGATTGCCTCACGCTGCTCCCTGGATAACTCAGGATAACCATATACCCAGTCGTCATTTGTCCTGTGGGCGGTAGATGCATCAATAACTCTTACATTGTCATTATCAATAAGAGATACAGCCTCCCTGGCTCCATCATCAGGCAGACATAGAAATACTATATCTGCACTGTTCAGATATTTTTTACGCTCCATAAGATCATGACGTTTGTCCTCAGGGATGCGCAAAAGCTCGAGATCATCTCTTGAGCCAATACGGTCATATATTTGTAAACCTGTAGTTCCACTCTGTCCATCAATATAAACCTTTGTTTTCATATTTATCTCCTATTGAATGTATAAATATATAAAAATACCCGAATCCAGGCATTTTTATGCAAGAATACGGGTATTATAGCATACTTGTTGTATAATTACTTATAAATTTGGCAAATAATATCTACACATTTATCCATGTCGATCTCGCTGACATCAAGACACAAAGTATAGTCCTCAGCATTACCCATAACACGGCCAGTGTAGGTCTTGTAATAGTCACGGCGATCGTGATCCTGTCTCCTGATATCCTGCTTGGTGACCGGCTTTTTACGATTGGTGTTATCCGTTGCATGCTCCAGACGCCAATCCATATTAGCTGACAAAAAAACATTGAGAGCCGGGATACCTGCCTCTGTCAGTACGTAATTTGCGCATCTGCCAACGATGATACATGGGGATGCAGAAAGCTCCAGCACAACTCTGCTCTGAGCCTTGAAGATCTCATCATGGCTGGAATTGAGTGACATAGGTGACATCATCTCCAGAAATCTGTTATAAGCCTGGTAGGTCTCACCATCCTCATCGATCATATCAGTGGAAAATCCACTCTCCTTTACAGTCTGACGAACAAAGTCCTTGTCATAGTAAGGTATGCCCAGTTTCTCACTGAGTCTCCTGGCTAACTCATGACCATGTGTTCCATACTCACGGCTAATCGTAATTACCTTGTATTTCATAATATTCCCCTCTCTGGCATAGTAATAAACCAAGAATTATTATAGTAATACTATAACAGAAATTTTTTTCAATTATCCATTTTTTAAACATTTTTGCCAAAAAATATTTTGCGAATGTTTCCCTCGGACTAAATCTCAACTGTCCCCAGGTTAATATTGATCTTCAGGCATTTAGCCTGTTAATCTGACCCAAAAGGTACCATCACTCTCCATCGACTTCCGGCTGTTTATTTTTAGGCTCTGCATCCTCCATCTTATTTACAAGCATTGCCTTGCCAGAAAGAGAATGATCCTTTTTGATATATGGATTATCTACTGCTTTACCCTTGGCTACTGCAGCACCCATACCATGATAAATACTGTTTTTTTCTCCTTTTCCAGCGTCTCTACCCTCTACAACATCGCTGCCATAGATTTTTTTCAAAAGGAAGTCATGGAACTGTCCTGATATGTAGAAAATACCTAAGAGCATATCAATCTGAGGCATCATAAATAGGCTCAGGAAAGAAAAGAGACCAACTATAACTTTATTTCTGGTAATAAAAGCCTGCACCACAAGACTCATAGCAATAACTCCAAAACACATGAGATACAAAACTCCTACTATACCTACCACCTGTGCTATACTCTGTACCACCTCATTTTCAAAAGGTTTTGCGAAGGTATAATTGTAAAGCATAAATGTGGCTATACCCAGATAGGCAGTCCAAAAAGGAGGTCTGTAAAATGCTATTGGCTTAGGTTTAGGTACAGCAATATGTAGTCTCCTGAGTATGAGCAGGCTGACCTCATAAATGATAAATCCCTGCATAGCTCCTGTAAAAGCCATGGAAACCAGTAGGATCCTGGCTATAAATGCATCAGACATCATTGACTGCATAAGTGCGAGCTGCTGCTCCATCTGAGGATTTGAACCCATATATTTACTCATGAGTGCCATACTCTGATTCATACCCTCCTGCATCTCTGTAACATACAGTGCCAGGCTCTGTCCTGATATAGCAGCCACTATAACTGCATTAAACAGCTCAGCGATCACACATAAAAGCATGACCAAAAGCATTGTCTTAGTCATATCCTTTTTATGATATATGCAAGTACCCAGTACCATACCGACAAAAGCCTCACAGGCCGCATAAACTACTGCAGTCGGAGTACTGACAAAAATACTGATAAATACTGCTGCACACCAGGCGGCAATGCTTGTCTTCCATCCATATCTTGCGGCATATGCAACCATAGGTATAGGCAGCAGGAACATCATGATGCCCTCAAACATGCCTCCCGTCTGTCTGTTTATCAGGAGCAGTACGCCAAAAAGCGCCACAATCATAGCTCCATAAGTAATCTTTAATGTTTTCTGATTCATGATCTGTCCTTTACTTCTTTAGATTGTAGGTATTTTTATCATAGTCGAGGATACCCTCCTCTTTCATAGCTGTAAGCTCTCTCGTCATGGCACTACGATTGGCACATAGATATTCTGCAAGCTCAGTACGGCTCAGCGGTGACTCAACATATCGCGAATGCTGTCTCTGAGACATCATGGATAAATAGGCAAGTATCTTATCCCTAAGAGTTGACTTGGAGGATATCTCAATCTTTTCCATGAGCTGCACATTTTTCTGTCCCAGGAGCTGAAACATATTCTGAGTGATCTGCGCATGAAATCCACACTGTCTCGGACAATTATGGATGATATTGGATGCAGAAAGAAATATTATCTCTGTATCCTTGGCAGCCTGAAATCTAACATAGGACTCTGTATCCTGCTGTACCGCAAAGCTCTCTCCCACAAGCTCACCCGGCTCCATAAATCCTACCATGATCTCATTGCCCCAGATATCATCCTTGATCATATGGACAACACCAGACAGCACTACTCCTATGTACTTTACATTGTCCTGTTCCATGATTATATTCTCTCCGCGCTTGTACTTGTGCTTGTAGCTACGGAGACACATAAATAACTGCTCCAGGTCCACCTCGTTGATGTTTGCAAATAATGGTATTTCTTTATAACTTATCTCTTTTTTCATAGCTTCCCCATTTTAAGCCATTTTTGTTGCATACGCAACATTCATTTTGCATTTCTAAAGTTACTATGTTTCAAGTTCAATAATTAAACAGATTTGCCTGATAACTCAGGTCACCATATGGAGACTGTTGGTGACCGCATGTATTTACTTTGTTAAGGAGATAAAAAATGATTACAAAAGATATGATAATGAGCGATATCGTAAACAATTATGAGGGTGCTGCAAACATTCTTGCAGGCCTGGGCATGGGATGTATTTCCTGTCCTGCTGCACTCAGTGAGCCTATAGAGACTGCCGCTCTTGTGCATGGACTTGATGCTGATGAAATTGTCAGCGTATTAAATAAAAAGTTAGATCTCTCATTATAAATGATTATCAGGAGCGCATTATGTATTGTACAGATATAATGATGGAAGAACATGATAATATACTCCAGTTTTTAAAGGTCGTACGCAGCATGTGCTGTAAAGTTCTGGAGGGTGAGGATCTGATTATACCTGATTTTAGAAATATAGTCGATTTTGCGAGAAATTACTCTGATCATCAGCATCACGGTAAAGAAGAGAAATTTCTCTTTAATGAGATGGAAGCTCGTATGGGAGCCATAGGCCAAAATCTCATAAGGCACGGTATGCTGGTTGAGCACGAGATGTGCAGAGGCCATATACTGGATTTAGAAAATGCACTTAATCTTTGGGAGAGTGAACCAAAGTCAATATACAAAATGGATATCCTTGAGGGAGCCATGGGTTATGCCACACTACTGACCCGTCATATCCTTAAGGAAAATTCCGTAGTCTATCCTTTTGCCGGAAGGCAGCTACCTGAAGATGTGGTAGCAGCTATCGATAAGAAAGTAGCGGATTTTGAATCAGAGACTGAAAAGCAGGGTATCCAAAAAAGATATCTCAATATTATAAGCGAAATGCGTGCAAAGTACGGAGAAATAGAGGATCAGCATGTTTAATGCTGACCCTCTTTTTTACACTATTATTCTTTGTATTATTTTTAATACAATAGTTTTCTCTAATGTTTACTCATATAGCGATACGTAATGCCACAATATTTTTATATATCACTCATTATGACCATGACGTCTGTCGTGATGTGAGTAATACTCGGCTTTATCAACATACATGCGTCTATCAGCCTCTTTAAGGACCTTTGATATACTTTTGACATCATTGCTCCACACAAATCCTGTAGCCATGCTTAGATTATCAACTGTTTCCAGATCCTGCAGGAAGTTATAGCGTTTTCTGTCAAATACAGTCTTGTCTATCATAGGGATAATGGCAACAAACTCATCACCACCAATTCTATAAAGATTTTCCATACCATAATGTTGTGCCATAAAGTTAGTCGCTCTGATAAGCAACCTATCACCCTCATCATGTCCAAAGGTGTCATTGGCATACTTAAGTCCATTTACATCAGCGTAAATTACGCCAACGCTTCCCTGAGTCTGAGCCATCTCAGCCTCTCTCTTGAGCATAGCATTACGATTATACGCTGACGTAAGTGCATCATGTTCTGCTACATAAGTAAGCTGCTCCACAAGTATGTTGTTTGCCATCCTAAAGGACAGAAATCCAGCAACAGAAGATAAAATATGCTCTGTTTCATCCTTTTCATCCAGTCCAAAATTATCGGCTCCAACAAATCCTATGACCCTACCCTGTGAAAAAACAGGCGCAAGAGCAAGTCTTTTTATCCCATGATTTCTGAGGCCATAATAAAGATCTTTATAATCCTCCTTAAGTACAGTTACATCTACAGCCAATCCTTTGCTATTTTCCTCAAAATACTCCTCCCAGATCTGACAGTATATATTGTAATCTTTTTTCTTCCATCTATCAGCGTCATAATCCACTCCATCAGCACACCACTCAAAGCTACTGCCGATGTGTTTACCATCTTTTTCAAGGATATAAATTCTGTCAGGGTGTATAACTGTACTGATTTCCTTAAGAATCAGATTTACAGAGGCTCCATACTCATTTTCTGTATTGATATGACCGATAATTCTGACAATAGCATCATCTACAGCCTGTCTCCTGATATCATAGTCTCTCTCAGGAGCATACTCATTATTACGTCTCTGACTGCCGTCTGCATCATCCATGCCATTTGTGTCTACACCAGAACCGGTGCTGTTTGGATCATAGTGTACGATCTCGTAACCCTTTTTATCTCTTTTGTCTCTCTTTTCAGATGTAATAACGATAAGGAGCGCATAGGCACCTGTAACAGGATCTCTTGCCAGAACTCTGGTATTGGTGTTTATCTTAATGTCACTGACCGAAACTATATCATACGCAGCCTCCCAGTTTCCCGAGGCGATACATCTTGCAACAGAATCCTTAAATACTCCGTGACGCGCTCTGTCAGAATAATGTATAGCACCCTCAAACTTTATGCTGTCACCATATATAATTTTCATGTAGTTGCGATAAGACCTGTTGACTCTCAGAATACGATATTCATCTTTACCGTTATACTCCATAATACCAACGCCAATACCGGTAAAGTGCTGTGCAATCTGAGTACCCGTATCTCCATTTACGTCAGGATCATCGAGACTTGCCTGTCCGATTTTGTCATAATAGTCAGACTCCTCCATATTTTCACGTACTAAACCTACTCCCAGATTGTATCTTTTCAGTATCTCAGACAAAGGATTTGGTGCACTATACAGATATCCCTGCATCTTGTCGCAGCCTATTTCCTTGAGAAACTCAACCTGCTCCTCTGTCTCAACACCCTCTGCCAGAGTATCGACACCCAGCTGCTCGGCCATCTCGATTATTTTGATGATGATACCTTTGTTTTTTTTACTCTTACCAAAATCCATCATAAATTTCATGTCTAGCTTGATAAGATCAAAGTCAAAATCCTGCAGTACATTTAAACTACTGTATCCACTGCCAAAATCGTCCATCCAGACTTTAAATCCGTTTTTATGAAAACGGCTGACCTGCTCTTTAAGGAACTCCGGATCCAATCCCATAACACTTTCTGTTATCTCTATGACCAGATATTTAGGTGATACCCCGGCATCCTTTACTCTCCGTGTGATCTCTGAGACCATATCACAATACTCAAAATCGTAACGTGAGATATTTACAGATACTGGCACAAGTAGTGATGTATCACTAAGCTTATACTGCTTCATGTCCTCAAGTATACGATCAACCATATACAGATCCAGTTTATATAAAAGCTTGGCCTCCTCAATAATAGGAATAAAATCCCCCGGAGAGATAATACCCATATTTGGATCTATCCATCTTGCCAATGCTTCCTCATCACATATACATCCAGTAACGGAACGTATTATAGGCTGGTAGTATACCTGTATCCACCTCTCCTCAAGAGCTTGGTTAAGATGATGCAGCACATAATCTCTTTTCTCTGCAGCCTTTTCCATTGACTCATCAAAATAAACAAATTTTGATGCATAGGTATTTTTATCAAAGTCAGCTGCCATTTTAGCTCTGTCACAAATTGTACTGACAGGTATCTCCTCAGAGCCATGTCTATAGATTCCAACTTTTACAGGCAGGCTCCTGCCCTCATTGGCATCCTTAAGCTCACTAAAAATATCATTTAAATCAGCCTCTACATCCTGATCCTCAGTGAATGCATAAAAATGGTTCTCGCCAAATCTCGAACAGCACTCATTCCCGAAATGTTTGCGTAAAATATCAGCAAAGGCACACAGTAATCTGTCGCCCTCCTCAAGTCCAAACTTACTGTTAAAATGTTTCATACCAGTAAGGTCAAACGCCATCATTATATTAAGACCACTATCCTCATCAACATTCAGCACTGCTGCTCCTGCGATCTGCATAAACAGAGTCATATTAGGAAGCCCTGTGAGGATATCATAATAAATTTTTCTGATACTGCTGTTCTCTTTACGCAGTTCCTCTATCTCTCTACGCTCATCCTCATTATTACGTAATGCTATCTCCTCAGCGGGAAGTGTGGATCTGGTATACCATATAATGCAAATATCCGTTCCATCTTCCATTGTCTTATGAACACCCTGAGCCCTAAGGATTACATAATAATCATAAGACGACATTTTTACACGATAACTCGTACTATACTCAGAGTCACTATGCATAGCAAAGTAATATGTATCATTCTGAACACGAGCCAGATCATCTGGGTGTGTAGTGCCAAACATATCATTGTCCATTGCAAAATACAGTCTCTCCTTTGGCACACCACACATCTTAATAAAGCCTCCAGACAATGCCAGGGTCACAACTCTATTGTCTATAACCTGGTAGATCCCATACGAAATGTCCGAGCTCTCTATTTCTTTTAACTTGTCTTCACTAATCTGATATTTTTTATCCATATTATTCAGTACACATTTACAAATATATTATGAAGTAATCACAAATATTTCGACACTACAATATATCTATTTATTTCGGATAATATTTCCAATTCATAACAATTATATCACCTTATGCAGAGTACTGTAGATATCCTCGTCCCCTATAATAAAATTTTGTCTATTTTTTTGCTGTAAATACCAATTTTTATAAAAGTTTTTGTCGACACATCTTGTATAGGATACCCTTTGTTTTTATTAGCATAAAGGAACAAGTAATGAACAAGTTTAGGAAATCACTATCATTTCAGATATCACTGATTACTATACTTAGCTATCTGGTCATGGCAGTTGTCATAGTAGTTGTAGTTTATTCAAGATTTGAAACTCGTATGATACTTGACTACACCCGCATGGCAGAGGGCGTAACACAACTTATGGCCAATGCCTATGACACGACAAAAACAGATGAGTATATAGAAAAAAATTTTTCACTTCAGGAATATAAGGACCTTAACAAGTACTACTACACTCTTAAAGATAATTATCCTGATATCTACTATATGTATGTGTACCGCTTTGAGGATCCAACTTCACCTACGGCAACGGTAATAATTGATCTTGATCAGGAGTATACTGACAATCCTCCACAGGATAGTATTGACTGGATAGGTGACACTTATGAGGTAGATGAGCCTTTTGCATCTGAGCTTGAGGCAATGATTTCCGGTAAGCATCCTATCGTACATACTGTGCATACACAGGATAATGAATATTTGTTGTCCTTTGTAAGACCTATCCTGGATTCAGAAGGGAACTATGTCTGCAGTGCCTGTGTTGATTTCTCCATGGATTTTCTCCATCAGCAGGACGTTAATTTCATGTTCCGACTCATGAGCATTTTAGGTGTAATGATTCTGATAATACTATTCTTCACACTCCGTTGGATCAGTATCAAGGTAACCACTCCTCTTGATTCTATCAGTCATTGCATAGACGGTTTTGTATATGAAACCGAGGCAGACCGTTTTAATAATGTCAACAATCTGGAAGCATTAAATATTCCTCAGGACAACGAGATCGGCAAGGTGTTCAACAGCTTTGTAGCCAATATGAAGGAAAGCCTTTTCTATATGTCTAACTACAATAAGGCCAAAGATGAAATTGTTGATAAAGAAAAGGAAATCAAGGAAATCAGTATAATGACCTACGTAGATGGACTCACACAGGCCAAAAACAAGGCAGCGTACCTAAAAGCTGATGAGGAGTTGCAGCAGGGTATTGCTAATGGCAAGACTGATATAGGTATACTCATGGTGGATGTCAATGATCTCAAATATGTCAATGATACCTTTGGTCATGAGGCTGGTGATAAATATTTACAGGGCTGCTGTAAGATATTATGTGATATTTACAAGCGTTCACCGGTATTCAGAATAGGTGGTGATGAGTTCCTGGTGGTTTTACAGAGTGCAGATTACAGCAAGCGAGCAAAGCTCTATCAGGAAACCAAAAACTGCTTTACAAAGGCTCACAACGATACAGAAAGAGAGCCGTGGGAGCGTTACTCAGCATCCATTGGCATGGCTATCTACCAGGATGGTGATACTGTCGGAGACATCGTAAAGCGAGCTGATAAGGCAATGTATGACCACAAGATGGCATACAAAAAGCAAAACGGAAGCTATAGATAAAAATCAAGAAACCCTCCAGGATCGGTACAATCACTCATATCCTGAAGGGTTTCTCTTTGTCTATGGTTTAATTTTCAGGTTTGCCAGATTTTATTTCTGATCTTATTTCTCGCCTGGCATCTTCCATGCGTGATGATCTGTGTGTAACAGATGCTCAGATTTCTCTGATAGTGGCTGTCCGAGATAATCCTCATATACCTTTTTGATGGATGGGTTTTCATGTGAGAATCTCAGCTCCATATTGGCATCCTGGCTATAAAGTACAGGAGCTCTCTCTGCTGCCATCTCTACTCCATCATGTATAGGCTGTCCACCGCCGCCTACACAGCCACCAGGGCATGCCATGACCTCAACAAAATCATAACTTACACGGCCCTGCTTTAAGTATGTAAGCAGCTTGTTGGCATTAGATAAACCATTGGTAATTGCAACACGAAGAGTCTGCCCGGCAAGATCAAACTGGGCTTCCTTCCAGCCATCCATACCGCGGACATCCTTAAAGGCATCAGCATCAGGATTTTTACCTGTAACCAGATAGTAAGCACTTCTTAATGCAGCCTCCATAACTCCACCAGTAGCACCAAAGATATTGCCGGCGCCGGAGCCAACACCAAACGGCATATCCAGCTCCTCCTCTGGCAGATCCTTTACTATGATCTGATCAAAACGGATGAGACGGCTGACCTCTCTGGTAGTAAGTGAGCAATCAACCTCAGGATCACCCTGATCGTCCACCATAGATGGATATGCACACTCAGCCTTTTTAGCAAGACAAGGCATGATGGATACGCAAAAGATCCTGGACGGATCTACATTAAGTAACTGTGCATAATAGCTCTTGGTAATCGCACCAAACATCTGCTGAGGTGACTTGGCACTGGACAGATTGTCAACAAACTCAGGATAATGAGCCTTAACAAATCTTACCCAGCCAGGACAGCAGGATGTAAACATCGGAAACTTATGAGCACCTGGATTTTTGAGTCTCTCCAAAAACTCTGAGCCCTCCTCCATAATAGTGAGATCCGCTGAAAAGTTTGTATCAAATACGTAATCAAATCCTACTCTACGGAGTGCTGCTGCAAGACGCTTGACTGTTGCAAACTCCGGGTCAAGTCCAAATGGCTCGCCCCACGCAGTACGTATAGATGGGGCTATCTGCACAACTGTGATCATGTCCGGATCCTCTACTGCATCAAGAACCCTCTCTACATCATCTCTCTCACGGAGCGCACCAACAGGACAATGAGTAATACACTGACCGCACAGTACGCACTGAGAATCCTCGAGACTATATGCTCCAGTCACATCAACTGTAACTCTTGACCCGGTATTAACAACATCCCAGATATGAGTGTTCTGGATCTTGTCGCAGACCTGGATACAGCGCATACACTTAATACACTTATCATAGTCCCTGATCAGCGGGAATCTGTGACTACCCTTATTTTTAGGGAGCTGCTTCTCATATGGCAGACTGTGAATGTTTAGATCGTTAGCCACCTTTTGCAGAGTACAGTTTCCACTGCGTACGCATACAGCACAGTTAGTATTGTGCTGTGATAATATTAACTTTACATTAGTCTTTCTGGCATCTCTTGCTTTTTTAGAGTTAGTATGTATGACCATACCCTCAGCTACTGTATTATTGCAGGCCGTAAAAAGCCTCTCGTAACCCTCAACCTCTACAACACAGACTCTGCATGCGCCAATCTCATTTAAGTCCTTCATAAAACAGAGGGTAGGGATGTGGACTCCTGCCTGTGAGGCAGCATCCAGTATAGTTGTTTTTTCAGGAACCTGTAAGGTTATCCCGTCTATTGTAACTTTTACCATTTTGTTTCTCTGCCTCCTTTAAAGATTCCATAACCATAGTGATCACAATGCAGACATCTGCCGGACTCCTGGCATGCCTCCTCTGTGGACATACCGCACTCCATCAGCTTGAAATCATGCTTTCTCTCCTCCGGTGAACGCTCCTTCATGTTTACTCTACCGCATGGCTTATGATCATCAAATCTGATTGGCGGCAGATCGATGTCCATCTTGATCTCATGGTAGAAGCCGAGATACTCATCTATATTAGCCGCAGCGACCTTACCTGCTGCGATAGCACGTATTACAGTTGCAGGTCCTGTAACACAGTCTCCACCTGCAAAAATTCCGTCCTTATCCTGTATATTACTTGTATCAAAGGCAGCAATATGGCCACGCTCTACAGGAATACCATACTCACCGAACTTACGTGAATCGATACCCTGTCCTATAGCTACGAGGACTCGGTCACACTGTAATCTAACCTCCGGTGTATCTGCAGGAACAGGCTTTGGTCTGCCGTCCTTGATAGGTCCAACAATCTGAGGCTGAACCCAGATAGCAGCTACACTGCCATCCTCCTTTTTCTCAATACGGAGCGGAGCATGGAGCTCAACAATTTCACATCCATCAGCTATGGCACCCTCAACCTCCTCTGGCAGGGCTGTCATATCAGTAACTCTCCTACGATAAAGGATTTTTACTGACTTGGCATTACATCTGATAGCTGAACGTGCAACGTCCATGGCAACGTTACCACCACCTACTACTGTTATATCCATACCTGTAAAATCAGGATAGTCATCATCACCGATAGCTCTCAGCATCTCAACTGCAGAGATAACTCCCTTGGCATCCTCTCCATCGATTCCGATCTTTTTATCTGTGTGGGCGCCAATAGCTACAAACATAGCATCATACTGCTCCCTCAACTCATCGATGGCAATATCCTTGCCTATACTGATATCAGTCTTTAACTCAAATCCACTCTTCATCAGGCACTCTATCTCAGCATCGAGAGCCTCTCTAGGCAGACGATATGCAGGAATACCATAGCGGAGCATGCCGCCGGCCTTTTTCCTCTGCTCATAGACAACTACCTCATGGCCCATAAGTGAGAGATAGTATGCGGCACTCAGTCCTGCAGGACCACCACCTACAACAGCAACCTTTTTGCCTGTAGCTGGCTGCTTTTCACCAATCCTGAACTCGTCCTCATGCTCAACTGCAAACTTTTTAAGTCCACGTATATTGATAGGATCATCAACCATGGTCCTACGACATCTAACCTCACATGGATGCTCACATATCATGCCGCAAACCGCCGGAAGTGGATTATCCTTTCTGATGAGAGCTACTGCATCGTTGTAACGCCCCTCATGTATAAGTGAGATATAACCAGGTATATCTACATGTGCAGGGCACTGTGCCACACATGGTACCGGCTGATCCTGATGTCCTGAACAACGACCATGTAATACATGCTCCTCATAATCATCGCGGAATCCTCTTATGCCCTTGAGAACCATACGTGCAGCCTCAGATCCGATAGCACAGTCAGCAGAATAATAAATACTTGCTGCTGTCTGCTCAATTACGTCAAGTGTATCCATAGTGGCAGTGCCATCAAGTACCGACTCGATCAACACCTCAAGCTGACCAAGTCCGACACGACAAGGAACACACTTACCACATGACTGAGCATGGCAAAGGTGGAGGAAAGAAGCCGCGAGATCAACAGGGCAAAGTCCAGGCTGACTAGCCGTGATCCTGCGTTCAAGATCCTTATAGAGCTCCTCCACAGTCTTCTGCGCATTGTTTTGTGTTACAATGCTCAATCTACTCATTACAAAACCTCCTTACTTCTCGGAAATGCTCCGAGTTAGTCATAACTTACTGTCATTCTTAGTATCCTTTCTATAATTGAATCATATTTAATTTTACTTGTAAACCGGATATAGCCCTATACTGTTATTATTTATTTCTATAATTATGTGCGTTTTTGCGCCATATTATTTATTTATTATGCACAAAGTATAACCGCGCTTATTTTTAATTATATTGTGCAAAGCGCTGTGCAGCCCCTAAAAGCATTTTTCCCCGAAGCTAAAAGTGTAGATGTTAGAGTTAATTTCTCTCTGGCAATTTTCTCCAACAAATGCACTTTTATGTACTAAAAAAGCCCCATCGCAACAGCGATGAGGCAAATACTATTAGAGCTTATATCTGTACATAAATTGTATCTGGTGTTTCCATTTGTAGAATTTATATTTAGCTCTTTACTTGTACAAATATTGTGTTTATAGAAATCACATTTAGCTCTATTTTTGTGTAGCTACTATGCCTGACGATCCCCCTGTGCAGCGCTGGCATTTGATCTGTTTTCAAGATAGCTGATGATATATTGCTTATATATAAAATCCAATATAGCAACACCAGGTATAGCCAAAAGGATGCCAACTACACCAAACATATTGCCGCCCACTACAACTCCGATCAGTATCCATAATCCTGAAACTCCAAGAGTATTTCCAAAAAGCTTTGGCTTTATCACATAGCCATCACATGCCTGCAGCACTATAGTGAAAATCACAAATATAATGGAATCTACCGGATTGACCATAAGGAGTACAAATCCGCCAATGACGCATCCAATTACAGGGCCAAAGGTAGGTATCAGGTTTGTAATACCAACCACTACCGATATAAGTCCAATATACTCCATGCCACAAATCGCCATGAAGATAGCATTCAACGCACCTATAATAATGGCGTCGATCAAACTAAAAACTATGTATCTGCTGCATATCTCATCACACTTTGACAGGAAAAAGTGAACATCCTTATACTTCTGTCCAAAAATCGCTTTGAGCAATCTCTTGAAACCATCCCTGATACTTGCCTTTTCAGCTATGAGATACATGGATATGATGAATGCTATGCCCCACTGCAGCACACCTCGTCCTGCACTTGCTGACACCGACAGTATGCTGTCCATATTTTCTTTGATCAGGTCGATCACTGTATTTACCAATCCGCCTGATGAACTGAGTAATGCATCAATATCCAGCATGTCCTTTGGTATACCCAGTCCGTTGACCATGCTCCTGAATGAAATCATATATCCGTCCAGATTGTCTGCAAAGGTCTTTATACTGTTTACAAGCTGAGGTAAAAGGATAATAACAGCATTTACCAATACAAGTAAAACAACTAAAAATGCCAGAGTGTTGGCCACCAGTGTGCCACCTTTTTTGACATTGGCCCTGGCCAGCTGCTTGTCAAACCAATTGGCCAGAGGACTGACAAGATAAGCCAATATACACCCCATGATTACCGGCTTAAAGAAGTTGATAAAATTCATAATATTGCTCCAGATATCTGGAAACTTCCAAAGTACCGTAAAGAGTACGACGCCAATGCTTATGGCGACAGCATTCTGAAACCACAACGAGTCTTTATGATCTTTTCCCACTTTAGTTCCTTTCTGATAACTCCCCATCACCTAAATGTAATGAGCTTTCCGCTTGTGTATTATAAAATATAAGACTGTCCTTTTACCATGGACAGTCTTAAGAATGTATGTGATATTATATCACTTTTTCAATAATTAAATTATGTATTCTCTGTGAGACGGCGTAAGTTTACTGTAGGAATTAAAAATGTGAGAACCACCTGATTATTGAAAAGTTATTGTACTTCCGTGGTTACTATAATCCCTAAATTCTCTTCATGTCAAATATGTGAAATTTGTGCGC
>Ga0256405_10000240_pt1 | contig 185714 bp, 164 predicted proteins | sample RumenRJG_02DNA_FD_189096 | JGI IMG/M metagenome (GOLD analysis project Ga0256405, IMG submission 189096) | Bovine rumen microbial communities from Lethbridge, Alberta, Canada - RJG_02 | ecosystem: Host-associated > Mammals > Digestive system > Stomach > Rumen | place: Canada: Alberta... | reverse complement strand
AGAGCCAGCGGGTGACAAGCTGCAATAGGCTTGAACACATGTGAAAGCGTGGGACTTAAGTCTCGGCTTGAGACCCTTAGCCTTATAGGCTAAGAGCAAACCACCCGTTTGACGGGTGGTTGTGATTTGACAGTTCCTTATATTTTCAGATATTTCTTCAGTTTTGGTAAAATATAAAAATCAGCCAATCAGGCTATATGAGATTGTCGTGTATATCTGTAAAAAGCTGTTTAAAATCAAAGGTGCCGTCTGCAAGACCTTTTAATTTTTTATATCCGAGATAAAGTGAAGCGTTTACTTCGCACATAATCTGTTCCATTTCTTCATCACTATATGGGCAGCTGCCCGTTACAATCAGAGTTGCAAAAGTTGTGGTCAGAAGCCACATATTCCGCATGAATTTGTTTGCAGTTGCTTCGTTAAGATTGTAGTTTTTCATAATTGAAGCTTTTGCCGATTCCATAGTCATTTTTATAGCTTCAATGGCACCGTTTGTCTTTCCGATTGGTGCAGAAAGGAATAAAAGTTTGTATAAATTAGGTTCTTCCCTGGCAAATCGAATGTACTGTTTTCCTGTTCCTAAAAACGGGCGAGGAGAGGCGAGTCCCTGCTGAAGGTAGTTTTTCCATATATCAATAGCGGCTTCACAAACGGACTCTTTAAGCTGTTCCATTGAATCAAACCATGTAAAGATTGGCCTTGAAGATACTCCCAGTTCTGCTCCTACGTCACGTGCTGTTACAGCGTCAATACCATTTCTTCTTGCGATTTCCAGGGCAGCGGCTGTTATTTCATCTTTTGAAAATTTTACTCTTGGTGGCATTGTGACTACCTCAAAAAATATAACGTTATGCAACAAAAGTTGCATAATCAATTTAGTATTTTTTTTCTTGTCTGTCAAGTTTTTGAATGTTAAATTTCAATACAAATTATCAGGTTAAATATCAGTTTTCTAAAGATTTAATAAAACTTGGCGCAAAGAATAAAAGCATTTTGGAAAGACTTTTTGTTTGTGACTGTCGCGGATGCAATAAAGTTATAGCTTTCCCTAATACCAAGGGCAAATAGTACGTGGCAAACAATTTTACACAATGTTTATTGACTGAAAGCTGATTTTAATTGTGTTTTAATAAGACTCGGCAATTGATCAATCAATTTTTTTCTAGTGTTCAGAAAAAACTCGTGTTATAATCTAACCATGAATTTTGATAAGAATGCATTGAATATGATTGCCACTTCTTTATCAAAACATTACGACTGTATCTTCTATGTTGATTTGGAGAGTGGTGAGTTTGAAGAATTTGTACATTCGGAAAAATTTGAAAAGTTAAACATTCCTAAACAAGGGGAGGATTTCTTTTCTACTTCAGCCTTAAATGCTGCAAGATGTGTGCATCCGGATGATTTAGAGCTGATTCGTTGTCTTCATAACAAAGAAAAGGCAAGGGAATTGCTTTCAAAAGATCCTTTTCATTCCCTTATTTGCCGTATAATCATAGACGGAAAGATTTATCATGTCCGTCATATTTTTATGATGTGTGAAGACAATAAGCACATTATTTGTTCAATGGAAGATATTGAACCTGAATTTCAGGCAAACAAAGCACAAGAAAGGAAGCTTCGTACTGCGGAACAGATGGCCAGACGAGATTTGCTTACGGGAATAAAAAATAAAAATGCATTTACTGAGTATTCAGAAAAATTCGATAAAGACATAAAAACAGGGGATAGAGATTTACAATTCGCTGTTGTAATCTTTGATCTTAATAATTTAAAACAATTAAATGATACTCGCGGACACAGTTTTGGAGATGAGGCAATTCAACAAACCAGCCGCATGATTTGTGATGTTTTTATGCACAGCCCTGTTTTTAGGATTGGCGGAGACGAATTTGCAGCAATCCTTACAAATTCAGATTTCGAACAGCGTGCGGAGTTATTAAAAGAATTCAAGAACGAATCATTTGAAAATTTGAGTTCCAGAACGGGGCCTGTAGTTGCCTGCGGGCTTGGAGTTTATAATCCAGAAACAGATAAAAGTTTTGAAGAGGTTTTTAAGCGTGCCGATTCTGAAATGTATGAAAATAAAAATGAAGTGAAATCAAAAGGCGCCGTTGAAAAATTCAGGAGAACAAGCGACCTGAAAAAAGTGATTTCCGCTGAACGAAAACGAAAGCTTGATGGTTTATTTGGTGTAATGGCAACAATTGCAGGCGGAGCTTATCTTTTTCTCAATGATATGCGTTATGATTTTTCACGGTGGTCACTTGCACTTGTAAATGATTTCGATTTGGAATGTGAGTATATGTATCAGGCCGATAAAGTATGGGAAAAATATATCCATCCTGATGATCTTGAAATTTTTAAAGATGCGATGAATACGGTTCTTTCTGGAAATGCAGAAATAAAGAGCTTGTTTTATCGAGCACGTAAGCCGGACGGTACTTATATCACAATTTCTTACAGAGGATTTATTCTTTGCGATTCGGACGGTAATCCTGAATATTTTGGTGGTATTATGGTTCCCCAGTAAGACACCTTAAACTAATTGTATCAGAAATTTTATAGGAAGTTATACTTTATGCTGTCTTTATTGCTGCCGGTTATTTATATTGCCTTTATAAGTCTAGGTCTTCCAGATTCCATTTTGGGAGCTGCATGGCCTGTTATGGGCAGTGATCTGAATGCTCCTCTTGAATCTGCCGGAATGTTAAGTATGATTATTGCGGGCGGAACCATAGTCTCAAGTCTTATGAGCGACCGTTTTACCAGAATACTTGGAGCAGGTCCTGTAACTGCTATTTCGGTTGCAATGACCGCAATTGCGCTCAGAGGATTTTCTTTTGCTTCGGATTTCAGGATCCTGTGTTTGTGGGCAATTCCTTATGGTCTTGGAGCTGGAGCTGTAGATGCTGCCTTGAATAATTTTGTTGCCCTCAATTATAAAGCCCGGCATATGAGCTGGCTTCACTGCTTTTGGGGGCTTGGTGCTTCTGCTGGTCCTTATATAATGGGATATTTTTTGCTTAGACAAAGCGGATGGCATGGCGGTTACAGGGCAATTTCATTTATACAGATTATACTTACGGTTATTTTGCTTTCTAGTCTTCCATTATGGAAAGTATCGTCCGGTTCAAAATCGGATTTTTCAGATTCATTTAAAAATAATAATGAATACGGTGAAAACGGAACGGCACATGCAAAAAGCCTGACTCAGGTCCTGAAAATCCGTGGAGTTCCATTTATTCTTTTTGCTTTTTTCGGATATTGTGCAATGGAAGCCTCTACAGGACTTTGGGCAAGCAGCTATCTTGTAAATTACAAGGGAATAACACCTGAAGTTGCAGCCCGTATTGCTTCGTTTTTTTATCTTGGGATAACAGGCGGAAGATTTTTAAACGGATTTATTGCAGAAAAGTTTGGCGATAAAAATATGATAAGAATGGGCATTGTTATTTCCGTCTTTGGAATTGTGCTTGTCGCCATTCCGCTTCCTGTAAATTCTCTGGTTTTTGCCGGACTTATAATAATAGGTCTTGGGTGTGCACCGATTTATCCTTCAGTAATTCATTCTACGCCGGTAAATTTCGGAAAGGAAAATTCTCAGGCGATTGTTGGAATTCAGATGGCAAGCGCATACATAGGAAGTACATTTATGCCTCCATTGTTTGGCTTAGTTGCTTCGCACATTGGAATAGTTTTATATCCATTTTATCTTGTGGTTTTTGCATTTATAATTCTGTTTGGGACGGAAAAATTGAATAATCTTACGAGACTTAAGGTATAGAGGTTATTGATGAAAATAGAACACATTGCACTATACGTAAAAGATTTAGAAAGAGCAAAAGAATTTTTTGTTCTGTATTTACATGGAAAAGCAAATGAGCTGTATCATAATAAAGAAACTGGATTCCGCTCATATTTTATAAGTTTTGATGACGGTGCAAGGCTTGAGCTTATGACTCGTCCAGAAACGATGGATTCCGACAGAGGGAAATATTGCACAGGTTATGCTCATGTTGCATTCAGCCTTGGAAGTAAATCTGCTGTTGATGAGCTTACGATCAAACTTAATAATAACGGTTATGAAGTTTTAAGCGGTCCTAGAACAACTGGCGACGGATATTACGAAAGTTCTGTTATTGCAATTGAAAATAACATAATAGAACTTACAGAATGATAAAATGCAGAAAGCTATAAGAAAAAATGTTCGAATGTCATATACTCTTATTTTAAGCTTGTATAACAAACTTGTATATTAACTTATGTTTTTACGGAGGCAGGATGAATCGCCCGGAATTGAGACTTAATCTTAATGATAATGAATGGCCGCTGACTTCAATTGATCATGACAGGCTTATTGCGAGAGCTATTGTAATTGACGATGAACAGAATTTTTATTTTGTGCGTGCTGTCCGTGATGATGATTTTGGAAAAGCAACTTTGATTGAAACGTCCGGTGGCGGAGTGGAAAACGGTGAAGATTTGAATATTGCAATCCGTAGGGAACTTAAAGAAGAACTTGGTGCAGAGGTTGAAGTTCTATGCAAAATAGGCGAGGTGAGCGACTTTTATAATTTGATCCATCGCCATAATCTTAATAATTATTTTTTGTGCCGGGTAAAATCATTCGGTTCCAAAAATCTTACGGAAGATGAGATTGAAAAATTTCATCTTTCTACATTACGTCTTACATTTACAGAAGCTGTTTATGAATATGAACGCTGTGCATGTACGCCTCTTGGCCGGCTTATTGCAAATCGCGAACTGCCGGTACTTAAGAGGGCCGGTGATATTCTGAAAGAAATTTTGGGAACCACGGAAAAACAGAGGACTGATGATACGAAAAAATAGCGTTTCTACCGGCAATAGGCTGATAAGTCTGAACAGAATGGCGCAGTATATTCTTGCAGAGTCTACAGTCTGTTTTTTAATGCCGTTCTTTGGCACTTTATGAATTTATAATGTTTTTCAGAAAATCGGGCTGTTTTTGAAAGACGGTAGAATAAAACTAGATTGTCTGAGGTTGCGGCATTTTATCTTTTTGCTATTGTGATTATAATTCAGACTGCGAATTCGAATAATGGACGAAAAAACTTATATTGCAATCGATCTGAAATCTTTTTATGCCTCTGTTGAATGTCGCGAACGTGGGCTGGATCCGCTTACGACTAAGCTTGTTGTTGCAGATAAGAGTCGTACCAGTAAGACGATTTGTCTCGCGGTGACTCCGGCGCTAAAGGCTTATGGACTTAGCGGACGTTCAAGACTTTTTGAAGTTGAGGCTAAGGCTCGCGAAATTAAGAGGCAGACCGGTAAAGAACTTGAGTACATTGTGGCGGTTCCGCGCATGGCGCTTTACATTCAATATTCTAACCGTATTTACAATGTATACTTGAACTATTTTGCGCCGGAAGATATTCATGTTTATTCGGTTGATGAAGTATTTATTGATGTAACAAGTTATCTTCCATTTTATAGGATGTCGGCCAGGGAGCTTGCGGTAAAGGTGATACGAGATGTTCTTTCAGAAACTGGAATTACTGCAACGGCTGGAATTGCGCCCAATCTTTTTTTGTGCAAAGTGGCTATGGACATTGTTGCAAAGCATATTCCTGCGGATAAGGACGGAGTAAGAATCTGCGAACTTGGTGTGACAGAGTATCGAAGGTTGCTATGGAACCATCAGCCCATAACGGATTTCTGGAGGGTCGGGAAGGGTACTGCGCGACGGCTTGAAAAATATTTTATCCGTACTATGGGAGATATTGCCCGTCTGTCTTTGAAAAATCCAGGTTTTCTGTATGATGAGTTTGGAATTGATGCTGAGATTCTGATTGATCATGCATGGGGAATTGAGCCAGTTGGCATGAAGGAGATTAAAAACTATAAATCAGAAGTTAAAAGTCTTGGAAGCGGGCAGGTTCTGCATGAGCCGTATTCTTTCGAAAAAGCAAAAATTATAGTACGAGAAATGGCTGAACTTCTGGCGCTAGATTTGTTTAAGAAAAAACTTGTTGCTTGTTCAATTACGCTTTATGTGGGCTATGATGTAGAAAGTCTTGAGGTTCCGGGATTTGATGGAGAAGTTGTGCGCGACTATTATGGACGGGAAATTCCTAAACCCGCTCACGGCAGCTGGTCGTTTGGTACAGAAACTAATTCTTCTAAGATGATTGTAGAGTCGTTTGTTTCTATTTTTGAAAGGGTTGCAAATCCTCGCTGGCTTGTACGCAGAATTAATATTACTGCAAATGATACTAAGCCACTGAGTTCAAGGCAGCCGACTCTTTTTGATACAGTAGATGAGCGGGATGGCGGATTGAATCAATCTAAGGAAGACAGACTTCAGAAAGTGCGTCTTGAAATTATAAAAAGGTACGGAAAAAATGCAATTTTGAAGGGAGTGAACCTGGAAGAAGGTGCGACAACCCGTGACCGGAATGAACAGATTGGGGGACACAAGGCTTAAGCTGATGTTTTTTGTGCAAAGGTGCAGCACGACAGCCACGATATGCAATAACTATGAACGAAAGAAACTACGACGACATTATAAACTACGACTGGAATTATGATTCTCTCACTAACCGTATGCCTCTAAGCCAGCGTGCAAAAATTTTTTTGCCATTTGCAGCTTTAACGGGGTATGAGGAAGCGCTGGAAGAGACGCTGAAACTGGAGATTGCAGGGATAGAAGGAAAAATTGACTGCTTATTTTAGGATTAGAAATTTCAAGGACAATTCAAAATGTCAATTTCGAAAATCCCGTAAGTACACTTTATGAATTGAACCAGCAAAAGATAATAATGCTTATATTGCGATGAATGTTTTTTTGCAGCAGTTTGAGAACTCCAGCTAAGAGAACTTATCATGGGAATCACTATAGACGTAAAAGATATTTTTCGCAGGCAGAGTTGGACTACTCTACCTGGTGTATTTTCAAAAAAACTTTTAGGTCATTGCATGATAAAAAAATATTAAACTTGTGATATAATAGATAAGAAGGACTGAGATTAATGGCATCATCATTTGATTATTTTGAAAAAGAATTTCCAGTACTCACAAAGCTCGGTAAATTAGCAGAATCATATTGCGAGACTGATCCGAATGGTGCCTTATATAAACTTCGAAAGATTGGGGAAACCATTACAGCCCTTATTTATCAATATGATAATATTGTTTGCCCGACTGGTAATATTAATGATGTAACTCAGGTAACAAGAATCAACACGCTTGAAGATTACGGAATAATTAACCACTTGCTTGCAAAATCATTCACACGCCTTAGAAAAATCGGAAACGAAGCGGTTCATGAAGATTTGGATTCTTCTATATTAGTTAGAGAGCTTCTCCCAATCGCATATAGTCTTTGTTTGTGGTTCGCCGGAACTTATGGTACAAATAAAAATCCTGAGTATAAAGAATATGTAACTCCCGAAAAACTTAATGCGGTTGCAAAAAAGAAAGTTATTATAAAAATCAAAAAGCCAGCTGATTTTACACCTCAAGAAAAACGGGATGATGAAGCAGAAAATCAGCTGATAGCACAGGCAACTGCTACAGCTGCACAGGTTCCAAAAATCTTAATTTCTGAACGCAAGAACCGTTCCTATAAAGCAAACCGTGCACGACCACTTACAGAAGCAGAAACTCGCGAACTTATTGATGAACAGCTTCGTAAAGTTGGCTGGGAAGCGGATTCAAAAATCCTTAATGCAAAAACGAACGGAACCCGCCCCCAGAAAGGTCACAACATGGCCATTGCAGAATGGCAGACTGACTCCAAGATTTACAACCACGGCTATGCAGATTATGCACTCTTTATTGGAGAAAAACTTGTTGGTGTAATTGAAGCAAAGGCAGAGCACAAAGACATTCCTTGTGTAATTGATGGCCAGTGTAAAGAATATGCAAGCCTAATAAAAGATTCAGATAAGGATTATGTTCAGGGAATCTGGGGCGTTAATAAAGAATACAAAGTTCCTTTTGCATTTGCAACCAATGGACGGCCTTACCTAAAACAGCTGGAAACAAAATCCGGAATATGGTTCATTAATTTTACAAAGCCTACAGAAGCTCCAAAAGCATTACAGGGCTGGATGAGCCCGATTGGTATTGAAGAACTTTTAGAACGAAATTCAGAAATCTATAAAAAAGAATATGAAGAACTTGATGATGAAGAATTCTTGCGAGACAAAGACGGCTTGAGTCTTCGTGATTATCAGATAGAAGCAATTCATGCAGTTGATAAAGCACTGGAAGAGGGTAAAAAGAATATTCTTCTTGCTATGGCAACTGGAACCGGTAAAACAAGAACTTTTCTTGCTTTGATTTATCGCTTTTTGAAAACAGGCCGCTTTAAGAGAATCCTGCTTTTGGTTGACCGTAATTCTCTTGGTAAACAGGCATTCGATGTTTTCAGCGAAGTAAAACTTGATCAGCTTCAGCCGCTTACAGATATTTACAATATTAAAAATCTTGATGAAAAGGTAATTGATAAAGAAACCAAATTACAGATTTCAACAGTTCAGGGAATGGTTCAGCGCATTTTGTACAATGACGGAGAGCGCATGCCTGCTGTAACTGATTTTGATTTAGTAATTATTGATGAAGCACACCGCGGTTATATTCTTGATAAAGAAATGGCAGACGAAGAATTGTTCTTCCGTGACCAGCTGGATTATCAGAGTAAGTACAGAAACATAATTGAATATTTTGATGCAGTAAGAATTGGTTTTACAGCAACACCTGCATTGCAAACGACTCAGATTTTTGGTGAGCCTGTTTATACGTATTCATATCGTCGGGCAGTTTACGAAGGATATCTTTGCGACCATGATGTTCCATATATTATTTCCACAGATAAAACCCGTAACGGAATTCATTTTGAAGTTGGAACTCTTGTAGATAAATACGACCCTAATAATAAGACTGTAGTAAAAGCAGAAGTTGAACCGGATGAAGTTGATTACGATGTAGAAAAATTCAACCGAGAAATTATTACCCGACCGTTTAATGAAGCCGTTTTTTCTGAACTTTTTGAAAACGGATATCTTACACTTGATGCCCCAGATACACACGGAAAAACTTTGATATTTGCAGTGAATGATGAGCACGCAGATATGATTGTTGATATCATTAAAAATATTTGCGAAAAAAATGACCTTCCAGAACAGTCAGTAATGAAAATTACCGGAAGTGCCGGCGGTGGAAATCAAAAGAAGATAGAAGACCTCATAAAACAGTTTAAGAACGAAGCCTTTCCGAGTGTTGTAGTAACTGTAGATTTACTGACAACAGGAATTGATGTTCCTTCAATCTCAAATCTTGTTTTTATGAGATGCATTAAGTCACGCATTTTGTTTGAGCAGATGCTTGGACGAGCTACTCGCCGTTGCCCTGAAATCAATAAGACTCATTTTAATATTTATGACCCAGCCGGAGTATATGACCATATCAAAGATAAAATTGATATGCAGCCGGTAGTGCAGAAACCAAAAATTAAAATGACAGAACTTATAGACTCAATGGTTTCAGTTCCTGATACAGAGCCAAAAATTATTCAATATCAGATTGAACAATTGCTGGCAAAAGTGAACCGCAAAAAGAATAATCTCACACCAGAGGCAGTTTCAAATTTCAAGATTTTAACAAAAGAGACAAGTATAGAATCATATTTGAAAAAGATAGAAGAGCTTAACCCAATTGAGGCCAAAAAACAGATAATTGAGGACAGAAAAGTTTTTGAACTTTTGGAAGATGACAAAGCTGAACTTCGTAAAATCATCATCGATACAAACGAAGATAAAGATGTTCAGATAACTCGCGGATATGGTAAGAACAACTTACAGCGACCAGAAGATTACATCGAAGAATTTACAAATTACATAAAAGAAAACCGCAACAAGATTGAAGCCTTGAAAATTGTTTGTACCAGACCTGCAGACCTTACCCGCGAAGCCCTTAAAAATCTTGCCGTCGTTCTTGCAAATGAAGGCTATGACCTTACAAGCCTTAACACAGCCTGGAACAAAGTTACAAATGCTGACCTGACGGTAGACATTATCAGCGTAATCAGAACTTGTGCAATCGGTTCTCCTATGCAAAGTCACGAAGACAGAATTAAAAAAGCAGTTGCAAAACTCAAGGCAAATCATAATTTTAGTCCGGTTGAACTTGGCTGGCTCAATGTAATAGAGGCAAATCTTTTGCAGGAAAATGTACTGGAAGAATCAGTATTTGATAATGAAGTTATTTTCCGTAATAAAGGCGGCTTCAAGCGCATAGATAAAGACTTTAAGTTCCAGCTTCATGCCTTAATTGGTGAATTGAATAAATATCTGTATGATGATGCGGCATAAGGAGACTAAATGGCTTTACCTATAGAAAATGATAAAATTGAAATTATCAGCCACCCGGGCCCAGACCGTTCTGTAACAATAGAGGGATTGAAAAATTTTAAAGTCACAAACCGCCGCTACAGGAACCGTAGAATTGGAGAGTTCTTAAAAGAACTTCATCTTACAGAAGGACGTAATACAGGCTTTAAGAAAATCCTGAATGCACTGGAAAAGAACGGTTCTCCTAAGCCAGAGTTTGAAACGGATGACGACCACTCATATTTTATAAGCCGATTTTTCGTGAGGGAAGATTTTTATGCCGAATCAAATTCCACGGAAGAAACTGTGGAGAAACAAGAAACTACCCAGAAAACTAGGGAGAAAACTAGGGAGAAAATCCTTGCATTAATAAAAGAGAATCCCGAAATTACAACTACTGAACTTGCTGCTTCAGTAGACCTTACTGTAAAGGGGATAGAATGGCAAATAAAACAGTTAAAAGAAAAAGGCATAATCCGTCGCATTGGGGCAGATAAAGGCGGATATTGGGAAATAGTATAAAGGAATAAAAAAAATGACCACACAAGAAATCGTAAGCAAACTATGGAATCTCTGTAATGTACTTCGCGACGATGGAATTACATATCAAAATTATTTGAACGAACTTACATATATCTTATTCTTAAAAATGTGTTCAGAGATACCTGGAGCCGAAGAACAAATCCCGGAAAAATACCGCTGGGCAAAGCTTGTCGCCCTTGACGGAATCGCCCTCAAAGATTTCTACAAAGAACTCCTTGACCACCTTGGAACAAAAACAAGCGGTCGCGTTCTAGAGATTTACGCCGGCAGCCAGACTTCAATTGACGAACCAAAGAATCTTGAAAAAATCATAAAGTCCATAGACGCACTCGACTGGTTCAGCGCAAAAGATGAAGGACTCGGCGACCTCTACGAAGGCTTACTCGAAAAAAACGCTACAGAAAAAAAGAGCGGAGCAGGGCAGTATTTTACACCGCGAGTTTTAATCGATGTAATGACGGAACTTGTAAAACCTCAGCTTGAAGAAAAATGCAACGACCCGGCCTGCGGAACCTTTGGCTTTATGATCAGCGCGCACAAATACGTACTCGACAACAATGACAACCTTATTCACTGTACAAGCGAGCAGCAGGAGTTTGAAGACAGCCAGGCCTTTACTGGAACAGAGCTTGTTCACGACACCCACCGTCTTGCCCTTATGAACGCATACCTTCACGACATAAACGGTAAAATCACACTTGGCGATACCTTAAGTTCAATCGGAATGGAAATGAAAGGCTACGATGTAGTTCTTACAAATCCGCCATTCGGAACCAAAAAAGGCGGTGAGCGCGCGCTTCGCACAGACCTTACTTACACTACAAGCAACAAGCAGCTCAATTTTTTGCAGCACATCTACCGCTCATTAAAAGCTGACGGAAAAGCAAGGGCAGCCGTAGTTCTTCCCGACAATGTTTTATTTGCAGACGGCGACGGTGAAAAAATACGCGTGGACTTAATGAACAAATGTAACCTGCACACAGTCCTCCGACTGCCAACCGGTATTTTCTATGCCCAGGGCGTAAAAACAAACGTCCTCTTTTTTACCCGCGGCAAAACAGACGAAAACAACACAAAAGAAGTCTGGTTCTACGACCTTCGTACCAACATGCCAAGCTTTGGCAAAACAAATCAACTCAAAAAAGAACACTTTGCAGATTTTATAAAAGCCTATGAAGCCAGTGACCGCACAAAAATAAAAGACGAACGCTGGAACTGCTTTACCCGTGACCAGATTGCCGCCAAAGGAAACAGCCTTGACCTGGGCCTTATCCGCGACGAAAGCATCCTCGACTACGAAGACCTTCCCGATCCAATCGAAAGCGCCCAGGACTGCATAGATCAGCTGGAAATGGCCGCCGACCTCATCAAAGAAGTTGTCCGCGAACTTCAGAAGACGGAGAGGTAGAAAATGGCAAAGAAAGGTTATGCAAATTTTAAAAGACAAGAACTTCTCGAAAAATTAAAGCCTGTTCTTGGAAAAATAGTGAATATTCAAACAGGAATAGAAGCAAATCTTTCAAAAAAATCTCTTGATAAAATGACAAGTGCAAAAGCATTGGAAAAATCAAAGACGAATGGATTTACGTTGGACGAGCATTTTGAACTTGCCGCAAAAATAAAGCCTCTATATGAAAGTTCAATTCTTGTTATCTCTCACGGCAATTTGAAGAATCCAGATGACCCGAATGTTATTTCAATAAAGCGATTTGTTTCCGCGGCTATATTGAAAAGTGGAAAAAAAGCAGATGTTCTGATTACAGTAAAAGAATCCATTGCGAACGGGCATAGAATATATTCAATCGAACTTGATGAAATAAATAAAGCCTCGGAGCGATTCCAAGGCTTGAGTGACGCGGCTGAAAACAGCGGACAGGGCAACTAAGACACCTCACGTCGATAGTTAAAATATAATACAGACAGCGTATAAAGTCAATGAGGAAATATAATGGCAAAGAATAATCATAAAGGAGGGGAAAGTCTTCCCCTCGCTCGCACACGCAAACAAAGTTTGCGCTTGCTCTCTACCCCTTCTCCTAGGGGCAAAGCCCCTAAAACCCCAAAGGTTGTCACACGGATTTGTTCACGCCTAACGGCGTTCACGAATTGAAAATGGAACATACGGAGAACTGAAAAAATGGCAAAGAAAGTTGAGATAGATTTAATTTGTAGTAACAGCGTTTAAAAAAAGACTGCCACGATCCCTATCACTGCAGAGCAGGAGAAAGGATTACGTGGCTCTCAACTTTAGTATAGCAAATTTTTGTGGTAAAATCAAACTGTTTGGAGAAGTAAAACAATGAAAAGCATAAAAGAAACAATCCACGCACAAGGCATTGAAATTGGAATTTATACAACTGACTTTGAAAATGAATTTATTTCTCTTACAGATATTGCCCGATACAAAAGCGATGAACCTGCTGCTGTTATTCAAAACTGGATGCGAAACAGAGATGTAATTGAATTTTTGGGACTGTGGGAAACTTTGCATAACACAGATTTTAACCACCTCGAATTCGAGGGGTTTAAAAATGCTGCTGGAGCAAATGCGTTTACAATGTCACCGCAAAAATGGATAAAAGCAACAAATGCAATAGGCGTAGTTTCAAAATCAGGACGTTATGGTGGTGGAACATTTGCACATTCTGATATTGCAATGGAATTTGCGTCTTGGATTTCTGCGGAATTCAAGCTTTACATTGTAAAAGATTATCGTCGTTTAAAAGCAGATGAAAACAGTCGCCTTTCATTAAATTGGAATCTGAATCGAGAACTCTCAAAATTGAACTACAAAATACATACCGACGCAATAAAGCAGAATCTTATTTTGGGGGAACTTACACCACAGCAGAAGTCTTTTGTATATGCAGACGAGGCAGATGTTTTGAATGTTGCTTTGTTTGGTCAAACTGCAAAACAATGGCGAGAAGCGAATCCTGGACAAAAAGGAAATATTCGGGATTATACAGATTTGCATCATCTTTTGGTTCTGGCAAATTTGGAAAGTTACAATGCGATTCTCATTGAACAAAACTTGCCGCAATCAAAACGCCTTGAACTTTTGCGACAAACAGCCATAAAACAGCTAAGCACAATAATGAATTTGGATTTTTCTTCTCAAAAGGTTTTGACTATTACAGATAAGGAGAAATCTGAATGACACAGAAAGAAATAGAGCAAACAGTAATAGAAGCACCGTATGAACTGGTCGTAAAAATGACCTCCTGTCATTTTTACTTCTCAAGTTTTCATTTTGCTTTGCAAAATAAAAACTCGCGCATTTATTGCTAAAATATTGATGCGCCATCCATGGCGCTATTTGTGAGGATTTCGAATTGGAACTTGAAAATAAAAGACAGATAGAAATAGTCGAACCATATAAATTACCGGACGGATGGAAGTGGACGCGGTTGGGAGATGTGGCTGATTTTATAGGCGGAGGAACTCCTGACAAATCAAACCATGATTATTGGAATGGAATTATTCCTTGGGCAAGTGTAAAAGATATAAAAGGTAAATTTCTTTTTTCTACAGAAGATACTATAACCGAAATAGGATTGAAAGAAAGTGCTTCTAATCTTTGTGAGAAAGAAGGGCTTATTTTAGTTACTCGCATTGCTCCGGGAAAAGCTATTATTTCAAAAATACAAACCGCAATAAATCAAGATTTGAAAATAATTCAAACCAAAGAGAACAAATTATTACTGAAATACTTTTTTGATTTCTATGAAGATGAAATAAAAAATCTTTCGAGTGGTACAACTGTAAAGGGAATAAAACTTGATGTTTTAGAACAAATTCCTTTTCCCCTTCCTCCCACACTCGCCGAACAACAGCGCATCGTAAACCGCATAGAGACAATGTTCGCAAAACTAGACCAGGCTCAGGAAAAAGCCCAAACAGTGCTGGACAGCTTCGAAACCCGCAAGGCCGCCATCCTGCACAAAGCCTTCACGGGACAATTGAGAATTGATAATGAAGAATTAACAATTGATGATTGGGAAGATACTACGATTGGAGAATGCTGCAAATTAGGTTCTGGTGGAACTCCATCAAAAAGTCATCCTGAATATTATGAAAATGGTGATATTCCTTGGTTGAAAACTGGTGAAATTGATTGGAACGACATTTATGATGTTGAAGAAAAAATAACAAATGAAGGTGTGGAAAATAGTTCTGCGAAAATATTTCCAGCAGAATCTGTTGTTGTTGCAATGTATGGAATGGGTGTAACTCGTGGTAAGGCTGCGATTATAAAAATTCCAACAACAACGAATCAAGCTGTTTGTGTTCTTCAACCAAATGAAAAATTGAACAATAGATTTTTGTTTTATTATTTCATGTGCAATTATTGGCAGATTCGTGAACAATCAGTTGGCGGTAATCAGTTAAATTTGAGTGGAAAAATTATTGCAAGTTTTCCTATAAAACTTCCACCTTTAAATTATCAATTATCAATTGTCAATTTCCTAGACACCGTACTAGAAAAAGAATCTCGTGCCAAAGAAGCCGCCCAAACCGTCCTAGACCAAATCGCCCTGCTAAAAAAATCAATCTTAGCTCGCGCGTTTAGAGGAGAGTTGTAAGATATGAAAAGAAAGAAACTTCCAGCACAAACACTAAAATATCTTTTAGCAAGATCTGGAGGATTTTGTGAAAATCCAGATTGTAATAAGGATTTATTTGTGTTTTTTACAAAAAAAACATTTGTTGATATAGAGCAAGCTGCTCATATAATACCTGTGGGTGATAAGGGGCCTCGAAGTAATGAAAAAATTGAGGGGGACATTGATTCTCCGGATAATATATTGCTTCTATGCCCAAACTGTCATTCTATTATTGATAAAGCACCATTAGAATATACTAGAGATAGATTGCTATTATGGAAAACAGAACATGAAAATAAGGTAAAAACACTTTTTTCTAGTAAATATATTTGCAAGAATCGAAAAGAGTTTGTTTCGAAGATATCAGAATTTAATTCAAGTAATAGCTATTATTATCAGACTTATGGCCCAACAAAAGAAAGAGAATCTATTTCTATAGATGATAGGAAAGATTCATGGGATGACTATGTAATGTCAAAAATAATTCCAAATAATCGAGAAATATTGCAATTACTAAAAGTAAATAAAGAATTATTGAAAAATAATGAAGTGGAACTTATTCCATTATATGAAGACCATGTACATTCTTTTGAGATAAATCATCTTACAGACGAAAAAAGAGCAAATGTGCCTCTTTTCCCAAAAGAATTGTTCCAATCATTATTAGGAGAATAAAAAGTATGCCTGATGGAGATTCTAGATATGAAAAAATTCCTCGCAAAGAATCAATAGATGTATTTGTAAAAGGAATGAATCGTCATGATTGTGTTTCTAATGTTGAACAGTTATCAGATATTTATTATCGAATTACTAAACCAACAGGAGAAATTTTAAATGTATTATTAACAAATATTTATATTGTTTCAGAAGCAGATGTCTATGAGTATCTTAGTACAGAAGAATATAAAGATATAAATGTAATACTAACTATGAGTGTTTGGAATTCTTATACTTTAGATGCAAAAAAAATGGCAAAGGATCGGAAAGTTGCATTATTTACCTATAAAGAATTTTATGGTGCGTTAAACTATGATGGAGATAAATTCCTTAATTATAGAGTTAAGAAAAGAAATCAATAATAAAGAATTATTTAAGTTTTATTTATTTGGTTCTGCACGATTTTCTGATAGACCGAATGATATTGATATTCTTGTTGTTTACAAAAAAAGCTATTCACTTGAAGGTATAATAGATTTACGAAATAAAATAGAAGATATTGTTTTTTCAATTTATAATATTCCTGCAGATGTCGTACTCTTATCAGAATATGAAGCATTAAACAATACTTTTATTGCTGATGAAAAGTGCATTTTACTTAATGTGTGATATAATAAAGCTTAGATATGCTATAATTAAACGTAAATAGCTTTAGATAAAATTGAATATAGTTTCTAATATTTTTTTATATGGACAATTTCTTAGATCAACTAAAACAAAAAACTGTTCAAGACCTCACAAATAATATTACAAAGTTAAAAAAATATATTTCAAAATACTCTTTACTACCGGTTTTGGAAAAAGCTTTCATCAATGATAATTTTATATATAAAAAAGAGAATGGTGCACAAAATGAGGATTTTTTACTCTCTGATTATATAACGGATTTGTATTTATCATTTCAAAAAGATAAAACTCTAGAGATGCCTTCAGAAGAAGTTATAAATTCCATATTTCAAACATGCATGGAAATTATACGTTCATCAATGGCAGTAGAAATGTTTTCTTCTAATGAAACAGATAAGTTTGTCAATCATAATGTTCTTTTTCAGTATACAGAACGAACCTTTTTTATTCCTATTCTGCAACAAATTCTTAAAAATATCCTAGATAAAAAATTCTTAGATATTTTTTTCGAAAGAACAGGTTTTTATCTTGATGATATTTATTTATTTTATCTTGGATTGATTAGTTATATTCATATAAAATATGAAAAAAGTTCAACTGAACAAAATATTCTGTACTTTAATAAAGAAGAATTATTTGCGTTTATCAGTGAAAGGGCTCTTATTAACTTCACGATGGACAGGTTTGAAAAACTGTTAGAGTATTTTGAATTAAAAGAATCTAATAATACAGACTTTCTTCCAAGACCTGATAATCCTGTTTCTAAAAAGCCTATTTTCATATATGAAGATAAATATATATGTTGCGATCCGTTACGGTTAATTAAAAATGAATTATTTATATTCGAAGATGAATTTAAGAAAGACTTGAAAAAAAATGAGGCTTTGATCACAGAGTATGGGAAGTCAAAAGGTGAAAAATTTGAAGAATTAATTTATGAAATATTTCAAGCTCTTTTTATCAACGCAGAAATTTATCACGGTCTTACGTATTGTACTCCCGATAAAGTAAAACACGAAGCAGATGTAATTGTAGATACAGGGAATTATTTATTAATTATAGAAGCTAAAAGTAAGAGTTTTCAAGAAAAAGGAAAACAGGGTAATGAAAGAAGCTATAAAAAATCTATTTATAATCTAATTGCAGATGCTCACAAACAGTGTAAAACTACATATGAATATATAATTAATAATGATAATGCTCAATTTTACAATGGAAAAGAAACTGTAATCATTTCAAAAAAGAATTATTTAGATATATATTTAATTACAGTTGAATTAGAAAATCTTGATGCGATAACTTCTGACCTTTATGAAACAATAGAAATATATAAAAAAAGTCCAATATTAACTTTTTCAATTTATGATTTGTATTTAATTTTTGACATATTACAAAAAGGGTCATTGTTTTTAATTTATCTTGAACAAAGAAGAAAGTGTCTGCTTGAAAAGAAGATACATACCTCAACAGAACTTGATTATCTTTCGACATTTCTAATTCGAGATTTAGTCTTTGATAAAAGACATGGTTTCGAAGAGGACTTTACTATGATAAGTCTTTCTGGTTGTTCTACAGATATTGATGATTACTATCTGCAAGGAAAGAAAAAGCCTCAGAGAAAAATAGCTGTTGGAGCAAATATATTTTTGAAACAAATAAATGACTGTGATGGAAAAATCGGATTCACAATAGAAAAAGAGTTTTTAACAGCGAGCTTAAAAACACAAAAAGATACACTCAATAAGATAAGAGGTCTTCAAAAGCAAGCTTCTAAAGGTAAGAGTAGTGTGTTTTCTTATATTTTAGAAACTAACACGATGGGAATTTCGATAATTTGCTATAAGAACGAGACTTTCATTTCTTCTTTAGAAACAATAAAGAGTTACGTAGAAGAAAAAAAGTATGAGTTTAAAATAAAACATTGGGCTTTTATTGGATTTACATTGAAACCGAATAAGGTACAAATTTTGTATTTTGAATAGTATAGTCGAAAAGAAATAAAAAATTATAGTAAGATATATATGAAAAAATCAAAATCAAGAAATAAAAATCAGAAAAAACAATTAAGACCCCTCTCAGAAATTGAAGTATCACGAACTGGAGGGCAAAATGCTCTTCTGGGCTATAGCTATCAACAATTATATTCTTGTTTTTTGTTTTTAACTAAATTAAATAACAACAATGAAATTCGATGTGAAGGAATTGAAGATATTGATGTATTAGATTTAGTATCTGGTAATCGTACATATATTCAAATAAAATATTCAAAAGAACGTCAGACAGCGACTTTCATGGATGGAGTCCTAAAAAATTTTCTAGAGGTTTTCTTTGTGGCTCAAAAAAGTTCTTTTAAACTGGTTTATGATTTTACAACTGCTGATGGGAATTTGAAAAAACTATTTGAATATAATCTTGATGAGAAATCTAAAAAATTTTGGCTTACAAAATTACATAATATTTGTATTGATAATCAGTGGAATATTACTGAAATTTCTTTAGAACAGTTTTTAAACTCACTCAAATTTGAAAATTGTCCACGAGATAAGTTGGAACAATTAATTACGAAGGAATTAATAAAACGATGTAATCTTAATACGTCTATTCAGAATTTATATATAAATGCACTTAATTTTTTCTGTTTAAAGGCAATGGAGAATCGAGCTACAGTAACATTCAAATGTCTATCTGATTTGTTTGTTTCTGTTCAAAATGATATTGAAAAGGGGGTATATAATCCTGCACTTAGTTATTTTTCTCAAATTACTTTTAAAATTAACAATTCTACGACAAGACAATTAGATTATTATGAAGGGAAAAAAGCAACTTTATCTGATATTTTATATGAACTTCCAGTTAGAAGAACTGAGTGTGAGAAAGAGATAGAAGATTCAATAGATAAAAATACTATTACAATAATAAAAGCATCTAGCGGACAAGGAAAAACAACACTTGCATGGCAAGTTTGCTATAATCTAAGAAATGATTTTTCATGTTATCAACTGTCTAAGTGTGATGAGCAGGATGATATATGTTATATAACAGATTTTATAAAGACAAGAATTTCTCTTGGCCAAAAGATTTTATTATTGTTGGACAATCTAAATGTTCGATTGAAATTATGGAATGAACTTGTTCAGCGATTGGAACAAGAGGTCTCGATAAATTATAAAGTCTTGGTGACTACTCGGGAAGATGATTGGTATTCATTTTCTGGAGAACTTTATAATGTAAAATCATTAAATGTTGTTAATATACTGCTCGATGAGCATTCAGCGGAACAGATTTTTTATAAATTACAGAAAAATAATATGATTCATTCTTCTGTTAAAGATTGGCATGGTGCATGGGAGAAAATTCAAAATAGAAAACTATTGATAGAATACATATACCTTCTTACACATGGCCAAATGCTTTCAGAGCGTATTGATGATCAAATAAAAAAACTAGGAAATAGTGCTAATGGTAAACTTGTTTGCGAAATGCTTAGATACATTTGCTTTGCAGATGTTTGTGGCATCCAACTGCAAACGAATAAGTTGCTATTAAATATCCGAAATGAAAGCACATCAGATTTATCAGAAGTATTAAAGTCACTTAATAAGGAGTTTTTAATCAAAATAGATACTGCAGATGGAAAAAAATATATAGATGGACTGCATCCTGTACGTTCTCTACATATTATTGAAAGGCTTCATGAATTTATTTCAATAGATGAAACGGTTCTACAAGTTATAAAAATCGCGGATAAAGAGTCTCTTAATATATTATCATCCTTTTTGCCTTTGTATATTGGAGACAAAGAATTGTTCTATAAGCGCTTGGTAGATTTTCTTGATAATGATTGTCTATCTTATAATTCAGTTTTTGAGGGAGTCTTTTCTGGAACCGCTATCAACTATTATAGAAAACATAAAGATTTATTTGATGAATCAAATCAGCATTATGGTCTAGAATTGTTTTGTGTATCAACTAATCCTTTTATATCAGACAACAATTTTATTGCTCAACTTTGTTCTATACAAAAAAATGAAAATTTAGAAGCATTAAAAATTTTATGTCAAAAGCCTGAGAAACTTGATATAGAAAAAACAGACATTTATATTTTTTCTAGAGAAGCTTACTGGAAACTTCACAATATTTCATTGATTGACGATATTTATTCTTTTATTAAAATTGTTGAACATCTATTTTTTATAGATAAAGAATTTATTCTGGCTAATAAAATTGATTTAAAACAGGAATGGAATAATAGAGAGCATTTATCATTGACAACAGTTGAATTACTTTTTTATATTTCATTTCTTGAAACTCCAGATACATATTATTCATTTGTTAATTTATTCAAGAAAGAGATTTTTTCATACATAAAAGAAAAAACAAACTCTTTGAAATTATATGAAGATGATAAAGATATACATGTAGAATATATCGTTTGTGAATCGAATCTGGAAACTATAAATGATGAAAGTGTAAATAGATTAAAAACTATTGCTAGACTATTACCATTTTATGAACATTATTGTTCTGAAGTATGTAAGCCTCATATTACATTGTTTTCAGCCTATGAAATACCAAATTTAGGAGTTAAAGCAATTCCATTGGATACATTTTCAAAGATATTCAAGTCGGATTATGTTTCGTTATGGGATAAATCTATTTTATCGAATTATGAAGCAGCAAGTGTTTATGAATGGTTAGGATTTTGGATTAATACAAGACAAACAATTATTACGAATTTACAAAATTGTTTTAAACTGCTTTGTTATAGGTTAAAGTGCGAATCTGGAAATAGTTTTATAAAAAATATTATTTCAAGTGGAGTAGAAGTAAATAAAAGCTTAAGAATGGCTTTATATTTTCCACATTCAAAAAGACCTTTTGAGAACATTATAGAAGATGTAGAGAATTTTGAAAAAAAAGCAAAAAGATATTTTTTCTATATAAACAATTTTATAAATCAATTTTTTGATTTGCTTAATCATACAGAAAATCAGAAATTAGCATTTATAAATCTTTCTGATTCATATAATAATCTAAGTGCAATGCAGGAATGGTTTTTAAAGTTTTGTGATAATCAAAAAATCTTTATTAATGAAAACTCAGAATTATGTAAAGAAGAGATAAATATCTTGGGTAAAATAAGAAATGTTGCAGAATTTTATCTTGAACAAAAAACTTCGAAATATTTTAGCACAACATCTTTTTTGTCATATCATGATAAAAAAGAAATAATATTTCTTAAACAAGTTGAAGAATGTTTATTTTCTCTCAAAGCAAATTTTTCTGTAATTTTTCCTAATTCTTTTATAAATGATGGAGTATTGAAAATATATCCATTAGTTGTAAATGAATTTGATTTCAATGATGAAGAAAGAATGAATTTGTTTACAATCTGCTTATCTTCCTTTGCATCACATAAAGAATCACAAATTTCTTTTGTACAAATTGCTTTTATTAATAATGATGGGGTTATAACATTTGGACTTTCATTTTCATTTGAATGCATTCAAAAATTAAGCAAGATACTAAATGGTAAAGAGGTCGCAAACATTGAAAGGCCGCCTTTCCCTCTTTCGGCTGACAGTTTTGACAATCAATTTATATCATGTTTTGATATTCAACTTAAAATACAAGAAAAAAAAGATGAATCTTTACCTTTTGTAAAAATTCTTTCTAAACTATGGGAGTATTCAAAATATAGAGAAAATCTAAAAGAGGACAGTGATATAAAATATTTACAGTCAAAACTTACAAATCTAATAACTGATATAAATTTTTTATCTACTGATTTGGAGAATTCACAAATACAAATTGTACAAGATTTATGTGATAAAGTTTATAGTGGCATGATTTTTGATGACAGTAAATATAATGAATATTTTGAGAAGCATTATGATATATAAAAACTTTTTTGTTCTTATTAAATTTTTTATGATAGAGGAGAAATGTATTTCGGTTAATGATACTAAAAAAAAGCAAGTAATATTAATCCAGGAATAAATGTGAAATTATTTCCTTATTGTTTTTTGATAAACTGGAGAAAATGGGCTATTTCCGAAAAATACATCGTACACGACTACACAGTCGAACAAATCTTAAACTTTAGCAAATAAACATTTATTCTATTTCGCCGTAAAAAAATTACGGAAAACTTGATTTTTTCCTAAAAATGCCCGATAATAAAAGTAATCATATATTAGAGGTGCCTTATGTTATGTAAATTTGCTGTTACAAACTATAGGGGGTTCGAGCAGAGAATAGAGTGGGATTTGACGAAGGCTCGAGATTATGCATTTAACACTTTTGCAATCAAAAACAAGATTATCAAAAATGGAATTATTTATGGCCCTAATGGAAGTGGCAAAAGTAATTTTGGGCTGGCAATTTTTGATATTGTAAATCATTTAAGCCAGAAATGGAAAAAGCCTGATTATTACACAAACTTTGTATTTGCAGGAAATCAGAAATCAACAGTTGATTTTGAATATGTTTTCAACTTTAATAATCAGATTGTAAAATACAATTACTCAAAAACAGCACAGGGTGTTTTGCAGGCTGAAAAACTTGTAGTAGATGAAAAGAATATTTTTGAGCGTAATCCGGGAAGCTTTTCTATAAATCATGATGAATTCCCGATGGATGAAAAGATTCAGAATAATCTGGCAAATAATGCAAACAATGTTTCAGTAGCCAGCTTCTTGCTAACTTCATATCCTTTGGCTGATGACAGTTATTTAATTCAATTGCAAAATTTTGTAAATTCAATGCTTTGGTTCAGAAGTCTTGATGTCAGAGAATTTATTGGGCTTGAAACTAATACTTCATTTATTGATGAATATATTATTAGAAACAATCTTGTAAAAGATTTCCAGACTTTCCTAGATGAAGTAAGTAACCAGAAATTTGAATTTATAAAACCGAATCCAACTGATAAACATCTTATGTGTTTTATAAAAGGGGAACCAGTTCCTTTTGATCTTATAAAATCAACTGGAACTGATTCTTTGATGCTTTTGTATTTCTGGTATAAACAGATGGAAAAGGCTTCATTTGTGTTCATTGATGAATTTGATGCTTTCTATCATTTTAAGCTTTCTAAAAATATTTGTCGCAAACTCTTCGAACTGAATTGTCAATTGTTCCTTACATCTCATAATACCTTACTTTTGTGTAATGATTTATTGCGCCCTGATTGTAATTTCTTGCTGGATAAAAATAAGATTCGTGCTATTCATGATTGTACAGAAAAAGAACTTCGCGAAGGCCACAACATTGAAAAGCTTTTCCGTGGCGGTACATTTGATTAATGATTCTGTTTGTATTTGAAGGTCGTAAAACTGAGCCGTCTCTTTTTAAAACATTGGAGTATTTGTATTTCAAAAATCCCGATGAGCAGAAGATTTGCTGCTTTGGCTATAACATTTACGAATTATACAAATTAATGAATGAATCAGATTTTACAGAGGATATTGTAACTGTTATAAAGCGAAAGCTTGAATCTCGTAATGAAAAGCCAATTCCAGAAGATGTAAGTATTACAGATTTTTCTGAGGTTTATCTTTTCTTTGATTATGACTTTCAAAATAAGAATCTCTCACTCGAAGATCTTAATTCACAAGTACAAGAAATGTTAGATTTCTTTTCTGATGAAACTGATAACGGAAAACTCTATATAAATTACCCGATGGTCGAATCAATAAAATGTACTCAAAAATTGCCGGATGAGCATTTTTATGAATACAAGGTAACAAGGGAAGATTGTTCGAATTTTAAGGAGTATGTTTCTCAGGTTTATTCTTATTATAAAAGCACAGACTTTATACAGTTTTCATTAGATAAAAAGACAAAGGAACTGCGCCCTATAACAAAAGAACGAGAGAAATTAGTAAAAGAAAATTGGGACTATCTGAAAGAACAGAATATAAAAAAAGCTAATTATATTTGTAATGATGTTTATGATTATCCAGAGAACAAGTCTGCTATAGGTCAGAAAAATATATTTGACTCTCAATTAGAAAAGTTTGTCTTGCCGAATAGTGAAGTGAGCATATTAAATGCCTTTCCGCTTTTTTTATATGTATATTTTAAATAACTGTTAATGCATAGCCTATTGAAATAGGAGTTTTATCTTATGTCCGAAAAATACAGCGTACACGACTACACAGTCGAACAAATCTTAAACTTCATCAAATCAAATGAAATCGCTATCCCTGAGATTCAGCGTCCATTTGTATGGAAGGGAAAACAGGTTCGTGACCTTGTAGATTCTCTTTATAAAGGTTATCCAACTGGTTATTTGATTATCTCTAAGAGTCCGGATTTAAAACTCAAAGACGGAAGTCTTTCTGTTGGCAAGAAAATCATGATTGATGGTCAGCAGCGTGTTACTGCTATGATGACTGCATTAAGCGGGCTTGAAGTATTCAATGCTGATTTTGAAAAGAAACATATTGCAATTGCTTATAATCCTTTTGCGAAAAATGATGAAGAATGTTTTGCTGTTCAGGACAATGCTATCTTAAAAGATAAAAAATGGATTCCTGATATATCTGTAATTTTTCAGACAAGTTTTGATTCTTTTTCTTTTGTTCAAAACTTCTGTGAGACAAATCCAGAAATTACACCTAAGGATTTTAATCAGCAGATTACAAAGCTTATCGACATCAAAAATCGTAAACTGGGCGTAATTGAATTATTCGATAAAGAATTGAGCATTGATGAAGTAACAGAAATCTTTATCCGTATTAACAGTCAAGGAACAAAACTTAATCAGGCTGACTTTGCAATGAGCCGTATTGCTGCAAACGAAACTTATGGTGGAAATATGCTTCGTAAGGCAATCGACTATTTCTCTCATCTTGCAGTGGATCCAAAATGGTATCCAGAAATGACCAAGGATGAAGAATTTGCAAAAACTGATTATGCTCCAAAATTAAAATGGCTAAAAGATGATAATGATGACATTTATGATCCTGATTACAGTGATATGCTTCGTGTTGCATTTATGTCTCAATATCCTCGTGGAAAAATGAAAGACTTGGTAAGTCTTTTGCAAGGTCGTGATTTTGAAACAAAAGATTTTAAAGAATCAATTGCAGAAGAAACATTCAAAAATCTTTCTAACGGAGTTCTTGATTACATGAACGAATACAATTTCAAACAGTTTGTTCTTGCTATCAAAGATGCAGGTTTTATTTCAAAGAAGCTTATTACATCAGATATCACACTGGATTTTGCATACACTCTTTATTTACGTTTGTTGAAAGATTCTTCAATCGATAAAACAAAAGTAAAAAATTATGTTCAGCGCTGGTATGTAATGAGCACTTTGACTGGTCGTTATATTTCATCTCCTGAATCTGCAATGGATTTAGATTTGCGCCGAATTAAAGAAAAAGGATTTTTGCCATGGCTTGAAGAAGTAGAAAAAACTTTGTCTGACACATTCTGGAATGTTGAACTTGTACAAAACCTTGAAACTTCTTCTGTAAACAGTCCATATCTTTGTGTATTCTGGGCTGCTTCCTGCAGAGAAAGCAGTGATTCCTTATTCAACGAAGGTTCAAAGTTTTCAAATCTTATAACAACAATGGGTGATGTACATCATATTTTTCCAAAACAATATTTGATTGATAACGGAATCAACGACAAAGCTAAATACAATCAAGTTGCAAACTTTACCTATCTTGATACACCAACAAACATCGCAGTAGGCAAAGACGAACCTTGTAAATATTTTACAAAAGTCTTTGAACAGTGCAAAACAGGAGAATACCATATCGGTAATCTCAAATCAGAAGAAGCCATTAAAAAGAATCTTGCAGATAATTGTATCCCACATGAGATTAAAGATTGGACATTTAAAGATTATGAGACTTTCTTAGTTCAGAGACGCAAGTTGATGGCGGCTAAGATCAGAGCTTATTATGAAAAGTTATAGGAGAATCAACATGACCGAATACAATTTTTACTGCGATGAAAGCTGTCATTTGGAGCATGACAATAGTAATGTTATGGTTCTGGGTGCCGTATGGTGTCCAAAAGAAAAGAGGCATGAAATAAATGAGCGTATAAAAGAAATAAAAGCTCGTAATGGTATTCAGCCGAATGCAGAATTAAAATGGACAAAGGTTTCTCCTGTTAAAAAGCAAGTCTATGAAGATTTAATCAATTATTTCTTTGATGAAAAAGATTTACATTTTAGAGGCTTATTGATTCCACATAAAGATGAATTGAAGCATTTGGAATTTAATCAGACTCATGATGAATGGTATTACAAGATGTATTTTAGTATGCTAAAAGCAATGCTTTTACCTACGGAGAAATATAATATTTTTATTGATATTAAAGATACTCATTCATCACAGAAAGCTCAGAAGCTTCAGGAAGTGATAAAAAATTCAATCTATGATTTTTCAAAAAACATTATAAAGCAGGTAAAGCCAATCCGCTCAGATGAAGTTCAGATTATGCAGATTACAGATGTATTGATTGGTGCCTTTGGATATAAGAATCGTCACTTTCCAGAAGGTGAAAAGCGAAGTCAGACAAAAGCAGAATTAATCCAATTAATTCAAAAACGCTCAGGATATTCTTTAGAACGATCAACTTTGCTGCGTGAAGACAAATGTAATCTTTTTGTATGGAAGGCAAGAACGAATGGATAAAAATACCTGTTGGTTGCCTCCTCTTAATCCATACGATTTTGAGCAGGATTACAAAGTTTATGAAGCTTCTCTATATCAAAAATATAAAGCTGATTTTATAACTACTCATCCGCAGTTTGAAGGTAAGATAGTCAAAGTAAGATTTCTTCCTATAATTGACGGTTACGAAGAATCGTTCATTCATTTTACTTGTAAGAATTATGAAAATATTGAAAATCGCGAGCCTGATCTTAAGCGATGTGAACGCTTACATTGGATAAAAAAGGTTATAGAAAATTATTTATGTAAAGGTAATTGTTCTGAGACAGATTGTGAAGGAATCAAAATCTGGGAAGAACCATGGAAAATGTATAAGCGTGTTCATTTTCTGTTTGAAGAAGAACGCTATCTTGTTATTATTGAAAAGAGGGAGAAATATAATTTATTAATTACGGCTTATTACCTGGAATATGACAATGCTTTGAAAAAACAGTTAAAGCGTTATGAACAATATAAAACTGTTTAAAAAAGCAAAAGACGCTTCGGCAAGCGGAACGTCTTCAGAAACTCCTTCTACAACTAGTAGATGAGATGCTTTAAATATAACATTTTGATTCAAAAAGTCAAGATATTTATTTTTGAGGACGATTTTAAGGGAGAAATAGAACCATGTCCGAAAAATTCAGCGTACACGACTATACAGTCGAACAAATCTTAAACTTTATAAAATCAAATGAGATTCTTTCGTTTAGGGAAAGATTTGTTTCATCTATTAATAATTTCTTTTTGATCGAAGATGAAAAGTCTGCACTTATTGAACTTATGACAGAGCGATTTAAAAGAGTGGGGGGATAAAATAGAAAATGAATATCACAGCTCATTATCATCTTCCGGGTCTCTTTGAGTTTTATGAGTTCTACAAGCTGTTTCTTCCTTTGTGGCATACACACCGCGACTGGTTTTACGAATGGTGCGATATCGGCTCAATTTATGGAGCTCCGATGGATTGTATTTGGGGTGGGGGAAGAACCGGTTTCGGAGAAGCGGATGCTTCGGATGTCTTTGTACTTATGAAGGAGTATAGAATCTCTGCCCGCCTAACTTTCAGTAATTCGCTTTTGAAGAAAGAACATCTTGCGGATAAGAAATGCAATGAACTTTGCACAAAATTCTCCAACTTGGATGAGCCTGCGCTTTCTGAGTCAGATCGAAGTCACAGAAATTCTGTCCGTAACGGAGTAATTGTGCATTCTGATCTTCTTTCTGATTACCTGCGTCAAAACTACCCTAAACTTTATCTTGTTTCTTCAACAACCAAAGTTCTTACAGATTTTGCTGATTTCAAAGAAGAATTAAATCGGCCAGAGTTTGAATACGTTGTGCCGGATTTTCGCCTGAATAAAGATTTTGCCCGCCTTTCCGCCCTTACACAAATGCAAAAAGACAAGGTAGAATTTCTTTGCAACGAATGCTGTGATTTTAGCTGTAAAAACCGCAGGCGCTGTTACGAAAATGTTAGTCATAAGAATCTTGGCGAAAATGTTCCCGATCATAAATGCTCTTCAGAGGACGCTGCTGGGGGCTACCGTTTTTCTCTTGCAATGAAAAATACGGGTTTTATAGGCATTCAGGATATTCTGAATACATACCTGCCGATAGGTTTTACAAACTTCAAGATTGAAGGGCGTGGACTTGGAAGCGCCATTGTGCTAGAATTTCTTCTATATTATATGACAAAGCCAGAGTATCAGCTTGAAGTCCGCGAGGCGATTTACCTGGATTCTATGTTGGATTTGTTTTAAGGAAAAAAATAACGAAAATATTAACTGACAGGGTGAAATTATGATTCAGATTTTTGGAACTTTGAAAAACTTTGATGTAAAAACTGCGCAGAGATGGTTTGCAGAACGCCGCATTCCTGTTCAGTTTGTAGATCTGAAAGAAAAAGAAATGAGCCGTGGTGAGTTTGACAGCGTTGTGGATTCTATTGCCCGCAAAACCGGTAGCAGAGCAGATGCAATTGAAGAAATGACCGATAAAAAGTCCAGGGATTACGCAAGTATTGCATATCTGGATGACAGTGAAAAAGCCGAAAAGCTTTTTGAAAATCAGCTCAAATTGCTGAAGCAGCCGGTATGCAGAAATGGAAAGAATACGGCAACAGTAGGACTTGATCAGAGAACTTGGGAAGGGTGGAAATAAAATAATAAATGCAATGGCGGTAAAAGGATAAATGTAGAAGACTCAGAACAAGCCGCGCTGTAATTTGGGACTTTTCAAAAGATATTATACCGTTGTATTTTATGATATAATTCTTTTATGCAGATTGACCAGCTGTTTGAGTTAGTTTATGTCCTCATCGAAAAAAAATGTGTAACGGCAAAAGATATGGCTTCACGCTTTGGGGTTTCTACTCGTACAATTTATCGCTGGCTTGATGCTCTGTCGCTTGCAGGAATTCCTGTCTTTGCGCTTAAAGGACGAGGCGGTGGTATTGCAATTTCTGAAAATTATACGCTTGATAAAACTGTTCTTTCCGAAGAAGAAAAACAGGAAATTGTTTCTGCTGTAAAAGCATTTCGCTCGCTGAGCGGTATTTCAGACTCAGAGGTCAGACATTCAGCTACATGCAGCCTTCCTGATACAAAGTCCGCATACTGTACGTTTCTTTCGCCTGAAAAAATTTCCCGTCTGTCAGATCAGGATACTGACTGGCTGCAGGTCGATTTTGCGCCGTGGACTCCTGAAGGACAGGGAGTGCGCGCTCTTTTCTCACTTCTGCGCGATTCAATTCTGAAAAAACGACAGCTCGAATTCGACTATTTTTCTGGTAGCGGAAAATTAGAACACCGGACAGTTCATCCGTGGAAACTTGTTTATCGCGGACAGGCCTGGTATCTTTTCGGCTGGTGTACGCTGAGAGAATCTGCCCGGTATTTTAAACTCAGCCGCATACAGAATGCAGTTCAAACTCTGCGAACCGCAGAAGTAACAATGAACTCCTGCATTTCAAAACTTTCTGATGCAACTTCCTGTCAGAATGGTGAAACATCTCCTCATAAATATGCTTTTATTCAGGTGAAAGCTGAAGTTTCGCCCAAAACAGCATTCTATTTTCTGGATACATTTGCTTGTTCCGTTCTTGAACATAATCCTAACGGAACTTTTACTGCAACATTCAACGCTCCTGATGAACCATGGCTTCCTGGATGCCTTTTGAGTTTTGGAACCGGAGTAAAAATTCTCGCTCCTCATGAACTTGCTTTAAAAGTTGCTCAAATGGCAAAAAAAGTCGCAGAATTATATATATAGCCTGGATTTTGACTTCTAAGAATCAAAGAAAATCTAATATGACACTCAGTTGTTATATTTCAACGTAGAAATATTGTCATAAAAAAGGTCTATATATATAAGTCAGTTGTAAAAAATTGAATTCTAAAACCCGGATTTTTCAGGTTTTTAGAATTCAGTTTTTTATGACATTTGAATCGATACCACAATATTTATGATTTTTGTATGGTTTCGATTATAAAGCCGCTTGAATTCGAAATTCAAAGCTTTGTGTACAACAATATTTCTGCCCTGACTGTCTACACGGGAAGATCGTACATTTGCATCGAGACTTTGAATAGGATTCATCTTCTCAATTACGCTTTCTTTAAATTCCGGATTATAAAGCCGCTCTAGATAATCTTTTAAGAGCATTGTCTTGTCTCTGGAAAGTGTTCGTGCCATCAGCAGCAGAAAATTATATTTTTCTGGATTAGGGCAGTTTAAAAGTTTTGGTGTTATTGCCGAATACTGAGGAAGAATGTTCCATTCATCGTCCAGAATAAACATTCCGTACTTAATATCCTTCATAAAGGCGCTCAGACTTTCTATTTCCATGGATGTACTTTCCAATTTATCCATAACTTTATTATAAAGAGACGAAATCTGTCCGATTTCAGTAAACGGTTCTTCTTTTAGCCGGATTGAAAGATCTCCTGTTCTTGCTTGTTCTGTCATCCTGTCGTAAAGGTCAAAGATTTCTGTAGAAGCTCCATGTTCCGCAACATTCAGTCCGCTGTCTTCGTCCGCAGAAGAAACACGAAGCGGTTTGATTTTATTTAGAATGTAAAGGGCAATAAATGCAATTCCAAAAGCCCAGATCCCGCAGGTTACAACTCCAATAAGCTGAGCAATAAATTGGCTGCCAAAAATAGGATCTGTGCCAAGTTGTTCCTTCTGCCCGAATATTCCGACTGCAAGAGTTCCCCAGATACCTGCTGCAAGATGAACAGGAATTGCTCCAACGGCGTCATCCAATTTTAGTTTTTCAAGAATATTTGTAGCTGCAAGCATTACAATGCCGCCGATTATGCCGATTATAGCAGCCGCTCCCGGAGTTACACAGTGGCAGCCTGCTGTAATTGCAACTAGTCCGGCAAGAGTTCCGTTTATCACAAAGTTTACGTTCGGAAGCCTTGTAACGGCCCAACCTAAAAATAATGAAGAAAGCATTCCGGTCGCAGAACTGATACAGGTATTCATTAAAATCTGAGGAACTCGTGACGTAAAGGCCAGATCAGAACCACCGTTAAATCCAAGCCATCCGAACCACAGAATAAATACTCCTGCAACAGTCATCGGGATGTTGCAGCCCTGAATTTCACGGGATTCAGTTTTACCCGTTGTTTTGTCCGTGGTAAAACGGCCTTTGCGGGCACCAAGGATGATAATTCCTGCAAGACCTACATAACCGCCGACAGAATGAACTACAGTAGAACCTGCAAAATCTACAAACCCAATTTTATTAAGCCATCCTGCAGAATCTGATATACATGAAGGCTGAATACCGTTCCATGCCCAGTGTCCGAAAACCGGATAGATTACAGCTGAAATAATAATGGTAGAAAGAATGTATGATGAATATTTCATTCTTTCTGCAACAGCACCAGAAACAATAGTAGCACTGGTAGAACAGAACATGGCCTCAAAAAAAAGAAAATTACACAGGTCAAAAGAGAGATTTTTCAATCCTCCTGGTAAAAAATGGGTTATACCAATTATTCCTCCCTTTGAAAGGCCAAACATAAGTCCAAATCCAAAAAGCCAGTAAACAAATAATGATATTCCGATATCAGTAAGATTTTTAATGGCAACATTTATGCTATTTTTCTCCCTTGTAAGACCAGATTCAACCATCTGAAATCCCGGTTGCATAAAGAATACAAGAGAACCGCAAACAGCGACCCATACTGCATCAATTAACCCGTTCATATTTAATCACTCCTTTTTTATAAATTTATTGATCAAATGCAAAAAAAAGGCGCAGAATCATCATGATTCCGCGCCTTTGCGTCATTTATAGTTGTGTTATAGCATTTTTTATTTTGATGGTCAATAAAAGATGTTTTCAACTAAATATAATCGAGTATTACGGGGATTTGAACATGATTTTCTAGCATATCTTTGTTCTTTTGTGCTATGCTAGTTGTGAAAATTGAGACTAACAGAATTAATAATAATTTAAAATCTTCAAATTTACGAAAACTTTGCTGAAAATCAGTTAATCAATGTAGAATAGGGGTACATATGAAGAAAAGCATACTATTTTTTTCTATTTTTATTTTCTCATACGGAATTTTTGCACTGCCATCCGTAAAAACCGGAGACCCGCAGATTGATAGTCTTGTTGTTTTGGCGCAGAACGAAGTCCAGAAAAACATACGTTCAGATGGAACTTTCTGTGCTGGTGCAAAATGGCCTGCAGCTTGGACCCGGGATATGTCATATTCAATAGATCTCAGTCTGTCTTTTCTATTTCCCGAAGCCGTAGAAAAATCTCTGGCAAGCCGGATCGAAAACGGTATGATTCTTCAGGATACCGGAAGCGGCGGAAGCTGGCCTGTAAGTACAGACAGAATTACCTGGATTACAGCAGCCTATGATTATGCCCTTTACAAGCAGTCCCCTGAATATTTTGAAAAAGTGTATTACGTTGCAAAAAAAACGCTTACAAAAGATTACAACGTGAATTTTGACGGCCAGAATGGTCTTTTCCGAGGAGAATCCAGTTTTTTGGACTGGCGCGAACAGACCTATCCTAGATGGGCGGCAAACGAATATATTGCTGAAAGTTATGCGCTTGGAACAAACATGATGTATTATTCAGCCTTGAAAAAAACAGCGGCCCTATCTAAAAAAACAGGAAAACCGGCAGAAGAAAACGAACTGTGGGAAAGCAGGGCAGAATCGCTGAAACAGGCAATACTTAAAAATTTCTGGCTACCAGAAAAAAAATATTTTGCATCAATTCTATTAAAAGATATTGATATATATTCATATCATGGCTATGAAACTTTAGGGGAATCTCTTGGCGTTCTGCTTGGTGTTGCTCCGAAAGACAGCTATAAAAATGTCCTTGGTGCTGTAAAACCACAGGATTACGGCCTGAGCGTTGTTGCTCCGCAACTGGCGGGAATTCCTTCTTATCACAATGATGCTGTATGGCCGTTTGTTCAGGGATACCGCGGTCTTGCCTGTAAAAAGGCTGCTGATGCATTCAATGCAGAAAAAGAATTTATTTCAATGATTCAGGCGGCAAAAAAATTCGGTACTTTCAAGGAAAATTATGTTGCGTCTTCATTCAGTCCGGATACGCAGACAAATTCAGACCGGCAGCTGTGGTCTGATGCAGGTTTTCTGGCATATATTTACAGAATTCTATTTGGACTGGATTTTACAGAAACTGGGATTGCTGTAAAGCCATTTGTTTTTTCTTCGCTTAAGGACGGAATTGAACTAAAGAATCTTACTTTTGCAGGGAACACCATTTCAATTCAGATAAAGGGAAGCGGCGACACAGTTGCAAAATACCTGTTGAATGGAAAGAATGTTGCTTCAGACTATGTGATTCCTTATTCTAAAGCTGGAATTTATAACGTTCAGATTGAACTTGAAGAATCGGATGATTTTAAATCGTCTTATAGAACTGAAAATCAGGTAAAACCATGGTTTAACGCAGATACAGTAGCCCCTGTCATTCCAAATGTAAGGGTTGATGCGGACGGGAAAACTACAGAGGTCAGCTATAAGCCAAAGAATAACGGTGGCTGGAAAATTATAACGGACGGAACCGAGAAAACCGGGCAAGAAAATAAGGTTCTTTTAAAGCCAGCAGGTACAATAATCGTCACAAAGGCTTTTGCCCTTACAGAAGACAAAAATCCAGATATTCCGCTTTTTCCGTCCAAGTCGGTCAGAGGTGAAAATACCAAAAATACTGTTTTTTATGAAGCTGAAAAGGCGGAATACAATGGGGGAGTGGTCTGCTATGATGAAACCGATGTTCCTGTAACAGCAAAAATAAGCGAAGAACTTCAGAAAACAGAGGCGAATACAGGTTCATTTATAAAGGAATTCGGAAAAACTGATGGCGAATATATTGAATTCACTCTGAAAATCAAAAAACCAGGTGATTATGCCGTAGATTTTAGGTTTAAGAACGGTCATGGACCTGTGAATACTGGTGAGAAATGTGCTGTTCTTGCAATTTCTGCAGACGGAAAACTTATTCGCAGGCTTGCTTTCCCTCAGCAGGGATCATGGTCAACATGGAGTTTTACTGCTCCTACTGTAATCCATCTGGAAAAAGGAACTCACAAAATCCGTCTTTTTACAGACGAATGGTGTCGCACCCAGCACGAGGTTTTTAATTATGTTCATCTTGATTTAATGCGTACTGCGCATATCAGATAATCATTTAAATATTTTCACGCACTTTCTAGCTTTTATGAATGCACGTTCAGGCGGTTCATTCTTATTTTTTGTTCCAGAAAGTGCGATTTTTGTACAGATTCTGAATCCTGAGCTTCTTAGTATTTCGATTATAGCGTGCTCTGCACCGCTGGTCTGACGTGCCAGCAAGTTGAACGGAAAGGGGGTTGTGCACGCTGTAATTATGACAGCTTTTTTACCCTTGTGTAGTGGAATAGGAATTCCATATTTAGATTCTCCCATCATAACACCGACCATACGGTCAAAAAGGCATTTAAGCTGCCCGTTCATGTTTCCCCAATAAACCGGAGTTCCGACTATCAGTCCATCGCATTTCTTTATTAATTCTGCAATCTTATGGCCATTGTCTTCCGGCAGAACGCATTTTCCTTTTGATCGGCATGTCATGCAGCCTGTACATGGCTTTACAGCAATAGCATTTACATCTATAAATTCAACAGAATTACCCTTATCTAAAAGTTCTTTTTCCGCAACATGAAGAAGCTTTGAAACTTTTCCGTTTTTTCTAGGACTTCCGTTCAGTATTAAGATATTCATATTTTTTTCCTAAAATCTGTGTGTCCAGCTTAGTGCCATATAAACAAATAGAGTTTTTTTTATCGTTGTGGTTTTCATTTGTTAAATCACTTCTAAAAATAACCGTGTTACATTAACGCTGTTCTACAACAAAGCTTATATCAGTGCTTTTTACTATGTTCATCGCTGTAGTAAGTCCCTCTGTGTTTTTATGAATCAATCCGTCTTTTCCGTCAACTGATCCGGTTCCAGAGAATGTAAGCTTTACTTCTCCTTCTGCATTTTCAGGGAGCAAGGCTTCATATATTACAGAAGGTTGTCCGTTATCAATTGAATTATTTTTTGTATAAAAGTCGTTATAGTCAAAACTAGTGTTGAATTCAGCCTTTATTACACAGCTTTTATCTGTGATTTCTGCATTAAAGACTATTCCGCCTTTCGGTGTTGCTCTGGTTACGGCATCGATTTTTAGAGCGGCATCCGTTTTATTTTTCTCCTTTGATTTTGTTACTTCGTGCTTAGAAGAATTGTACCAGACAGGCAGGCTTTCCGGTCGTCCTTCTTTAGGGCAGAATATCCATGTCCTTTTGCTAGCCTTGCGTGTAACGTAAAGCGTCTGAAGATAATTTCCATCAGTATCTTCCAGCCAGATTGAAAATTGAGCTCCGTGTACGGCTTTCCAATTTTTTCCAGCACCAACAGATATCGTAATGTCTCTTGCACTTGCTGAACTTACAGCGATTACTGCCAGAATAAAAAATAAACTGATTCTTTTCATATATTCTCCATATTTCAGTCGTTCTTGTCGTTTATAAAGATTGATTTAATCCAGATTTTTATGAATCTGTCGGTAAATTCTTTTCCATCTTCCCAATATTCGGGTTCGCTTTTTTTAAGAATAATTGATTCGATGCAGCCCCATAGACCTGAAATCAGGATTCCTATATCCAGCCTCGGATTTTCTGAGCGGGCTTCGCCCTGGGCAACGGCTTTTCTTAATAGATCTTCGCCTGTACGGTTGCAGACATAATATTGTTCAATAATTTCTTGCGTGGCATCATCGGCTGATTTTATTCCCTCCATAACAAGGAGCGAAAGACGGGGATTTTCAAAGCACCAGTCACGGAATGACTTGATTGCATTTTTAATCTGTTTCTTGATCGTATTTCCGTTCTTTGCAGCCTCTTTTATTCTGTCATTCAGCTTATAAAGACAATCCAGGGAAATTGCCTGGAACAGTTTGTCCTTGTCTTTATAGTAGTGATAGATGGAAGTTGCCGTTATTCCGCAGTTTTCTGCAATGTCTCGCATTCCGATCTCTTCGGGATTTTTTTTCATTAAAAGTTCTAACGTCCGCTGTTTTATAAGCGGCATAATTTCCACATTTGCTTTTCTCATTACTTATCCTTGTTAAAATAACATGGATAATTTAACAGTGTTATATTATAATGTCAACGGTTTTTCATTTCTGATTTTTCAAATATATCAAAATAATTGACGGGAAGTAGGAAAGTGCTTGCAAAAACATTCTGTTGTACTGCTGCGTGAGCGGCAAGTTTTATAATTCCAAGGCCCGGCAGTGTGCAGCACGCCACCGGGCGGTTTTGAAAGCAGTTTTAGACTTTGAGGTTATTTTTTACTCGAAATAAATCTGGTCAGCGTTTTTATTTCATAATACTTTTGTGTTAAAAAATTGGTAATATACTGCAAGATTTTATTATTATGTTATAATATAATGCAAATTATGGAAAACATTTTTGTTAATCAGACAGAATACAAGATTATTAAGTTGTTGGGCCATGGAAAAGGCGGATATTCCTATCTTGCGGAAGCCGTAAATCAGGAGGGCGGTAATAAACGCGTTGTATTGAAGCAGATTCATCACGAACCATGTAGTTATTATACATTTGGAAATAAGATCGAAGCGGAGCAGAAAGACTACAAGCGTCTTTGCGATGCCGGAATCAAAATTCCAAAAATGCTGGACATAGACATTCAGAATGAACGTATTATAAAAGAATATATTGAAGGCGATATTATTTTTGATTTGGTAAAAAAAGATGCTATGAAGGAGGAATATTTACTTCAGGTACGTGAAATGGCAGAAAAGTCAAAAGCTTCCGGGCTGAATATAGATTACTTTCCTACCAATTTTGTGGTTCGCAAAAATTGTGAATCAGGATGCGGGGAAATATTTTATATCGACTATGAATGTAACGATTACATGGACGAATGGAATTTTGAAAATTGGGGAATCAAATATTGGTCAAAAACCAAAGAGTTTCTCGACTATCTGAACAAAGATCCTAACGCTCAGTAAAATTGAAAAAGGCAGCTGCATAAAAAAAATAAATGCGGCTGCCTTTAAAAATCTTCTATAAAAACTATTGACATATCAGTTAGATGTCGCTAATTTATATAGTTGAAGTTAGAACGAACTAACTTCAAAGGAGCAAATGAATATGCCGTTAACGGTTGCTTCTGTTGGCGAACACTATCTTATAAAAAAAATCAACGGAAAAGAGGAAGTAAGACGTTTCCTGGAAAACTTGGGTTTCATAGCTGGTGCAAGCGTCTCTATAATTTCAGAAATCAGCGGTAATGTAATAGTCATGATAAAAGACAGCCGTATTGCGATAAGTAAAGAAATGGCCCAAAAAATCATTGTTTAGGTATTTATTTTTTTAGAATTCAATCCAGGAAATTAATTGAATTTATTTGTTAGCACAAACTAACTATAAAATAGGAGAACATATGACTTTAAAAGAAGTGAAGACAGGTCAGACAGTCACCGTTGAAAAACTGCTTGGCGAAGGTGCAATAAAACGCCGTATTATGGATATGGGAATCACAAAAGGCGTTGAAGTTTTTGTACGTAAAGTGGCACCTCTTGGCGATCCAGTTGAAATTACAGTCCGAGGTTACGAGCTTTCTCTTAGAAAGGCAGATGCCGAACTTATACAGGTAAAATAGGAGCATGGTGATGATAAAAATTGCTTTGGCAGGAAATCCTAACGCAGGAAAGACCACATTATTTAATGCACTTACAGGTTCAAATCAGTTTGTCGGAAACTGGCCTGGAGTTACTGTAGAAAAAAAAGAAGGTAAGCTGAAGGGGCATAATGGAGATGTAGTAATTACGGATTTACCGGGAATTTATTCTCTTTCTCCTTATACGCTCGAAGAAGTTGTTTCTAGACATTATCTTGTAAAAGAACGTCCTGATGCAATTTTGAATATCATAGATGGAACTAATCTTGAACGAAATCTTTATCTTACAACCCAGCTTGCAGAGCTAGGAATCCCGATGGTCGTTGCCGTGAACATGATGGATGTCGTAAAAAAGAACGGTGATAAAATCCATATTGATGCAATGTCAGAAGAGTTAGGCTGCCCGGTAGTTGAAATTTCAGCTCTTAAGGGAAAAGGTTGTATTGAAGCCGCTGAACAAGCAATAACAAAAGCAAAAGAAAAAAAACCGATGATGTACAAGCATCGTTTTTCAGGTTGCGTTGAACATGCTCTAGCTCATATTGAAGAAGCCGTTATTCATGACCTTCCGGCAGAACAACACCGCTACTTTTCTATAAAGCTTTTTGAACGTGATGAAAAGGCTATTAAAGCGTTGAATGTCTCTGAAGAAAAAATCAATCATATAGAATCAGATATCAAGGCATGCGAAGATGAACTCGATGACGATTCAGAATCAATTATTACAGCAGAGCGCTATCAGTATATTGAATCCATAATCAAAAAGTGTGTTACAAAAAAAGCCCGTACAAGTCTTTCTGTATCAGACAAGATTGACCGCGTAGTTACGAACCGGTGGCTGGCTCTGCCGATTTTTGCCGTAATAATGTGGCTTGTATATTTTGTTTCCGTAACAACGATCGGATCGTGGGCTACAGATTGGACTAACGATGGTCTTTTTGGTGATGGTTATTATCTGTTTGGTAAAGGCCGTGCAGAATATGATGAAGCAGTCTCTGAATTTGCAAAAGAAAATATTTGGACAGATGAGCTTGTCGAAATCACAAAGAATGCCGCCGATGCAGGGGTAATCGGTGCAGACGAAGTTCTCGGCGCAATCGAAGATGAAGATTATGGCGCATTTGAAGAGTCCTACGGCTTCTATTCCGATGACATGGCAGAAGCAGGTTATGATATCTCTGCTGCTGGGGAAGTAATGGAAGGAGACGATATGCCGGATCCTGCTGACGGCTATGGTTGGTGGGTTCCAGGTATTCCGGTAATTATTGAAAACGGACTTGATGCAGCCGGCTGTGCAGAATGGCTCAAAGGCTTGATTCTTGACGGTATTGTCGGAGGTGTAGGGGCAGTTCTTGGATTTGTTCCACAGATGCTCGTATTGTTCATATTCCTTGCATTCCTAGAAGCCTGTGGTTACATGGCCCGTATTGCGTTCATCATGGATCGTATTTTCCGTCGCTTCGGACTTTCAGGAAAGTCGTTCATTCCAATGCTTATTGGTACAGGTTGCGGTGTTCCAGGAATTATGGCAAGCCGCACGATTGAAAATGAACGCGACCGCCGCATGACAATCATGACAACAACATTCATTCCTTGCGGTGCAAAACTCCCTATAATCGCTTTAATTTCCGCTTCTTTGTTCGGCGGTGCTTCATGGGTTGCTCCTTCTGCATACTTCCTTGGAATTGCAGCAATCGTCTGTTCGGGGATAATCCTTAAGAAAACAAAACCGTTTATGGGAGCAGTTGCTCCGTTTGTAATGGAACTTCCAGCTTACCACTGGCCGACATTTGTAAATGTAATGCGTTCAATGTGGGAACGCGGTTGGTCATTCATCAAAAAAGCAGGAACAATCATTCTTCTTTCTTCAATTTTGATTTGGGTTGGTTCAGTATTCGGTAATACAGGCAGCGGCTTCGGTTTTGATCCGGAAATGGAACTTGAATCTTCTGTTCTTGGATATATAGGAAACGCTATAAAATGGATTTTTGCTCCTCTTGGATTCGGTAATATACGCGCCGTAATTGCTACAGTTATGGGACTTGTTGCAAAGGAAGAAGTTGTCGGTGTATTCGGTGTACTTGATTTTGTTGCTCTTTCCAGACTTGCAGGCTATTCATTCCTTGTATTCAACCTGCTGTGTGCTCCATGTTTTGCAGCAATCGGTGCTATCAGACGCGAAATGAACAACGCAAAATGGACATGGGCTGCAATCGGTTATCAGTGTGGATTTGCATATGCAGTTTCGCTCTGTATCTACCAGTTCGGAAGCCTTTTCTCTGGGAAAGCTGATATAGCTGGTCTGATTTTTGCTGTTGCAGTTTTAGTATGCTTCCTGTGGCTCTTAATAAGAAAACCTTCAGTTACTAAATAACTTTCACAAAGGATTGCCGGTCTTCTGGTAATCCTTTTTTTTGGAGGTAATATGATTTCTACCATAATTATTTGTGTAGTTCTTGCCTTAATTGTAGCTGCTATAATCCGTTCTCTTTTAAAAAAACACCGTACTGGTCAATGCAGTTGTGGTTGTTCAGGCTGTGAAAACGGCTGTTGTAACTGTAAAGAATAAAACACGGAGGGAGAAGTCTCTCCCTTCGCGTCCACTTCGTTGGCCGCTACCCACTCAACGGGGGAAATCCCCCGTAACGCCCCCTTATCATAATTATACATTTTTAAAAACATATGCTATACTGTTAATCTATGGACGACGTTAAAATCCTTTCTGGAGATATAACAGAATTTGACGGTGATGCAATCGTAAATGCCGCGAACGAAACCCTTTTGGGAGGCGGCGGTGTTGACGGAGCAATTCATGCGGCGGCAGGAACCGGACTGCTTAAAGAATGTATGACTCTTGGCGGTTGCAAAACCGGCGAAGCAAAAATTACCAAGGGCTATAACCTTAAGGCGGGGTTTGTAATTCATACAGTGGGTCCGGTTTATTATAATCACACTCCGGAAGAAAACCGGGAACTTTTGCAGAACTGCTATAAGAATTCGCTGTCACTTGCCCGCAAAAACGGCTGTAAAACCATTGCATTCCCCCTTATCAGTGCAGGTGTCTATGGTTATCCAAAAAAAGAAGCCCTTTCCATCGCGGTTCAGACCATTCAGAAATATGGTTGTAATCTGGAATGCAGTATAATTCTTTTTGATCGGGAAGCTTACAAAACGGCCTGTCAGGATTTCCCAGAAATAACAAAGCAGGTATAAAAATCACAGGAATATATATGACCATGGATTTCATGTTCAATAAAAATTCTTTAGCTTAGTAATTATGCCTGAGCTCTCAAGCTAATTTTTTTTATCAGGAGCCAAATATGACAATACAAGAAAGAGCCACGAAAGGCGCAGAACTTAAGGCATCGGGATCATGTAACTGCACGCTTTCCGTCCTTAAAGCTTTTGAAGACAAGCTCAATATAGATGAGAAAACTCTAGTTCGTACTGCTGCAGGATTTGCAGCTGGTATGGGCGGTCTGGAAGGAACCTGCGGTGCTATTATCGGAGCCGTAATTGCTGCAGGGTTTATAACAGACGGGCAGGGAACACCTAGAATTTCAAAATCTATAGTATCAAAATTCAAGGAAAAATCCGGTGCAACAATTTGCAGGGATCTAAAGAATATGATAAATGGAAGACCTCTTTGCGAATGTTCACAATGCGTCTATAATGCGATTGAATCTCTTGGCGAATGCATTGAATTATAAGATGGGATTTTCTACTGAAATTCAAGAATGTTTATCACATCCTTCAGAATATAATGGAACGAAGGTGCAGAAGCATTCTTGTTTTCTATGTACCCTGAAGATAAATCATAAGTATCTTCTGGATCAAATGGATTAACGCCTATGTAATTGCCGTAAAAAACTTTTTGACGGCCCTTTATAAAATTGCTCTCAATTCGTTTGATTTCAGCTTCTGTTTTCGGTGCGGCACAGCTTATATTACATTCAAGAACCTGAACCCAGTTGTTTGCGATGCCGGCTCCAATATCGTTTCCATGTACATGGCCTTTTACAACCCTTTCAATAGAACGGTTTTCAAGAACTGCTTTAATTGCTCCTGTAATATAAGGAATCCAATTAATTCTTGCCGCAATTATGGAAGTTGTAGGCGCAATATCAGCCATACTATGATTATAGCCTACATGAAATACAGTCTTTGAAATACTTGCTTCTTCACAAGCAACGGCGGGACCGATTGTATCCGAATGCTGCGAAATAATTACACAGCCATTGTTTATAAGATCTTCTGCACACTTTTTTTCAAGGGCATAATTACACCATGTATTTGTATAAGCAACTTCCATTGTTGCTGATGGACAGTATTTGCGAGCACCAAGCAAAAATGCGGTATACCCGGAAATTACTTCCGGGTACGGATATGCACCTACATATCCGATTTTTGCCTGAGAAGGCTTTATTGCCTGTGTGTTTATAAGTTCCTGAAGTTTAAGTCCTGCAGCCGCTCCTAAAACATAGCGGCCTTCGTATATTTCTCCCATGAACGTATGGTAATTGGACAGTACAGGTTCAGTGTTTGCATTGTCACATGTTGCAGAGCAAAACTGTATGCCAGAATTTTCAGCGGCAATTCTTTTTGTAGTTTCTCCAAATCCATAGCTGTTCGTAAAAATCAGACTGCAACCAGCATCAACAAGAGAATTTATTGCATCGTCACAGTCATATTCCGGAACATTATTGCGTACGAATGTTTCAATTCTGCCGTTGAATAACTGTTCGGCCTCTCGCTGTGCACGGATAAAATTGTACGAATACGGAGTGCTTTCATCAGAATCATAAACAAAACCTACTTTAAGAGTCTTGTTTCTTTCATTTTCAGAAGGTTTTAAGAACATAGAAGCTGCCGTATAAATTATCAGTAAACAAATGGCAGTTATGGCTGTAACAGCAATATTCTGTTTCATTATGAATTCTCCCATAAAAAGTCAAGGAAAACATCTGTTCCTAATTACATTTATTCTTTTTTTGAACTATAAAGCTCATCAATATTGATTTTTTTGTCTTCAATCAATTTAAGAAGAATATCTGCAATTTTTGGATCAAACTGAGTACCTCTGCCGCGCTTAAATTCCGCTATTACATATTCAATTTTCTGTTGTCTACGGTATACGCGGTTAGCAGTCATAGCATCAAAAGCATCTGCTGCCCCGATTATACGTCCATATAAAGGAATACATTCTCCCTTAAGTCCCAGTGCATAACCAGAACCATCATAATGCTCATGATGATAAAGTACTCCATCGGCAACATGGTCTACAATGGAAAATTCCTTAAGGATTTCTGCACCGCGCGTAACATGACTTTTCATTATTTCATATTCCTCTTCAGTTAGGCGCGCTGCCTTATTCAAAATTCTGTCAGGAATACCTATTTTACCTATATCATGCAAAAGAGCAGCCATACTGAGATTTTCACATTCCTGTTTAGAGAACCCCAGTTCTTCTGCAATCATTACTGAATACTGAGCGACGCGCATTGAGTGCTGGCTTGTATTTTCATCCCTTGCATCGACAGTCTTGGCAATTGTAAAAATTGTCTGTTTTGCCATCCGGGCCTGTTTCTGGGCAAATTCAATCTGTTTTTTCTGAAATTCTATTACACGTTGAATCTGTGTTTTTACAATGAACCATGTAAACCACGCAATTGCAATCATTCCAACCAGAAACAAATAGACTTTAAACCAATTATTATCATGAATTTCCTTCTGTTTGTACAAAGTCCATTGGCTTTGTTCTATAGGAGCGCCGTGATTATTAAGGACTTCCATGTGGAATACGTAATTATTTGACGGCAGGTTAGTATACGAAATGCCTGTCAATTCACTCTGTAAGACAGTGGTTTTTGAGTTATCAAAGCCTTCAAGCCAGAAACTTACATAGGGATCCTGAACTGTATAATTGACAACTTCAGGAAACAATTCTATTTTTGCAACATTTCGTTTTATAATGAATGTTTCCCCGCGTTCACATGTACATATCTGACCATCAAGCCTTATGCTAGGCATCATCATTCTATAAGAAACCTTATTTTTCTGATACTTGTTCATATTTACTGTATAAACGCCGGTTCCAGAGCTTAAGTACAGATTGTCATCCTTATCAACGCAGTTCCATACATTTGCAGTAAGAGAATCCAAAAGTCCGCTTCTGGAGTCCAATAATTCTACAAACATAGGCTTTTTGTCATCAATAAGTGCTTTCTGCTCAACAACATAAATACCTGCGCTTCCTAGAACAAAAAGCTTTCCGTCTTTGTTAGGCTGAATATCAAAGTTGTTGAAATAAGGGAAATTCTTAATCACGCGTACTGTCCATTTTTCTTCGGAGGCAGGGGCCGGCATAAGATAGCAGAGGGAATTACTTGTGACAACAAAAACACCGTCTCCTGAATATTCCCTGACTGTTCTTAAGATTACGTTTGAAGTAAGACCATCTTTTGTAGTTATGAATCGTTCTACTTTACCATCCTGCACAATTGCAATTCCGTCTCCATTAGTACCGGCAAAAATCAGATGATCGTCATATTCCATTAAAGAAAGAGTCATTGCACTGCGGAGATTTTTATTACTGTAAACTTTATGGACAAGTCTCTGATTCTTAATGAATGAAAGACCTTTTTCGTCCGCTGAAACAATTGTTCCGTCATTAAGCTCGATAACACAGCGTACTCGGTTTCCGAATCCTTCTATGGAGCTATCATACAGATGCCAAAGACCGTTAGGCTCAAATTCCATTAGTCCATGACCGTACGAACACAACCACAGATGATTGTTTGAAGAAGCCGCTTTTATACAACGTATTCGATGTGATTTGCATAGGTCAGTATAGTAACCACGGATTGATTTTCCATCCTTTATTACGTCAAGCCCTGCATCCGTACCGACATAAATCGAATCATCCCATAAGGCAATAGAATTTACGACTTTCTGATCCATTCCAAGCTGGTTATATAGATTTATAAACGAAGAATTCGACATTTTTAGAAGCCCAAGGCGGCTTGAAGTGAACCAATAATTCCCCTGATAGTCAGAAAGCATTGTATCTATAGAGTTGTTAAATGATTCAGTGTTTATCTGCTTTGCTGTACCGGATTTTGTTATATAACCGATTCCGTTGTCCGCACAGATAAAAATTTTTCCATGGTTATTGTATAATCCGTTTATACACGAAAGATTCCCTGTTTCTATAGCCCCGATTCTGTTGAACTGATTGTTTTTTATCTCGTATTTATAAATATGATTCCGGCGTGTTCCGCAGTACAGTATACCGGAATCATCAAATGTGCAGGAAAGAAAGTTTTCCTTAGAATCTTCGTAACATTGGAATTTGCAGTTATTAATAAGGCACAATCTGCCGCTTGAATTTATTGCTGCAACATTAGAATCCTTTCCACTGGCAAGCGTACTTGTATATCCGATCTCAAGAATGTCATTCAATATCCGCATTCCGCTGTTAAGGGTTATAATCTGAACTCCAGATGAAGTTCCTATATAATAAAACCCGTCTGAACTTTTTGTAATGGAACGGATAGAGGAAGACTTTAAGCCTGTCGAAACATCAATCACGTTCTGAATCTTTTCATTAATGCAAATCGAAAGTCCGTTGTCATTAGTTCCAATCCAAAGACGGCCTTCCTCATCTACAAAAAGACAGTTTACGTTATGAACAGAATCATAATTTTCCATTCTTCTGAATTCGCAGCCATTATACCGATAGAGTCCGGCATAAGTTCCTATCCACAGAATTCCATCGTTAGTCTGTGCGATGCAGTTTGCTTCACCGCATGGCAGACCGTTGTTTCTTGAATATACAGTCTGTACATATGAACCGATTTCTTCAGAAGCTTCCAAAGCCTCGGCATTTTGTGCACATAAAGCTATAACAGAAAGTCCGGCAAAAATGACAATCGACTTAAATATATCTTTTATGTGCAGAAAAACATATAGAGTTTCATAGAATTTAATTTCCATGTATTTCTTTAAATTTTTAGAATGTTTATGCCTCAGGCGATAAACTTGAATTGAAATATACAGTAGAACTAAAGTTATGAATTTATCAAAAAACTCAATATAAAACTCACCTATGACGATGCATAATGTCTTTGGAAAATGCTGCTCCCTAAAGAACGCTACTACACCGTCTCCCCAGATGTTTCCGATTTTCCCGTCTGCAAATATTACACAGATAGGAACAGAAATAAGTATTGCTGAAATAGTTATAAGAACGCTTACCGTAATAGTTCCAAAAAACGTTTCGAACATTTTGTTTTTTGCCGATATTCCGACAATTACTGCTATTACGATACTTGTCAGACTATAAAAATAAGAAACCGGGTCAGATAATGATGATATGATATTTGATGTCGTTCCAATGATCGAGCCACAAACAGCTCCCAGCATATACGAGGAAAAAACCGTACCTATAGAATCAAGCCACAAAGGAAGAGAATAATATCTTGCAATAAATCCGCCGGCATAGTTTAAAAATATACAGAAAATGGAAATTAAACTGACCTTATACTTTTTGTCTAATATCATAACATCATTATATGGTAAGATAATATACCAAAAAGTTTGACCATGCAACAAATAATGCGTTTACTCTGAAATTATGCTACAATAAATATAAAAGCTCATAGTAAGGTAAAAAAATGAATAAGACGGAACTTTATTCCATTCCAGAATTCTTTAAAGAAAAAATACTGGATAAAAAAGCGGTATTTGTATTTCCGACGGACATAGTTGCGCAGTCATGGGCAGAGTGGTGTGTTACTAAAGATCATACTGACGTAAAATCCGTGGCTATGGACCGTTTCATAGCATGGGATCAGTTTAAGGGCAGCTTCATGTCTGCCGGAAAATCAGGAGCCGTTTCAATTCCGTCTCTTCTCAGAAAAATTTTTGTATATGATGTAATCAGGCAGAATTCCGAAAATCCATTCTTCAAAAAAATAATCAGACCAGAGTTCTCATCTACCGCATTTTCTTTTGCAGGCTGGCTGGAAAAAAATCTTCCGTCACTACATTTATGGAAAAAACGCATGGATCAGAACAAGTCTGCTTACGGACAACCAGACGATGAGGATAATGATTACTTTATTCTCTACGAAAAATACGCCAAGTTTCTAGAAGAAAACAATCTTTTTGACCCGGCATGGATTGAAAACGTAGAATTCGGTGATAATACACACAGTTTTTATATCTTTTATCCAGAACAACTGGAAGATTTCAGTAATTTTGATGAAATTTTTGCAAAAGCAGATAACGTTACCGCTCTTGTCATGCCGGATGACATTCCAGGGCCAGAAGCCTATTTTTACAAAGATGCCCGTCGCGAACTCCGTCAGACGATGTTGCGCATAATAGATCTCGTAAAAACAAAACAGGCTGACTGGACAGAAATCGCACTAAGCGTACCAGATTTGGATTTGTACCGGCCGTATATCCGTAGGGAATTCAAGCAGTATGGAATTCCTTATGTTTTTAGGGCAGGCATTTCGCTGACACAAAACAACGCTGGTCGAATCTTTAGGGAAATAAATGAATGTCACAATTCAGGCTTTGCCTATGATGATCTGCGCATCTTACTTTTGGATGAAACCGTTCCGTGGAAAAAAATTGTTTCCATAAATATGAAAGAAGCCGGTGGAAACGACACTTGGGAAGAATTTGACCTAAAGGAACTCCGTGAATCCCTTATCCGCGAAGGAAACCGGATGCGCTGTATCTGCCCATACGAAGAAATTTCTGAAAACGGCACATACTGTACGATCGACATCTGGGAAGAATCCCTTGGCAGAACTTACAAGGAAAATAAGATTCTTCTTAAATTCTACAGAAAACTTAAAAACGATGTAAACCGCTTCTTTTCTACAGAAAATCTTACGTTTGCATCAATACGCGATGCATGGTTCAACTTTAAAGAACATTTCATTGATGAAAGTGACTTTACGTCTTTTGCAGATAAAATTTTAAGCCGTTGCATAACGCATCTTGAAGAACTCATTGAACTTGAATCCTCATATAATTCTGCAGGGCTTCATGTTCCGTCTCCATTCCAGTTCTTTTTGGAACTGCTTGATTCTAAAAAATATACGCCTCAGGCAGAAGAGCAGGGTGTTTCTGTAGTTCCGTATAAAGTTACTGCAGGTGCATATTTCAAATATCAGTTTGTTATAGACGGTTCTCAGAAAATGCTTGAAGTTCCGTATAAACCTCTGTCATTTTTGAATTCTGAAAAACGCCGCAGACTAGGACTTGCCGACGATGACAATCTCTTCAACGCAACGGGGACAATAATCCGGCTTTACGCAAAAGCTTCAGAAGATGTCCCTGAAAATTTCGTTCATTTTTCTGCAAGCGAAAATTCCTTCAGTGGTTTTGCAATCCCGCATAGTCTTCTGCACATTCAGGATTCCGTTCCTGATTTCGATGATTCAGACTTTATTCTTGCAGAACGCAAATGGATAGAAAACGGAGCTGTTACAAAAGGTGTTCTTACAGAAACACAGGTAGAGCAGCTTAAAAATTGGAAAGAATCTTCTATTCCTGCCAGCGATGAATATTCTGCCAGTCAGGAACTGATGAACAGAATTCGGAAAATTCTAGTAGATTCCCGTAACGAATCCCTAAAAAGGAAAGGTATTTCCATTACTGATGAAGAACAGAGAATGTTTAAAATTTCCGCCCGAGGCGACATGGAAAAATTCTTTCCGTGTCCTAGAAAGTGGATTCTTTCGCAGGTTCTAAAGCTCCAGGCAGACACCCTTGATACCGACCTCATGCAGATTTTTGACATAGGAAACCTGCATCATAAAATTCTTGAATTGTTCATGAATGAATACAAAGATAAGGTCTTACCGTTCTATGATCCAGAACAAGATAAATTCTATGAACCCGATACAGATTCTTCTGTACTGAATGGTTTCAAGGACGTAACCGAAAATGTTCTGGGACTATTCAAAGAATCTAAAAATCAAACTAGTTTGGTTAATAGAGCTATTATGAGCAGAAGCAACAGTTTTTGTGACAGCCCGTTAGTCTTAAAAACTTTAGAAAAACAGCAGGCAAAGACTACTGAAAAAATCATTGGATTTCTAAAGATGCTGCTTCTTCAATACAAAAAAGAAGACGGAACCGAAACTCCTAAGGAAATCAATGGAATAGGAGGCTGCTCCGTTTTTGGCGTTGAACAGACACTTTTTGCGCCTCAAAAGGATTTTGCATATTATGGAAAAATTGACTGTGTTGTAAAAACCCCTGACACAAAACAGTTTGTACTTTTGGACTACAAGAATACAAAGGCTTCAATTCCGGTAGAAGCAGATTTTACAATGGATGCAGAAACAAAAACTCTTGGAGATTTTCAGATGTCCGTATATTGCCGCCTTTTAAGCAAAGACTGCAAAAAAGAGCTTGCAGCTGCATATTTCTATTCTATCAGCGACAAAAAAAAGCAGATGGTTTTTGATAAATATCAGGTAAATCTTGTCGATTCAAAAAAGCAGCCTAAGCCGGATCATAATTACGATATATTTGAACCAACGGTATCAACCTGCGATGAATACGCTTTAATTTTGAAAGAAGCAGTGGCCGCATCCTCTCCGGATTTTACCCCGTATTCCGGCGGAGAAAAAACAGAGCGCATGAATGTAAAAAAACACGAGCATTGCGCAAAATGCAATTTTAAAACCATCTGCCGTACGACGTATTCGGTTGGCGGAAAGAACCTTACAGAACGAAGGAAGTAAAAAATGAAAGACTACGCATACCTTGATATAATTGAACGAGCACTTGATTCGGCACAGAGGGAAGTTTGCTTTACAACAGATAATGCCGTAATTGCCGCAGGTGCCGGTTCCGGAAAAACCCAGGTTCTTGCAACCCGCTTTGCGTGGCTTGTAATTTCGCAAGGAATAAAAGCTAGTGAAATACTTACGCTTACATTTACTGATAAGGCTGCTTCTGAAATGTATCAGCGAATTTATGGAACTCTTAAATACTTTGCAGAATATACGCCAAAAACAGACAAGGAACTTATATTATTTTTCAAACAAAAACGCGGAATAGAAGAACCGACAGACGCTCAGATTCAGGAATTCCGGCTTGCCGAAAAAGACCTTACGGAAGAAAAAAAACAACGTGCGGCCGATGCCCTTAAAGATTTTACGAATGCACACATTCAAACTCTAGATTCGTACTGTGCAAGCATTGTCCGCCAATGCGCAAATCGATACGGAATACGCCCGGATTTTTCAACAGGAAGCGGAGACGGCTTAAAAGATATAAAAGACAGGGCATTTTCTTTTGCAATAAAATATATAGACCAGCCTTGTGTTCAGGAATTTTCCGATGCCGGCCGCATTCAGGACTTCGCAGAAAATATGCTTGCAGACGCAATCATTTCCCATACGTCAGTTGCAACCCCTGACGGATATTTTTCCGCAAAATTTCAGGAACAGAAAATAGAAATCGCTGATGCATGGAACGAAAATTTTGTCCAGAACAGAACAGGTTCTTTTCCGTCAATACTGAATGACATCAAAAACTCTCTGGACGATTACAGCGGAAAAATAACTCCCGAAAAGCAGACCTGGATTTCAAAAGTCAACAGCCTTATAGAAAAGGGATATGATTTCTGTAGGATAGCAGAACCAATAAAATCAGATGATTTTGATTCAAATAACGAAAAATTAAACGAATACTGCAAGATATTGTATGATTTTTTTAACATCTTAACAGAGATTTCAACAAGAGTTTCCATAGAGCCTGCAAAATCTCTTGTAAAAATGCTCAAAGATTCAGTAAGCGAAACTTTTTTTGCTCTTGCTTATTTTATAACGAGCTGCAAAAAACAGGTCTCCCTTATGCAGTTACTTGATGCGTTCCTTTCGGAAATAAATGCCTCCAAAAGAACTACCGGTTCGCTTACTTTCAACGATGTTACAGAACTTGCGCTAAAAATCCTGCTGGAAAATGAAGATATCCGAAACAACGAGAAGAATTCCTATAAAAAAATAATGATTGATGAATTTCAAGACAACAACTCAAAGAACAGGGATCTTCTATATCTTCTTTCTCTAAAAAAAGGAGCATTTGAATCAAAGGATGGAACATGCATAATCAAATGCACTTCAGATCCGAATTCCCTGCACGATCTTATAACAAACCTGCGAGATCCGGACAAGCTGTTCTTTGTTGGTGACGAAAAGCAGTCCATTTATAAATTCCGCGAGGCAGACGTATCAGTTTTTAACGGCCTTACAGCAGAAAATAAGCGGGTATTCATGAGTTATAATTACCGTTCATCTGCGGAACTTATAAAAGCATTTAATATATTCTTCAAAAACGAAAATGGGATTTTTACGTCTCCAGATCAAAATCCTTCAGATGACTTTGAGGCTCATTACACCGAAGATGCTAAAAAGAACGGAATGGAACATCTGCCTGAACTTACCAAAGACAATGTTCCTATACATGTCCGATTTATAAACGAAAAACTCCTTACGGAAGATCCCGAAACTGCATCTGATTACATCCCGAAATCAGAGCAAGAAGCATATTTTATCGCTGAATCAATATACCAGACTGCAAAAAAAGAATTCAAAGATATTCCTTCCGAAAAATGGCCGTGGAATAAATTTGCCATTCTTGATAAATCACGTTCAAAACGGGATATACTTTCAAAATATCTAAGTCTTTTTAACATTCCTTTTCAGGTCGACCAGTTTAAGAATATTTTTGAAGAAGGAATTATAAACGATATTTATAACTTTCTTCGAATCTGCGTTTATCCGTCGGATATAAATGCTTTTACTGCTTATTTATGCTCTCCGTTTGGCGGACTTTCTGAATCTTCTGTCGAAACAGTTCTTTCCTGGCTAGGGTCACCAGAAACAAATGCATTCGAAGACCCTCGGTTCGTATTCGATCCTTTTGACCGGTCAAAAGATAAGAACCTGAGCGAGTCAATGTCGTCTTCTGAATTTAAAAAATTCTGTGCCGCCCGAGTTTTTTTTGAAAACATAAAAAAGAGGGTACTTAATCAAGAACTTACGGAAACTCTTTCCTGTTTATGGCACGAGCGCGGCTATAAATACGAAACCATGCTTTCTTCCCATGCAAGATTATGCGCAGAACACTTTGACATGATATTTGAACTTGCAAGAACCTGTGACGAAGCAGGGAAAAATGTCTCATGGTTCATTGACGAACTTGAACGTCTTAAGAAAACTTCGCTTTCCGGTACGGATTCGGAAATCGATACCTCCGGCGTTTCTTATCCGCTGGAACGCGCTTCCGCTGTACAAATAATGACAATTCACAAAAGCAAGGGACTTCAGTTTGATCATGTGTACATATTCGGCTGTACAAATATAAAATCAAAAGCAGATTATGCAAAATACGTATTCTTCGATAAAACAGGCCTTTCTGTAAAACCTACAGACGGAAGCCAGAATTTCTTTAAACTGCGTGCAAAAACAGAAGAAAACCTTAAGGAACTCGCAGAATTCCGCCGTCTGATCTATGTTGCAATCACGCGTGCAATCAAAGACGTCTATATCCTTGGCAGAATTGACAAACGTGATATGTCATCCGTGGACTTCAGGCTTATTTCAAATATGGTTCTAACATTGTATCCTGAAGTCGAAACAAAGAATGACTATGCTCTCCTGCAGGCCGAATATACTAATGGAGCGCCATTTGACTATAAGGCAATAACGCCTGTAAAATACGCAGATCTTCCAAGGGCTGCAGAAGACACAGGCCGAGCGCGTCTAAACGCATTCAATGCAATACAGGACAATTTCGAAATATTCCAGCCGGCAGATCCGCATTGCTACGGTCTAGAGCATAAACAACCGAGCAAACTGTATCTGGAAGAATCAGAAGAAAAGACAAAAGGAGGGAAGGAACCTGTATCATCCGCTCCAGATCAGTACGAAACTCTTTCTGCCATTCTTAAAAAATACAAACCTGCTTCAGAATCCGAATTCAATAATGACGAAGAAATAAAATTTAATTCAGAAAATCAGAATTATCTCTGCAATTCATATTTTGCGGCTACAGATTTCGGTACATTAGTTCATGACTACCTGTGCAAAATGGCGCTTGGAATAGATATAACTCATTACGAACCTGTTCCAGAAAAGAAATATTTCCGCAACCTCAGTGCCGTTGATAAACAAGAAATTATCTCAATATGTATAAAAATGTGCACGCAATTTAAAAACACGGCAGCCTCAAAGGATTTTTTCAAAGCAAAAGCAGCTGGTCGCCTTGCAAGAGCGGAATATGAGTTTAAAATGTTCTACAAGGAAGCTCTTTTCCGGGGTTCTGTCGACCTGATATACGAAACAGAAAACGGCAACTATGTAATTGTTGACTATAAAACCGACAGGAATATAATTCCATCCGAGCATATTGAACAGCAAAAATGCTACATGGAAGCCATGAAGGACATTGTTCCTCATCCGGGAAAATTTTCATGTTTTCTGTATTATCTACGTTTCAACAAGCTTATACCCCTTGATATTAATAAAGAAATTTAGTATCTTAGAGCGACGGAATCACCGGAAAAAGGAGGTGACACACACATGGCAACAATCTTAGTTGATGACTCAGAGAACCTTGAGAAAGCAATCAAACGTTTTAAGCGTATGGTTGAAAAAGAAGGTATCATTCGCGAATTCAAAAAGCGTGAATATTTTGTTAAACCTTCTGCAACTCTTCACCAGAAGAAAACAACCCTTGAAAGAAAGCTTTTGAACAAAAAGCGCAAGGCTGAAAAGAAAGAATTCTAATTTAATCTGAATATCTTTTGAACCCGTCAGCATAGTATGACGGGTTTACTTTTAGGGTAGCGATACCCGTTAAATCTGATTTACTGCAAAAAAAAGGAAACCTGTTCGGTTTCCTTTTTTTATTAAGGGGTTAATACAACCCCTTAAAACGGCGAAGTCAAGGCTTTAAGCGCAAGCGTGCCTTGACTCGACGTATTTTCCCGGCCATTGAGGCTCTCAAAATGACCGTAGTTTTTATTTATTATCCGTCTATTCTTTGCCGTTCCAGCAGTATGTACAGAGCTTGCAGTGATCAAGACCTGTAGAATCCAGCATGTCATCAAGACGGTGGAAGCGCAGGGTAGTAAAGTGCAGCTGCTTCCTGATTTCTTCCTGCATTTTTTCGTATTCAGGAGTATCCGGATCACAGTATTTTGCAAGAGTTTCAGCGCTTACGTTATCGCCTTCAAACTGGCGTACAACGCGGCGTGCAATCAAATCCATTTCTGACTTTGAGCGGCTGAAGTTAAGGTATTTACAGCCGAACATAATCGGCGGGCAGGCAGGGCGTACATGAACTTCCTTTGCTCCTGATTCATAGAGGAAGTCTGTAGTTTCCCTAAGCTGAGTTCCGCGTACGATAGAATCGTCAATAAGAAGGATGCTCTTGTCCTTAATAAGCTGCTGAACAGGAATAAGCTTCATGTGGGCAATAAGGTTGCGCTGTTCCTGGTTTGTAGGCATAAACGAACGTGGCCATGTAGGCGTATATTTAATGAACGGCCGTGTAAACGGAATTCCAGCTTCATTTGCGTAGCCTACGGCGTGTGCAGTTCCAGAATCAGGAACGCCGGCAGCGCAGTCAGGATGAATATTCGCATCCTTGTCGCGGCGGGCAAGGAATTTTCCACAGTTATAACGCATTGCCTCTACGTTAACGCCCTCATAACATGCTGTCGGATATCCGTAGTAAATCCAAAGGAAAGTACAGATTTTCATCTCTTTGCCAGGCTTCTGAAGCACCTGGTAAGAATCTGGAGTTACAAAAACAATTTCTGCAGGTCCAAGCTCATGCTCATCCTTATAACCAAGATTGATATAGGCAAAACTTTCAAAAGAAAGACAATGAGCACCGTCTTTTTTACCAATTTGAAGAGGAGTACGACCGAATTTGTCCCTGGCACCGTAAATTCCTTCTGGTGTGGCAATAAGGAGAGTCATTGAACCTTCAACCCTAGACTGAATGTATTTAATACCATCAAGAATTGTTTTCTGAGTGTTTAAAAGTGCAAGAACAAGCTCTGTCTGGTTTACTTCGCCGCCGGACATTTCCAGAAATGAACGGCCGTTATCCATAAGTTCCTTAATAAGTTCGTCTTTATTAGTTACAACGCCAACAGTTGTAATTGCAATGTTTCCAAGATGCGAGCGTGCAAGCAAAGGCTGCGGTTCATAGTCCGAAATACAACCGATTCCGACAGGTCCTTTCATGCCCGGAAGATCGTTTTCAAATTTAGTTCTGAACGGTGAATTCTGAATGTTGTGAATGGCTCTGTGAAAACCATTTTCTTTGCTAAAAACCGCGAGACCGCCACGACGAGTTCCCAGATGAGAATGATAGTCAACTCCAAAAAACAGGTCTAAGGAACAATCTTCCTTTGAAACAACACCAAATATGCCGCCCATTAAAAAACCTCTGAAAAAATAAAATCTACGTACATTATATAGAAAATTCAAAAAAAATCTATTACTATGAGGCTGATTAATTTTAAAAACAGGAGAGAGAATATCCAAGCAATTTGTAATAAAAAATTCCCGGAACCGATCCGGTCTTGAAAACAATCTGGAGCAAACACTTATGGAAGAAAAACACGAAGTAAAGATTCACGGAATCTACCGGCACTTTAAGAATAAGTACTATATAGTAGAAGATGTTGCATATCATTCAGAAACTAAAGAAGAATACGTTGTATACCGCCGACTGTACGATGATAATTCGCTCTGGATCCGCGAAAAGAATATGTTTCTGTCAGAAGTTGATCATGTAAAATATCCTGATGTTCACCAGAAATGGCGCTTTGAACTTGTAGAAGAAATCTGTAAATAGTTTGCATAAATAAGAATAAAAATGATGAAGAGTAAAGGCCTGTTCACTATAGGTCGACAGAACATTTATTATTTACATGTATAGAACAGCAAAATAATGAATATTTTGGTACGTAAATTCTGTCGACCTAAGATATGTTCTGTCGAACAGGTATTTCCATAAGATTTATCTTAAGTTTCGGGATAGGCTTGACAGAAGCTGTTTGTCAGAATCAATTGTATATCCATATGTTGTAAGATAGTCTCCGGTTATAGAAGCGCTTGCACCAGACTTAAGGGCCCTGCTGCTTGAATATAGTTTTCTTCCGCCGGCAAGCCTTATGTCTGCTTCTGGATTGATAAAACGGAATATAGCTATGGTTCTCAGAATTTCATCTTCTGTAAGAATCGGACGGTTCTCAAAAGGTGTTCCAGGAATTGGCGTAAGAACATTCACTGGAATAGATTCCACTTTGAGCGCGGCCAGCTGTAATGCAAGCTGAATTCTGTCTACTAAGCTTTCTCCCATTCCGATTATTCCTCCAGAACAAACAGAAAATCCCATTGATTTTGCAAGACGTACCATCTCTACTTTCATTTTATAAGTATGTGTTGTACAGATTGATGGAAAGAAATTTTCAGATGTTTCTATATTGCAGTGAATTCTTGTAACGCCGGAATCCTTTAATTTTGCAAGCTGATTTTCAGTAAGAAATCCGAAGGAAGCGCATACAGACATTCCCGTGCGTTCCCTGATTTTAGAAAATGCCAGGCATGCCTTCTGCTCGTCAAATTCAGAAAGTCCCCTACCCGAGCTTACGATAGAAAATCGCTTAATTCCCTGCCCTGCGCACTTTTCTGCCTGTTTTAAAAGTTCTTCCGGTTCCGGAAAATCTTTAGAAGCACAGCCTGTATTGTACCACCCGCTCTGCGCGCAGAATTTGCAATTTTCGCTGCACCGCCCGTTCCGCCCGCTTGTTATGCAGCAGAGTTCAACAGAGTTTTTTTTATACGCATTCTGCAGGCGGTCCGCGTTTCTTGCAAGAATCTCAAGGCTTTCTGTTTCAAAAAAGGTCAAATCATCTTTTTGGGAAAGCCTGTAATTTTCATTTATAATTTTGTCTGCAAGTTTGATTAAATTCATAATGATAGAAAATTTATACGTTTGGCGTGTAATTGTCAACTATAAACAATATTATAAGTTAACAATAAAAAAATAAAAATTAAGCAAATGCATTTTTCTTAATTCTTCCGCGTATATATAAAGTATGGAAACAATGACAAATAATAATCACACACTCACCCCAGAAGAAAAATGGGAACAGGCAACACTTGCAAATAATATGAGCAGTTTCAAAAGTCCAGACGGACTTTTGAAACTCTCCAAATTTACCTCAAAAACCGTAATGCAATGAGGTTTTTGAGAGCAAGTTGAAAAGTAACAGACTTTTCAACTTGCTCATTTATCTTCTATAAGGTTATGCGGCAACATCAGGATGCATGCAAACAGCTTCTGGAAATGCTGCTTGGAATTAAGATTGAGTCTATAGAAATGAAGCAGGAAGAGACTATTGCCCTTGACTACGATTCAAAAGGCATAAGGCTTGATGTCTTTGTTAAAGACACTGGCAGAATGTTCGATGTTGAACTGCAGGTTGCAAACACAAAGGAATTGCCCGAACGTGCCCGCTATTATCAGGGCGTGATGGACGTAGACACGCTGAAAGCGGGACAAAAGTACAAGGAACTTCGGGACAGCCACATAATCTTTATCTGTCTTGAAGATGTTTTTAAAAACGGTCTTCCTGTAAACACATTTGCAAACATCTGCCTGGAGGATAAAAAAACAAAATTCGGCGACAGAACTTACAAACACTTCTTTTTTGCGCCTCTGTGTGCTAAAATGATTGAAGAGAAGGAAGTCAAGGCATTTTTTGAGTTCCTCATTTCAAACCAGGCATCCAGCAGCTACACCGATGAGCTGAAAAATTACGTTGCAGATGCAAAACAAAGCACGGAGAACAAAATGCAGTTCATGACATGGGAAAGACAGAGGGCTTACGATTTAGATGCAGGGCGCGAAGAAGGCATTGCAATTGGTGCGCAGCAGAAAGCGGTGGAAGATGCCCGCAGTTTTTATGCTAACGGAGCATCAATAGAATTAATTTCAAAATCACTTAATATGACAATAGAACAGGTTAAAGAAATTGTTCGAGATACAGCAGTTTCTGTATAATTTCCTTACAATAATAATTTCTTTATAAAAAATTACTGGCGCCGCTATGGCGCCAGTAACCATATAAACCTTACATCTTCCTATCTTGCGCTGATTTCAAATTGAGGTTCCAGAAGAGACTTGTTTTTGTCCATAACTTTTACATAGAGCTTGGTGCTTGTAGCATAAACCATGGCAAAGCCTGTTTTTCCAGGTACGCTCACCTGTCCTTCTGCGCCTTCACCTTCAAACATTGTTTCGGTAACGATAGGAGCTTCGTTTGTAACGGTCGGAGATTTAGCGCCCATTGCAGGAAGGTTTATGTATTCAACGCCGTCTTTTGCCTTTGGATGGTTGTAGACGTGGATGTGTCCTGCAAATACAACGTTTACGCCGTATTTTGCAAAAAGCGGATGAAGATACTTTCTTACGCGGTAGTTTGCGTAATGGCGAGGCGCATAGCAGTATGGACTTTCGTGCATTGCTACAATCTTCCATCGATGAGTATCATTTTTAAGGGTGTTTTCAATCCATTCGTACTGTTCAGAGCCCGGACTGAATTCCATTTCTACATCAAGTGTAAGGAAAAGTGCATTTCCGTAGCTGAATGCATTGTAGCGCTTATCAAGACCAAGGTAGTCTGCAAAAAGACTGTTTGTGCGGTCGTGATTTCCTGGGGCTGCATTGAACGGAACAAGACAGTTATAGCCGGCTGAACTTGATTTTGTATTCTTAAGGTTTGCAACAATTGGCTTAAAGAACATTGTTTCCCACTGAGATTTTGGGCAGTTTCCGTCGTTACTAAGATCTCCTACAGAAAGCACAAGATCCGGTCCTTGTTTCATCATCGGTGGCAGATTTTCATTTATAATAGATGCGCTGCTTTGCGAGTCGCCGCATACAGCAAAACAGAATTTTTCAGTTGTTTCGTCCAATGGGGCTATAAAATACTGCTTTTTGCCGCTTAAACTTCCGTCTACATTTTTTAGAGTGAAGAAATACTTTTGTCCGGCTGTAAGATTTTTAAAATCATAGTAATAACCGTTTTCTTTTCCATTGATTTTATCGCGTAAAGCAATTTTTGTTTCTCCGCTTTCGCCGTCTTTACCCCACGTAATTTCGCTTCCGCCGTGCCATACAAGGCGAGGAACAGTTTTACCAGTATCTTTGTCTGTAACGTAAGTTAAAAGTGCTGCACGGGTACAATCATACTCTGAACCATCTGTACCAGAAATAAAACTGTAACCATCGGCCTTTAATTCAAGACTTCCTCCCTCTTTTGCCACTGCAGTAAGAACTGGATATTTATCTTTTTTTCCTGGTAAATAGGCTTCACTCCCCCATGCTCCAAGAGTCGGATTTACAGACCACTTTTTACCCTCTGCAACGCGGAATTTTCGAATCCAATAACCACTTTCGTCCTTTTTAAGACCGGCTGCTTCACTAAGTTCAGTACCACATGGAACGCTATCCCAGTAAGCAGTTCGGCTAAGGTCGCAGAGTTCCTGAGTTTCATCATCATGCTGATAATGAGCAAGATACATCTGCCAGCTGTCCTTCTGCTGAATTAACGCGGTTACAACAACTGTACGCATTACTGTAAAAATTCTGGAATCATCAACCCAGTTGTCATCACCACCGTCCACCTTTTCCCAGCCGGCACGATAAACTCCAGGCTTTTTTATTTTGTATTCTTTTGAATATTTGTTGTTTCCTGCAGAAACTTTTGTCAACGTTACGGAAGAAGTGTCTTCAAAAGTAAATACATAATCTTTTCCATCGTCGCTTACGGTATAATTGCTTAACTTTCCGTCCTTATAGCTGGAATTTGAACAAGATTTATACGAAACAGACGGTTTTCCAAGATATCTTTCTATAAGGAGCGTTACGTTTTTCTTTTCCCTCCAGAATTCGTCAAGTTTATAAGTTTTTGAAGCAGACAAACTTCCTGTAATTACATCCTGAACAAGGGAATCATAATCGATTAACTCTAATTCTTCATCTTGAGGAATGTACTGATCAAAAGCATTTTTTGCATAATTTTCAATTCGGAAAGAAGGATTTTTTATAAGTTCATGAAAAAGCTTTCCGGCCCTGGATGAACTTTTATTTATATAAACCGTAGTAACGACACCAGGTTCAATGTCTGTTACAGCATAAAGTTCAGCATCCATTATTTCAAGGTAGTCGTCACCGTCTTTTTTTAGACCCTGAATCATGATGACGCGGTTTTTACCGGCCTGAACATGTTCAAAACTTATGTTTCCAATGCCGTCAGTAACGTCTACAATCTGGTCAGGAGGATTTTCGTCGCATCCTGTAAGACTTACCCTTGCATGAGTAACTTCTGAAGCAACCAGTTTTCTAGAAACGCTGTCGTCCGAAGAAACTTTTAAGGAACCATAAGAAATGGTAGAAGATGATCTGCCTGAAGCAGCCAGCAAAAGGCCGGAATTGTCACTGTCAATGTTGTTGCAGGAGATTATGCCGGCGCATAAAACACAAATAATAAATAAAAACTTTTTATACATGTCTATATTGTAACATGTGTTTTTTAAATTTGTAAATTTTTTTTTACAAGTTTGATAAAATTATACGCTATTAAAAAAAAATAGCTATCGGTCGAGAAATGTCTGTCAAAACCGCCCGCTAGCGGGGCTACATGCTGATTTGCCTTGGAACCATCCCCATTGCCGCTCGCGCGGCAGCAAATCAGGATGTTTTTGCCAGGCATTTCTCTCCCTCCCGCTATTTTTTTTATAGGATTTCAGTTTTTTACATTTTAAAAAAATTAATGTTTTGTCTATATCTCCAGCTCGTTGATTTCCTGGGCGAAGCGGGTCATGGAAAGGTTATAGGTTTGCTTTTGGCCGGCTTTTTCAATGGAAAGGATGAAGGCGGAATCGGTTGGCTCAAGGAACCAGACAAGACCTTTGCCGTCGAGCTTTTTTTTGAAGAGTGCTTTTATCATCTCGCCGGTAAGTTTCTGCATTTTTAGGAATTTCTGGCGGCCGGTGCTCCATTCTTCCAGTTCTGACTGATATTCTTTAAAGTGATTTACAAAGTCTTCCAGTTCTGGGAACGGATTTGTCCAGAATTTTGCGTCGCCCAGTTTCACAAAACCGGCATCTGTTATCTGAAGGATTGAACCTTTTACCTGATTCTGGACAAAAAGGCGGATTTTCAGTTCAAAAGAAAGTTCTGCTTCAAATTCCATTCCCGAACCGTTTTCCGATACAGAAACGGGAACAGACGGAAATTTTTCTGAAAAAGCGGCGGCTTCTTCCCTTATGTTCTGAACTGTAAGGCGGATTCGGCCGGTAGCAGTCATGTTTTTCTGCTGCAGTGCGGCAAATTTTGTACGCCAGAAATCGCCGGTTTCTTCTGTCATAAAAATCTCCTGTAAAACTTAAGTTTCTCTATAGTATTGTTTTTTTAGATATGGTGCAAATGTGCCTGGATTACAAAAAAAACAGTCGTCCGGATCTAAAACGGAAGGTATGTTGCTCTGCTTCCGGGAAGGTTTTCTATCCACTGGCGGGATTTTTCGTAATCAAGACGGGTGGACAGAATCCACATAAGGTTCAGGCGGTGTCTAGAAAATTTTGGAATGTTGCCTTCTCCGTCTGTAAAGATAATCATGCCGTTGTATTCCTGATGTTCCTGAAAAAAGTCGATTGCCGGCTGAAAGTTTGTGCCGCCGCGGCCTTTTATTTCTTTTAGATTCAGGTGCCTGCGCGCAGAAACTGGTTTTGTGAACTTTAAGTTTGTGTCAAAAAATATTACGTCCAGTTTTTCTATTCCGTAGACAAAGAAATTATTGATTACATGAAAAAATCTGGCAAAACTTTCGTCTGTAATGGAACCGCTTACGTCTACGGCGACCAGTATGTTTGCCTTGCGTTCGTAGCGGCTTCCCATTGCAGAAAAACCAAAGCGGCGGTTCGGGCGCATTCTGGTAAGAGTGCGTTCTGAAGATACGCTGGCGGCCCTGAACTGCGCCAGTATGCGCCGGTAGTCCATCTTAAAATCTGATGCCTCCATAATGCCGCGCTGCAATGTGCCGCCAAGTCCACCCCAACCTTGCTCCCGCTCCGCTTTTTGAGTCTGCTCGTTTATTTCTGCCTGGATTTCCTGGTCTTCATCCCAAAGGTCTGAGGCTTCTTCTGAGGAGCGGGAGAATGCAGAGGAATCATCTGCGGAGCCTGCGTTTTCTCCCTCACCGGAAGCAGTTTCCTGAATAAGAAAAAGAATCTTTCTGTACCACTTTTCAAAGGTCAAGTCGTCCAGTGTTACAAGACAGCCTGTTTTTGGGTCCAGCTGCAGATTGCGCAGGAAAAATTTCTCTTCTTCTGTGTCGCGCCATTTTGCAGGAAGCACATTATTAAGGATCTTGAACTTTCCAGCCTGAGCCTTAAGGTATTCAACTCCGGCAAGCGGAACTTTTGTTCTGTAAAACTGGTAGAGCGTTACGTCGCTTGCAAGCAGGAGGATTCCTTTTTTTGCGTTGTGCGGCTGTCGCGCGTACGGATGCTGCAGCAAAATGCGCAGAACTTCGATTTTAAGGTATTCTTCAACCTGTGATTCGTCATATTTTTCCAATAGCGGTTGACAGAATTCAATTCTCTTCTGTCCAGTGCGCATTGGAACGTTCATTCCGTCATTCTGGACGACAGAATGCGTACATAGAACCGAAAAAAGAAGCGGTTCTTCGTAAAACCAGCGCGAAGATATATTTTTAATGAGCTTTTCTATATTCATCCTATGATTATGCCTGTTCGCTTATAAAATCCATCATGTTCTGGTATAATTCCATGCACTCTGTAGAAATAAAAAACATAGTCTCTGGGAAGGTTTCTGCCGAACAGAGGCTTGAAAAATGAGCCTGCACCTCTTTTGGAGCGTTTTTTCCAAGAAAATCAAAGTATTTAACAAGATTCTGGGAGACAGAATTCTTTTCTGTCGACCCGAATTTACCGGATTCTATAAATTTAAACAGAGATGCATTAAGGGCTGTATATTCCGGCACAGAAAGTACCTTTATTCTCTCAGAAACAGCTTCAAAATCACCGCAGAGAATTTCGTGTGCAGACGGAATTTTACGTTCATTTGTAAAACGGAAGAAAAGCGAAGTTACCCTGTCTCCAAGAATTCCGGTGATAATCGGCTTGTGAATGTCCTGAAGTTCCGGAAAATTACGGATAATGTTGCTGGCACGTTCCCAGCTGCGGCGGTCAGGAGTGCGTTCAAGGTCTGCGGCCTCGGAATAAGACACTTCCCCGTCAAGGCATTCAGGATTTTCTTCTATAAAGCTGATTATGCGGCTGTCAATTTGCGAGGCTTCTGCCCATTTTATCCAGTCAGAAACTGTCGGCGCAAATTCGTAAATGTTAAAGCGGCTTACAAGCGCTGGATCAAGGTCTGTAAGTTGGTATTCGTTGCCGTTATTTACAGCCGAAATTATACGGCTTCCCATAGGGAGAGCTTTACCAGCAAGTTTACGGTTCAAAGTAAGGTCCATTATAGTCTGAAGAACTTCCGGCCGGGCACGGTTAAGCTCATCGAGAAACAGAACAACAGGTTTTCGGTCTGTAGGAAACCAATACGGCAGAAGAAATTCTGTTTTTCCGGTTTTTTCGTCTTTTTCCGGCAAACCTATAAGGTCTCCAGGATCACTCATCTGTCCTAAAAAAAGAGTAACAACCTTGCAGCCCTTTTTGCTGTAATATTCTTCAAGAATTCTAGATTTTCCGATTCCATGCTTTCCGACAAGCATAATATTCTGTTCTGCCGGTGTATTATCAAGAATAAAATAAAGCTGTTCTGAATTAATTGTCATTTTTCGTACCTGAATGAGTTTTATACCGACATTCTAGCAGAAAAAACTTAACGTTGAAATGGGAAGTCCGATTTTTCTTTTGAAAGCGTTATTCATGAAACTTATATTCCTTGTCTGAATCAATAATTTCCAGCATTTTTTCTGCAATTATAGGATCAAATTGAGAACCTTTACCCTTTTCGATTTCTGCACGGACAACGTTCTGCGGCAGATATTTTCGATAACTTCGATTAGAAGTCATGGCGTCATAAGAGTCAGCCACACAGATTATGCGGGCAATTTCCGGGATATCGTTACCTTTAAGATGATCCGGGTAACCTCTGCCGTCATAACGTTCATGGTGCCAACGCGCACCAAGACTTACTTCCGGCATACTTTCGATTGACTTAAGGATATTTCCGCCAATAACCGGATGTTGTTGAACAATTGCAAATTCCTCATCAGTAAGTCTGTCCGTTTTATTGATGATCGTATCCGGAACCCCAATCTTACCGATATCATGAAGCAGAGCCGCATAGTAAACGTTTTCTGCTTCTTCCTGAGTCTTTCCAATTGCAAGCGCAAGACTTCTTGAATATTCTGCCACACGAGTAGAATGACCGCTGGTATATTTATCTTTAGCATCAATTGTACCAACAAGAGCCTTAGTGACTTCCATAGAGAATTTCTGAAGACGCTTCTTTTCGTGCCTTAATTCAACCGTTCTGTCCTTTACCTGCTGTTCCAAATTATACTGAAGCTCTTTGAGCTCTTTTGTGCGTTCCTGCACAAGGAATTCAAGTCTTGTCCGTGTCCGTCTAAGATATAAAAGCCGCTGTTGAAACAAAATATAGATTAGAACAAGGAGCGCAATTATAATAAATCCCCAAAACCACCAGTGCTCATAAAAGGCCGGCTGTACAATAATTGTAACAGGTTTCAAAGGATCACTGATTATATCATCACCATTTTTTGAAAGGACAGAAAATTTATATGTCCCAGGTTTAAGATTTGTGTAAGAAACCATTCTGTCAGCCTTCCACGGAGTATAAGCATCATCAAAACCTTCAAGTTTTGTACTGAAAGTTACTTCTTCCAGCGAAACAAAACTTATACCTGTATAATCAATGCTTACACGGCGGGATTTTGCCGGAACAACAATTTCTCCAAAATTATAAATCTGACGTTCATCATCAATTCTAATTAATTCTACAATAGAAAAAGGTGGAACCGGGTCTTAAGAAATTTTTCTATAATCAAAAACACAAAAACCATCCAGCATACTGAACCATACAAGCCCAATGGGATCAAAAAATGCCCTTGAAGTTGGGGTAACACCGAATGAATCAATTCCATCTGCACGGTTATAATATTTCGATTCAATAGACTCTGAGATTCCGTTAATGCAGTTCTCAACTTCTTCTTTACTAATAGAGAAAATTCCGCCATTACATGCACACCACACCGTATCCTTCCCATCATACAGTGACTGAAAGACACTATCCGTTCCCAATCCATTATGCAAATCAATATTTGTAAATTTATTATTCTTTAAGACGGAAAGACCTGTTCCCGTGCAAATCCACATTTCATCATCATACTGATAGATTTTAAAGATTACATCACCGGCAAGGCCCTGTTCTCTTTTATAATTTTTCTCAAGATGTCTATTATTTAATACATATACACCGCATCCGTCTGTTCCTATCCATACCTTTCCATCCGAGTCTTCCGTAATACACATAATATAATCATTTTCAAAACCATTTTCTTTTGTAAAATTCTGAATACTGCCGTCTTTTGCATCTACAATAGAAACTCCCGAAGCAGTACCTATATACAAATCGCCGTTAGAATGCTTCAATGCTACTCTGACTCTTTCACCGGCAAGTCCATCTGATTTTTTCCAGGAAACAATAGTTCCATCAGACTTATATTCAAGCTGTCCAAGCCTTTCATGCGTACTGACAAGAACCGAACCCTCAGGCGTAACACTGACATCACGTATGCGCACTTTATGACAAAACTCTGTCAGTTTATTTTCAATATACCCATGTCCGTTTTGGCAGAACAGGCCTTTATCCGTAGCAACCCACATAACATGTCTGCGGAAATCCCAGGCAACAGCATTTACGGTACTTGGTGTTTTAATCATATTAAATTTTGCAGGAGCAAGCCTCTGTATTCCACCGCGATCCGTTGCAAACCATATATTTGATTCCTTATCTTCTATAATTTTAAGTACATTTTCATCTGCAAGCCCTTCCTCCATAGAGAAAGGAATTAATGCACCGTTATGAAGAATAGCCGCTCCATTATCTGTAGCAAACCATATATTTTTCTTGGAATCTTCAAAAATGCAGTTAACAAAAGTCCCTTCAGTCTGTCCGAAACTCAGATCATAAAAATCTTTCTTATCACCGGAAATTCGCAATGCAGCCCTTGCATCCAGACCAAACCAGAAAGCCCCTTCACTATCCTGATATACACAGGAAATGTTTTTTCCGCTATATTCTTTTCCCAACTCAAAGAGTTCGATTTTACCGTTTTCATAACAAAACGTAGAATTTTCATCTCCGGTTGTAATCCAAATTTTTCCATCTGCATCACAAAAAATATGCTTTATCAGGTAACTGTTTTGCTTTGGAAAATCGTTCATCCCTGCGGGAATACAGACTTTATAATCCGGGGTAACATAAGCAACACCGGAAGCCGTCCCGATCCATACATTTCCATTTTTATCAGAACAAATATCTCTTATTGAATTATTAGGAAGCCCATCGGCAATGGTAAGCTTTATACTATCCCAGTTATCGCGCAAGATACATAGACCGTTATCACTTGAACCAACCCACAGTTCTCCATTTGGAGCCTGATACATAGCACGCGCACTTACAAAATCGAATAAAGAATCATAATTTCTGTTCAAGGTAACAATCTTTACACCGTCAAAACGTACAAGGCCTTCATAAGTACCTATTAATAAATAGCCTTCTTTTGACTGGATTACATCCGTTATTGTATTGCCAGGAAGTCCGTCCTTAGAAGTCCATACGCGCGAAATATAATCATTCAGAAATTTTATTGTTCTTTCCGCAAAGACATTGCTAGAACTGGCTGTCAAAAGGACAACCGAAAAGAGAAATCTTCGTATAATATTTTTTCTTCTCCAAAGAGAAGCTGTATTATTTTGACATTCCATTAAGAAAGATTTCCCCTCGTCAATATAAATGACAACTTATAGGCTCCGATTCATAAAAATAAATTTTATGTACGTAAAGTATAACAGTTCTCTTACCAAAAAGAAAATTTTTTTACAAATTATTAAAAATTTTTTTCAGTTTTACTCAGATTGCCTTACCCGAATTTTTCTATGCATAAATGCCATATTAAATCAAAACTTTTCCGCACAGCCAGCCTTCTTATCCCATATATTGCAATTTTTTATAAGAAAAGACACTAATAATTGAAGAATTTCTTCGCTTTTTTTTAAAAATCATCGTATACTCTAGATATAAGGATTTGAAGCAGATTGTTTTTGAATCCCTATTATATACATCATTGGAGGCACGTTATGCATACTAAATTCGGTCTAAACAAACCAGATTTTGACACATTGGTTGACAATCAGGATTACGCAAAACTTGCAGAACACTTGAAAAGCACCTATGCACTGGGAAAGATTCGTTCAGGAGAATATGAATCTTGTCTTGAATGGCTGGAAAAATCAGCTCAGATGGTTGGAAAATCTATTAAGAATTAACATTTGATATAAGGAGACTGGAACTGCTTTAATTATTTAACAGTTTCAGTCTCTTTTTTCATACAAATTATAGGACAAAGGAATTCCTATGGTTATTAATTTTAATGAACTTTCAGAAATACCATTACAGCACATGAACAACGGTGAAGGCACTATATTTGCTAAAATGATGATGAGCCCAGAAAGCAAAATCATGTATAGAAGGATTCCACCTGAATGTTCAATCGGAAGACACGTTCTTTTTAACAGCAGCGAAACAAATTTCATAATTTCCGGAGAAGGAAAACAGATTTGCGATGGTGTTGAAGAATATTTTTCAAAAGGAATGTGTATATACTGTCCCAAAGATTCTTCACATAGCATTACAAATACTGGGAATCAAGACCTTATTCTATTTACGGTAACAAAAGAATTCTAAATCTCATTTCAACAACGCAGACCTTTTCAAATCTAACTACTTAGGTTATGATAAAATCATGAACATGACTCCGACTTTGCGGGAAACCCGCGAATTAATAGCAAAGATCTGTTCCGAGCTGAAGGAAATCTCTGAAAGCATGAATACGGCTTCACAACAAAAAAACAAGGAGCGCATCATAGATTGTGTAGATCGGCTGCATGATGCCGGGGACAAAATAGACCAAAGCATTGCATTTATGTACTTCGGTCAAAAAAGCGGCGGACAGAGAAGCACTGCAAAAAAGAAAAAAGCTGTCCGGGAAAACGGAAAAAAAGGCGGAAGACCGAGTAAAAAAATCATCACGGACATACAGAACGGAGAAACCGGTATTTTCTACGTTGAATTCAATGACGGAACAAAAAAACCGGGCGGAAATTCACTTGCAGAAGTACGGGAATCTTTTCCGCCTAGTCGCTACAAATGGGCTGAGAATGTGGAAAATCTTTACGAAAGATTGACAGAAGGCTTATAAAAAGACATACAATCGCAATAATCCACGATATCGGATAAGAAAGATAAATCGTTGTACATGTGTGAAATTTTTCAATTCTAAAAATCGTAAATAGCCATATAATCCTTGAACCACACACTCCTGTAAGCGTTATAAGCATCGGAACAAGACTGTGCCCCATTCCTCGAATTATATTAGCAAGGCAATCCATAATTCCGCAAAGACAATATATTGTGCAGATTATTTTAAGACGTTCCATTCCGGCAGCAATCACCAGATCACTTTTTGAATAAAAGCTTAAAAGAAACGGTCCTGCACACACAACGAGATTTCCAAGAACAACGCCAAGCAAAAGTTCAAAGGCTTCTGCACGGACAGCCATTTTCTTTACACGGTCAATTCTGCCTGCACCAATATTCTGAGAAGCAAAAGTCAAAGTTCCCTGTGCACAGCAGTTCATGGCAATATAAACAAATCCTTCAAGACTCTGAGCAGCAGAATTTCCGGCTATCGTAACAGCACCAAAAGAATTTACTGACGACTGGATTATTATATTTGAAAATGAAAATATTATTCCCTGAACACCGGCCGGAACTCCGATCTTTACGATTTTTATAAAAATCTCGCGGTCTATACGGAGCTTTTTTAAATCCAGCTTAAATTCATCATTTTCCCTTGTAAGAAGAACCACAATACAGACTGCCGCAAAACACTGCGATATAACAGTAGCAAAAGCAACTCCGGCAACCCCCATCTTGAATAGTATTACAAAAATTAGATTCAGAATAACGTTTATAAATCCGGCGGAAAAAAGAATATATAAAGCTCTTTTCGTGTCGCCTTTAGCTCTTAAAAGCGCAGCCCCAAAGTTATAGATCATTGTAGCAATTATACCGCCAAAATATATCTGAAGATACAAAGTTGAAAGCACAAGAACCTGTTCCGGCGCATTCATAAGCTGCAAAATCTGTTTTGCGCATACAACGCCTATAACCGTAAGTGCAATACCGCTATAAACACTCAACAGCATAGCTGTATGAAGCGTTTGAGAAAGCCGTTCTTTTTGTCCTGAGCCATAATAATTTGCTGCAACAACGTTTGCGCCTATACTGAGACCTACAAACAGATTTATCAGCAGATTTACCAGCGCATTGGTTGCTCCTACTGCCGCCAAGGAATCGTAACCGGCAAAGCGGCCAACCACAACTGTGTCAGCAGCAGTAAATAAAAGCTGAAGAAGACCTGTCAAAATCAGAGGGATAGAAAAGCTCATGAGCTTTGAAAAAATAGCACCTTCTGTCATGTTTATTTGGTTAGTCTTCATATCATTTGATTCTATCACTTTGAACATGGACTCAACAAGCACTTTGAAAAAAAACATATGATAAAAATCAGGAAAATCAATTTTTAAATAATTTGCATGCAAAAAAGCTAACAGTTGAAACAACGGTTTTCAAAACCGCACGCCGGCATGCTGTGCCACACATATTCGTGCCTTGGAACAATACAGTTTGCCGCTATAACGGCATCTCAAATGAGTGTCTAAAATCTTTTTTTCTTCTTCCCTTTGTTTTTTATGTATAATCTCAAAATTGCCATCAATGGTTTTAAGTTGCTATATTGAGTTTATTTTCAGCAATCTATATAATCAGACGAATATTTTATGGAAAATAAAAAACTTTTTTATAAAAACGGACTTCAATTTGAATGTCAGAGATGCTCCTTCTGCTGCGGACATTCACCTGGATTTGTATACCTGTCCCGACGGGATCTTACTGCGCTATGCGATTTTTTTAAGCTGAGCGTAAAAGAATTCGTTGAAAGATATTGCCGTTGGGCGGATTATTACTACGGCACAAAAGTTCTGGCACTAAAAGAACAGAAAAATTTTGACTGCATTCTATGGAACAAAGGTTGTTCTGCATACGAAGCCCGTCCGGTTCAATGCTCCACCTACCCTTTCTGGTCATGGATGATCGAAGACGAAAAAACTTGGAATGACTGCGCAAAAGAATGTCCCGGAATGAACAAAGGGCGCATCTGGTCTTTTGAAGAAATTGAAAAGAACCACCGCGCCTATGATGACAATAAGCCGCTCCATAAAGAAGAACTTGAGGACGAATTAAAATAACACCGTCCAAGATATATACAAACCGGACACGGCATTCTTCTTAACTCAAATTTAATACTGAGCGTACATAAAGCCTGCGTCTCCAATTGAAAAAGAAAATGACAGTATTACAAGCGCAAGCAGAACATAATAAGTCAGCCAGCGCACTGCAATATTTTTCTTTTGAATTTCGCCATATACGTCAATATTGTTTTCCTTAAGAAGGCTGACTGTAAATACAATCGCACAGCCTAGCGCAACAAGAATGATCTGCGACTGAAAATGCGAAATATGACCGAATACGGACAGCAGATAAGAGCGGTTCATAATTACAAGCGGATTCCCAAAATCCGTAAAAGTATTTTTCAAGTAGATGAAAGATTTCCTTACATCTACAATGTGATCAAAATACCAGCCGATATTTACAATAACAAAGGTTCGTATAACGCGGAAAACATGCATCCCTCTGCTTTTTACATTTATATGAAGGATTACGTTCAACTTTTCAAAAAGAGGAGAAAAGAGATCGCTTAATGCAATCACAAGTCCGTTATAAAGTCCCCATACAAAAAAATGCAGTTCCGGACCATGCCAAACACCAACAAGAATAAAAACAATGATATTTGCGATACATGCCGGAAGAACGCGGGCAAAATGCTTTCCGAAATGTAAATTGCACCATTTGCTGAAATCCTGCATGGTCTTTGTAAGCGCAAACGGATAGAAAACGTAATCGCGCATCCAGCCGCCCAAGCTTATATGCCAGCGCTGCCAGAAATTTGACAGACTTGTAGAAAAATACGGCTGTCTGAAGTTAGGCTGCATTTTTAGGCCGAACAGTTCTGCAATTCCCAGCACCATATCAACGCCGCCAGAGAAATCTGCATACTGATACACCGCATACATAAGCACGCCGGCAACAATTATGCATCCCGGGAGCGCAGTGTTAGGCTGATCAAGGGCACTTACAACACGCCAATAAAGCAGGTTTGCAATCACATACTTTTTCATTGTGCCATACAGAATAAGCATAACTCCATGCTTAATATTCTCGCGATCAAAAGGATGTTCTTCCTTCATCTGAGCGCCTAGACTGTTATAACGGTTTATTGGCCCCATTATAAGCTGAGGAAAAAAAGAAACAAATGAAAAATAGCGTATGAAATTGGTTTCACGTGCATATTTTGAATTATAGACATCCATAAAGTAAGCAATCGTCTGCAGCGTATAGTAAGAAATTGCCAACGGCATAAATAATGTCCTATGAATCAATAGAACATTTATATACTTAAGGAATACAAGAATGCCAATATTCACAGTAAGCATAAGAACAAGAATCAGGCGTTTTTTATTCTGAACGCGCCGCTTTTCTGCCTTGAATTCATCCTTAGGAAGCTCTGCCTTTTTAGATTTTAAACCATCGTTAAACCCTGCTACAATCTGAGCTCCATAAAAAGTAACCGCAGAACTTGTCAAAATAAATATAAAATTTCCAATTCCGCTGCACGCATAAAAAAACAAATTGGAAGCAAGAAGACAGATCCACTGAAACTTCTTAGGACACAAATAATATATGACCAATGAAACAAGAAGAAATCCTGCAAAAGTAAAAGACACTAAATTCATCACAATCCCCTAAAAAGAAAAATAAGATTTTTCAACAATATTGTTTAGATTTCCATCGACGTAAGATATAATTCTGAACTGCAAGAGTCCCGTAGCAGGGAACTTTACAACAGGATCTGAAGTACCAATAAACAGAGGAGCATAATCATTACCATTGCGGATATAAATATCGTAAGTTATTTTTTCCGGTTCCACATTACTGGAAACCGGATTAATTGTAAAAGATTTACAATCATCTGCCGCAGTAAGCACAAGACCAAATATTCTGTCGTCCATAACCGTCAATTTCTGATTATAAGAATCAAAGAAAAGTTCCCTCTCTGAAATTTTGCCCGTAAAAAAATTACAGAAAATATTCGTAAATTTTTCCACTCCTCGATAATTTAAATGATTATCATCACTGAAGTCTTCATCATTAAGAGAAAGATATTGTTCACGACAAAGATTAAAATCATAATACGGGCAGCCGTTTTTCTCTGCAAAATCGCGGCAGAATTCTATATAATCATCGTAATTTTTCCGCATTGAAAGATAGAAATCCGTGGCCGGCATTGAATAAAATACAAGCTGAATATTATTTTCCTTGCAAATATCCGCTAACTCAGTCATGGCATTTATTATATCAGGATGAATTTTTTCTACAATTATCGGCAGATCCCAAAAATCCGAAGAAAAAGTCCCGGCAGGAACATAGTCCTTGTCAAGAACGCAACCTTTCCCTGCATAAGCAGATTTATCATCGCCAAATTCATACTTAAAATATTTTCCGCTAAGAACCGATTTGATTTTTCCGATGATTTTTTTTGGGTTTAAATCCATAAGCTTATCTTTTCCAATCGGAAGAATTGAATTAAGGTAGTACTTAGGCGTGCTGAGCCTTAGCATATAGTTAAATTTAATTTTTGGATCTTTTAAAAAATCCATTGCGATATAGTCCGCTGTATGTCCCAGCCGTTCCTTGAAGCCAAACGAACAGATAATTCCAGGATCCATTTCAAAAAAAACTTTTTCGATTTTATAAAGCTTTACAGCCTGCTTAAGAATAGCAACTGTTCCGTCAACCTGCTGTGCAGGAGTCCCTGTATTAAAAACATTTTTTTCAAATGCTTTATCCGCAATGCGAGTATCAAGTCCATGCGATACATGAGATGCACCACAAAGCAGATAATCAATATTATCCTGCTCATAAAACTCATGCCTTAAAACCCTGCTGTATGAATTTGAATCATCCTTTAGAAAAAAGGCCAGAACACCACTGAATACAAAAAACAAAGCTGTAAAAACAATAATTTTAACAAAAAATTTCATGGAACAATGATACACTAATAGTCTTTTTTTGTAACCCATATTATACTTATAATCAGCTTAACAGAAAAATATTTATACAGAATGCCGTGCTTAAATAATTTAACATCGACATTCGTTATATTATTCAGTAAATAGAGAGATATTTTATGGCTAGACTAGTTACAGATTACTTAGATAAAAGTGCAGCATTATTTCCAAATAAAGCGGCATTTTGTGATGAAAAACGATCTATCAGCTTCCGTGAACTTCAGGAAGAATCGCTTAAAATTGCAGCAGAATTAATTGACAGAAAGCTTTTTAAAGTTCCTGTAGTTATATTTCTGGAAAAAAGCGTTGAAGTAATCACCGGATTTATGGGCGCAGCATACAGCGGAAATTTCTACACTCCTATAGACGTTACAATGCCTGAAAGCCGTGTTCAGAAAATAATGGAAACACTGAACCCGGCAATAATCCTTACAGACAGCGCACATTCGGAAAAAGCGAAAACGTTTGCAGGAAGTACACCAGTTGTTTTGTATGAAGAAGTCCAGAAAAATACTGCCGACCGTACCGCAGTAGACAGAATTCTATCTAAAACCATCGACACAGATATTCTATACGTCCTGTTCACCTCGGGTTCTACAGGAAATCCAAAAGGTGTTATCATCAGCCAGAAATCAGTAATCGACTATGCAGAATGGGTAACGGAAACATTCGATATTTCGGAAAATACTATTTTTGGCGAACAGGCACCTTTCTATTTTGACAATTCGATCCTTGACATATATCAGACACTAAAAAACGGTGCAACATGCTGTATAATTCCGCAGAAATTCTTTATGCTGCCAAAAAACCTGTTCTCATTCCTTACAGAACACAAGGTAAACACAATTTTCTGGGTTCCGTCAGCATTGTGTATAATGGCAAACCTAAAGGCTGTAGATAAATTCGTTGTTCCTACCCTGAACAAAATCCTTTTCTGTGGCGAAGTCATGCCGAACAGACAGCTTAACGCATGGCGCAAGGTGTATCCGAACGCCCTTTATGCGAACCTATATGGTCCTACAGAAATTACAGATGTATGCGCGTACTATATTGTCGACCGGGAATTCAGCGATGACGAAAGTCTTCCAATAGGTTTCCCATGCAAAAACACTGACATAATCGTTCTTGATGAACAGGACAATCTGGTTCCGCCTGAAACCCCTGACGTTAAAGGTGAACTTTGCGTACGCGGAATCTGCAATTCCTACGGCTACTACAACAATCCGGAAAAAACCAAAGCAGCGTTCGTACAGAATCCGCTGAACAGCGTTTACCCGGAAATCATTTACCGCACAGGCGACGTAGTTCATTACAATGAACGCGGAGAAATCATGTACGACTGCCGCAAGGATTTTCAGATAAAACACATGGGGCACCGCATTGAACTTGGCGAAATAGAAACTGCCGTAAGTGCCGTCGAAGGAGTTGAACAGAACTGCTGCCTTTACGACACAGAAAAATCAAAGATCGTTCTGTTCTACACAGGTTCTATTGAGCCGCAGCAGATTGTTGACGCAATAAAAGAATCTGTCCCGGATTATATGATTCCGAACAAAAAAGTCCATCTTGAGAAAATGCCTATAAACCTTAACGGCAAAATTGACCGGGTTGAACTGAAAAAACAGCTTTAGTAGCAATTCAAAGCAAATATATCACTACTATGCTAATGGAGAAATAAATGGAAGAATTACTTAACATCCTAAAAGAAGCAAAACCAGATATTGATTTTGAAAAAGAATCAAATCTTATAGACAACGGTCTGATTGACTCATTTGATGTTGTTCAGCTTGTAATGCAGCTTAATGAGGCTTTTGACATCGAAATCGGCGCAGAAGAAATCACGCCAGAAAACTTTAATTCTGCCGAGTCAATCTGGAAGATGATCCAGCGTCTTCAGTAGGAAAACGCCTTACCCTGCGCACATAAACAAATAAAAGCTGCAGGGTCATGGCACACCAGATCAAAGGCTCACATATAATTACGCCCCATGCACCAAGCCATGGAATAATAACTAATGTGAAAGCAATCTTTCCTAGAAGTTCTATTATGCTTGAAACAAGCGGAAGAATTTTAAGTCCTATTCCCTGCAATGAATTCCTTAGAACAATAAGAATCCCAAGAACCAGATAAAACGGCTCAGCAAAACAAATATAACGTACTGCATAACCCAAAAGTTCGCTGTTATCCGAACCAGAAATCAGCTTTATAACAGGACGAACATAAAACGGCATAAATCCAAGCAGAATCACAACCCATGCGGAACAAATCAGTACGGCGCCCTTCACCCCTCGCTTAATCCTGCTGAATTTCCCGGCACCGAAATTCTGAGAAACAAAAGTCGCAGCCGCCGTTGAAAAACTGAACAAAGGAACTAGAAGCACTGTAAAAACCTTACGCGCAGAAACGTGTCCTGCAATTATCATAGTTCCAAGTGAATTTATTCCCGACTGCAAGATAACCGAACCGGAAGAAACTATTGCGCTTATAAATCCCATGGAAAGTCCCTGCCCCATAAGATCCATACAAAGATCCTTATCAAACTTAAAATTCCGTAGGCCAGGAACCAGAATAGGTGTGCAAATAAAAATATAGACAAGACATAGCAAAGCAGAAATCGCCTGGGCAAGAACAGTCGCAAAAGCCGTTCCCTGAATTCCCATATTAAACTTTGTTATGAATAAAATATCAAAGATTACATTCAAAACAGAAGAGACCACAAGGAATACGAGCGGCATAATGGAATTTCCTATCGAACGCAAAAAACCGGAAAAAAGGTTGTATGCAAACATTATTCCGCTGAAAACACCGATCACAAAAATATAGGAATGAGCTTCTTCAATGATGTCTTCCGGGGTATGCAGAAATCTAAGCATATCCATAAGGAAAAAGCCAGAAACAAGGGATACGATAGCAATGACTCCGGCAGAAATTACCAGCGAAGAAGCAACAACATTCTTCAATTTTTCAGAATCGCCCGAACCATATGCTCTGGCAGCAACCAGACTAAGTCCGTTCCCAAAAAATGCTCCGAACGCAACGATAAGCTCAAATATTGAAACGCAGGCACCTACAGCCGCAAGCGATTTTTCACCTAATAGATGTCCTATAATAATGGCATCAGCGGCATTGTATATCTGCTGGAATGCAAACGAAATAATAATCGGGATGGAAAAACATATCAGAGAGCGAATAATTCCGCCTTCAAGAAGATTCGGACGTGTAAAAGAAGATACTCGCATAAGTTTTTCCTAAAATTCCAGCGTCAGATTATCGCGGTTCATCCTTTCGGCAATAACAGAATCCAGGTTATAATCAATTCCAAGCTCAACATCCTGTATATCTGAAAATTCCAGTTTTTCGGCAGAACATTCTACCCTTACTCCGTTCAGAATATCTACCACGGCAAGGTATGCGCTGTCTATTTTCTGTTTTTCAGAAACAGGGCCCTCGAAATTCAAAAGCTTATCACTAAGACACCTTTTTATAACCTGCAGATCCTTAAATGTCATGCAAGTATAATACATAAATTCCAATATATAGTCGAGACGGGGCCATTTTTGCTTACGCAAAAACCGCGCTATTCAGGGTTCCGCTATCGCTGCATTGCTTCACTTCGTTCCGCAACTCGCTCCGCTCGCCCTTTCTATCGCTTGTCCATAAGCCTCTGTATGTTTGCGGTAATATCAGAACTCAAAATAGGATTTTAACCTAGTAATATTAAAACCTTATCAGGGCAAGATTCCACACAAACTCCGCAGCCTACGCACTGATTGTAGTCAATCTTTGGAATACCAGAAGTAATGTCTATACAGCCCAGAGGACATTTTTTAGAACAGATACCGCATTTAAAACAGCCCACAGAGCAGTCTTTCTTAATCTGCGGCTTGTTGTCACTGTGGTTTGAACAGCGCGCAATAGCACCCTTAGTTCCTGCATCAATAAGAGAGAAAAGATGTTTCGGACATGTCTTAGCACATTTTCCGCAGCCAACACACTTAGACGCATCAACCTTAGGAAGTCCGTCTGCCCCCATAGCAAGCGCATTAAACGGACAGGCTTCCACACAGTCACCGTAACCGATACAGCCGAATGCACAGAGCTTTGTTCCGTTCATTGTAAGCTGAGCCGCAGCACAGGTTTTTACGCCTTCATATTCGCCCTTGTCTTTTGCGCAATCCTTTGTTCCATTACAGGCAAGGAAAGCAACTTTCTTTTCTGCGCCACCAGCTGAAACTCCCATTACAGCACTGACTTTTTCTGAAACAGCAGCACCGCCTGCTACACATCCGTTTGCCGGAGCTTCACCTGCAACAACAGCTTCTGCAAAGGCATCACATCCGGCGTATCCACAGCCTCCACAGTTTGCACCGCTCAAAGCCTCGCGCACAGCCTGTACCTTTGGATCAACCTTTACGGCAAAGATTTTCTGAAAAAGCCCAAGCAGAATTCCCAGAAGAAATCCAATGGCAAGGGCAGCTGCGATTGTATATATAATCAAAGTCATATCGTTCTCCAGTCAAAAATCCTATTTGATCAGTCCCTTAAATCCCATAAAGGCAAGACTTAAAAGCCCTGCAGCAACATAAAGGATTGGTGAACCCTTAAAACTCTGCGGAATTGAAGCGATTTTAATTCTTTCCCTTACGCCAGCCATTACAACCATACTTAAAAGGAATCCGGCTGCAGAACCAACAGCATAAACAAGACTTTCGCCATAATTATAGTTCTTGCTGATACAGTTGATTGTTACACCAAGAACCGCACAGTTTGTAGTAATAAGTGCAAGGTAAACACCCATTGACTTGTACAAAGCCGGAATTGATTTCTTAAGGAAGAATTCAACAAGCTGAACAAGAGAAGCAATTACAAGAATAAAGAACAGCGTCTGAAGAAATTCAAGTCCAAGCGGAACCATTACCAGTTTATAGATAGGCCATGTTACGGCAGTAGCAAGCACAATAACAAAAGAAGTAGCAATACCCATGCCCGCAGCCTTGTCTGTATCACTTGTCATGCCGACAAACGGACAGATTGCAAGATACTGGATGAATACAACGTTATCAATAATAGCTGATTTAATTAAAAGCTGGAGCATGTCTGTCATTTTGCGCCTCCTTCTGTTGATTCAGATTTTGCTGCCGCAGCAGGCTGAACACGGGAACCGCATACAGCTGAACATGCAGAACAGTCGTGAGCAGTCGGTTCCTGGCATTTCTGACCCTTCTTTTTTGCAGAAAGGAATTTAAAGAACTGAACGAGAGCGGCAAGGAAACCGAATACCATAAATCCGCCTGGCGCACTGTTGAACACACCGATTCTATATGCTTCTGGAATTACAGTAACCTTAAGGGCTGTTCCGGCCATAAGAGTTCCACCTCCAAGAAGTTCCCTGAAGAATGCAATAAGCACAAGAACGATTGTATAGCCAAGCCCCATTCCAAGAGCATCAAGAATAGAATTTCCAACATTATTTTTGGAAGCAAAAGCTTCTACTCGCCCCATGATGATACAGTTTACAACTATAAGCGGAAGGAATACCCCAAGCGCCTCATAAAGCGATTCAACGTATGCATTCAAAACAAGCTGAACAATTGTAGTAAAAGCCGCAATAATAATAATGAATACAGGGAGTCGTATTGCCGAAGGAATGAACTTTCTGAACACACTAATTACAATTTCGCTCATTACAAGAACGAAAAGCATACCCATGCCCATTCCAAGTCCGTTAAAAATACTTGTAGTAACACCCAAAGATGAACAGAGTCCAATATTAAGAACCAGCAGCGGGTTCTCCCTTACAAAACCATTAGAAAAAATCTGAAGCTGCCTATTCATTGTCTCCTCCTATATAACGGAACAAGGCATCTGTACCTTCTTTTAAAAGACCCGCGATTCCAACACTGGAAATTGTTGCTCCAGAAATTGCGTCAAAAGTTTCGCCGGCCGTAAAACCGTCCTTTGCGTTTTTTCCTTCAAACTGACCGTAAAAAGTCTTTCCGGAAGGAAGCGTAAAGGTCGGATCGTTTGCCTTAAGTCCAAAACCAGGAGAATCTGTAAGCTTAAGGAATTTAAGTCCCTTTATTACGCCATCTTTATCCATTCCGACCAGAATTGTTCCCTGATCGTATGTAGGACCGTTTACCTGAGCTGCACCGCCGGCAACCTGTCCGTCTTTTTTAGCAATAATGAGCGATTCAATTTTTACAGAACCAACGGCTTTTGGTTCGTAATCAGTAACGCTTTCAAAAGTAAATCCTTCTTCAGGAAAAAAAGCCTTCATTGCACTGTTAACTTTATTTTCCTGATTCAGGGCAATTTTTGGCGCCGTAAAATTATTTACAACTGCAAGAACAGTACAGGATACAGCAGCATATACTGCAAGAATTATTCCCAATTTAATCATTCTTTTTGTCTCCTTCTGCAGCAGACTGAGCATCTGACAGCTTGCGTTCTTTTGCAGTAGTAAGGTCAAATTCCATGTTGATTTTTGCAGAACACGGTCTCTGATGACCTTTTTTTCCATAACCGTACATGCGGCCTGTAACCCTGTTAAGATGAGGAGCAAGTGCATTCATCACAAGAATACTGAACATAACGCCTTCTGGGTAACCGCCGAATTTGCGGATAAGGAAAGTAATAAGTCCTGCTCCAAAACCAAAAATAAGGCGGCCAGGACGAGTTACCGGCGCAGTAGCGTAATCAGTAATCATAAATGTTGCACCGAATAAAAGTCCACCAGAAAGAAGCGCAATTACAACATCACGGCAGGCACTTTCAAGCCCGCTGGAAATCCCGCCTAGGAACGTACAAACCGCAACAGTCAAAACCATTGCAAGCGGTGCGCGCCAGTCAATTATCTTAGCAACCAGCAGGAACACAAAAGAAACAAGAATCAACAGAATTGAAGTTTCTCCAATACAGCCGGCGCGATTACCAATAAAGAACTGCAAGAAATCGAAATTTTCCAGAGTGCCTGCCTTTACGCGTGCAAGCACAGTCGCAGATGATACAGCATCAAGATTGCCTGGAGTTGCCCATGAAGCGCCGATTGCAGCCGGGAAGCTTATAAAAAGAACAGCACGACCAGTCAAAGCCGGGTTGAACACGTTGCTGCCGATCCCGCCAAAAATTCCCTTGGCAATAACCATTGCAACCAGGTCGCCCAAAAGAATCATCCATACAGGAGCGGTAGAAGGCAGAACCAGCGCAAGCATTACGCCAGAAACTGCTGCCGAAAGATTTGAAACAGTATTTTTTTGACCTGTTACTTTCTGGAATAATGCTTCAAAAAGAACACAGCCAAAAACAGAAACAGCAACTGCAATCAAGGCATGTATGCCGAACACTGCAATACCGGCAATTACCTCCGGCAGCAATGCTATAAGCACAGTCAGCATTATTTTCTGAGTTGTATTTCCCAATGAAAAATGCGGACTTGATGATATGTGAAATTTATTTTCTGCCATTTTCTGCTCCTTCTGCAGCCTGCTTAGCTTTTGCGGCTTCAGCCTTAGCCCTTTCTTCTGCCATCTTCATGCGGACAATACCCTTTCCAAGGCGGACGCGCTGAACAATGCGGACATGAGCCGGACATACAAATGCACAGCATCCGCATTCAATACAGTCCATAAGACCGAATTTTTTTGCCTTATCAACGTCACCTTCCTTTAGTGAACGCATAATCATTATAGGATTAAGGCGCATTGCGCAGGTACTTGCACAGCGGCCGCAGCCAATACACTGATCTTCTGAACCGAGATAAGTTTCTTTTTCTGTAAGAAATGTTACACCGCTTGTTCCCTTTGCAACAGGAAACTCAATGGTAGACATTGCAAATCCCATCATAGGACCGCCAGAAATACATTTTACGGCTGCGCCTTCCTTAAGAGTAAATGCCGCCGGCATAAGATCGCTTATAAGAGTTCCGACAGGAACTTTTACATTGCAAGGTTTTTCTACGGCACCACCAGAAATTGTTAGTGCTCGTTCAATAAGAGGCTTACCAAGGCGGAATGCATCGCTTATAGCACATACAGTCCCAACGTTAGAAATTATACAGCCCGCATCAGCAGGAAGCTTTGCACTTGGGATTTCAACGCCGAGACATGAACTTACAATAAATTTTTCAGAACCCTGAGGATATTTTGTCTTAACAATGCACACTGAAATATCATCGCCGTAACCTTTCTTTTCAATTTCAGATTCAAGAATCGGCTTGATGTATGCCTTGTTGTCTTCAAGAGCAATAATTCCGCTTGCACCAACGAGATTCAAAATGATCGCAAGCCCGTCAATAAGGCGATCCGGAGTTTCCTGCATGGTGCGTTCGTCACATGTAAGATACGGTTCACATTCTGCCGCATTTACAAGAACATATTCGATTTCTTTATCTTCCGGCGGATTTAATTTTACATGAGCCGGAAAAGAAGCGCCGCCCATTCCTACAATGCCGGCAGCCTTGATTCTGTCCAATGCTTCCTGATGAGAGCATGTGAACGGATCAAGCGGTTCCATAAATTCAGTACGGTCAGAACCATCCGATTCAATAACGATACATGAAACCATACCGTTTCCAGTAACAATATGACTTCCAATTTTCTTTACCTTTCCGGCAATGGAAGCATGTACAGGACAGTTCATAAATTTATCACCGGTTGCAATTACCTGACCTTTTGCAACCAGATCACCGACTTTAACTACGGGAGCATTCGGAGCACCCCCCATAGTAACGGGAATAGTAACAGTCTTAGAAGCAGGAAAAGCATCCGTGATAGGACACTGATTGCTTAATTCCTTCATTTCCTTAGGATGAATTCCACCCTTAAAAGTATGCAATTTCATAACAGAATAATTATATAAATAAATTCTCAATAAGTCTATTGTGAGCCAACATTGCAAATTGATTATGAAAGCGTTTCACAGAAACAAAGTTTTGAAACAGAATCATTATAAAATTGCATCAAGAATTCTTTTTATGAAAGCAGAATACTCCTCCGGCGCGGATTTTTTCCAGGCACGATGGAATTATTCCTGCATCAAAACTTGCAACCTCGCTTATAGAAACAAAAAGATAGCCATCTTTTGCAAGCGCATGTTCCGCAATTCCCTTAAGGATGCGCCCGCGGGTTTCTCGGTCAAAATAAATGAAGACATTACGTATAAAGATAATATTCTGATTTACAGGATAATTGAAAACTTTGCCAGGAACAGTAAAATCAAGAAGATTTACCTGAGAAACTTTTATTGATTGTCTGATAGATAAAGGGAATTCATATGTATCGTCTGATTTTTTATACATGTTTATAATATTTCTATATGTTTCACCTTCAAAAATTCTTGCTGATTTTGCAGGAAATATACCCGACTTTAATTTTTCAAGTACACTGGTATTAATATCACTGGCAGAAAGCTCTGCATTTATATGAAGCTGCCGTACAAATGAAGCAATGGAATATATCTCCTCTCCTGTAGAGCTTGCCGCACTCCAGATTTTAATCGGCATAGCGCCATGCTTTTCTTTCCATTCAGGGAAGAAAAAATCCCCGAGTGCGTCAAACTGCCTTTCTTCTCTAAAAAAATATGTTTCGTTTACAGTGGTTTCGTTTATAAGATCTTCCACATCCGCAGGATTATTCAAATCAAAAGACTGCTTGCGCTCTATATAATGCCTGAGTCCCTGGATATAAGACTCCCTAAGCTGGTTGCCGGTTCTTTCCGTTACCATTCTTATAATTTTACGAAAATCATCGTCTGTCAACGTCATAAGCAGCCACCTTACAGAATGAACATACTGTAATTATACACCCGATGTTTCAAAGTGCAAATTTTTAGTGAGCGGCACCCTTTATACGACGCAAGAGTGCAGGAATTAACTCCTCCCTCCCGAATAAAAGAAGACAGATTCAAGTTCCGTTCTTTTATTTTTTTCGTTTTATTTCTGCAATTCCGAATACAACTGATAGAATTTCTTTGCTGTTGAATACCACGAGGTTTTCATCATATAAGACTTTTCATTCCTTACAAGTTCATCCCGGATAGAAGGATTCAATGCCTGTTTTATGCCATCTGCAATCAATTCAGGTTTTGTTTCGTCTATTTGATATGCACACGATTTAAATTCATCGAAAATTTTCTGCTTCGAAGTAATCATAGGTCTTGCCGCTGCAACACAGAAGCGCACAGCTCCACTCGCAGATTCTTTAGTCGGCTTATAAGGCATGACCATTACATCGCAAGCTTTCAGATATTTCATAGACTCATCATTAGGAAGAAAATCTGTTATCATACGGACATTATCCTGCAATCCAAGCCTTTCAATCTCTGCCGAACACTGTCCAAAATATTCCTGACTATCTTTTCCACCGCTTAAAGAACATACCGCCATATAAAGAATATCAGGAATATCTTTCTTTAAGATTGCAATAGACTGAATTGCTTCAAGAATTCCTTTATGAGGAATTAAAAAGCCATAACTTCCCACAACTACAGAAGAATCGATTCCAAGCCTAGCTTTCTGTTTTGCGGCAGCAATGTCAGGATAGACAATCTGACCATGCTCAATCACTTTTATTAATGCCGTAACTCCATAATCTAAAAGCCGCTTTCTATCTGATTCGGCATGAACAACCAGGGCCGTGCATTTATTAAGGGAAGCGACAATAGTTCTAAGACTTTCAACGCGAGTAATAAAATCATTATCCGCCGTCTTATGAAAAGTGATTACAACTTTTTTTGAAGAGACAAGATTTTCTACAAAAGCAGCAAATCTTGCAAGATTCTGAAACAATCCGTAATGAAACTGAATGTGGACAAATTCACTTTTAGAAGCCAAGAGTTTTTCTGTAAGAGTTTCAAAATCCTCATTGTAATTCTGAATCCAGGTTCTAGGCTGAACAAACAGTTCGTCTTTCTGAAGTAATTCCACGCCTTGATTTGGAAATATTTCATAATCAATATTTTTTAGGGAGGCTTCAACTTCCATTTTTGTATATTCAGCAATCCCGCACCTTGAATTCCAGGTTGTAACCATAGAAACAGATATTTTCTTTTGAACCGAAAAAACTTCTTCTATAAAATCATTCCAATTGTCATTTTCAATTTTTTTAACCGGGATAATAACTCCGTGTTCAATGAGTTTTTCACACAGACAATCTGATTCAACGCCAATTCCATCAATATGACTATTTAAATAAGCAATATCTAATGAATCAATATTCTCTACAAGTTTTCCGAATTTTAAAAGATTAAGCTGACCGTCTAACTCATAACAAAGCGGAATTCTGTCATCAAAAATTTTTACATCAGGATATTCAACAGGGGCATCAGAATTTTCAAAAACAACAGATTTACCGTTTTCCTTTAAATTTTGAATGACAGCCGTTTTATCATATTTTCTTACATTCTCATCGTAAAGCTTAAACTGTTTCTTTTCTTCATCACAGATAGTTTTTACAAGAACTGAATTTTCAAAAAGTTGATTAAGCAAAGCTCCCAAAATATCATTCTGCTTTTCAGTAACAATAATCCCAGAACCATTCAATAATTCCGGAAGCTTTCCTTCTGCACTGCTTATTACAATTTTCCCAGCATTCATTGCTTCGTAACAATAAACCCGATTTTCTGAATAATCATTCAATGAAATAAAAATTGAACTGACATCAAAAAGTGACTTAGCTAGAATTTTGTCTGAAGCCTGAACTAAAACCATTTTTTTATCAATGCCAAGCTGTTCCGCAAGATTTCTTATTTTTTCTTCCGCCTCATAATTTGAATCCTGCATAACGATAAAAAGATAACAGTTCTTATTATAAAACCAGTTGAAAGAGGCAAAAGCCTTCAGCTCATCGATAAAAGCATTTTTTACAAAATCGCCTGCACAAAAAATATTGAACGAATTCTCATATTTCGCAACAAGATTTTTATCTGTCAAAATTACCGAAAAATCATTTTTTGAAAAATCCTCCGGAATTACGGCAATTCTATTTTTTTCTCCACTAAAAAGTTTCTGACGCCTTGAATAGTTGGAATCAACAACAATATAGTTATTACTCACCTTTTTTCTCCATTTTTCTTATATCCAAGGCAATAATTTTCTGCAATTCACAAATATTTGCTACTGCCTCTTTTAGTTCAGAATTAAAATCATTCTGCTGCCGGATAAACGAAGAAAACAAAATATGCTGAAACTTTCTGCGAATGCGTTTTGGAATCGAATTCGCAGGCTCAAATTTCAACTGCCATTTTTCTTCCATTTCTGAACAGCTTTTATGAATAATAGAAATATACTCATCAATCTTTTCGCAATTATCAATAAAAGCATCAATATTTTCCACACGATTTTTTATAATCGATTCGCTCACTGCATTTTCTAGAGAATACTTTTTTTCTATTTCGGGATTTATCTGAATCATAATCCGGTCCTTAGCTTATATTGATTTTTCCAACTCTATATTTTTATACAAAATTATATTATAATGAAGGTGATAGTTCAACATGAAAACTTTTTGCAGGATTTAACATGGAAAATATTGAAAGCGAAAAAATCATCTCTGAAATTAAAGCGGATATCTCAAAATCAGAAAATACAACAGCCTATGGAAATTTCGATAAAATTTCTTTAACTCAAGCCCAGGAAAACGGATACAAAATTATTTTTGATCATCTTACAAACGGTTCCGGCATTAAAAAATTTATTAATAAAATCGTACTGAAATTTACAAGGAATCACCTTCTTCAAATTATCCAAATGCAGAATTCTGTGAATCAGGAACTTCTTAAAAAAATTGAAGAACAGAACAGCAGAATAGATTATCTTGAAACAATCATCAAAGGAAAATAAATATGCGAATTATACAGCTTTTTTCTTCACTCTCATACGGAGATGCAATAGGCAATGACATTCTCGCCCTTGATTCAATAATCAAGGAAAAAGGTTTTCAAACTAAGATATATGCAGAAAAAATCGATAAGAGGATTTCGTCTGAGCTTGCCTCAAATATTTCTGAATTTACACCCGAACCAACAGATCTTCTGATTCTTCACATTGGCGGTGCAACAAAACTTAATCAATGGATTAAGAATATAAAATGCAAAAAAATAATGATTTACCACAACATCACCCCTTCAGAATTTTTTGAAAATTACAACAAAAAAAGTGCTGAATATTGTAAACGGGGGCTTAAAGAAGTAGAAAGCCTTAACAAGACTTTTGACATGGTTCTTGCCTGCTCTGATTTTAACAAGCAGAATCTTATTGACATGGGTTATTCCTGCGAAATCAATGTGCTTCCTATCCTTATCCCATTTGATGATTACAAAAAAACTCCTTCTCAGGCTGTCATCGATAAATACAATGATGACTTCACAAACATAATCTTCCTTGGACGCCTTGTTCCAAACAAAAAACAGGAACATATCCTCGAAGCCTTTTCTGAATATCAGAAAAAATTCAATAAGAAATCACGACTTTTCTTAGTTGGAAATCCTACTGGCTGCGAAAACTACAGCGAAAAACTTAAAGAATACGCAAAAAAACTTGATTTGAAGAATGTTATTTTTACCGGTCATACCCGCTTTGATGAAATTCTTGCATATTACAAGATTTCCGACCTGTTTCTGTGCATGAGCGAACATGAAGGCTTCTGCGTTCCGCTTGTTGAAGCGATGTTCTTTGACTTGCCTATCGTTGCTTATGCAAGTTCCGCTATTCCCTGGACTTTGGGTGGAAGCGGTTTCTTATTGAACGAAAAAACACCGGCTTTGACGGCAGGTGTTATGAATGCAATATTGACTGACAACTCTCTGAAAAATAAAATCCTTAAAAACCAGCAGGAAAGACTTTCAGACTTCAACCACGACAAAGTTGCCGAACAGTTTTGGAGTTATATAAGCAAATTTCTGAATGAATAAAAGGATGAGATGAAAAAAGGCTGTCCAATAAGCCTGGTGACTGCGGTCATTAAGCGGTTAGTGAACTTGTCAAAGCACTTGTTGAAATGACCGCTTAAATTATAATCGGAGGTTTTTGACAGGCTCAACCACCCCACATTCTCCTTTATTGGACAGCTTTTCTTATTTTCTTGAAATCTTTTTGTACTCTTCGTTTCTAAAATCCATCTTGTCCATTTCATATAAGGATTTTGCATAATCATTATACAATTCTGGAACGTTACCTATTTCAGCTTCCATTGCCCGAAGATAGATTAAAATTCTGTAATTCACCATCATAAGAACAAGACCAAGTCCCTTCCATCCTGCCTTCCAGAATTTTTTATGAAAACCATTCCGTACTTCCTTTAGAATTACCTTAAAATAGCTTTTTAAAGAAACTCTATGTTCCATCTCCTGCTTACTATAACGAAGCTGTCTATCGTAATACATGTCAACGGTCTCGTGTGACAGATGATGAACTGCAACTTCCCTGTCAAAAGGTGTTGTATAAACCCTATCAGAAGCAAATGCATATTCATGATGAACTTTATCTGTAATAGACAAAACCGATTTCTTACACAAACCCGTTCTGTACTTGTTATCAAAAACTGAATAGGGATTATTTATCCCCAATACATGCATAACACAATTGTACGTAATAATGTCATATTTAGATTCAAAGTCTTCATCATCAATCAATTTATAAAGCAACTTTGTATACTCTGGATGAATGACATCGCTGGCAGTTAAAAGAAAGACCCAATCTGTAGAAGCAGCTTCAAGTGCCGGTTCAATCAGATGAGGATTATCACCATAAGGAACTGTAATTACTTTTGCTCCCATTGATTCAGCAATTTCGGCAGTCCTGTCTGTTGATGATTTATTGACAAGAATTATTTCATCAAAATTGTAAAAAGACTTAATAAAGCGTTCGATCCGCTTTTCTTCATTGTAAACAACAGAAACCACACTAATTCCATGTTTCATAATTTAATTTTCCTCCATAAGATTCTACAATACAGATTCAAAACTGATAAGAACGATTGAAAGTATACATCCCTTATTCTTTTATTATTTTACGAATGCCATCAGAAAAATCTATCTGCGGCTTCCATCCAGTATCTTCGGTTAATTCTGAAATATCCGCAACAAGATGCATTGGCTGATGCGGGTAATATTGTTTTTTTCCAAAACCAAGTTCAACATTTGGTGCAATTATATTTCGAATATCCACTAGATATTCTGAAAGCTTTCTTCCTTTCCCACCGCCCAAAGGATAGGTTTTTCCTGCAACAGCGTTTTCAGCAACAGCAATAAAAGCTCTTGCTGCATCTTCACAATAAATATAATCCCAATCTTGCTCGCATTTTGTAAGTTCCGGGGAGCGGGCATTTTTTAATTCATTGATTACATAACTTATAAGAGTATGTGGATTATCTTTCTTGCCGTAGACACTTAAAATTCTTAACCAATTAAAACGGATTCCCAGCTGGTCACAAAGCATTTTGGAAAGTTTTCCAGCTGTGTATTTGGCAATTCCATAACCACTTTCAGGATTTACCGCAAGCTCAGGAGTCAAATCAACGGACTGTATTCCATATTCAGCCTGGCTTCCAGCACCAATAAAAACAGAACATCCTGCTCTCTTTGCAAGTTTTACTGCATCCAATGTATACTGAATGTTATTAAGCTGTAACTGAGGATTATCTCTATCAGAACCAAAAGTTTTTTCCCAGGCAAGATGAATGAAACAGTCATACCCCGAAGAAATCTTCAGTGAATTATAATCGCAAATATCACATTCAAGAATTTTTACATAATCACTTTTAGGCAGATTATCAATCCTCGAAGAGCCTTTTCGGACTATACATGTACATTCAATGTTTTTTTGAATTGCCTGCTCAACAATCGTTGAACCGATCATTCCTGTTGCGCCAGTAAGAATAAGTCTTTTCATATCAGTCAAATAAATCTTTTATAGAATCTTCCCATTCATTTCGCTGTTTCAGAAGATAAGAAATAATATCTCTGACAGCACCATAGCCACCTTTTACAGGGCTTACATAATCTGCAATTGATTTAACTTCTTCACAGCTATCATACGGACAGCCCACAAAGCCAGTTAATTTCATTGGTTTATAATCATTTAGATCATCGCCAATATAACCAATTTCTTCCCTTTTTATGTTGTTTTCCGCCATAAAATTTGTCAGAAACATATTTTTAGCAGTTACACCCTGAAAAAGATAATCAACTTTCATTTCAGTCAATCGTTTTGTTGTCGCAGGACATTCCCTTCCAGTTAGAACGACTATTTTTATTCCAACCTTATGAGAAACAAAATAACCGACTGCATCTTTTGTACAGAATTTTTTCAGTTCATTTCCATTGTCATCATAATATATTCCGCCGTCAGTCATTGTGCCGTCGACATCAACAACAAGATATTTTATCTGCCCGTACATTATTTGATATTAAGAACCCCAGTAAGATATTTTACAGCTTCAAAAATTTCTTCTTCTGTAACGTTTGTTACAATATGCAAAGATAAATCATTGCTCATAAGAACAGCCCTGATTGATTTATCGACCTGCTTTTTATCTTTTTTAATTGCAGAAATAATTGTCTTGTTTTCAAACCATTCAAGTTCCAACGGCAAAGTAAGGATCTTTTTACATACTTCCTCAATGCGTTTTGCAAAAGATTCGTCCATTGTTCCACGCTTTACAGAAATGTGATTTGCAACAATCATTCCCATTGCAACTGCAGAACCATGCGGAATTCCATAATTACTTGAAGTTTCAAAAGCATGGCCGAAAGTATGTGCAAAGTTCAAAAGAATTCTTCTGCCCTTATCAAATTCATCTTCTTCTATAAAGTCTTTCTTAAATGAAAGTGATGTATGACAGAATGCGTTAACTGTCTGATTATCTCTTGATGTAAGTTTTTCAATATTTGCTTCAATCTTATCAATTCCTTCTTTTCCGGCCATTACATTGAATTTTACAACTTCGCCTAGTCCGCTGTTAAAATCCCGTTCTGTAAGAGTCTTGAAAAATTCAGGATATATTTTAATTTCATCAGGAGGAAAAAAAGTTCCTAAAAGATTTTTAAAGCCCTTACAGTTCAAGCTTGTTTTTCCACCAATGCAACTGTCGCAGGCCGCAAGCAACGTCGAAGGTAAAAAAGTCCATTTGATGCCACGATACAGAGCATTTGCAACAAAGCCTGTAATATCCTGAGTAATACCGCCACCAATAGAAATCAGGTGAGTATTGCGTTTCGAAGGCATACTCGTCATTTTTTCACATATATCAATGACAGTTTCAATATTTTTATTCTGCTCAATTGCATCTATAAGATAAAGCCTGTCTTCTGGAATTGCTCCAAAATCATTACGATACAAATCGAAAATATTCTTATCGATGGCAAAATATGTTTCTGCACTGTTAACTGCATTTTTAACAAAATCAAGATTCTCTATAAAATCAACTTTATAAGTTTTGAATTTTGAAACTATATCCATCAAATCCTCCTTTTTATTTTAGTGAAGCGGCACCATCTACTGTCAGAACCGCCCCGGATACATAAGATGCATCCTTAGCCATACTAATATCCTTATTTCTTTTCAATAACTGGAATATACATATTCCTTTTCAGTTCTTCTTCAGGAAGGAAAGGTGCAAGATCTTCAAGAGGAGGACTGAATAATGTTCCATCATCCAGCTTTTTAGTTGCAGACTTTGGCTCAAAAATCTGAGTTGTTGAAACAAAAACTTCACAAAGTGCAAAGGAATCTAATGCAAGTACTTTATTTATAGTTTTTTCCTGCTTCAAATTATCTGTAATTTTGAAATAAGGAATTCCAAATGCCTTTGCGATTTTCTTAAAATCCGGGAACCCAAGATCATTGCTTTCCGGGCCAACTCCAATCAACCCGTTATGGAAAATATTGTTCTGAGTCAAACGAATCTGATGATAACCGCCGTTATTAATGATGAACAATTTAACAAGAAGCCTGTTTGTAACAACCGTCTGCAACTCCTGCAAGTTCATCATTACACTGCCATCACCTTCAAAACATACAACCGGCTTCTTTTTATTTGCAATACAAGCACCAACAGCTGCCGGCAAACCGTATCCCATAGAAGAAAGGCCACAGTTCATAATAAATCTGTCGTTCTCTTTTATATAATATGCAGCACTTCCAACTACACTGGCAGAACCATTTGAAACAACTGTAATACTGTTTTCCGGCAATGCATGGCTAACCTTATCAAAGAAATTGTAGACATTAACAATTCCCTTTGCGTTCTTCTGCTGAGCAGTAACAACAGGGTATTCAGATTTCCATTTTCCACATTGTTCTATCCAGCTGTTTTTCTCTGTATTCTCAAAATTTGCGTCAAGCAACGCTTTCATAAAGATTTTCGCATCACAACAAACCGGCAAATCTGTTCTTATTGTAGGCTTTTTCAACTCTTCAGAATCGATATCTACAACAACTGTATACGCTGCCCTGGCCCATGTTTTTACATTGTAACCAACCTGATAGATATTCAGACGGGAACCAATACAGATAAGCAGATCACTGTTTTGAACAGCAAAATTTCCGGCACGGTCACCCATAGTACCCGCACGCCCGCAATAAAACTTATTATCCGTAGAAATAAGATCAACACTATCCCAACAAGTAACAACAGGAATTCTGTATTTTTCAACAATACTCTTGAATTCCTGAATTCCACCGGAAAGACGAACCCCGTTGCCAACATACAAAACAGGTCTTTCCGAGATTTTTATTTTTTCTCGAAGTGTGGAAATAACATCTGCAAGATCAATTGCAACATCCTTTTCTGGCTCATAGCCTTCCAATTCCTCAGATTCTACAAAACTACCCTGAATATCAAGAGGAATATCAAGCCAGCAAGGACCAGGACGGCCACTTTTAGCAATATGATAAGCTTTTTCAAGACAATATCTGATTTTTTTTGCATCAACTATCATTTCTGAATACTTGGCAACATTTTCAAGCGTAGAAACAATATCGAATTCCTGATTGCCGAGAGTCCTAAGCTTAAGGCCCGAATGCTTTACTGTCAATGTACTCTTTGTCTGTCCAGAAAAAACGAGCATAGGAATCGAATCCTGATAAGCACCAACAACACCATTCAAAGCATTGATAGCACCTGGTCCGCTGGTAATGCAGCAGACCGCCATATTCGGACTAAGTCTGGAATAAGCTTCTGCAGCAATGGCACTGGCCTGCTCATGATGATTATATAAACAATGCAGCTTTGGATTATGTCCGAACGAATCGTTTAAGTGCATTGCCCCACCGCCAACTACAGTGAAGATATCAGAAATACCTTTTGAAATAAGAAATTCAGCAATATAATCAGATACTTTAATTTTCATTTTTATTCCTACAGATATTTACTTGGAGTAATAGTCCTTATGCAAACTTTCTCTCTTATTGAAGTAATAAATTCTTTCAAAGCCTCATTTCTCTTTGAAATATTGCTCTTGTCATATAAAAGCTTTGTATACTCAGAATAATAGCAATCAGCGATATTGTCGGAGTATCCATCAAAACCGGCAAGCGAAATGCTCTTTACACCCAAATTCTTTGCTAGATTACATACAAGCACAAGAGGATTATCATAGATTGCTTCATTCTGCTCTCTTAATGAAGCAAAATTTACGACGTAATCAACTTTTTCTTTTGCTTCTGTGATATTAGAAGTACAAATGAGCTGAACCTTTCTTAAACCGGCATAAATTTTACTGAAAAACTGACTGTAACGCTTTGAATTCCCCATAAAGACATAGTCAATTGGATAATCTTCTGTAAGAAAATTCACACTGATTACAACGGGCTTTTTTTCAAGAATGTATTCATCAACTCTAGTCTTTAATTCTTTAATTGTCTTTCCCGGGCCAATCAAAAGAATATCTTTATTTTCCAATTCTTTTTTTAATCTTGCGACTGTTTCTGAATCATCGATCTGCTTATTTTGGAATTCCTGATATAATTTTTCACAAAGCTCTTTGTCGAACAGGAGATTCTTATCGTTCTCAGTAGGAATTTCTGAAAGGATTTCGTTTATCTGTTTGATACTTAATGTCTTTTTTTCCATCAAATAAGTAACATAATTCGGATGACATTCATTTAAAGCTGAAACGTAGAATAACGGACGATAACCCCACTCTTTCTTTGCAAACTCTTTTGTAATATCAATATCAATTGCTTCCTGAATTTGATTTATATCGTACTGCTTACCAAAACGCTCATTCATATACATGGCAATAAGTTCCGTACAGGCGTTTCCGGCGCTTTTTCCCATTCCAAACAGAGTTCCATCGATTGAAAGATCTCTGTCTTTTATATTTTCCATAACCGCAATTGTATTTGAATATGCAAGCTGGAAGTTGTTATGCGCGTGATATCCAAGAATGATATTTTTGTTAAGATGCTCATTCATAATATTGCAATAATGAAGCAGTTTTTCTGAATGCATAAGACCGTAAGTATCTACGATTGTAACTACATAAGGATCGATCTTATTGATTTTTTCAATAAGAGTAATCATTTCTTCATCGCTGAAAGTTGTAACAGAAACAGGATTAACAAAAAGTTTATATCCCTTCTCTTTTATCTGCTTACAGAATTCCAATGCTTTATCCTGAAGATGTTTTTTAAATATTACACGAATTCCATCTATATGACTTTCACATTTTGGCGCAATATTTTCTATCTTACATGTACCATAGTCAATCATGGCACAAACAAGAGCTCTTGGCTTTTGCATACCATTGAAGACCGGTTCAACAGATTTTGTATCAGGGAAGATAGAACGGTTTGGATCATACTGCCGTCGCTCATCCAAAAAACCGACTTCAATAGCATCAACACCTGCACTATCAAGACGACTGAAAATACTTTTAATACTTCCAGCTCCATATTCCCAATCATTTACATATCCGCCATCGCGAAGTGTACAATCTAATAAGTATAAATTACGCATTTTAACTATTATACATTTTATCTATGGATTTATCAATTCTGAGAATTATCAGTAATATCGCATCTGATTTTCTTTACGACTCTTTTATTTTTAAATTATTATGCGACAAAACTAGAAAAAATACAGTTTTCTGTTTATAGTGTTTAAAATCCAGATGAAACATTCAGACATAAAATCAATACCGGAAAATAAAATCAAAAATTCCTCGAATAAAATAGACTCTTTACAGGTTGTTCGAGCAATAGCATTTATAATAATCTTTATAAGCCACTGCAATTCCGCATTTCCAGGAGAAATCGTCCCTCTGGATTTTCAATCAACAAAATTGCATGAACAACAAAAGCAAGCAAAATGAGATAAGAAAATAAATATACCGGCGTAAGATATTTCTTATATTTACCATCAGACAGCATTTATATCATCCCTTTTATTTTTACAGACTTTCCTTAATGACCTTAGCCATTCTGTCAATCATAGCATCTGTCATTCCTGGGTAAACACCTACCCAGAATGTATCCTTCATAATCTGATCTGTAACTTCAAGTCCGCCTACAACACGGTAAGCATCTGTATCACGAATCTGATCGAAACAAGGATGACGGGTAAGATTACCGGCAAATAAAGCGCGGGTCTGAATATTTGCCGCTTCGATTTTCTTAACAAGTTCTGTACGGTCAACACCTTCTCTGCATGTAATAAGGAAGCCGAACCAACTTGGATTTGAATTGGCAACAGGTTCCGGCAAAATCAATTTGTCCTGAACCGGTTCGAGAGCAGCATGCAAACGCTTAAAGTTTTCACGGCGGCGTTCAACAAATGAAGGGAACTTTTCAAGCTGTGCACATCCAATAGCAGCCTGCAAATCAGTTGCTTTGAGATTATAGCCAAAGTGACTGTAAGTATATTTGTGGTCATAACCAAGAGGAAGTGTACCATACTGCTTGTCAAAGCGATGCTTACAAAGATTATCTACACCACTAGGACAAATACAATCCCGTCCCCAATCCCTCATTGAACGGATGATTTTATGTAAAAGAGGATCACGGGTGTAAACTGCTCCGCCTTCGCCCATCGTCATGTGATGCGGAGGATAGAAACTTGAAGTACCAATATCACCCACTGTACCTGTCTTATAAACCTTCCCGTCTAAAGTATATTCAGAACCAAGAGCATCACAGTTATCTTCAACAAGCCACAGATTATGTTTTGTACAGAATTCTTTTACTGTCTTGAGATCAAATGGATTTCCTAATGTATGAGCAATCATAACAGCTTTTGTTCTAGGACTGAGTGCCGCTTCAAGCTTTGTAACATCAATATTATATTGAGGAATCGTTACATCAACAAAAACAGGAACTGCTCCATATTGAAGAACAGGTGTTACTGTTGTCGGAAAACCACAGGCAACGGTAATTACTTCATCACCTCTTTTTATCTGTCTTTCTTTCAACAGAGGGCTTGTAAGAGCCATAAAAGCACAGAGGTTGGCAGAAGAACCTGAGTTTACAAGAGAAACAAACGGAGTTCCCAAATATTCACCAAGCTGCTTTTCAAACTGATCAGTATAGCGACCGCTTGTGAGCCAGAATTCCAGCATAGAATCAGCAAGATTACACATTTCTTTATCATCAAATACACGGCTTGCATACGAAATGCGGTCCCCATCTTTATATTCAGGTTTTACCATGAATTTCTTGTAATATTCGCTGACGCTTTTTAAGATTTCCTTATTAGCCTGATCTTTTGACATTCCTTCAAACATAGACAATTCCTTATCTGCCGATTTTGACATGCTCAATCAACAGTTTTTTTATATACCAAAATATTCCTTTATCTGCTTATCCGTTATTTCAGCAGCAGAAACTCCGCCCTGAACAGATTTTTCCCATTCAACAATTTTTTCCAAAGCTGTCCTGATACCCCACTTCGGATACCAGCCAAGAACAGTCTTTGACTTTGAACAATCTAATTTTAAAAAGTTTGCTTCATGCGGTGCATTCAGCTCGCTGACATTCTTCCATGAAGCACCGTCCTTCCAATTTTCACAGAACAAAGTTGCAAGCTGACCTGTAGTTACACAACTTTCATCATCAGGACCAAAATTATATGCCCCAACAAAAGTTTTGTCTTCATATTGTTTTTGTGCAAGAGTAAGATATCCGCGGAGACATTCCAAAACATGCTGATATGGGCGCGTAGAATTAGGATTGCGAAGAATAATCTCCTTTCCGGCTTCAACAGCACGAATACAGTCAGGAATTATACGGTCGACAGCATAATCGCCACCGCCAATTACATTTCCACTTCTTGCAGTTGAAATTGCAGGTGAATCCTTTTCATTGAAAAATGAGTTCCGATAGCTATATGTCACTAGTTCTGAACAGGACTTACTGTTTGAATAAGGATCAAATCCACAGAGTTCTTCGTTTTCACGATAACCCCATACCCATTCTTTATTAAGGTAAACTTTATCTGTAGTGACATTTACAAAAGATTTTACATTGGGAGTAGCACGAACCGCTTCAAGAACGTTTACTGTTCCCATTACATTGGACTCATAAGTTCCAACCGGATCTTTATATGAAGTTCTAACGATTGGCTGAGCCGCAAGATGCAACACAATATCAGGCTGCGCTTTTATCATGGCATCTTTCAACTTTTCACCATCACGAATATCACCTGTTATGGAAATCATCTGACCGGCGGTTTTTGTATTTTCAAAAAGACTTGGCGTAGTCGGTGGCTCAAGAGAATATCCAGTAACTTCCGCACCGGCCAAAATCAATATTCTTGAAAGCCAAGTACCTTTGAATCCTGTATGTCCTGTTAAAAAGACCTTTTTATTCTTATAAAATGTCAAATCCATTTCTAGTTACCTTTATGAGCAAAATGACCCCATACATCCCATGGAGCATGTTCTGAAGACCATAATTTATTCAAATCCTCTTTGTCCTTAAGCATATCCATTGGATGCCAGAAACCATCATGCTTGTATGCATTAAGCTGTCCTGAATTTGCAATATTCTGTAAAGGAGCCCGCTCCCACATAACGTCATGGGCAGCTTCAGGAATAAAATCCAAGGCCTTATTTTCACATACAAAGAATCCACCATTTATCCAAGTATCGCTCGGCTTTTCCTGAAATTGTCTTATAGTTCCATCCTCTTGAATATCTAAAGCCCCAAAACGTCCCTCTGGTTTTACAGCAGTCAAAGTAACAAGCTTACCTGCTTTTGAATGGCAGTCTACAAGCTTATCTAGATTTACATCACTTACTCCATCACCGTAAGTAAGCATAAACGGATCTTTTCCAATATACTCTTTTGCCCGCTGGATTCGGCCGGCAGTCATTGTTTCTGGACCTGTATAAAGCATTGTAACTTTCCATGGTTCAGAACGCATTTTGTGAATCTGTACATCATTATTAGACAAATCGATTGTCATATCAGAATAACGATTATAATAGTTAAGAAAATAATCTTTAATTACATGCCCCTTGTAACCTGTTAAAATTACAAAGTCATTATAACCATAGTAGCTATAGATTTTCATAATGTGCCAGAGAATCGGATAACCACCAATTTCTACCATTGGTTTTGGGACAATCTTTGTTTCTTCTCCCAATCTAGTTCCTTTTCCACCAGCTAAAATTAATGTTTTCATATCAAAATCCCAATGCTTTATTTCGAATAGTATACCATTTTTTTATAAAAATTACACTACAAGAAAACTCGAAAAACCCGCTTTCAACTATTTTTCAGAAAATCCCGTAAAATCACTTTTTCTGATAATCTACTTCGCACGTTTACGGATAATATCTGTAAAGAAGCGCAATAACCTCGTAACTTTCCATGAAAGTGATCTTTCATACATATTTCTGATTCTGGATTCTCTTTCGTCACATTTTATTTTAACAGTATTTTTTTCTGCATTGTAAATTTCAAAATAAAGATTATCCGGGATTTCTTTTAGAATTTCCTCCGATTTCTTGATACAAGATTCTTTTAAATCCTGTAAATCCTCAGAAACTTCGTTTTCAGTAAAATACGAAATATAAACATCAGCTTTTCTTAAAATAAGATTTTCATAAAAAACCTTTAACTCTGCAGGGCATTTTTGTGACTGTTCTGACAATTTTTTTAAAAGCAAAGGAAATGTCTCAAAATGTTTTCTTGAAATAACTGCATGACTAAAACTTTCATTCCGTTCAAACCATGCATATAAAGGCTGTTTAGTCTCAAAGATATTCTTAGTTTTTGAATACAAATCAAATGTCGTACTTGTGTCTTCTCCAAAAATATCAGGAAAGAAAAGATTATTCTGTCTGAGAAAATCTGTTTTATAAATCTTTGACCATGGAGCATCTTCATAAAAATAAAGAGCATGTTCCTGTGAAATCTTCCTGAAATTCAACTCGTTATTAAATGACTCCGAAAAAGGATTTTCTGTAAAAAATCCACGTACATGAGCAATATTCAGAATATCTGATTTATTTGAATCCAGGCATTCAACAAGTGACAGAAGACAGTTTGGCTGAATGCAGTCATCATTATCAAGGAACCAAGTATATTCACCAGAAACAGATTTAAAAGCGGCATTTCTAGCCGGACCAATCCCCTGATTTTCCTGCGACAATATTTTAAACTTTCCAGGATATTTTTCTGAATACTCATTTAATAAAGCCATGGAATTGTCTTTTGAACCATCATTTATACAGACAATTTCAAAATCCTGAAAATCCTGTTTCAAAACAGAATCCAGACAGCGACTCAAGTACTTTTCAGCGTTATAAACAGGAATAACAAAAGAAAACTTCATCATGCAATTTCCTTTTTTGCAAAGATCTTTTTTACGATCTTAGTTTTAATAAAATTTATCAATTTCTGGAAATAAATAGAAAAGAATAATCCAAAGATAACATATACCAAAGGAAATCCCCTTCCTCTTGGCATATACCTGTAATTTGCATCTGTCATAAATTGATCCATGTCAAAAGACGGCAGGAAAGGAAGAACTTTCGAACATACCAGCAAAATAAGTTCAAGAATGAAAAATCCCAGCATGTGATGAATCATAATTGCAAAAGTATTATCACCGATAGCAATAACCCACTTGGATTTCCCAATCACAGGAGTTAAAACTCTTGCTATCCTTAGATAGAAAGCAATTCCCAGCAAGCTGACAATCATTGGTGTTATTGGATTTTCAAAACCACCCATGATCACAACAAAATATGAAGAAGTATGACCATTGAACAAGATATACAGTACGCCCAGCAAAATCAGGATCAAAAAATACCATCTGCTTGGCAAATTATCTTTTTTCTCTAAATAGGTCTTATAAATATATCCTAATGAAAAATATGGAAGCATGAACATTGCCCTGGTAAGAGAACACAATCTTGGAATAACATAACCTGTTTCGCTGACATATTTTTTTGCCAAATAGATTCCTGCAAAGCTGATCAAAAAATTAACAGTCATAATAACGATATCTTTTTTATAAGAATTCCATTTTGACAGCAAAAAACGTTCAAAAACAGTAAACACTTCTGCTAAAAAGAAAGGGATAATAAACCATGTTGGCGAATTGAAGAAAAAAACTGGAATTCCAAGAATTGGCTTTACAACAAGACTTTCAAAAGACAAAGGTACGACTATTGAAAAACCAAGTCTTACAAGTCCAAAACATACAACTCCATAAAAAACATTCCATAAAAAATACGGAACCAGCAATTTTTTGACTTTTTTGACCGTAAAATTCAGCAAGTTACAGTCGTTTTTACTGCTATAAAAATATCCGGAAACAAAAAGAAACAACTGGATTCCAAATCCGTACACAGAAAACAGCTCCGTCCACGGAACAAAATTTTCCACGATTCCTAAATGTCCGCATAGCACGCAAAACATCAACATGGCATAAACGACTTTGAACTGGTAGTTAACCTTTTTTTCAACGCCAGCAGATAAAACTGTATTATTCATGCTTTTTTCTCCGGTTTTCTATAGTATATGTGTTTCTTTAAAAGAATTAGTATTTTCTGAATACAAATTGGAACCAGAATTCCTGCGACAACATACAGCATAGGGAAACCCCTTCCCCTAGGAACATAAAAATAAAACACATCAATCTTAAACTGCTCTATGTCAAACTTTGGCATAAAATCAAATACATTAGATAACAGCAGATAGAATAGCTTTAAAAGCATAAATCCTAAGATATGATTCATCATAATAGGAAATGTATTGTCCGCAATCGTATTAATAACTTTTGAACGGCCAATTACCGGAGTAAGAATTTTTGCAATTCTAAGCCAGAATGCAATTCCTAAAAGTCCGGAAAGAAACGGCAGAAAAGGATTTTCGAAAAATTTCGGATCCATTGCAACTATGGAGTAAGAAGAAGTGTGCCCGTTTATCAGGATCAAAAATAATTCAATAATGATAATTACCATAAAGTACCAAAAACTTGAAAAAGTATCTTTTTTTTCAAGGTAAGTTTTATAAAAATAACCCATTGAGTAAAAAGGCGCAAAATACATGAAACGCGTAAAGAATAACTGCCATCCACAGCCAGGAGAATATATAGAAAGTGCAACTCCCATAAAACCAAGAAAAAGATTAAAGATAAGTATAGCCAGATCTGTTTTAAAACCTGAAATTCCAGAAGTCAGTCTACGCACTAAAACGTTATATACTTCGGTAACAAATAATGGAACCAAGAACCATGCAGGATCATTATAACCAAGCAATTTGGAACTGTATAATGGAGTAACAAACAGCTTGTAAACTGTAACCGGAGCACCAATCGTTATACCTAATCTGGACAGACACAAAATAAGCAATGCATAGAAAAAGTTCCATAAATACAGAGGAACAATCAGTTTAAGGAATTTCTTATATATATAGTTGAAAATATTACGTTCGTTTTTCGGATTGTAGAAATAACCGGAACCAAAAACAAACAGCGCAATTGTATAGCCGGCAAAATGAATCAACTCATTCCAAAAGGCAAGATTTTCAGAATGAGAATGTGCCATAAGAACATTTATAATACCTATTGCATATAATACCTTAAACTGATAATTAATTTCTTTTTTAGGTTTATGAGCTACGGAAATCTGAGATTCATCCATGATTCTACTCTCCAGCCTGCAGTGATTGCGGTACTGACCTGCTGAAATTCCTACAGATAAGCATTTTTATTTCAAGCACCGCATATTGCAGCAAAATCGAAAATGCAATTCCAAAGATTGTATATAGCAAAGGGAATCCTCTTCCTCGAGGCATGTAAATATAATCAGAAGAATTCATAAATGCTTCAATATCAAATTTTGGAAGAACGGATATGAACTTTGAGGCTATATAAAACATGGCGCCCAAAATCGTAAATCCTAAAAAATGATGCATCATGATTGCAAAAGTATTATTTGCAACCATAACTATGTACTTTGATTTACCAATGGCTGGTGCAAGAATTCTAGAAACTCTTAACCAAAATGCAATACCTAGAATCCCTACAAGATATGGCGTAAATGGATCGGAAAAATCCCTCATATCCATTATAAGATAATACGGCGAATGCCCATTTATTAAAATAATGACAAGCTCAAGCGCTATAAGAATTGTAAAATACCAAAAGTTCGAGAGAACGTCTTTTTTTTCAAGATATATGTGATATATATAACCAAGATAATAGAACGGCACAAAATACATGAATCTGGTAAAGAAAAGCTGAATATCCGAACTGATTCCTTTTTTTGCAAGATAGATGCCGGCAAGACCAAGAAACAGATTAAATGACATTAAACCAATATTTTTAACATTCTCACTGACATTTAAAAGAATACGGCGTACACAGGCATTGTACACTTCTGTAAGCAAAAACGGTATCACAAACCAACTTGGAGAATTATAAGAAAACAAAGGAATGCCTAATAAAGGCTTGTATGTCAATTTTTCCCATGTAATAGGCATCCCTATTGTAAAACCGAACTTAGAAAGAATAAATACTAAAAATCCGTAAAACAAATTCCACAAAATATAGGGAATAAAAAACTTTTTCAACTTTTTTAATATATATTCACCGGGCATTGAATCATATACTCTGTCATAAAAATAACCGGATGCAAATACAAACATTGCAAGGTAAAAACCAGCACAATGCATTAATTCATGCAGGAAAATAAATTCTTCACCACCGGCATGACCGGCAACGACAAAAAAAATTCCTATGGCATAAAGCAACTTAAACTGATAATTTATTTTCCGATCGATAAACGGACCTTTTACAGCATTTAAATTTTCCATCAAAATTCCTGTCAACGTCCGTTAAGAATGTCAAATAATTTAGGGCAAAGCTTGTTAAGAGCAATTCCCAATGCGATTCCGCAGGAAGCCATAAGAATAGTAACACCGAAATATTCAAATAGACACATAAAGCCGTTTGTCATAGGCAGTAGTCTTACCCATACAGTCCTGATTATAGAGCGCAAAATCTTAATATGAACCGCATATAGGAAGAATGAATACTTTGCCAAGTATGCAAGTACGGAATAAACCTTTTCATTCTTGATAAGGATTTCTGAAAATTTAAGAAGCATAACGGCATCTGCAAAGGCCATAAGCATAAGAGTTGCAGTAGGCATAGGAGCCTGAAATTTCCAGAATACAAACCAAAGTACAAGAAAAACAGGGATGACTTCATACCAATGCAGTTTTTTTACAAGACCAAAGAAATCAATATCATCCTTTGCAAAGATCATTCCAAGACTGAAATAGAAAAGGCTTTCCGGCATTACAATGTAAGGATAAAATCCAATAAATTCAGTATAGACAATGAATACTATGAAAAGGAATTTTGCCTTTTCGTAAATAAATTCAATGACAGGAGAAAGAATAGTAAGAACGATAAGGTCGCGCAGAAACCAAAAATGGCTGAGGTAGAGAACTCCATCCCCTACATAACCAAAGAAACATCCGAACCATTCTTTAAACGACCACTGCAAGAAATCGTAATTTCCAATTCCAGAAAGAAAACCAACTCCCGTTAAATCGCCTGCCAATTTAAGAAGTGCATAGAACAACATGTTCACAACCGGCCAGAGCAGGAACGGCAACAAAAGGCTCTTTGATTTTTTCTTAAGGAGAACAGGATAAGGATTATGCTTAAAGAAAAGAAGGAATGCCGATGTTATAAAAAACACAGGAACGGCACCACGGGCAATTCCGTCGCTTATAAGAAGTTGAACCCATTTTCCAAAGACACTCTGATTGAAAATCATATCAGCGCCGACAGTCTCAACCTTGTAATTGTTATGTCCGAACATTACGAGCAGCATAAGAATGATTCTCAGTGCATTTATCTTTTTTGAATTTTCTTCTGAAATAGTGCGCTTTACAACAACCTGTTGCTCCGGCATTGAAACCGCTTCCTGATTTTCCATTTTTTCCTCTTAATGACTGCAGAATTACCGTCCGCCATTAAGAATATAAAACAGCTTGGGACAGATTTTTCTGCATAGAATTCCAATGGCTGTCCCGCATACACAGACAACCGTTGGTAAAATAAAGTACTCAGCAAGATCAGTAAAACAATTTTGCTGAATGTGCGAGAACCATCCTTTTGTAAATGCATTCAATAGATAAGGCAAATGAACCGCATACAAAAAGAAGGAAAACGACGATAAATATTTTAGCATATTTAGCACTTTTTTGTTAGTAGAAATTAATGTTTTTGACAACTTTAAATAAAACAGACACGACAAGGGTACGCAAAAACAAGATTTATTTGAAATAACAACATGGATAAAAATTATCACAGCAAGAACAGTAAATTTTTTCCATGACATTGAATCTACAAGCTTAAGTAAATCTATGTTATAACAGGCAATATAAAAGCCTATTGAATAAAATACAAGTGCATTTACACAAACAATGAACGGACGAGCATTAGTGAAATACAAAAAAGCAAGAAAAAAAGCGTAGGCAATAGGAGCTTTCTGAACCATTTTTTTAATAACAGGAGAAAGCAATATCATTATAAAAAGATCCCTTATAAAATAAAATGGCATTATAAAAGGCTCACAAAGCATGTTCTGCTGCAAGCCGGAACTGTAGTCACCAAGAAAGGCGTAAATCCATTCTTTTGCAGACCATTCACCTATAAACGGCAGTTCTGGACTAACTCTATCAGGAAAAAAATAAATAAGCGCAAGTTTTATAAGAACTCTTCCGCCGATTATTATTGCCGGCCACGAAAAGAGCGGCAACACTATTGACCGGGCGCGTTTTTTCAAAAGGACCAGATAGGCATCCGCCTTTTTATATTGAATGAATGCAGAAAAGGCAAAAAACAATGGGACAGGAGCAAAACTGAAAATAAAATAAAACAAAAATTGCGGAATATGAAGCCAGACATCTACATTTGAAAGATTCAACTGCCCTGAAGCAATAATTGGCAGAAGAACCTTGTTATTATGAAAAAAAACCACCACACATGAAAGAATAAATCTCAGTACAGTAATGCGGCATGAAGTCTCTTCAGAAATCGGGCGCTCTAAAACCGGATTTTCATTAATTAATTCCATTTCAGTCTATCTCCTCCCCTGGAACAAACTTTTACTGACTGATCAAATATCAAGCTTAAATATTAATAAATCAAAAAAACAGCTATCAGTCGAGCGATATTTTTTTCAATTTCCTAGAATCTGATATTTGATCATATATAAAATCATCAGCCCCTCATGAGACAGTCAACAACATCAAATCCTTCTTCCCAATCAAAGTCAAGACAGTATACGCTCATACCCTTTTCTTCTTTCTTGGTACTGTAATTTGAAACGTTCTTTAAGATTATCTTAGCTGTGTTCTTTGCAACTTCGTCTTCTTCTACAAAGAATTTGTCGCCCTGATCGCTGAAGCATACACTCAGGCGGTCCTTATAAAGAATGATCTGAATTGTAATCTGTCCTACATCAACATAGGCATTCAGGATGCGTTCCTTAAGAAGAGCCTCTACAGCTTCCGAAATCTGAGCAGAGCGGGTTGCAGAAAAGTTCATTTCCTTTGTAAACGAACTGAAAAGTCCCAGAATTGGAGAAATTGCAAGTACGTCATTATTAACAGTTGTTGTACTGACCTGAAGTCCTTTTTCAAGCCTGTGTTCAAGACGCAGCTTTTTAAGCTGAATAAGCATCATAGATTTAAGCTTACGCGCATCCAGCTTGCCGTTTCCTAAAAGCGGGAACGAATCGAACACAAAGAAATGCGACGGAATTTTGAACTTAGAAATTTTTGTGCGCAGTTCAGAAACAAGCTGTTCCTCGTCAAATTTCTTTCCTTCGTTCAAAACAATGCACGCTTCAATGCTTTCGCCGGTAACAGAGTGAGGAGCCCCCATTACCTTTACTTCTTTAACTGCATCATTTTCAATAATTTTCTGTTCAATTTCTACCGGCGAAACATTTTCACCGCTCTTAATGATAATGTCCTTTATGCGGCCAGTAAGGTGAAGGAAGTTTTCTTCATCAAGGTATCCAAGATCACCTGTATGCAGCCAACCGTCACTGTCAAAAGGCTGAGATTCCGGTGGCAACTTGTAGTAACCGTTCATTACTACATATCCCTTAATTACTACCTCTCCTACTTCACCAGTCGAAACAAGACCTTTTTCTTTTGTCCATATTCTAAGTTCAATGTTAGAAAATGGAGTACCAACACTTGTTGCTCTCTTTTCTATTGGATCTGACGGACGACAGAATGTAACAGCAGGAGAAGTTTCTGTCTGACCGTAACCGTTAAGGAATGTTGCATGAGAAAACTTTTCTTCAAGTCGCATCATGAACACCGGTGTAGAAACGCTTCCACCAATAAGACAAATTCTTACATAAGGAAGAACCTTAATGTCAAATTCAGGGTGTTCTACAACAGCTGAATATACGGCACCAACACCAGAAAGATCAGAAGTTTTATATGTACTTACAACGCGGACAATTTCTTCCGGCTTAACAAGTTCATGAAGATAAACAGAATGACCTTCTGCAATATAAAGGCTTGCAACCATAAGTCCAAAGCTATGGAACATCGGCAATGTATTGCACATGGAATCACCGCGTGCATCCGGGTATTTTTCGCCCATTCCATAGCCGTCATTTATAATACCATACTGAGAAAGCTGAACTGCCTTTGGAAGCGCAGTAGTCCCAGTTGTAAAAATAATAACGGCAGTACGTTTTGAATCTTCTTTTTCGCAGTAAGCCTTTATGCCAGAAACATCAATATTTTCCTTTAAGAGAGACTTAAAGTCAAAAGCAGCGCTTGAAAAATTAAAAAGATTTTCGTGCTTAATTCCAACTGAATCTGCAAGCTTTGTAACAGCATCCACGTCCTTTGTTAATTCGCGGTTATTTCCATAGAAAATAAATTTTGAATCTGTAAGTTCAAGCAAGTCTGCAATATCTTTTGAAGGAAGGCTGTAATTCATAAGAACAGCAACCGCACCGGCCTTAATAATTGAAAAATATGTTACAGCCCAGTTTCCGCTGTTATATCCCCAGAGCGCAACATGATCGCCTTCTTTTACACCCATCTGAATGATTTTAGCAGCAAATTTATCTGTAATTTCATCAAGTTCTTTATATGTATAAGATTCATTCAAACTGCATACAGCAACTTTAGAGCCAAATTCAGCTGCGTTTCTCTTTAAAACTTCAGCATAAGTGATTTCTTTGATTTCCATAAAATCCCCCAATTCCTAGAATTGAAAATAAACGAATTCTGTTTTTCCTGTAACTGACAGAAAAAGTATTGCAAAAACGATTGCATAGTAACATATCCAACGGATTATAAAATGCTGCCGTTTAATAATATAAAAACCGCGTTCAAAACGAGTTACATAGTCAATAAGTAAAAGAATTATTACAAGAGCAAAGGCTGCCGCACAATGCTTAATTCCATAGCCGCTTAAACCTTCGTCTAAGACAAAAAGATTGCGTACAGCTGTAACGATTCCGTCTGTAGAAACAGAATGCAGCGCACAGCTTATTTCTGCCGGAATTTTTAAAAGCATCCCTAAAATGTGACCGTAATCGGCCATGCTGTTTACACGGAACATAATTGCCGCAAATACAAACAGAGCAAACGTTATAATAATCTTAACAAACTGCCAGCCACGCTTAATACGAAGTCCGCCCTTAACAGACGAATCATAACGCCCCAAATGACACGCAACCAAAAGCTTTGTACGTACCGGCGTTGTAAGGATTCCGACAATCTGGTAAAAACCGTGCATTACACCCCATAAAACATAGTGCCATGCCGCACCGTGCCATACACCGCTTACAGTCATAACAATCAGAAGATTAAGGCAATGGCGGAATTTAGAAACGCGGCTTCCTCCCAGCGGAAAATAAAGGTAATCCTTAAACCAGGTAGAAAGGCTTATGTGCCAGCGCGTCCATATTTCTCCAATCGATTTAGAAAAAAACGGCCTGCGGAAGTTGCGCATAAGGTTAAAGCCCAAAATGCGGGCAACGCCAATTGCAATGTCTGAATAGCCGGAAAAATCACACAGAACCTGAAAAGAAAAGAAGAACGCCGCAAGAATTACAGAGGAACCCGTTGCAACAGAAAGATTATTAAAAATCCCGTTTACATAAACTGCCAGGCGGTCTGCAACAACAACCTTTTCAAAAAATCCCCATGCCGCAAGCTTTAGCCCGCTTGTAATGCGATCGTAGTCAAAAGTGTAGTCAACCTTAAACTGAGGAAGAAGATTGTTTGTACGCTCAATAGGACCTGCAACCAGCTGAGGAAAAAACGTAACAAACAGAGCATAGGTTATAAAATTACACTCAGCCTTAACCGTTCCCCTGTAAACGTCAATTGAATAGCCCAATGCCTGGAACGTATAGAAGGAAATTCCAACCGGAAGAAGCACGTTCAGCGTTCCAATGGAAACATCGGCCGACGACTTTGCAAGACACCAGTTAATGCTGTCTGCAAAGAAATTAAAATATTTAAAGAAAAACAAAATGCTCAGATTAGAAACAAGCGAAACCGTAAGAATCAGCTTTTTCCTATTACCGTATTTTTCCATTAAAATACCGCTGGAATAAGTGATTACAACGCTTATTAGAATAAGAATTAAATATTCTGGCTTCCAGCACGCATAAAAAAACAGACTGAATGCAAGCAGGACCAGCTGTGTTATGGAATTCTTTTTTATTACATGTGAACAAAGAATATAACTAAGAAAAACAATCGGAAAGAAGATTAAAAACTGTACAGAATTAAATGCCATTATAGACTCCCTTTCGAAAGTATTTTTTCGTCCTTAAGTTTTTCTATTATGTCACGAGTGAAGACTTTTGCCCCGATATCTGACATGTGGGAAATATCCTTAAAATATGAATAATTGTGACAGAAATCCGGTGAACGGGAATAGTCATACCACTTGCAGTTTAAACCGCGTTCTGCGGTTTCAGAAAGAACTTTAGTACGGTAAATTTCGTACTGGTCAAAAAAACCTGTTTCAGCATAGTATTCGCTTGTAAGGTCTGGAACAGGACAGGTCACAACAACAGGATAAACTTTGTGCGAATTGCAAAGTTCTATCATTTTCATAAGATAACCGTAATTGTATGCAAAACCTTCTTCGTCCATATCCGGGAACATCGTCTCAAAAGAATGCAGAACCAGATCCTTTGTTATGGAAGCCGCAAAGTCTTCATCGGTACGGATTTTTTTTTCGGCAGAATGATCATCTTTTTTTGGCATGAAATGATCCCAGATTGTTTTAAACGGATGCGAATCGCACACAATCGGAAAAAAGCGCTGCTTCAATGCATCAAAGAAATTATAGTTTTCTATATTGGACGGCTTTAAAAACTGATAATAGCGTTTCTTAATCTTCTCGTACTGAAAATCCGGCTGAATTCCTTCTACTTCTCCAAAAGAAACAAGCAGGAACATCACAGAATTTTCTTCCATGTGATCAATATATTGGTTCAGTATATGATAGTCATAATTCGTAGCCTGCATGGGAAGATTAAAATTAAACGATTTATATTCTGGATATTCTGAATAATCAAAATTATAGCCGTGGCTGGAACCCACATTTGCAATCTGAATTCCATACGGAACCTTGCGGAATTTAGTCATTCCGTTGTCCGTAAAATTAAACTCAACATACGAATAAATCAAATTGAGGATTTCAAAAGGCAGCAGCAGAACTAAAAAAAGCTTAACGATGAGTTTAACGGCACTTCTATTCATTTTAAACTATTATACCTAGTTTCAATTATAAAACTCAAGATGATGATTTGCAAATTTAACTTTGCATAGAATTACATTTTCTTCTATAATTGACCCGAGGATTTTATGGAAACTAAAAGAAATTCAAATTTTGAACTTTTGCGCATACTTACAATGCTCTGCGTCGTCGCTTCCCACGGATGTGTATTCAGTTTTACCACTCCGGGATTTCTGGGAAAATTCTACAGTCTGTATTACGCTTTCGGATACGCAGGATTGAATTCCTTTTTTATGATGAGCGGATATTTTATGGGAAACCGCCCTACCATAAGCAAAAAAAAGATACTTTCAATTTTCGTTCAGGTCATGTATTGCCAGTTTCTTGCCCTGGCAATATTCCTTGTGCTTAAAACAAGCGGTCTTTGTTCATATTCCGGCATTACGGTGATGCAGTACTTCGGTTTTATAATTGAATTCTACATGCTTCCAATTACAAGCGACATCTATTGGTATATTACTGCATACATAATTCTTCTTGCACTGCTTCCTGTAATCAACCCGTTTATACAAAAACTCAACCAGAAAGGTTTTATTATTCTTCTTCTGGTGGAAGGAATTTTGTGGTTCGGATTTTCAGAACTCCGCCACTACCGTTACGCACACGTTCAGAGGGCGGTTTTCTTCTATTCCTTGGGCGCATTCTTCAAAATATACGCAAATCAAAAAAGCACAAAGCGGCTTATAGCAAGCATATTGCTGTTCATCCCTGTATACCTTTGCTCTACTTATGCATTTATGGCATTCCATAATCTGCCGGAAAACGGTTCTGCATATATGGATATGGCCTTACACTTTATCTCTTACGCAATTCTTTCACCTCTTACTTCAATCCTTATGTTTGAAGTATTCAAAAATCTTACTTTCAGTTGCCCTGCAATAAATCTGATTTCTGCAACAACATTCAGCATATACATACTGCACTGCCAGCCGTTCGTCGGCTATCCAAGAATGATATTCGCTCCGCAGGCTTCATTAGACATGGGAACTGCAAAATGCCTTATGTATTCTCTTGCAAACTGGATAAGCACATTTGCAGTTTGTTCAATGCTCGATCTTATAAGGCTAAAACTTCTAAATAATAAAATTAACTTTTTTACGGAAAAGCTGTTATCTTTAATAGATTCCAAATTATATATTCATGAAAATTCAGAAAAAGCGGAATAAAAATGAACGATATAGAAAAAACAATTAACAATGTAGATACGGCTGCTTACGAACCACAGAAAAAGCCTTTGATTCCGGAAAATATTTCTAAAAGAATTACATCACTACGTTATTTGCTTATAATGCTGGTTGTATTTGCACATAACAACAAGACATATCTTTTTATGACTGATCCTGAAAATTTCAGCCTTGCGTCAAAAACTTTTTTTACGCACATACCACAGGTTCTGAACTATACGTTCTTTGGACAGGCAGCGGTTCCGCTGTTCTTTATGTTCAGCTCGTACCTTCTTGCAAAAAAGAACGATCCTTACAGGCTTATGCTCAAAAAAAAGACTAAAGCACTGCTTACTCCTTATCTGCTTTGGCCGGCAGTTACAATAGGTCTGTTCATTCTTGTAAAAGCTATTGCCATCCTTATCTTTCCAGACAAAGTGAACCATACACTGCCATACGTAAACGATTGGACTCTAGAAGATTGGATTTGCGCCTTCATCGGAAAATATCCCAAGCATTATGCAAACTCTCTTTTTGAACCATATATTGGTCCGTTCTATTATTTACGCGACCTATTGATAATGAACCTTATTTCTCCAATCCTTATCTATCTGATCAGGAAATGCAGGATTTCATATTTTGTTCTGATGTTCGGAATTTTCCTCTATGCACCAATGTTTTTAATCGGTTATTCAGGGCTTTTGTACTATTCTCTCGGGCTTTTCTTCGGACTGAATGACATCGACTTCTTTGAACTTGCGGACAAAGCAAAATGGAAGTTCCTTATTCCTTCGGTTTTAATCACATGGATAATCACAATAAACAGAACCGCAGCTCCCTCTACACTCCTTGTAATCGTTGCTTGCATTTTCATGCTGAAATTTTCCAAGTTGATTTCAGACAACCCAAAGATGTATAGCATTGCAAAGTATCTGGCATCATTTTCGTTCTTCCTGTACGCAATACATGAACCGAAATTCCTTAATTTCCTTGTAAAACTATGGTACAAATTCATTACGGTTCAGAACGGCATTACCGATACACTTGAATTCTTTATTGTTGGTGCTGCCACCTGCTGTATTGGAACTCTAATCGGAATTGCAATGAAAAAGATAATGCCAAAAGTATTCTACATGTTCAACGGTGGCCGTTAGTCGTCCTGTTCAACAACTTTGCTCATCAGAGCGAATGAATTTTCCAGCGTAAAACGCTGAATAAATTCGTTCGCGTTTTTTGCAATCTGAATACGTTTTTCGTTATTGTTTATAAGCTCAAGAATATTTTTGCTTAGCGCTTGAACATCGTAAACCGGGCTTACAAGAGCAGTTTTTCCATCAATTGCATAATCCCTGAAACCTCCGATATCCGTACATACGAGCGCACAGCCGCATTGCATACTTTCTGCCGGCGGAAGAGCCCAGCCTTCTTTATTGGAAGCAGCAACAAAAAGCGCGGCATTATTATACAAATCAAGATGAAGCGAATGTTCAGGTGTTCTGTAATAATCAAACCATGCCGGCAAATTTTCTGGCTTTTCTGGGTTTCCAAACATACTTACATGCAGTTCTGGCACCTGCTCCTTTACGAGCTTTAATGCATCAATTGAATCCTGACAGCGCTTCCGTTCATCTTTGTGGTAAAGCATAACAACTTCTGCAGGTTTGCGGCTTTCTATCGGATTCTTTAGATAGAAGTAAGAAAAATCCAATCCGTTTGGAACAATAACAGCATTGCCGCCGGCACTTTCTACTTTTTCCTTAAGCCATTGGGCTATTACGATATTCTTAAATCCAAGCGCATAAGATTTCATTATAAGTTCGTCAGTATTTTCGTGCCAGAGCTCATAATCCTGAATAAGATAATACTTGTTTTTAAGAGCGACACTTTTAATGTCTGCAAGTGGAATTGCAGTTTCAACCGCAGTAGCCATAACCTTTGCATTCTGATTGAGAAACTTAAATGCACTCTTGTTAAATCTAAAAACAAAATGTTTTTTAACACATCCGGAAAAATTGTACCATTCACCGGCCTTATACTGGTTACGCAAAAGCCTGTAATAAAATCCCAATAAAGTCTTAATCTTAAACGCTAGAGAACCTTCGCGCTTCCAGAAATCATATCGCACATGGGAATACACAAGATGAACGTCATACCCCTCCGAAACAAAATAGTCCGCATACTGGTAGGCAATCTTAAACCCTCCGATCGGATAAGAATCTTTTATAGGAAACAAAAAACAAATCTGTCTAGTTTTGGCGTTAACCTTCACAAAAAACCCCGCAAAATAATTTTTATTGGTCTTTTTTAAGCCTGTCGACTCATAAGACACGAAGTAAACCTGCATATTATGGTTTAGACAGGCCCAAGCACCATAATGAAAAATACTATTTTCGTTTTTCAAATTCGAAATTCTGTAAGAATTTTCTGGCCCGATCACTCTTTGGATTTGTCCAAAATTCGTCCGGCGTATTGATTTCTACAATCTCACCGTCATCCATAAAGACAATTTTGTCTGCAACCGCGCGTGCAAACTGCATCTGGTGAGTTACAATCAGCATTGTTTTACCATCATTTGCAAGGCCCATCATTACATCAAGAACTTCACGAACCATCTCAGGGTCAAGTGCAGCTGTAACTTCGTCAAAAAGCATCACTTCCGGGTGCAGACAGAGGGCGCGCACGATTGCAACACGCTGTTTCTGACCACCGGAAAGCTGGCGCGGATAGGCATTTTTTTTATCAGAAAGCCCAACCCGTTCAAGCCACATTTCTGCTTCTTTTTCAACTTCCGGCATATCAAGGTTAAGCTCGTGCGCATGTTTTGGTCCAAGCAGAAGATTTTTCATCACAGTAAGATGAGGAAAAAGATCGTAACTCTGGAATACCATTCCAATCTTCTGGCGGATAAGATGCATATCCTTTGTTCTGTTAGAAATAAGTTCTCCATCCAAAAAAATTTCACCGGACTGAATTTTTTCAAGCCCGTTTACGCATCGTAGCAAAGTAGACTTTCCGCAGCCAGAAGGGCCAAGAATTACAATGACCTCGCCTTTTTCAACATTCAGCGAAACATCTTTTAAGATCACATGTTCATCAAAGGATTTCTTTATATTCTTTATCTCAAGCAATGCCATTTCTATATCTCCAAAAAATCAGTAATAAAATTCCGATACCGACAAATCTATCTCTGCTTCTTTTCTATAAAGCGCGCGCCAAGACTTAAAATCCAGCACACTAAAAAATACATCATAAAAACAACAAAATAAACCGCAATGGCCGCCGTCGGAACCGTAAGGCGGTTAGCCTCAACAATCTGCTGACCGATCTTAACAACTTCAATTACGCCAACAAACACAACAAGGGAAGTTGTCTTTATCATGCGCGTTATAAGATTCATGCAAAGAGGAACAAGCGATTGTATCGTCTGTGGAATAACAATATAGAAGAATATCTGCCGTTCCGTAAGACCAATCGCCCGGCCGCTCTCATACTGATGCCGCGGTACACTTTCCAATGCACCCCTCACCAAATCTCCCATTTCAGCGGTCCCCCACAAAGTAAACACAAGAATAGAAGCCGCTTCTCCGCTAAGAGAAATTCCAAATGCTCTTGTAATACCATAATACGCAACAAACAGAAGGACAAGCTGCGGCATAATACGCATAAATTCAAGGTAAATTCGGCATGAAATCTTTATGATACGATTTTTAAATGTCATTACAATTCCTAGTCCGAAGCCAAAAACAACAGAAAGCATTACAGAAACAAGCGCAATCCATACAGTAACCCAGAGCCCGCCAAGAAGACGGATAAAATTAGTTCCCATAAATAGAACGCCGAATGCGCGCACAATAGAATCAAGCATGTCCGAACTGAGCATAGCGCAATCTCCTTTCTGCAAATGAAGCTAAAAGTGAAACTGGAAGAAGCAGTATAAAATATGAAATGCAAAGAAGTGTCAGCGCTTCATCAGTCTTATAGTAGAGACCAATAAGATCTTTTGCCACATACATAAGATCTGCAAGAGCTACCGCACTGAATACAGAAGTCTCTTTTATCAGGAACATAATGTTAGCGCACAGTCCTGGCACAGAAACCGAAAAGGCCTGCGGCAAAATGACGTACTGCACAACCTGCCGCCTTGTAAGCCCGATACACTGGGCACTTTCTATCTGAATTCTAGAAACACTTTCCAGCGCACTGCGGAAAGTTTCTCCCATATAGCTTCCTCCTAAGAACGTAAGTCCGATTACAGCACACTGAACCGAAGAAAGCTTTATTCCCATACGCGGAAAAGCAAAATATAAAAAGAACAATTGAATCAAGAGCGGAGTATTTCTTGAGATTTCAATATAAATACCAACGATTTTTCTTAAAACAGGGACTTTTGCATATTTTACAAGAGCACAAAATAATCCAACGACGACAGAAAAAAGCACACCGATGCACGAAAGCCGTAATGTAAGCCCAGCAGCCGTAACATACATCGGAATGACCTTTTGTATAAAAGCAGTATCCATAAGCCATATAACTTTAAAAGTTTTAATTAGCTTAGTCAATGAGAGTAAATCACTAACCATGGGAATCAATTTTTAAATAATTTACCTGACAAAAAAAATAATTGCCAGTTGAAAAAAAATTCAATGTCGCATGCTAGTGTGCTCCACGCATTTGTACCTTGAAACTATACAGTTTTCCACTACAGAGGCAAAACAAATGAATGGTTTTTGAAATTCCTTTCCCCACTTCCCGTTATTTTTTATATGTATAATCTCAGAATTATTTCCAAAAATCACTAACCAGACTACTCTGGGAAGTTCACAGAAATTGTAAGCGAACCCGTAGGATCAACTGTACTCTGCTGCGAACCAGACGAAGCTTGTACCGGACTAGGAGAAACAGGTACTGCCGGTGCAGAACTTGAAACAGAACCAGAAGAAGCAGAAACACCTTCTTTAAATGATTCCTTGACCGTTCCAAGCCCGACACCAGAAGAAGCATTGCTTGCATTACTAAGTGAAGAATTAATAGAACCTGCTGCAGAAACATCAACAGCCTGATCCTTAGATACCATAATTCCATTCTTAGATGAATCAGAAGATTCACCTTTATTATTTGTACCCGAAGCAGTATTAGGAATTACATCCATTGTACCGCGAAGCGTTTTGAATGAACAAGAGCGGAACGTATTTTTTACAAGAATTATAGTACCACGAACAGAAGCGGTTGCAACCGGTGAACGAACAGTAAATCCAACCTTTCGGTTATTATTCTTATTTACATCAGAAACAACAGAGCCAGTGGAAACATATAAACTAGTATTATCTTTGTCTTCCTGAGCTGTAAGCATCTCAACAGACATTCGTGTTAATGGCGAAACCTTTACAGTAGACCCTTCAATCTTTAGAACAAGTTCGCTTCTAAAACCAGTTTGAACGACATCTCCTCTCAAAAGAAAATCACCTGCCTTTACGGGAGTCCACTGACTGCCTTTCATGCAGTCAACTTTCCCAGTAACAGAAAGAACTTCTGCCTTAAAATCGTCTGCAAATACATTTGCACAAAGCAATAACGCAAAAAAAACAGCAACAATAGAAACTTTTGTTCCCTTCATAAAACTTCTCCTATATGATTAGAATGAAAGAGCCGCGCTCAAAGTAAACGCAGTCTTATCCATATCATCACAACCATCTTTTGCAAGATATTGAGTTACATTTGCACCAAGCAAAAAATCACTTGCAACCTGCCATTTAAGAGCAAGAATATACTGCATTCCTGAATATGCAAAACTATCACGCTCATCGCTATCCGTAGAAGTAATTACACAGTCACAGCCACCCAGGAACAAAAGAACTGGCACAGGTTTAATAGTCGCAGACATACCGAACTTAACTAACCCAGAATACTGAAGATCCTGAAGCGCATAAGTCGCAGACATCTGTGAAACCCCATGAAAACATTCGAATCCGCTCTGTGAGCATGAAGCGTATACCGCATTAAAACCGAGGGAAGCAGCATGAAAATTTGAATAGTACATGATTCCCAGCTTAGAAAGATTTGAAATCTTCGTTCCGCTGCCATCATACTGAGTAAATCCCAAAGTTGAGTTTATACCATAATATAAAGACCCCTTAATCGGACCGTCACAAGAAAGAGTTGCATACATTCGATTAAACGAAGATTTCTCAACACGGAATGCACCAAGGAACTGCGCGCCTAAATTCTGACCGGCAAACAGATTTGAAAAAACAACAGCCGCAGAACCCACTACATATTTTTCTACGGGATCATAAAGTCTGTCAGTATCAGGAATAAAAGCATCCGACGTAACAGAAAGCTTATTAGCAATCATTATGTTCTGAGCATCAAGCATTCCCGAAGTATTGAGCAGTTTCAATTTTTCTCCATACGGAGCAGCAGAAGCAGCAACCGCATTCAAAACAGTCAGTGTCTTCTGGTTAATCAGATTAAGATTCTTAAGCTGATTGATTTTTATACGGTTCTTAGTCATTGCAAGAGTTGAATAATCGCCAGAACTTATCATCTTTACGTTATGAAAATTCAAAAGCCCGGTATAAGAGCCATACAATGAAACCTGAAGCGAAGGAGATTTATAAGAAAGTTCAAGTCCGTCAGCAAGCTGAGAGAAAATTGTTCCGCTTAAATCAGCGTATCTGAAACGTCCGGCATTAAGATCAAAAGAACCTGCACCGGCTTTTTTTGCAAGTGCAAGTTTAAACAGATCAAAATCAAGAGCATTTGTAGGAGAATCTGTATCAAAATCACGCTCAAAATTGTATACCGCTTCCGCAATAAAATAATTCTGTCCGTTTTCAGAAAACGGTGCCCTTACCCACAATGATGCGGAATTTTTCTGATCCAGACGGAATTTATCGTCAGAACAGGTTTTTATAACAGAATCATTAGTCAGCAATCCGCCAAAATCAAATGCACTGACAGAAGCCATAGCAATAAGAAAAACTGAACAAACAGCGAGATGAATTTTTTTTGATCGCATCATTTTCTACCTGCCTTTGCATCTTCACAACAGTTAATAAGAGCAATAAGATCTGTTCCATTAATTTTCATATCAGGATCTGAATTATTTGGAAGAACCGTTCTTGCCTTAAGTTCGCGGAATGCATAGCGGCTGTTATGGAATATATTATAGAGCAGACCGCCTCTTAGCCCGACTGCACTCATGCAAAGCAAAGAAGCCTTTGCAAGAGTAACAGGTTGTTCAAAATTTTCACCTGAAGAAAAAAAATTTTCTTCAGCAAGGGCATTAAATGCCTCCTCGTAAGACGCCTCTTCTTGAACAAGATTCATATAAGTTGCAACAAGATAAGATGCCTGCCCTTTACTCAGAACTTTAGTTTCCAATAACTCTGAAACTTTCTGCGAGCTTTGGGCATTTGCATAAAGCGCAGCAAAAAGAAAAATCAACGCTGAAAATAATTTCTTCTTCATTTAAACCCTCATTTTTAGATTTGTAAAAGCCTGAACAAAAGTAAAATTATTTGAACAGAACCCTTATATTTTATCATAATGAATGTTATAATTTTAGTCATGATTAGTATAAAGAAAATTCACATAAAAAACAAAGAAAAGCGAAGATTTTCTGTAGAATTCATGCTTATTATTGCAATTTCTGCATTTTGGACAATTCTTACAGCCCTTGGTTTATTGCAAAAATTTGACCAGCAAATATATGACATATTCCTTTCAATCAGAAAAGCACCAGAGGAACGCTCCGAAATTCTTTTAGTAGACATAGATGATACAGCTATAAACGAACTAGGAGAATGGCCATGGAGCCGCGATAAGATTGCAGACATTCTTATGACAATGAGGGAACTAGGCGCCTCGACAGCTGTATTCGATATTGAATATATTTCTCCTTCAAACAAGACAATTGACCAGGATCTTGTAAAACAAATACATGATAACCCTGCAAGTGCCAATCAGATTTACAATATTTTCGTAGATAATGACGAATATTTTGCAAAAGCCGTTCAGTTTTTTGGAAATACATGGCTTACGATAAATGCAGGAGACCTTGCAATAAAATATGACGAAAAAGAACTTGAATACGCAAGAAAACGCTTTTTGTATCAAGTTGAAGATTCGGACAACAATCTGGAAAAAATGTCATGTGCAAAAGATTCCAAGGCTTTTTCACCAGCATTGCACAAAATAATTTCTCATGCAGCCGGGGCGGGCTTTACAAACGTGAGCATTGACTCAGATGGTGTACGCAGACGAATCAAACTCCTTATAAAGTACGATGACGGAACTCTTGGACAGCTTTCTGTTGCACCAATGCTTAAAATTCTTCAGCCGGAAAAAATAATCCTTAAAAAACAAAGACTTATTCTTCAGGACTGCAGCATTCCTGGAAGAGATGAAAAAAAGACAATCAGCATACCTCTAGATAAAAACGGTTCAATGCTTATAAACTGGCTGCACAAACCTTTTGTTTCCAACAGAATAAATGAAGAAGGAATCGAAGAGATAGATCAGGAAAACACATCCTTCAGCCATAACTCCATTTTTTATCCTTATTATCTGAACCAGCTTGAAAAAAGTATAATTTCTGGGCTTAGAAATTTTGACAGCATAGAGCACTTAAATTTCGTTGACGCAAAAGGAAATCCGCTTTCATACCGCACAGAATACAAAAAACTGCTGAGTGACTATTCAGAAATCCTTGAATTTAAATCTTTCCTCTTGAACTGTATGCAGGGCTACAATGAAAACGGAGAGGCAATTCAGAACGGAGCAGATCCATCCATGCTTGGTGAATATTTTACCTTGCGCAGAGAATTCTTTGAAAACGTTTCTGCATTCCTTATGAGCGACAGCTTTAACGAACTGCTGCTTACAAATGCAGCAACCGACGAAGACTTTATGCATGGAATAGAAACCCTGAGCTACGATATAGAAGATTACACGAACTACTTTAATGCGATGAAAGATATGTACAACGGCAAATTCTGTATTATAGGCAATACAGGAACAGGAACCACAGATCTTGGTTCCACGCCGTTCAACAACTCTTACCCTAACGTAGGAACACATGCAAACGTATACAACACAATAATGACTCAGAATTTTATCCAGCCTATAGAGTGGTACTGGGGAACACTAGTTGCAATAATCCTTTCATTTGCTGCATTGTTCATTCAGGCAAAAAGACGCGGACGAATTCAGTTCTTTACGTTCTTTTCTTTGATTACAATCGTTATTGCTGTCCCTGTAATACTTATGGTAATGGCAGGAATTTACATAATGATCGTCTGCCCTCTTATGATTTCGCTTACATCCGTAATTTCAGTAATAATACTTAAATTCCGTTCAAGCGAAAAAGACAAGAAGTTCATTACAAACGCATTCAGTCAGTGTCTTTCAAAGGATGTAGTTGCAGAAATCATAAAAGATCCGTCAAAGCTTACCTTGGGTGGAAAGAACATTGAAATGACTGCGATTTTTACTGACATTCAGAAGTTTTCAGGATTCAGCGAATTGCTTTCAGCAAGCGAACTGGTTCAATTATTGAACTATTACCTTACACAGATGAGCGAAATCATTATCAACGAACACGGAACGGTAGATAAATACGAAGGAGATGCCATCGTTGCATTCATGGGAGCACCGGTTCAGATGGATGACCATGCCGCACGGGCCTGCTCTGCCGCAATAAAAATGAAGGCTGCTGAAAAGATAATCAACAAAGAAATTATTGACACCGTAAACGGCGGCACCTGTCCGGAAGAAATGGACCCTACATTGTTCAGGGCTTTCTGCATAATGGTTAATAACAAAAGAACTATTTTTACCCGAATAGGTATAAACAGCGGCGAGATTGTAGCAGGATTCATGGGTTCAGAGAATAAAAAGAACTACACCGTAATGGGAAACAATGTAAACCTTGCAAGCCGTCTTGAAGGTGTAAACAAGCAGTACTGCACAGACGGAATTTTGATAAGCGAGGCCACCCGCATGGGACTTGACGACCAGTTTGTCGTACGAAGTCTTGATCGAGTGCAGGTTGTAAACGTAAAGACTCCTATCCGCCTGTATGAACTTGTGGGATTTGCCTCAGACTGCGATGAAAACCTTAACCGCTACATTTCTGCATGGGAGCAGACAATGCGCGTATTTGAATCCGGCAATTACGAACAGGCTTTGGAACAATTCAAAAAATTGCTTTCTGTACGCCCAGAAGACAATGTATGCAAATATTACATCTCACTTTTAGAAAAATTCTTTATAAAGGGAACATATCCAAAACCGCAGGATGATTTTGGAGTTGCATACAATGCCGAAAACCCGGCCGACATGGATCAGAGCTGGATCGGAACACCAAAAGAAATCAAAGGCACTTTCACATTATTACAAAAATAACAGCTTTCACGCATATTTGGTCATTGTGTTGTCAAACCACAATCTTCTTGACAGGCACTTCGGCAAGCCTAGAACCACTCAATGACCATATATTGCTCCAATGCTTATCACGTTTTGCTTTGACCTTTCCGACCAAAATCAACAGTTAATACAAGCCGTCTGACTTAAGCTGCTTTTCTATGTCCTCAACAAAATCCCTGCCCCAATATTCGCATAAAAGTTCGTAAGCCTGCGGCTTTATTTCCGGGCTTACAAGCTGACGGTAGGACAATATGTTATGAGCCAAAAAACTGCGGCAATTCTGCTTTATACAGTCAGAAATTCTTTTATCAAAGATTCCAGAAACTTCTTCTTCGGGCAGATTTTCAATTTCAGAAAATATCGAAGTAAACACAGATGCCGTTGAGACCACTTTTACCCAATCTTTTATATCTGTAATAGTACGGCGGCTGGTAATTCCGTTGTCTACATAATATACATAGACTGTATCTTTTACACCAAGATAAGTATAACCGTGCAAAGCAGCCTCATAGGCAACCCATAAGAACAGAAGATAATCTTCCGCCATTGTACAGGAAACAACAGGAACATGCTCCAAAGCATTTAAAACGAGCTCACGGTCAAAGAGCTTTATACACATAAAGCCCACAATATCCATGTCAATAAGAAAATGTTCAATGATCTGCCGGCCGCAAAGCACACCAACATGAATGTTATGTGCTTTCTCCTGCATTTCGTTCATAAAATGCTCATCACCTTTTCCGACAACACGTGCATCCGCATGGACAATATGAGCCCCGCTTTCCCTTGCATATTTCAAAAGCCTGAGCAAAGCTCCTTCTTCCAGGCAGTCATCACTGTCCAGCATAAAAAGCCGCTCTCCATTAGCCGCATATACAGCCGTGCGCCTTGCTTCAAAAGCACCCTTGTTCTGCTCATGCCGGATGTACTGAACGGCAAAACCACAAGCTTTCTTAAAGTCGCGCACAATCTGCATACAGGAACGACCGCTTTCATCCTTACCTGCCGAACAGTCATCCACAACAACAAGTTCAAGCAAAAAACCCTGCCCTGACTGCCTTTTCACGGATTCCAAACAGCGGAGCAAAGTGTTTTCTGTACCAAATACCGGCACAAGAACGCTTATATCGATTTTTTTAGACCTAAAAAACGAAAAATGCATAATTCAGCTAAATCACCATCGGATCAATTTCATTAATTTTCTTCAGCAAAATAAAGCTTATAACCTTCAGTAGAACTAATTTCGTCACGTATTATTTCATAAGAAGTACTGCCAGCAAATGAAACAGCACTATTTCCACTGCCACTGGCCGCATCAGATCTTGTTCCATAGACACCACTAGCCATAAATTTGAAATTGCTATACGAAGTCTTTACCCGTTCAATAATAGGACAATCTGCAGAATATGTACTTAGATTTTCAGGATCAGCTATATAAATAACTACCTTTTCAACCCAAGGATTATCAGAATTATAATTACTCAGGGAAAAAGCAGCCCTATCATAAAGCTTTAAGGCTAGACTCTTAGTCGCATCCCAATAACCAAATGCATAATCTCCATCAGGAGGACAGGTTAGATTAAAAGCAAACTTAGAGTATGAACCATTTCCTTTTAAAGCGACCTCAAAGCCCATAACATCAAAAATACGGTTTTCAGTATCCGGATTACTATCCGTGTCATAATACCAAAAAGTGTATTTAGTTTTTGGAGCGATTATTTCAATCCTTTTGTTCTCTACGATTTTTTCCCACAACCCATCTGTTGAATCATAAACAGCATCATAATCAAGGGCAAAATCATCAATACAATAAATATAAACAGTTTTTATTCCAATTTCTTCAGAAACAGCAACAGCATAAGCATCATCTATGTACATTGGAGCATCATAAGTCTTACCATCACCGTCTGCAGTTGAATCCATTGATGCATAAATAGTTTCTGTATACAACTCCTTATCAAAAACAGGAGTGTATGATGCCAAAACATAGTTATTTTTTACAAGATAAAGCGAATCATAATCAGAAAACAGCAGATCACCTATATAATAGCTGTCATACGATTTATTATATGAGAGAACAAAATTATAAACTCCAGGATCAATTTCGGTACTAGACGTAAAAGTAAAAGTCACGGTACCTCCACCGTCAAAAGGATCTGCTGGTATGATTGTTTCAGAACCATCTGCATTTGTTTTTATCAACCTTGCACTGACATCCGTGTAATTAGTAACGTTATCATCGTTTATGGTAACCTTTGCAACAAGTCCTGTAGAAGCTGTACCTCCATAGCTCAATGAAAGAGCAGTATTGTAGTAGTCTACGGTTTCGCCGTCTATTTCTCCCATTTCTATATGGTCAAATGTGTATGGAAGTTTTATGACGTTTTTTCTAGCGGCAGCAGAAAAAGTTACGTTTTTCATTTCTGCTGTATAATAAAGAGTACACAGAATTTCATTACCATCTTCATTACAATATTTAGTTACATAATTACTGCTATAAGAACCTTTAAACTTTATACTGGCATATTCTTGTCCTGCAACCACTTCAAAAGAATACCTGCCAGTCGTAGCGTCCCTGACTAACTTTTCGGAAGAATAGTTAAGCCCGCCATCCAAGGAAAGATACCAATCAATATTATTGGCGTCCTCAAGAGCGTCTTTTTCAAACTCAGAATTTAAGGAACGGCTTCCTTCCTCAAGCTCGACATGGTCAACAGCAGAACCTAAAAGTTCTATTGCAACCGTCGTTTTTTCATCATTAGCGACCACCGGAGCAGCAGAAAAATCCGACGACGCCAAGACATTTGCAACAGCAACAGGATTTAAATTTGCGCTATCACTGTTATCCGAACAAGCGGCAAACAAAAATGCAAAAACTGCAACAAAAGCAAATAAAAACTTTTTCATAGTCTAAATTCCCCTCTCCTAGTAAATTACAGTACCCGATACAGATGCTTTATTCATTTTAAAATCAGTACGTGTTTTATTTACATCAATAGTGTTTGTTTTCAAATCAAAATAAACGATACGATCAGACTTAAAAAAACAATAGTCAGATTTACTTTCGTTTGTCAGATAAACACCGCAATCCTGTAAAAGCAGATAATCTTCTTTTATGGCAAGAATTTTTTCTATACCAAAGAAAGCCTCAGGGTTTTTATCTCCAAAAGGTGCATAAACAGTACTAGTACTACCACCATTGACCAGCTCTGTAGAATCTGCAACACCACTCAAACCGTCTGTTCCAAAATCATTATCAAGAGACAACGTTCCGTCAGGATCAATCTTCAGACAAGCAATTCCACCTAGATTTGTATAATTCAAGTCACTTATAAATGAAGTAGCGGCCTTCAACGTACAATACAACTTATCGCCTATAACAGCCATATCTGTATAAGATCTATCATCAGCATACCCAGCTGTTATAGGGAAGCCATCTCCGAATATAGCAGGAAGCGTAGATGATGTTATAGCATCCACAGATTCAGCAGAAATGTCTGTCAATGAACTAATCGGTATTTCAACCTTGTAAATTCCAGAACTAGAACCAGCTGCCATATAAACATAATCACCATAAGCGGAAATTTGATAAAGTTCGCCTATATCTTCAACGCTGAAATCGACTGAAAGCTTAGAAGCGTACCCAGTATCCTCATCATAACTTTGCTTGGCAATGGCAGAACATACTAATATATTATAGTTCGTGTTAGTTCCAATTGACTGAAGCAACATATAATAAGATTCATTTGCTTTTGTAATATCAACAATATTGTATTTTAAATATTCGCCGTTATTTAGAATATTACTAACCGCAGACGCTGTATACGCATCATTAAATTCTTTCGTCAGAGGATTCATTTTATAAATTATTAGAGAATAATTTCCATTGGCCTTCTTGACTGCGTACAAATAACCATCGTTCAAGTTCCAATGATTCCATTTCTCACTAGTAGCGCTTTCAATGCTATTGTTTTTTATCAGTACCTTTGATTTTCCAATACTGTCAGAAACATCCAAGTCTTCTTCGTAATATCCGATTACAAATTTTTGATTATTCTTGTTATTATAGCGGTCTTCGTAAGCTACCCAATCCGCATCAATATCGTTGCTGTTAAACCTAAAATTGATCATGGAAGAGTATTCCTTACCGCCGTAAGTTGCATAACAGCTGACATAATTAACTTTTCCAATAAGCATTTCCGAATATGAAATCATAACCAGATTTGTAGAAGCATCAATATTCTTTCCATTAAGTTTCCACGCAACAGAGGTACCCGTACAATCTGGATTGTATGAAGCTTCTAAAGCAATTCCCGAATCATTTTTATTATAATCAAATACAATATCACCGTCGCTGTTTTTATACGTTTTTGCTTCGCCGTTTACAAACCCTGTTGCACTGATCGACAAATTTAAATATTTTTCAATGTCTATGATATTAGTCATTGCCAGTTTCTTAAGATATACATTCCAAGTTTCTTTATCTTCCGAAAGTTTACATGCATAAACATAAGAATAATCCAGATAATAAGTTTCTTTAGATGAATCATAAGTATAAATTTTCAAAGAAGTCGAAGGTTCGACATAACTTCCATCATTCCCATCGGTAAAATAGCGCAATTTTTGTACAGGTTCGGAAACTGATTCATTATACTTATCCACGGCAGCCTTTGTTATCTTAATAAAAGGAGTTTCAGAATTAAGATAATCGGAAGGACTTTCAAAATATACGTTTTTTGTAAAAAAATTCGCAACTTCAACATTTGTATGATCAGAAAATCTACAGCTGTCAATATTTTCAGGATATTCAATTGTAAGATCGGTATACTCAGGAATGGTCGAGCTGTACTTGACCTGCGAACTGGACAACTTTATTGCTCCGCTCTGTAAAATCACAGAATCCGGCGATAATAAATACACTGCATTGTCCGCCATAATCTTTATAGAACCGTTGAATGTTGAATCTTCAGCATAGAAGAGCGTATTATAATTTGAAACATCAAGCGTAAAATCTTCACAATATATTAATATAGGCTGTTCAAGAACATCTACAGAAGACCAATCGGCTTTTACTATCGTTGAGATTATATCCCAAACATAACCGCGGGTCTGTAAATATAAGCCGTTTCCTTTTGCATCAGCATCATTTGTAGCATAATATTTATCAGCAATAGCATCCGACGGCAAAGAAAAACAAGCAGAAATCGTTCCTGCTGTCTTCAATTTGGACGTTACTGCTAATACAGAATCTGAAAGGACAACCTTTTCTATCTTTACGGAATTACCAAAACTGCCTGCAGTATAATTATTAAGACTTACTTCAATCTGATAAAATCCGGAATTAATCTGTTCGTTTGTTGCCGTGAATACGACTTTTTCCGTTTCGCCTGTTTCCGGCACTTTCGCAACGGTTATGACCGGCTGGCAACGCTGCAGCTCCTCTTCCGAAGGAGTGTAATATGAAAACGGCACAATCCTCAAAGAAACGTTATCTTCTGTTATCTGATCCAAATCCCAATTATCATCAAATTCAAGATCAAAAGAATAAGAACCCGTTCCAGACTGTACATATGAAACTTCCAGTTCTATTTCATTCTGGCCGGCAAGGTCCACATTATTTTTTTCTCCTGCAAAATAATAAAATGTTTCAGAATCCTTCTGGTATGTACCATTTAGATTTATATCATAAATACCTTTTTTTATAGCTTTTAATGAAATCTTTCCGTCAACAGCCCTTATTCCATCGCAATAGAATGTATTTGCTTCTTTATAGGTATTTATTTCAGACGGAGAAAAATGAAGATTCCACTCAACATCATCAAAATTTTCGATCAACTCATCGTTATCAGGAAAAAGACAACGGGAACTCTGTAAACATTTCTTTAAATTAATTACGGTTTCATTTTTCTGCGAAGTATTATTCTGCAAAAATGAAGCCATAAGCAATTTTTCCGAATTATTATCTGTATTGGAACACCCAAAAATAAACGCGGTTGCTGCAAAAACAAGTGCAATAATTTTTTTCATATTTATTCTCTCCCATTAGTAATTTTCAATCGTATAGCCAGAATTTGAACCAAATAAACCGGAAGTAGGAACACTCATATACAATCCATCCGCATAAACACTTACAGTCTTATTCTTAAGGTTAAACTCCATAATTCTGTCTTTATTCGTTCCCGCTCTTACATCCGAATCCTCTTTTTGATAGATACCGTCATCGGCAATATAGATAACATCTTCTTTTATGGCAACTATTTTCGTAGCATCAAAGAAACAAGAGCTTTCCTGCTCCCCATAAGGATAACAAGCATCAATATCCTCTAAACTATCAATCGACCATTTTTTAAAAGGAGTGTCTGAACCGATCAAACCAAATGCTGCCGTCTTTCCGTCCACCTTATCAAATTTAATGCTAGGGTCGTCGGTTTCACCAGCCGCCCCTGTATTAATTTCGCCAAGAACAACAGCTCCTCGACAATATACTGGATTAGAACCCTCGCTAAAAACGCTGCCATTCATAAGTGCACAAAGTTTTGCTGAATTTTCTACCCTTACGAATGCCATGTCATTAAATGTATGACAACCTTCAACAATCGTTTTTGAAGAAACAGGTGCCCCAATGGACTCCAATTTTTTTAAGCCATCACTATCCTGTACAACTTTAAATGCCTGAACAACAGGAGTTGAATCAACACTTCCTTCCTTTACGAAAGTCATGACCAAATAATCATCTGAATTGATATTTTGTGCAGCCATTGTACTTATACTTCCAGACTTAATACTATCAGGACATGTCAATTCATAAATTTTTGTAAATCCGGAATTCTGATCATAAGAATATGCGCAAACGAAATAGGTCCAAATAACGTTGTCTATATCATACTCACCCATGGCTACCCAGATTTTGCCATCAAGGCCAACAGTCATAGCAAAAATTCCGTTAAAATCAGACAAATCCAGATAATGTTCAGTATCCTTTTCATAAGATCCTGACAAAGAATACTTTATTCTGATCAAAGATTTTGCCTCAGCCTCAGTAATAGCATAAATATCATTAGTAGAAGGATTCACGGCAAATTTCATTACACTATTCACAATTTCTTCATCAAGTTTAAATGTTTCATTGTACTGATGAAGGGTTGTGGAAATTCCCCCAACCGGATAAATAACATACGACAAATCAATGTCGTCGATAAAAGCAAAGCTAAAGCCCTTTACACAGGCAAGCTTCTTTCCTTCTCCATTGGAATAGGTAACTACACATTCAACATAATTCTTTTCCCCAAGATCAAGCAGCTTTTGTGCATAAGGATCTATGGATATAGAAGAAGTCGTTCCAGAAATACTTTCTCCGTTCAGATACCATGAATAGGAAGAAACTTCATCATCAGGAATAGGGTTTCCTTCAGAATCAAGGCAGGTAAACGTGATCTCCGCACCTTTGCTTTTATCCAAAAGCGAAATAGGTTCTTCGGAAACCGCTGTATTATTATATTTCGCAACAAGCTTTATGTCTGACGAAAGAATAGCTTTGTATTTTATCTTAAGATCCAAATCAAGATCCAGATCTTCAGAATAAGACAAATTAATCTCTATAGGAGTACTGTTCTTCAAAGAAGTAGTCGTTGTCCCGCTGTAAAGAACATCTCCATCAGAATCTTTTATCTGCAAATTTACGGTTAGAGATTTTTCGTAGGGTACACCAAGTACGACTATATCGCCTTTGGCCGTCTTTTGCCCGGGAACTTTTTTAAGGGTTCCTGTCGAGACAGATCCGCCCCCGTCCCAGATAACATTTACAACAGCCGTATATTCGATGGAATTCCAATCTTCTTCATTACCTTGATAATCTTCATCGTGATTGACTTCCTCTCCGTCTCGCGAAAGCCCCCTGGATTCCGCGACAGCATTCTGTGGCATTGCAAAATTCAAGCCGAGTGCAAAAACGCCTTTTTCTTCGCTTGATTCAACTAAAGAACAAGAAACCAACAAATAAATAAACAAACATAAAACTGATAAAACTACATTACGTCTCATGTTGTCATAGTATAATACTTTTGTAAATTATTCTACAAAAAAACAGTCTTATGAACGAGGTTTTTTCACAACTCTTTACAGAATATTTTCTCTCATATAAACACATCCGCGCAATCAAATTGATTCATGAGAGAAAAAATCTACCGGCATAAAGTTTTTTCCTATTATATGATGCATGGCAAAAAACAAAAAACTTATCTGGAGTGCACACAAATACCCCCCCCTTTCGACCGGCAAACGGATTGCCTATTGCCGTCTGGTCATCAGAATAACGGCAATAATTACACCTATCAGAACAGCCGCAGCAGCAATAATCAGCACCAGCATTGGAGTCGTAAGCCAAGAAGAAGATTTTTTACCTGCATACAAGGAAGAACTGTCATAATTTTTTGAATTGCTGTCAGCACTGTTATATGAATTACCACCATAGGAATTACCATACGAACCATAAGAATCAGACTCGGACAGCTCCGATTCAGGAGACGAATAATCAGAATCGTCAGATTCAGACTGCTCTATAACTTCTTCTGAAACATCAGGACCTGCATTTACAGAAGGAACAAAATCAGAAACATGAGGGATCACAAGAACCGTTCCCTTCCATTCTTTATATGAAGAAGAGAGACCAACATGCTCAAAACGTCCGTCAAAAACGCTTAAGACCGCAGATTCGAAATTAGAATCAAAATATGCTCTGCTATCAAAATTATTTGTATTCCAATAGCAGATTTTTTCTGCAAGACGCTTTGAATCTTCTGCATTATACGCAAACGCAGATTCAAGATAACCACGAATAATAAGCTTAAGACACTTTACTGTATCAACAGTGGCTGTATGACCTATTAAAATAACATCTGCACCGCGTTTTTCAGAACCATAAACCCTGGCGGCACTATATTTATAGGCAGGATTTCCTTTGTTGAAGGGATTAGGATCATTCTGAACGGATTCCTGATATTTTATTCCACGTCCAAGACGGCGTCCAATATCCATAATTTCAGAGGCTGTATTTATTTCTTCAGGTGAATAACCGCCCGTCCATTCCTCATAAGAAGTTCGATTGGAATCAGCAACGAAATCAGTATCAATATCTATTTTTTCCTGTGCATTAGCAAAAAAAGTCACAAGCGAAACTAAACAAATTGCAAAAAGTATTTTTTTCATAAAATTCCCCTTTATCATTCTGATTCTCGGAATTTGAATATCAGGGTTTAGCATTTTGAAAAAATTTTGCAGAGAAAAACGAGGGGAGCATGAAAGTAAAAATCACATGGATATGCAAATAAATTTTATATCATATTGTCTACTTTTATATACCGTTTATTCGTTTAATAATACATTTTCATATAATTTTTAATAAAAAAAAACAAACCGTCACCCTTCTCCTGAAAAAAAAGAATTTTAAATTTTTATTTGGTAGACAGAATTCAATAAAATCGCCAATAAAACTTTATTACTAACTATGCTTCTGGTCAGCCATAACACCTCATGAACATAGATATACGCCGGGCCAAGGCACCTAAGCCTAAGGCCTTAGCTTCGCCGTTATTAGGGTTTGTAATAAACCCTAAATACGTCGAGTCAAGGCACGCTAACGCTTAAAGCCTTGACTTCGCCGTTTTGAGGGTTTTTACTACCCCCTCAATGAAAAAGGGGATGCCCGACTCTCTATGTCAGGCATCCCCTTTTTAAGGTGTTTTATGACAGCGCTTTATTTTATGCACATTCGATTGCAATGCGTTTCGGAGCAGTAAGAGCCTTACGCGGCAATGTAATATTCAGGATTCCATTTTTGAAAGAAGCACGGACATTTTCGCTGTCTACATCTTCAGGAACCTGGAAGCTGCGGCTGAATGAAGAACAGCGGCGTTCGCGGATCAACCAGCGTTCAGAATTCTTCTTCTCTTCTTTTTTGTCTTTTTTGCCTTCAGAAGATTTTTCAACAGTCTCTTCCTCTTTAGAAGAAATTGTCAATGTATTGCGATCAAGCTCAATGTTTACATCATTTTCAGTGCGTCCAGGAAGTTCCATATCAAGGGTGTAAGCATTGTCAGACTCTTTTACATCTACGCGAGGAGCAATCGGAGCTCTGCGGGCGTAACCGTCGAACACGTTATCCATTGTGTTGTTGAAAATTGAATCAAAAAGTGAAAGTTCGTTCATATTATGCCTCCTGCAGCATTTATAAATTAATTTAAGTTTCTGCAAGGATTTTATTTTTCCTTACACTTACATTTATGCAAATATCGTGCCAACCTTAAATAATTTTAAAAATTGCTTAAAAAAGACAAAATTCATGCATTTTCTAAAAAAATTTACACTCTTTGAATTAAAAGACATAAAAAAAAGGTTCAAAATCTGCCGAAAACACGGCAAACTTCAAACCATCTTAAGAATCACACTGTCCAAAATTACCCATGAGTAAAAATAACCCGTTAAACTGAGTAATTTTTACTCATAAAAATAAATTTTCATTCAATATGGGTAGTTTTTGCTAGTATTAGAGCTTTCCACCTTCTACAACAAGAGAATCTGCATTCGAATCTTTTCCATATGTAGCGCGAAGAGTTGCTTCGTAATCTGCATGGAAGAAATTTTCCTTTCCTAGATTACGTATTTCTTCATTAAGCCAGTCAAGCAAAGTAGAATTTCCGCGGGCTACAGCAGGCGCAATTGTATCAATGCTTCCAAGGGATTCAATACCAACTGCATAGCCAGGATTTTCCAATGCCCATGCAAGAACTTCTGTATTATCTGTAGAAAGCCCTGCCCCACGACCATCCAGCAACGCATTATAAGCTTCACTGTACTGATCAAATTTCAGAAGCTGAACTTCCGGATAATTTTCTGTAAAATAAGTTTCGGCTGTAGTTCCCTTTGAAACTATTAGTACCTTACCCTTAAGATCTTCAGGAGTTTTCACGAGACTATTTTTATTTGAAACAACTCCAAGAGCACATTTCATATACGGCAATGCAAAATCGACTTTTTCTGCACGGGCAGGAGTAACTGTAAAGTTTGCAAGAACAAGATCAACCTTACCAGTTTCCAAAACTTCAACACGAGCAGCAGCTTCTACAGGAACATATTTAACTTTTACGCCAAGGTCCTTTGCAATGCGCTCTGCAAAATAAACATCATAGCCCTGATACTTTCCGTATTCATCAACATAACCGAACGGCTTTTTGTCACTAAAAACAGCAACCTTAATTGAACCGTTTTTCTTTATCTGAGCCAAAGATCTGTATTTAGCCTTTGCTTCAGCAGATAAAGCTGTCATCAGCAGGAGAGCACCTGCAATAACTTTTATAAGTGTTGTTTTTTTCATAATCATACCTCACTATTAAGATTCTGGATTTTAATCCGACAATGACTTTATACATTTTATTACCTACTAAGTCAATAGGTTTTGAGGATTTTATTTTTTCTTTCTCTTTATAACCAACAAAATCTATTTTTCAGACAAATAAACTTCACTTGCCAAAAGCAGAACGGCAACATAATAAATTCCAAGAGAAAAAATATGAGCAAGCCCATCAGAAAATCCAGCCGCAATGTTTATTATAAGCAGAATATCTGAGAGCCAAAAAATAAGCCCACCTGCAAAAATTTTTCGCGTAATACCAAAAGAAAGAGTTGCCATCGCCGTCACAAACAATATATAGACTGCGGTAAAAACCTTAAGCTTATAATCAACATCGGGAATAAAATATATAAAACAAAAAACAGCTATTGAAAAAACTCCCCAGCACAAATATTGAATCAGAACAGGCTTTTTAATAGAAAGAAATGCACGTATAAAAAACAAGTGTCCCAAAAGATAAAGAACAATTCCTAAAATCAGCACAATATTTATGGCAGCATCAGCAACACAGTAGGCAAAAAGCCCAAGCGTAATAAAAAAATTCAATTTATTCTTATTTGATTTCCAACCAAAATAAGCAAGCCCAAAAAGAATAAAACTCATCAGAAATTTTAAAACAACACGTGCAAAACTTATGTGATTGAAAAAATTAAGAAAAATTTCATGCAGGGAAAATAATGCAGTAACAAATAAGCAGGCAATGGTAAAAACTCTCTTTTTATTCATATCGTCATTTTACAACATAAATCATTACACTTGCAATGATTTATGATATGATATAATCATGAAAAAGTTTTTTATTACGGCAATATTTTTGACATTCAGTTTTTATCTGGCCGCAAAACCTTATCCTGCAGAAGAAAAAATGCCGTCCGGTCCGAAACCCAAAGACCGTCCGTCTGTTGCTCTTGTACTTGCCGGCGGCGGCGCAAAAGGCTTTGCTCACCTTCCCGTAATCGAACTTATTGAGCAGATGGACATTCCAATCGACATGGTCGTAGGTACCAGCATTGGATCTATAATAGGGGGCCTTTATTCCGCCGGATACACTCCTCTTCAAATTGAAAAAAGTTTTGAAGATATTGACTGGACACCAATCTTTGCAGACTCCGCTTTTTCACCTTACGAAAACACCCTGGGATATCACAGCCTTTTTGAAAATCTTATAACCCTCAACCTTGGGCTTGACCTTTCTCTAAAACTTGGAAAAGGAGTTTCAAACGGACAACGGATTTATGAACTAATAAAAGAAAGGACATTAAAATATCCATCTGACATGGATTTTAATAACCTTCCCGTTCCTTTCAGGGCCGTTGTCTGCGACATGCTGACCGGAGAAGCCCTTGTTTTAAATGAAGGCGATCTAGCAGAAGCCATCCGCGCAAGCATGAGCCTTCCTTCAGTTTTTGAACCAATTGAAATTGACGGCCGTTATTACATGGACGGCGGAATCAGATACAACCTTGCAATAAACGTAGCAAAGAACATGGGCTACGATATAATCATCGCAATAGATATTTCTCAAAAAGTAAGAAATGATCCTGACACGTTCAACTCAAATCCGGCTGTGGCAATGCTGAACACAATAACAATCTCCCAATACACAGCAACACAGTCAATGTACAAGGATGCTGATTTAGTCATATTTCCAGACCTGGCAAATTTCGGCACTCTGGACTTTAAAAAATCTTCACTGATATATGAAGAGGGAAAAAGGGCCGTTGCAAAGTACAAGGATTCACTTGAAAAAATCCGTGAGAAAATATATCCAAAAGATTACGATTCATATGGAAAGAGAATTTCTCCCTATAAACCTTTAAGCACCCATGCAGAATACGAATCTAAAGAAATACCGGTTGTAAATTCAATTCAGGTTGACGGACTTTTACCTGTTGACCAAAAATATATTGAAACCCAGTTCTTAAAGATTAAAGACCAGCCTTTTACCACGGATGTCTTTCATGATTTTATGGACAGATTGATGCTCACCGGCAATTACCAGAACATAAAGGCCCGCATCTACGAAAAAAACAGAGGAAATGAACTTTTACTGAAGATGGTACAAAAAAACCCAAAAAGCGCAAAACTCTGCTTAGACATAGATTTTACACAGTCAATCTCTACAAGGATGACTTCCATGCTGGACTTTACTGTTGGATTCCAATACAGGGGTCTCACAGGAAGAGGATCCGTACTTTCCCTCATAGCAAAAACAGTAAACGACTACGGAGTGAATTTTTATTACCTTCAACCTCTGAACACAAATATATTTATAGAATATAATTTTATTGCAGAAGACACGCGCTACCCGCAGCTGCCATTCGGACTTTCCAGCGGTGATTGGGCAGAATATGATTCGTATAAAAGCATAACGACAAGACTTGACATTGGCGCACGCACTGATACCGGACGCACTGTAGAGTTCGGAGGTTACTATAAGTATATAAGTTCAAGAGACGTAAAAGACATAACTTTCTTTACAGATGAGTTTCTTAAATATTACGAAACTTATGAAGAATTAACTTCGGAAGATAATCTATACTCAGTTTTAGAACTGTACGAACACACCTCTCTTTCTGCCCTCTCCGCCCGAAGCATAGGAATTTTTCTTGAATACGAAATAAACAAACTCGACAAGAAGCTTTTTCCTCACAAAGGTGTTTTCTTCAATCTGAACACAAAATATGTTTTTCCATATACGGATTCGTGGACTCCCCTGCCCCAGCTGCTGATGATTACCGCTTACGGAAAATCTTCTATTCCTCTGGGGCCTTATGCAAGCATAAATACGACAACAGCAATCGGAACAGATGTTTTTGGAAATCTCTCAGATTCAGCAAGCCCGATGCTTGTTGAAGGTTATACCAATTATGACCGAATATTTTTCCCCCAGATCTGCGGCCCCTCAAACTTTGGAAGCTGCAAGCTGGCAGCCGCTATTTCTATACAACTAGAACCATGGAAAAAACTTACAATTCTTGGAGGCGACGCGCTACTGACACTTAACGGAACAATTGGAAACGTAACCCAAAGCTTTACAAAAATGATACCGGATACAGAAAGCGACAAGGAATACTATCCTATTCTATGGACAAGCGGTGCAGGAATTGCAATAAAAATTAAGTCCGCATACAGCATATACTTAAGGTTCGGAGCGGCTTCTACCATGCAAAAATCCATAACACCATTTTTTTCCATGGACATAGGTTCAATAAGTTTCTAGCAAATTGGATCACAACCCCTGTCTTTAAGAAAAAAAACGACGAACCAGGAGAGGATAAACAGGTTTGCCGCAGAGCCGCTTTTTTTTGCGCGAATTAAATAAAAAAATTTAAAAAAAAGATATTTTTTTTATAAAAAGTGTTGACATATAAGCAGCCGTGTGTTATATTATAGTCAGCTTGTAAATAAGCTGATAAACTCTCTCCGATGTCCGTGAAAACCGGACAGCAGAGGCTCTGGATGCGTTGCGTTCGGAGCCTCTGTTTATTTAACAGCACTTTTTCTGCAAAATAACGTCTGTTTTTTTGGCAACCAAATTGCCAGCTCTTCACCATAAAAAAAGACCGCCCAACAAGTACAAAAATGCACAAATTGAACAGTCCTATAAACAACACTACAGGCGCAATCAGCAAAGTGCAGCCAACACCAGAAAGCCTGCCAGTTTCTCCGTACGAATAAAAAAACTAAAACAATCTATTTAGCTTTATCAGCTTTTATCAGAGAACGAAGAGCCTCTACGGCAACCTTAATAGCACATTCTGTATCATGAGCCTGCTTATTAGGCAGACCTTTTTTTTCACGTTCTTGATTTGCCACAACCAAAAAGCATGACCCTACACGGACACGCAAAAAACTTCCTGCAATAAAAAGAGCAGCCGATTCCATTTCCGAAGCAAGACATCCCATCCTGATCCAGGCCCGCCATTTATTTTCAAGTTCATAGCTTACAGGCATAACCTCCGGTTCATGCTGGCCAAAAAAAGAATCTTTGCACTGCACTACTCCCGTATGATTTGGAATCCCAAGTTTTTTTGCAGAATCAACAAGCGCATTTACAACATCAAGGTTCGCAACGGCCGGATATTCAATCGGTGCAAATTCCCTGCTTGTTCCTTCCATACGAACGGCTCCCGTAGCAATTACGACATCACCGCCAAGAACATCTTCCTGCATACCTCCACAAGTTCCTATTCTTATAAAAGTATGCGCACCGCACTTACTGAGCTCTTCAATTGCAATTGATGCAGACGGTCCGCCTATTCCTGTAGATGTAACGCTGACTTTTTCACCTTCAAGCATTCCTGTATAAGTAACAAATTCCCGGACGTCAGCGACCAGTCTTGCATTTTCAAAATGTTCCGCAATCTTTGCGCATCTTTTTGGGTCTCCAGGCAAAATTACATATTTTCCTATATCGTCTGGCCCCACTCCAGTATGATATTGCTTGCCGGAACCTTCTGTATAATCAACCATAAAATGTCTCCCTAAAAAAAATCAAATATCTTTTATAGATTATAAACTATAAATTTGCTATTTGGTAAAAAATTAAATAAACTGTTAATGCTATGAAAAATTTACACATATTTATTACAGCCATTCTGGCTATGACAATCATTTCCTGTTCTACAGAAGTTGATCAGGAAAGTTTTTTTGAAGGTGCTGCAAAATCAGCAGTATACGCCTCTATTTCTTCCAGAACATCTGGAATAATGAAAGAAAACGGTTCCGGTTTTTTCTACATGGTGGATTTTAAATTTTCGCCTGAGGAACTGATCAGCGCAGACAATACCGTATACAGACAGGAATTTGCCCGATACGCTGCATGTATGGCAACTGATGTATATGACAATTCAATGCTGTCACTTATAAACGGAACAGCCTCCCCTTCTTCTGCGGCTGACAACACGACAATCTATTCAAATTTTGGTTTTAAGGACGCTAAAGAATTCAAGCTTCTCAGCAGCGACTACACAACAGATACCGAGGATATTACAAACTTTGTAATAAGCCATTCAAACATAAGATCCGGCAACACAGAATACGAAATCATAATGCTGACCGTTCAGGGTTCAAATGCAACAAGAGAACAGTGGTACAGCAACTTCGATATAGGAAGCACAAACGCCGCTTATACATCAGAAACGGGAACTCATCCAAAATGGACTGACAAAAACTACCACAAGGGATTTTTTATCACCGCAAAAAGAGCCGATGCAAAAATCCAGCAGTACATTACGGATAACGTTTCTTCAACTGCAAAAAAAATAATATTCCTTACAGGACATTCAAGAGGAGCAGCAATAACAAATATTCTTGGTGCATGGTACGAAAAATCAACAGCTTTTGAAAAAACTTTTACTTACACATTTGCAAGCCCTTTTGTAACAACAAACAAAACAGATTCTGCAACATATAAAACTATATTCAATATTGTAAACGCAGATGACTTGGTTACAATACTTCCTGCAGAAAGCTGGAATTTCACAAGAAATGGAATTACAAAGAAAGCCTCAATAATAGAAAGCGAATCACTTAAGAGTGCATGGTATCTTTTGATTGCTTATCAAAGAGAAGCAATATCAGGAGAATACGTTTCATCAGGCGCAAACAGCGCTGCATGTGCTAAAAATATCGCTTCAAGTTCCGCAAACCGCGACGAATTATACACAATAGGAAACACTGAAGATGATTTATACTGCCTTGCCGCAGCATCCGAAGACGAGGCAAAAACCCGATTAAAAACGATCCAGGATCTTAAAATAGACAAATTTGCAAACCTTTCCATAGTTGAGAACAACGGAAAATACACAGTACAGGGATATATGAGTCCGGCATTTATGTTCAATTTCATACCGGCAATGATAGTTTCTTCAAGCAATGCCGTACTTATGAACGGACTTCCGAAAACAGGAAAATACAATGCAGCCGCACAAGTCATTCTGGCAGCAGCCGCAAACGGAGGACTTGCAAAATCTCATGATCCTTCATGCTACTATCTGCTGACAGAAAATATGTAAAAAAAGGTGACAATATGTCCTTATAAGGACGTATTGTCACCTTTTTTGAAATTTTATTAAAATCCAAAACATGAAGAATGCATTTATTTGAATTAACATGCTTTTACTCGATATGATAAACAAAAGTTATACTAATGTTTATAAATCGTTTAACAGGTGTTTAACAATATTAAACATCTGTTAAACACCTCTACTCTACACGCTCAAAATGACGCGTAAGAGTTATACGAACCTTGCCTTTCTGAATGTCAGAAGCAAAATATTCAAGCGCATTTTTCATTGCCTCGCTCAAATTTAGACCGTAACCTTCAAAAAATTCTTTATATTGTTCTTTAGCGTCCTTTGGAATCTTAAAGCCCACCATCACAGATGTATCAGCGGCTTTTTTCTTTGAGATTTCCACAGAATTTGTGACATTCTGTCCATATTCAAAGCGTTTAACGGAAGTATTTTCTGAATCCGTAGACGAAAACCCATGACTTTCGGCCTGCCCTTCAGTAATACGGTTCATGGAATTAAGCTGATCGCTAAGATTATAATCAATTTTTTTCTTTGCCAGTGCCATTATTCAAGGCTCCCTGCAATTTCGGTGATTGCATCAAGAGTTTCCTTCTTGATAGACGGAAAATCTTGAACCGTAAAATGAGTTGTCTGAGCCTTTTTGAACGACTGATCAACAGGAATCATAAAAAATTCGAATTTTTTTAGAGTTTTAAGCTGAACAATCATATCATCCTGATATTTGATTCGGTTATCCTTTACATTCATAACGATTTTTTTGAATTCCGGCTTTTCGGCAGAATCAAAGTCTTTTTTCATTGTGGACAGATTGTCCATAAATATCTGTAGTCCGTCCGTTGAAAAATAGTCAACCTGCATTACGGCAATAACTTCATCAGCGGCAAGGAATATAGACTTTTCAAGTCCCGTAAAACTTGGCGACGTATCAATTATACAGTAATCAAAATCTTCACTAAGTTCCGGAAGCATGTGCTTAAAGATGAATGGCTTTGATTCTCCCATCTTTGTAGAATAGCTTCTTAGTTCCCCGTTAAGACCCGCTGTAGGAATGTACGTAAGATTTTCAATCTTTGTTTTTGTATAAGCCTGCTTAAGACCAGCCTTTCCATACAGAACGTCGGCAAGCTCATAATCAAGGCTGTCCAGAAGCCAGCTGGAGGCGTTTCCCTGAGGATCTCCATCTATAAGCACAACCCGCTTTCCACGGCGTGCAAGCTCAACAGCGACAGAAACACTGACCGTAGTTTTTCCTGTGCCACCTTTCTGAATTGCAAATGCATAAGTTTTCATTAACTGCTCCATATCTAACTAACGCAAATGCCGGGTTTGAAAACACTAAAAACAACACTAAGGAAGAGAAACGAATTTCAAAGCCATTCCAGCGCGCCGCTGAGTTAGAGGCCATTTTCAAATTTTCAATGCACGGAAGTGCACTTCACCATGACATGCGGCTTTGAAATTCGTTTCGCAACAGGAAGCTTTTTTTGATTCCAGTTATAAATCCCAGCTTTCGGGTCAATTACTATTTTTAGTATCGGACTAATTAAACCAATGTTAAACGTAATTTAATCTTATTTTACCAAGTTTGACGAATTTTAACAACTGTTAAACCGGATTAAACTTTATTAAACCAAGTTTAACATATTATCAAAATCCAGCAAAAAAAGTTTAGAAACCAGTATAAATTAAACATTTGTTAAACCTAAGTTTAACAAATGTTTTTTTTTACAAAATAACATAAAATGGGGGTAGGGGAGAAGTTTTTTCATTCACTCTGAGACGCTTCAGAATTGATTTTAAGAGGGGTTTCCCCTGTTTTGATGTTATATCCCGTCTGAATTAAAATACCCCTGTTTTTTTTGATTTTAGAGCCTTGTCATCTGTCGGAGGAAAATAGTCGATAAAAAAACGACAAGAGAAAAAAGTTTAACAGTTGTTAAACCACGGTTAAATAACTTTAGTTTGATAACTTATATTAAACTAAATTAAACCAGATTAAACTTTTGTTTAATCCGGTTTAACAACAATTAACGGACACACAGAAACAAAAAGAAAAATTATGACTGTGATTTTACGTCCTTATATTTTCTGATTATTTCAACCTGAGCTTCTTTCCAGGCCTGATTTTCCATCTCCATACGATTTTCAGAATTTCTGATTTCTTCAGAAGATATCATGTCCCTGAAAAGTTCAAGAAGTTCTTCCTGATGTTCACGGGCTATAGATTCGTCATCTTTTTCTGTACGTTCCGTAACCGATTTTACCAGAGCAAATTTTGAACGGCTTTCATCCTTGAGCCTGCAATGAAAATGCCAGCCGATTATTTTTTTACCCTGCTTTACGTCTTCTATCTTTTCTACAGTGAACTGCGAATTTTCGTAATCGTTTATTTCTTTTTTTGCAACATCGAATACGCGTTTTTTAAAATCGCTCATCATAGGATATTTTGAATCTTCAATCTGCCACATCGTACGGATTTCAGAAACTTCTACAAGAGGCGTTTTCCAGATTCCATCTTTTTTTGAAGCAAAACCGTGATATGACCAGCACAGCTCATACATTCGGATAGAATACTTTCCTGTAAGGTTTCCGTATACATCAAGATTGATGACAGAATATCCCTTAAGATAATCGATGAATGCCTGCGCAACTTGCGGCGTGAAGGTGAGTTCAATACCATTTTTTTCAAGAGAGTATTTTGATTCAACGAACCAATGGTAAAGCTTTGTCCAGCCGTCTTCAGTTCGTATGCGGATTTTCTGGTCAAATATAGTTTCGATGGCATTTTCCAGCATTTTTTTTGTGGTACTGCCATGAGTAAGGTTAAGCGTTTTCATAACGTCTTCAAGTCTGAATTTTACTGTAAGGTCTTTCTTAGCAGTAAGATTGTCAGTATTATCTCTTTCAAGGAGAAGAGAACACGCCATCATGACGATTCGCTTTGAACCTAGATTCATGTCGTAGATAGCCTTTGTAATATTATTAGGCTGAATGACATATTTTTGATTAACAACTTTTTGAGACTGAAATTTGATTTCACTGTCTCTTGCAAGCGATGAATAATTGTATTCATCGAAAAGCTCTGGCTCCCGATCCATTTTCCCCATTTCCCTTATATGGACTTTAGTTTAACACATGTCCACATATAAGTCGAGATTCATATTGAAGAAATTCAGCAAATTATTTAAATTTATTTAAATTTATTTGTTAATTAGTTAATTTAAGCGGTTGTAAATTATTGTATGACAATAAAATATAAAGGTTAATAAGGACGTGGAGTCACTTTCATACGGACATAAAGTCATTTTCATGCGGACGGATCGTCTTTTTTCGTACGGACAGGCAGATTTTTTCATGTGGACAGATTGTCCATTTCAGAATGACGATAAATCTTTTTTATAAGGACAGATTGTCACATAGTGTTATTTGATATGTGATTTTCTGTCCTTATAAGGACTCTTTGTCACATAAAACGGCAGGGGAGGGGAGTTTATGACATTTTGTCCTTGTATTTGTGACAAAATGTCCGTTTTTCTGTGATTTTTTGTCCATATATGTCGTTTATATACGGACAGATTGTCACGAGGAATATGGACAGGTTGTCATAGTTATGTGGACGGAAAATCACGGGGAATTTGTGACAATCTGTCCTGGTTCACATTTGAATTCCGTAGAAATTTTCTAGGTGTTTTTTTCCAAGTAGACAGAATTTATTGATATATGGACAAAAAATCACAATATATTGACTGATTGTCACAGATATAAGGACTGATTGTCACAAAATATGGTGGACAGAATTTCTTAATAAGGACAGATTGTCACATAAATGAATTCCGTCGCCCAAAATGTGACAATCTGTCCTTATAACATCTGATAAAATCTATTTTTAGAAATGAGTTTTAAAATCCTTTTTTTCTTGCCGTTTTTTTTATGTGAATCTCAAAATTGATTTTTTTATATAATGCTGGAAACAACTTGAAAAAAAACTTTAAAAGTTTTTCAATATGTACAATAGAAAGATAACGATTTTAGAAAACGGGGTTAGATATGATTTGGTTGATCGGATGCAAGGGGATGCTTGGAACAGAAATTGCGCGCCAGCTTAAAGAAAATAATATTGATTTTGCTGGAACAGACATTGATGTTGATATTACGTCGCCGGATGCTTTGGATAAATTTGCTGCATCTTTGAAAAACTTACAGTATATCATAAATTGTTCTGCATACACAGCCGTTGACAAGGCGGAAAGCGATGCAGATTTTGCACGAAGGCTTAATGAAGAGGGGCCTCGTAATATTGCGGCCGTTGCAAAAAAATACGGTGCAAAAATGATTCATATTTCTACGGATTATGTTTTTGACGGTACAGGAAACTCTCCGCGTACTGAAGACATGCCGGTAGCTCCTATCGGGGTTTACGGAGTTACAAAGGCGGACGGTGAAAAGGCTGTTGCCGCAACTACGGATGAATATTACATTCTAAGGACTGCATGGCTTTATGGCTGGGCCGGGAAGAATTTTGTTTATACTATGATCCGCGCAATGAATACTCACGATTCTGTAAAAGTTGTAAACGACCAGAAGGGAACTCCGACTTTTGCTGGAGACCTTGCTTCTGTGATTATAAAGATTATCGGTAAAAACAATGTTCCGTATGGAATTTACCATTGTACTGATCTTGGTGAAATTACTTGGTGGGATTTTACTAACGAGATAAAGCGTCAGGGAGTAGAAAAGGGCTGGGTTAAAAACAAGGATTGTGCAGTAAATCCTTGTTCTACGGATGAATATCCTACACCGGCAAAGCGTCCTGCATATTCGGTTCTTTGCAAGGATAAGATTCAGAAGGCTCTTGGAATTAGTCTTCCTGATTGGAAGGTTAGCCTTGGGGTTTTCCTTGAGTCTCCGCTTTTTGACAAGTCCAGAATAGAGTAGGGTGCAGGAATTTCGAATTTTAGTGAATTAATAAAAAGTCTAAAATCGAGATTCATGCTTGACATGTTCTTTTTGCAGATGTGGCCGTTCTTTTAGCGGACGGACAAGCGATAGTAGTACCTGCCGCAGGCAGTCCCGAGCGAAGCGAGCGGATGAGCCGCCGGCGTTTTGACGCAGGCAGAACGCCGGATGGGGCGGCGAAGTACGGATAGCGCGGTTTTTGACGCAGTCAAAAATGGCCCGGAAATATATGTCTGATCTTTACTATTCTTTGTTCATAAATTAAGATTAGAGAAATTCAAATTATCCTGGGGCTTATTTTGCTTGAACTTCAGAACTTGAAAAAATCCTTTGACGGTGTGACGATTCTTAAGGATATTTCTGTTGCAATTGAAAATTCAGAAATTGTTTCTATTCTTGGTTCTTCCGGTAGCGGAAAGACTACGTTGCTGAATCTTATTTTGGGGATTATAAAACCCGATTCAGGAAAAATAATATTTGATGGAAAGGAAATAACCGCTGTTCCAATGGAAAGGCGAGGATTTAACATTGTTTTTCAGGATTATGCGCTGTTTCCGAATCTGAATGCGTATAAAAATATTACTTATGGTCTAAGGAATTTTCCTGGACGATCGACTCCCGAAGAAGTAGATTCTCTTATTGATCTGCTGGATCTAAGGGAACAGCTTAACAAAAAAATTGACAAACTTTCGGGCGGTCAGAAGCAGCGTGTGGCTCTTGCCAGAACAATGGTGATGAAGCCGAAAATTCTTCTTTTGGATGAACCGCTTTCTGCACTTGACGGCGTGATCAAAGAGTCCATAAAGGAGAAAATTGTCCGCATTGCAAAAGATTTCAATCTCACTACTATTATTGTAACTCATGATCCTGAGGAAGCGCTTACGATAAGCGACAAGGTTCTTATTATCAATAAGGGAAAAATCGAGCAGTTTGGAACTCCGGCTGATATTATTGAACGACCTGCAAGCAGTTTTGTGAATGATTTTATAATAAGGCAGCTTTCTATTAAGAGGGAAAACATTTTTAAGCTCTTTTCGGAGAAATGACGGATGATAGCAAACGTAAGAAACAAGCAGATTAATACTATTTTTGCCGCAATCCTAGTTTTCTTTGCGCTTTTTATTGTGATTCCTGCTTTTCTGCTTTTTAAAAATGCATTTACTGTTGGATCTGGGATTTCTCTTGAAAACTTCCGCATGGTTTTTGAACGTGGTCAGCTTGCAAAGGCTTTTGCGAACAGCGTTACGGTAAGTATTATAAGTGCGCTTATAACTACTTTGCTTGCTTTTATTCTTGCATATACTGAAGAATTTACGAATATACCGGAAGCTGTAAAAAAGATGATCCGTACGCTTGCGGTTTTTCCGATGCTGCTTCCTACTATTACGTATGGATTTGCAATCATTTATTCTTTTGGGCGCAACGGTCTTATTACAAAGCTGATCGGAAGGCAGATCTTTGATTTTTACGGATTCCGTGGGCTTATTTTCGGGTATGTTATTTATACGCTGCCTATTTCGTTTACGCTCATAAAAAATACCATGAGCTATATAGACAAGCGGTATCTTGTTGTAACGCGCGTAATGGGAGACAACAGATTAAAATCGTTTTATACGGCGGTTCTCCAGCCGCTTTGGGGAACGGTTGCTGTTTCCATTGTACAGGCATTCTTTCTGAGTTTTACCGATTTTGGTATTCCGAGCTCTATTGGCGGACGTTACGTTGTTGTTGCGGAGCTTCTTTACAACACTATGCTTGGTGCGATTCCTAATTTTCATCAGGGGGCGGTGATTGCAATAATGATGCTCTTGCCTTCTGTTCTTTCCATTCTTCTGCTGAATTATCTTAAGCGCTTTAACGTTCGTTACAATAAAATTTCAAGGATTGAGCTTGAAGTTAATGTTTTGCGTGACGTTGTTTTTTGCGCGCTTTCGTGGATAATCCTTTTGTTTGTGCTTTCTATTTTTCTTGTTGTATTTGTGGCTCCTTTCGTAGCGGAATGGCCTTACAATAAAGCGTTTACATTACGTCACCTTGGTTCTGTTTTTGCGGACAAAGCCTTGGTAAGAGTATTTACTAATTCGCTTTGGATAAGTCTTTTGACGGCTGTTTTGGGGACTGCATTTGTCTATGCGGCTGCACTTGTTACGGCAAGAAGCAGAATTCATCCTCATGGAAATATGATGATCGAATCTGCGGCTCAGATTACTAATACTATTCCGGGAATGGTCCTAGGTATTGCGTTTCTTTTATGTTTCAGGGGAACCATTCTGCACAATACAATTTGGATCATAATCTTTTGTAATATGATTCACTTTTTTGCAACGCCGTACCTTATGATGAAGTCTACGCTTGATAAGATGAATTCCAGCTGGGAAACTACTGCAACTATTTTGGGTGATAATTGGATAAAGACTGTTGTGCGGATTATTACACCGAATGCAGTTTCTACATTGCTCGAGGTTTTTTGTTATCTTTTTATAAATGGAATGGTTACTGTAAGTGCTGTTGTTTTTATTGCAGGTGCACGGACAATGGTAATAACCACAAAAATTCAGGAACTGCAGCATTTTGCCAGATTCAATGAAATTTTTATTTTGTCATTGTTGATTCTTTTAACAAATCTTTTGATAAAGACTGTGAAGGGGATTCTAAATAAACGTAAATAATTATATGATAGGCTTAAGTGTTTTGGGAGGAAATATGAAACGTTTAGCTTTTGTAATGTTTGCAGCTCTTGCTGTGATTTTTTCTGGCTGTTCTAAAGAGAAAGCTGGAAAACAGGTTATTATCTATTCGAATGCGGATGACGAAGCTGCTGTAAGTGCCAAAAAAGCTCTGGATGAAAACGGTTTTGCCGGAAAATATATTTTCCAGTCTTTTGGTACAAGTGAACTTGGCGGAAAAATTCTTGCAGAAGGTTCTTCAATTGAAGCTGATCTTATTACTATGAGTTCTTTTTATATTGAAAGTGCGCAGAAAATAAACAATATGTTCATTGACCTTGATTTTGCAGATGAACAGGTTATTGAAACACCGGCTTTTTATAAACCTATGCTTGCTTTGCAGGGAGCCGTAATCTACAATTCTATGGTAATGGCAGATAAAAATCTTCCTCTTCCTAAGAGCATCAAGGATATTGGAAATCCAATCTATAAGGACTGGGTTAGTGTTGTTGATCCGCTTGGAAGTACTACTGCATGGCTTATGGTTCAGGCGTTGATTGAATCTTATGGCGATGACGGAGCAAAGGGGGTGCTTGCTTCAATTTATAAGAATGCTGGTCCTCATCTTGAGCTCAGTGGTTCTGGTCCAATCAAAAAGATCCGTGCCGGTGAAGTTGCTGTAGGTTTTGGTTTGCGTCACCAGGCTGTCCGTGACAGAAAAGCAGGACTTCCTGTTGATTTTGTTGATCCTGAGGAAGGTAACTATACTCTTACGGAATCTGTGGCTGTAATTAACAAAGGAAATAAAACAAATCCTCTTGCAAAGGAAATGGCGCAGTGCATTATTGAAAAGGGGCGTGCTTATATTATTGCAGATTATCCTGTTGTACTTTACAAGGGCGAATCAGTTGATGCTGACAATAACGCAACAAATGCCAAGGTATATGGAGAACCGCTTACTACAGAACTGTTGCAGAAGCATCAGGCATTGAGCGAAAGTGCAAAATAATTAAAAGAGGATAGAAAAATCATGCTGAGTGCAGATATTTATGCTGGCGGTAAGCATGATTTTTTTGCTTGTTTGAAATCCAAGTTGATGACCGGAGAGAATTGTTCATTCAGCGTTTTTTATATTCAAGCGGCGTACAGCCGAATTTTGCTTTGAATGCGCGTATGAAATATGAAATATTGTCGAAGCCGTTTTTGACAGCGATTTCTGTCACGGATTCATTTCCATTTGAGAGCTGTTCCGCTGCAACTTCAAGCCGGTAGTCGTTAAGATATTGAATAAAGCTCATCCCGGTCTGATCACGGAAAACGTTCATAAAGCGGCTTTGTGATATTGCGCAGATCTCTGCTGCCTGCTGAATTGAAATTCGTTCTGAAAAATGTTCTGCGGTATAGGAAAGTATTTTTTTTATTCTTTCGGTATTTGTCCTGTTGTTTTCTGAACTTTTTTTTCCGTTGTTTTCTCTTAAATCTTCTTTTATGATCAGGTGAAGCATATTGAAGAGCCGCGCTTTTATCATCAGTTCATAGCCTGAATATTTTTCTTTGCGGTGTTCAACCAGATCTTTTGCAAGCGGAAGAAGTTCGCTGTTCAATGTGTTTCCCTGCGGCAGATAATAGGCGTTAAGAAGGGCGTTGTTCATGAGGTTTGAAAAAAATTGGCGGGTACAATGGGATTCCGGATTTTCTTCCAGCAACGAAAAAGAAAAGAGGATATTGTAATACTCGCAGTTTTCATTGCCGTTTTGTGCGATTCCGTGAATATGTCCACCTGGAATAAGAATCAAATCATCTTTTTTGCAGAGATATTGCCGGCCGCTTACAGTAAAAATTCCGCTTCCGTAAGTCACTATTATTATTTCAAATTCATCGTGCCAATGCGGCGGGAAACCTCTGAGCCATTCAGGAATTCTAGCATGATATAACGCAAAAGGAAATGTTTTTTTTCCATGCAATGTCGTTTCGTGTAATGATTCGCGAGATTGGGACATATACGGCTCCTTATGCAATTATAACACGGAAATTTATAAATGTCTTGTTCAGAGTTTTTGCAGAAATAATTTCGCGGCGGATCCTGGAGAGTGGGATGTCTAATGAGTTTGATTCATGCCGGTCATTGAGTTTGACTTGTGGTTTCGACCCTTCGACTGAGCTCAGGGACCGCAGGCTCAACCACCGTTTTACAGGGGTAATCACTGATTAATAGGGGCCTACCGTTTAAAGGAATAACTATTTTTTAAAAAGTTTAACTACCGGAAAATTATTGTTAAATAAATGTAACCTTTTTTTATTTTTGACGTTTCTATTTACAGAAACATAAAATTGTGTTAAACTGTAAAATTTTTATACGTAAGGGAATGTAATTATTGGGTTTATATAAGGTCGATGTAATATCATAATTGCTTGTTGTGACGCATTGATCGTATGTATAACCTGAAAATCGTTCTTTTTTTAGGAGATGCATCATGGCTGATGAAATTACAGATTCAAAAAGTAGAAAGTTTTCGATTTCTGCAAAGTTTTCTCTTGGATCTTTTTTTATTGTTATTATTGTACTTGCAATTTCTGTGGTAACGACGGTTTTTTTCTTTTCCCGAAATTGTCTTGAGAATTTTTATGGTAGTGCTTCTATCGGGCTTTCTGAATTTTCTGATTCTATTTCGATGTTTTTCAATTCAAAAGAGGCAGAGCTTAATGTTTTTTCTGAATCGAAGGTTGTAAAGGCTGCGGATGACACTATTCATTCTTTTGTAAATGAAGTTGGGAAAATTCAGATTTTGGAATATGCAAAGAGTCCTGTTGAAGAAAATATTCGGCAATTATGTAAAATTTTTGCAAAAAGCGATTCTGATATTGCAGAAATCTATATTGGAACTAAATGGGGCGGTTATGCCACTAATTTTGACAGCTCGATGAATGGTGGATATGATCCTAGAAAGCGTGGCTGGTATGCTGTTGCAACGAGTGGTAACGGAAAACCCATGATCACGGATGCATTTGCGTCTACTGTTGGTGATACCGTTGTGGGAATTACGCGCAGTGTTTATGACAGAAACGGAACTTTTATAGGTAACGCTTCAATTGAGGTGTCTCTCGATACTCTTACCAAAATACTTAGGAGCATGGATTTTGGTAAGGGCAGTTTTGTTATAATGGTTCAAAAAGACGGAATCATTCTTGCGGATACAAGTAATAACAAGAACAATTTTAAGAATATTGATGAAATAGGTATCCCGAATTTGCGCAATTTTCTTTCCTCTGTTGAAAAGACTGGCAGTCTTAAAATTGGAACGCAAACTTATCTTACAGAATATGTTACGAACAATACGACTGGATATCAGATTATAGCGTTTAGTCCAAAGGATGTTGTATTTGAAGCCTTTTATAAGACCTTGTCAACTACAATTATGCTTTGTGCAATTATTGGAATACTGCTCGCCTTTGTTACTGCATTTACTACAAGAAGGGTTCTGCATCCTCTTAAGGTTATTTGCGAAGGAATTGCAGATACTTCCGAGCAGATTGCTCAAGGTAACGCTGATCTGACAAATAGAATAATTATTGATTCTAAAAATGAAATTGGAGATGTAGCGTCTAGTTTTAATATCTTTTCTGAAAAATTACAGGAAATTATTAAGAGCATGAAGTTGTCTAAGGTTTCACTTAATGATGCAGGTGAAAGGCTTGGAAACACTACAAATAATGCTATGGCTGCAATTTCTCAGATTACATCTTGCATTAAAAATTTGGGTGAAAATTTAAGGACTCAGAATTCCAGTGTTGATAAAACTTTAGACAGCGTGAAAAATATTCTTGCCGGGATTCATTCTTTGGAAGAGCTTGTTGAAGCACAGGCAAGGTCTGTTGAAGGTGCCTCGAGTGCTGTTGAGCAGATGATCGGAAACATTGGGGAGGTAAACCGTTCTGTAGACAAGATGGCTTCATCGTTCGGTACTCTAGAGGCTGATGCTACAAGCGGTGCAAAGACTCAAACTGAACTTCAGGAGCAGATTACTGAAATTGATAATCAGTCTAAGCTTTTAAGCGAAGCAAATACTGTGATTGCAAATATTGCAAGCCAGACAAATTTACTTGCTATGAATGCAGCAATTGAAGCCGCCCATGCAGGTGAGGCAGGAAAAGGATTCGCCGTTGTTGCTGATGAGATCAGAAAACTCAGCGAGACTTCTTCCACTCAGTCAAAAACGATTGGAGAGCAGCTTAATCGTATTCAAGCTACAATTGCAACTGTCGTACAGGCTACACAGCGTGGTGTAAAAGGGTATTCTCATCTTGCGGATGAAATACATGAGACAGATTCTCTTGTTCGGCAGATAAAAGCTGCAATGACTGAGCAGCAGGAAGGTTCTTCTCAGATTACTGAAGCATTGCATGGAATGAATGACAGTACGTTGCAGGTTCAGAAAGCATCTCAAGAGATGAATGCAAACAGCCGGCACATTATGGAAGCTGCCGGTACTTTACAGGAAGAAACAGAAACAATGCGTGTTGGAATGAGCGAAATGGGTACAAGTGCTAAGAAAATCAACATGACAGGGGAAGAACTTTCAGAAATTTCTACGCTTATGGAAAGATCAATCGGCGAAATTGGAAAGCAGGTTGATCAGTTTAAGGTCTAATTTTTAGTCATAAAAAATGGACGAACTTCGCTGTAGTAGCGAGGTTCGTCCATTTTCATGTTTTTATGCGACTGCATTTTAATGTTTCTTCTAGAACAGCCGTTTTAAGACTGTTCAGAACAGTTGACCTGGCAGTTTTTGTTTTTCTTTTGGCGGAAACTTGGAGTCGAATGCTTCAAATTCTTCAGGATTCTGTTCTGCAGCATAATAACCTTCCGGTGGTGCATATTCACCTGTTATTCCGTTCAGGTAGCCCGGAATAAGTTCCTTGCAGAGGAAGAACGATGAATCTGCATCTTCTGGTAGACCGTGATAGCGGATTTTAAAGCTGCTTGCATAAGTGAAACCGCTTTTTCCATAGAAGTCTATGTTTCCTTCAAAGCACAATGCACCGTATCCCAAGGCTTTTGCCTGATCCAGCGACCAGTCTAAAAGTCTTTTGCCATAACCTTTGCGTTTTAATTCTGGAGTGATACATATTGGTCCCATTGCAAGAATTGGAATTTCTTTGCCATCATCAGATTTTATGTGTGCACGCATAAAGATGTTCTGCCCAATAAGTTTTCCGTCTTTTTCCATTACAAAATCAAGTTCCTTTACAAAGGCAGGATCGCTTCTTAACTTATGCAGAACATAGTGCTCCGTGCAACCTGGTCGATATACGTTCCAGAATGATTCTCTTACAAGATTTTCAACTGCACTATAGTCGTTTTGTGTTTCATTACGGAATGAAATGTTGTTTTCCATGTTTTTCTCCTTATTCAGATTTTGTTTAGAGAGTTCAAGGCACGAATCCAAAAGTTCAAGTACGGAATTTTTATCCGGTGCTCCATCGTAGATACTATACAGCAGGAACATAGGTGAATAAAATTCTGTGGCTTTCTCCCGCGGATGAGAAAGACCTGCACTGTTGAACAAATCTGTCATGTAATCAAGAGGGCCGGATCCAAGGTATTGCTGATAAAGATTTTTCATTTCTTCACTGCGGAATTGTTCCAAAGTGAGCATTTTACGGAATTGGGAGGCAAAATTATTCTGCGTCCAGTAGCGGAACATTGATTTTGCAAATTCCACCATGTCATTTAATGAGGCCGTTTTGTATTTATCCTCTGATTCTGATATGGTTTCTTCCGGGAGATCGTGTTCATTTGCTTTTTCGGCATCATTTTGTTCCATGCGGGCAAGGATGCTGTCAAAAATATCCCGTTTGTTCCTATAATGCTTATATAATGCCCCTTTTGTTATGCCAAGCTCGTCTGCAATGTCGCTTACAGAGACAGCTTCATAACCGTCTTTGGCAAACAGTTTTAGGGCAGTTTCCAGAATTTTTTCTTTTGTGTCAGTCATATACCTTTATCCTGTTCCTATATACAGTGAACGGTCGTTTACTGTATATATTTTAGTAAACGACCGTTCACTTTGTCAAGAGAAATATTAATAAATGTGTTTTTATCGGACTAAAAGCTGTATGTAAGGCGGATGTATGCGCAGCTGGCATCTTTAAGTTTTCCATATGTGCTTTCGGAATCCGTACCTTTTGTGTAGATGTCTGCACCGCCTTTTATTTTAAGGGAATCACTAAATGCGTATTCGATAGAAGGGCATAGTGCACAGTCCAGATCATTGAGGTTTATTGCTCCTGAAAAATTAATGCTCAGAAGATCGTGCAGGAAAGATTTTTCAATACTGAGAGTTGCTTTTGGCAGTCTTTGTTTTCTTGCTATTTCTTCATCATCATAATTAAGGATAATGTCTTCGATGTATTGCGCCGTGACAGTGAATCCTCCGCCATTCCAATCAAGACCGGCAAGGGCACAAAGCTGATTTGCTTCTACAGGTTCACAGATATTGTTTTTCCATTCTTTACCTGAAAAATTTCTGCCCGAAATAAACGCTGATTCTGCACGTAAAACGAAGCTACCGGCTGGAATTGCTGTTTCAAAGCCTGCCATCCATAGGCGTTTGTATTCGCCGCTCATCTGGATTATTGAATCGTAGATTCTTGCAGTATAACAGGCATTGTGATCAAGTCCTGTATAAAAGCTTGCAGCGAAATCAGCAAATGGAAGCCATGCTGAAAGTCTTGCTCCGCCCTGCATGTTCTTAAAAGAGAAATCTATGTCTTCCTCACTCCATAACATAAACTTGTCGCCTGATTTTGACGGAAACATTATTGGATTGAGCGGATTATCGGATTCTACAGGCATTTTTGCGGGCGTAAATACCGGGACTGCAAGCAGATCGAGGGAAAACATTTCGGAGTGAATGTTAAACAAGGCTGCATCAACTGCGATCCTTTTGTCTTTTATGGTAGAGCCTGCAAGGGTTCTGTTGTCCTGAGGACATATTATGTCTACAATTTGAACTCCGTCTGCTTTTCCCCAAATTATTATCTGCTTACCAATTCGCAGGCTTGCCCAATCGTTACCGAAATCAATGTATGCTTCTTTTATGAAGAATTCCGACCGACTTTTGCAAGCAAAGTCGTAACTTGCACCAACGGAGCAGAGCAGGCTAACATTTTCATTGTATGCATGCAGGTCAAATTGTGCTCTTGTACGTGAATCTAGAAATTTTCTGTCTGAATCGGTTCCGTCGTTTCCATCGGAATCAAATTCTGGTCTGAAGATTTGTGCTGAATGAAAGGTATCTGCAAAGCCTCCAAATCTTATTTCTTGGGAAAAAGCCCGCTGTGTAAAAAAAATTATGCACAGCAGGCTGAAAATAATTTGATTTTTCATTTCCAGTCTGCCTTTTTATGTTATCTTCCGATACGGCCTTTTTTTAATTCTGCGACAGTAAACATTGAATCGCTTAAGGGCTGATTATAGGTTATGTTTTTTGTTTCAAGCAAAGTTGAATGTCCTGAAGCAAGATTTTCCATATACATTTTTTTAACTGTCCAAATTCCCTCAATCTGTTCAATGTCGCTCATGGTAAGAACACGTTCCAATTTGTTCTGACGGTTGTATAATTCGCCTTTTTGGCACACATAGCTGTCTTTTCTTATCCAATAGATTCTGCGGCTTGAACGTTCGCTTTTGTCATGTGGAATACATTCAATTTTCCAACAAGTAAATCCATCAATTTCTTCTTCTCCGAGAAGATTAAAATCATCTTTTGTAAGTTCTCTGTCGCCGATGTCATCGTAGGTAAAATCTGTTCCCATAAAGTAGTTATCTTTGTCTGAGCCTGATATACGGCGTTCTTTTCCTGATGAAGGCATATAGAGCCATGTATCATCGTCTTTACCTTCTTCGTCATAACCCCACATAAGATATCCGACACCTTCAATGTCTTTTGGCGTAAGAAAAACCATTACGGTCTTATCAGTGCTGCCGTAATCCTTAAAATAATATGCGATTTCGCGGATTCGGGGTTTGCCATTTTTTGATGTCAAAGTCATTTTCATCTGATAAATTGCTGTGTCACCCTTATACAGGTCCTGGTTTTTCTTCATTATTTCGTAAGCGTTCTGAGAAAATCCATATGATGCACAGGCAAAAACTGCCAATATTAATAATCTGCTGAAATTCTTTTTCATTTTTTTTCTCCTAATAATAATTTGCGTTAGCGGATGCACAGAATGTGCGGGATTTATTCGTGCGGGGTATGTACTACCCCGTACGCTCTGCATCGGGTTTGTTCATTTTTTCTGTTTTTCTTTCCCGAATGGTTTTGTCAAATAAATCAGAGCCGGTGTAAGAAGGTAATCTGCCAATAATGCTGTGAACAGGCCGATTATTGAAAGAAGACCTGTGCGGTGCATTGTGTTCATAATGCTTGTAGCATAAACAACGAACATTGCGCAGATTATTATCGTGGTCATACACATTGATTTTCCGATTTCTTTGAATGTTCTGATGATTGCCGTATAATAATTTCCGGTGACTTCAAAGAAGTATTTTACATGGTTTGTAAAATGAACTGTGTCATCAACGGCAATTCCAAGAATCATAGGAATAATTGTCATTGTCATCATGTCAAGCTGGAAGCCAAAATAACCCATAATGCCTGCAAGGACAATTACCGGTGATATGTTAGGAATCATTCCGATTAAGCCTGTGCTAATGCTTGCGAATGCCATTATCAAAAGGAGAGCAATCATAATGAATGAGCCAATGAATGATTTTAATTCTCCATTTACGATTTTTCCGTTCATTTCTGCAAATTCTGCGACTGCTCCTATTGCACTTACCTGTGCACCTGGGAACAATTCTTTTGCGGCCTGCTCAGCTGTGTTTACGTTTTCGGCAATTTGAGTTCCATCGTAATAGGCAAGATCAATATCAACATGAACAGCATTGTAGTCTTCATTCAGATAGTCATAGAGCCGTTCGCCTCCAGTGATTTCATAAAGGAAAAGCTCTTCTGTGAGTTCTTCTTGATTTTTTGGAATAACATAGAATTCGCTTTTGTCGCCGTTAAGCATCTGATGAGTTTCCTTTACGATGTCAAGGACAGACTTAACTTTAGCAGCCCCGTTGCACTGGCGTGTAAGACTCAGTTCTGAGAGCTTTTTTTCCAGTTGTTCCAATGCGAACATTCTTTCCGGTTTTTTAAACTCATCGGTTTCAGGGTATTCGATAAGGAGTTTATAGGAATAGACGCTTCCGAGCTGGCTTTTCTGTAATTTGTCGATTCTCTGAATATATGGAATCTTAAGTCCCATCATCTGAATGTAGTCCAAAGTGATATACATTTTTGGAATTCCAGGAATAAAGACTGCAAGTACGGCAATACAGATTATCATTATCTTTTTGCTGTTTGCGAGGACGAGTTTTCCAAAGCTTTCAAATCTAAGGTCTGATTTTAAGACTTTAACATCTTTTGTAAGCTGTTCAGGGGTTTTGTCTTTTCCGAATGAAAGTAAAATTGGAATTAAGACGATTACGTAAAGGAAAACGACGAAAACTGTTGAAGATGCTGTAAGTCCGAGCCACTTCAAAGGACCGATGTCAATTAAAGCGAATGAAAGCATGGATGCAATAGTTGTGATTGCCGTAAAAAGAAGTGGCCATCCGGTTTCTTCAACGGATTTTATGACAGATTCCTTACGCTTTCCGGTGAGGCGGAAGTGCATTTTAAATGAATTGATGTAATGAATTGAATAACCTACAGAAAGTGCCATTCCTAGGAGAATCGGAATGGTCATCATGTTCTGGTCTCCGGTGATCCCGAGCCATGCCATAAAGCCGAAAACGAGCGCGATTCCGCCGACCGTAGAAAAAAGCGGAACAATAAGTCCTCGGACTGAGCGGACAAAAACAATCAGACAGATTATCATTGCTAAAAAGCCGAGGAGCAGGCATTTTGCCATCTCCTGTTTCATAACGTCTTGTTCTTCGCATTCTGTGACAGGAATACCAGCTCTTAAAAGCGTCCATTTATCGTTTTGCCAGCGTTTTTCATCCAAAAGTTTATGTGCTGCGCGGCCAGCTCTGTACATTCCTGTCCGGCCCTTGTCGTCTTCTTCGCCATATTCGTAAAGGCTTAGAATTACCCAGGTTTCGGTGCAATCTTCGCTTACAAGTTTGTTTTTAAGAGCCTTGCGCGAGAGAAGAAAATCTCTGATTTCCTGCATTTCTTTTTTGCCTTGATCTGTGCTGGTATCGGGAATTCCGTTTTCAAAAGGCTTTACGACTTCCATTCCGTCTTCTGTACCTTTGCAGACCGAGACTTCGGTTAGAGACATAACGTCTTTTGCGAATGGAATGTTTTCCATCATTGCATTGCCTAAGTCTTCAATCATGTGAAGAACTTCTGGGTCGAACACATTTTTCGACTGAACAAGAACTGTAATTACGTCTTCATTGCCAAAAATTTCTTTGTAACGGTCTGTGGCAATTTTAAGATTATCCCTGTCGCTGAACCAATTTTCCTGCTGGTCTTCGATAACAAGTTTGTGAAGCCCGCTCAGTCCGAATACTGTGAAAAAAAGCATGATTAAAAGCAAGACCCATCTGTATTTTATCTGGGCTTGTCCCAATTTCTTAAAAACTTCATTGATTTTTAATACACTCATAATTTTTCCTTTTAGTTAGCATATACTAACCACGCTAATATTTATTAGCATTCAGCATTATATTTGTCAAGTGTTATATTTTTTTACATGCGAATATGTAGTATCCGCTGTTTATTTGCGAGAAAAGGTTTGTTAGTTAATTTCTTAAAATTAGTTCCTCAGTTTTTATGTAGGGATTTCTATAGCGTGCAGTACTTTTTTCTTTTCGGTGATGAATCGCTGTGTTTGGGCAGTTTTGAATACAGCCGCCGCAGCTTATGCAATTCTGTGCGAAAGACGGTTTTCTGCTTGTTATGGTTATGTTTCCTGTAGGACAGATCCTTGCACAAAGTCCGCAGCCAGTACAATTGCTGTTTATTGAGATTTTGTTCAAGATACCGATACCGGTAGGATATTCAAAGTTTTTTTTATGATGTGCTGTCATGATTTTATGAAATAAAGAATCTTTTTGTTTAAAATAAATTCTGCTTTTTATTTCGTTAATGATCTTTTTTATCTGCTTTTGCTGAGATTTACTATCGCCTTTCTGATTTTTCATATCAGCAAATGTGATACAATTTTCCGCCATTTTGAGTTTATTGATATAATCGAATTTACGGCCGTTTTTTAAAGTCATTTTGCTCAATTCTGTGCAGACAGAACCTGGAAAAAATCCGTAGGTAGCGATTGCAAAAAGATAATTACAATTAACTTCGATTTTCTGTAGGAATTCTTCGATATATGGCGGAATACAAAGGCCGTAAATAGGGAAGACAATGCCTATGACGTCATCTTTGAAAGAAAATTTGTTTTCTGAGATTAATTTCGGAATTGCAAAATTTTCTCCACTGAGTTCTTTTGCGATATGCAAGCAGTTTCCTGTTGAACTGAAATAAAGGATTTTCATCTTATACCTCCAGGTAATAAAATTTTCTATTTGAGTGTTTAAGTGCTATACTGTATTGTAGGTATACACCTATACATGGAAATTCAGGGATTTTCATTTTTCTTAATTACTTTTGTCCAAGCATTTTATCAAGTTCTTTTTCAAATTCATTGAAAAAAGTTGTCATTGAAATCAGACTTTCTTCTGAAATTGAACTCATAAGTTTCATGAACATTTCGCTTTTAGATTCATGCATTTTTCGGTGTTCCTCTCGAGCCTGTTCGCCTTTTTCGGTAAGGAAAAGATTGAGTGCAGCATCGGAATCAGGGGAGATCTTTTTAATGACAAGCCCTTTTGCTACTAGTTTGTAAACCATCTGAGAAACTGCACCTTTAGTGATTCCCCGCATTTTTGCAAGCTGGGTTATACCTATTCCCGGCTGGTCTCCGATGGTTACGATAATGTGGATTTCTGACTGACTGAGCATCAGATCGCCACAATATTTTTGAGGCATTTTTTCAATCTGTGCGTATTTATGAATTATGCGTTCACAGAGCCATCCAAAATCTCTGATAAGATCTTTCATAGTAATCCCGTTTAATTCCTATATAGTTTAGTTACTAAACACTATTTAACATAGATTTTTTTCCTTGTCAACAGATTTTAGAATTCATATAATTTTGTGATTTTTTTTAGTGCAAATTTTGTGAAACTAGTTCAAAAAATTGCACTGCGGAAACAGACTTTTAAGCCAATTCGTTAAAAATTGAATTCAGCTTCCCAGTCGAAACTGGCACTTTCTTCGTAGGATTTTGGCCAGTGGGCGCACCAGTCAGGAACCTTCGGATTTTCAATTCTGTCAAGGCTTGGAATGTAAGGCTTTAAGTCAATTACAGGAGTGCCGTCAAAAGCATCAATGTAATATAAGCCTAAGATTCCTTTGTCTGCATCGATATATGCAATATCAACGTTTGACACGGCAATGGGATTTGGTCGTATCGGTGAATGGGTTGCAAACATGCCGATTTCATCAGGTCCGTTTTTGTACGGCTTTTTTTCAATCATCCTGCTCCGGTCTTTTTCGTTGTCACAGCCGTCTGCCCACCAAAGAACCTGAATGTGGCTGTACCCGTCCAAGCCTTTGAGAGCCTTTGCATACTTTGAATCAAGTTCAATACATACTTTTTCGTTTTTGTTTACTATCTTTCCGATGGAAAAGATTTTCATTTCGTTCATATTCTGAACCTCCATTTTGTCTTTTTCATCGGGCGCCCGATATGACTTATCCTACAAAGTGTAAAAAAGCTTCGCAAGTAGGTTTTGCAGCATTTTTTTCGAAATTAAATCTTTTTCTTTGAATGCATGAAATCAGTTTCATCTTTTTTCTTTCTTTTTTTTCTGTTTCAACAAATATTTTTCCTTTTCTTCAAGCTTTTTCTGCTTCCGGTTCATAGTTTTGCGTTCTTTTGCGTATTCCTTTTGAGCCTCAGAAAACGCTTTTAATGATTTTGGAACTCCGCCGCCATTTTTTGATTCAGTCTTAGCAATTTTTTTTAATCTGATCTTTGTTCTGCTTTCAACTGGCAAAAGCGGCACATTTGCAAAGCTATGTACCATCCAGTTTAAGATTTCAGGATTGCTCGGTTCTGAACCAAACACATATCGCCCTGCGTAAGTTTTTCCGTCTTCGCACCGTTCAATAAGGGCGCACCAAAACTGACCGTCAAAATAAATTGTTGTTACCGTAAAATTATCTTCTGTGATTTTCATACATCTTCCATACGCCATTCCGCGCAAATGCACGCTGGCAAAAGAGAGGAAAGAATAAATTGTGAACCGAAATTATGTGCAGGCCATGTTCCGATTCGGAAAGTAAGATTCTGACAGCCCTGACAGGGCAATCAGAATCTCTCGAAAGATGCATTAATAGTTTTTACAACCCGATTGTAGAGAAATGCAAAATTTTATACAAGCACTTACTCTATCGGAAGCTGAATCTCAGTAAGCCAGTCGTCAACAGAATCTTTGTTCCAAATTCCGTCGATGTAACATTCGCGGCTGAGTCCTGCGATTTTATAACCGTTTTCTTCGGCATATTTCATAATGAAAGCGTATGCTTCGCCAATCTGGTCGTAAGCTCCTTTATGGAAAATGCTTAAGACTTTTACTGCAGGAAGTTTTTTGAACTTGATATTCTCGCTCTCCTGTCCAAAGTCGGTAACGGCTTCCACATGGCGGATAAGAACGTTGTTTTCCCGATATTCGCCATCCGGGTATTCACAGAATTCGTAAGTCGGTTCCGCACATTTAAGTTTTGGATTGAGCTTTTTGAATTCTTCGCCAATTGCAGGAATTACATGCATCATATCTGAATATTTTGCGAGCCTCTTTTCTACAACGTAGACAATCTGCTCCGGAATATTTTTTACTGTAACCTGATACTTCATAGTGTCTTTCTCCAAAATATGTTTGATGATTGAAAGTCGGATGTCGGTTTCTTTCTGCTGAATCTGAAGTTGCAGGGCTTTTTCTTCAAGGATTTTGCGCGCGTTCTTTCCTTTAAAGATTGCCTTGATTTCTTCAATCGACAAGTCAAGCTGGCGGTAAGATTTGATTTTTGCCGCCTGCCTCAGCTGGTCTGTCGTGTAAAAGCGGTATCCCGTCCATTCGTCAACGGAAGCAGGAATCAGAAGGCCTTCCTTTTCGTAGAATCTGAGTGCCTTTACAGTCATCTGACACAGCTTTGAAAACTCACCGATTTTCAGCATTTTTGTTGCATCTCCTTATAAATTCCGCGTTAGCGGTCGTGCAGGAGGCACGGCATCGCAGTTTTGCCAAAGGCGAAACTGCCGTGATAAAAATTACATGGAAGTAATTTTTATCACACCTCCTTTCTGATATGAAGTCTAAGTTATCCCCTAAGGGGAGAGTCAAGAAAGATTCTAAAATATTCTGAGCTTTTTTTTTATGCATTTCATTGTTTAAATCATGCATCTTGTCTGAAATGGATTTTTCTTTGTGAATAAATGCCATAGAATGATTTCATCTAAAAGAAATTTCTATGAAAAAATAACTTGGGAGAAAAGGGATGCATATTGTTAAAGCGGAAGCAAATCAGGTAGAAAAAATCGTAGATATGTCTATCAGAGCTTTTGAAACAGATGTAAATGTTGGCGGAGCAAAAGGTGACTGTCCGCCTGGATTTGATTCAGTGGAATGGCATAAACAAATGGCCGGGGAGGGACATTTGTATCAAGCGATGATAGGAAAAGATTTGGTAGGGGCAGCTATTGTATTTCAGGATGAAACAAAAAACAGCGTATACATTGGCAGAATATTTATTGACAGCGTCTATCATAGAAAAGGTTACGGAATTCGTTTGATGGAATGCATAGAAAACTATTTCCCATGTGGTACGGAGTTTAATTTGGATACCCCATACTGGAATGAGCGGACAAATGCTTTTTACAAAAAGATAGGTTATAGTATCATAAAAATCGAGGATGGCTTCGTATTTTACCAGAAAAGAAAATAGGGGGAATTTTTATTTTATTAAAATTGAGTTGCTGTCAGAAAAAAATTTTTCTTTGAAATCATTAGATTTTTACAACAGAAAACAAGATGTAAATAAGGTCTATCGCAGAATAAACGGAGAATATGAATTAGTAGAATGCAAATATACCGAAGATTGGGACCTGAACAAAAAGCGTTCCGTGGCAAAGTTAATAAGCGGTGATGAACATATCACATACATTGCATTGGAAAAAGATAAAGTGGTCGGCTTTATAGGACTGTTAAAAAGGCTTCGAGGTCCGTACATGATTCTTGATATGCTGCATGTGTCTTCTGAATGCAGAGGCCAAGGGATTGGCAGAAAATTATTTGAAGCGGGAAAAGCGGAAGCAAGAAAAGCCGGCGCGGAGGCTTTGTACATATCTGCCTGTTCTTCTGAGGAGACAATTGCGTTTTACAGAGCAATGGGAACTGACTTGGCAAGCAATCCTATAAAAGAAATTGCCGAAGAAGAACCATTTGACCTCCAGATGATTTGTCCTGTGAAAGATTAGAGGCGCGCAAGATAGATGAGCAGATTATGCAGAGAGATTCTCTGATAGGATATTATAGGGTTGTTTTTTCGTATAAATTCTCCTTTGTAGAGGCTTGAGGTTTTCAGATGGACAAACTGACAGAAAATACATTGGCTGGGTTCCTATTACAAGGGTACTAAAGGGAAAAAATCATGACGAATAACGCGATTATATTACAGTATCTATCTGAACTTGAGAAGAACAATGACAGAGCCTGGTATCATGCTCACAAAGATATGCTGCGTTCAGCTACAGAGCGATTTGAAAATGTAATTCAAGAATTGATTTATAAAATTGGAAAAGCAGATGCAAGAATTATTCATAATGAGGCAAAGGATTTAACTATTAAGCTTGTGAGAGATACAAGATACAATCATGATAAATTGCCATATAATCCTTCTTTTCGCGCACATATAGGTGCGGGTGGAAAACAGCCTATTCCAGTAGGATATTATGTGTATATAAGTCCTGGAAATAAATCTTTTTTTGGTGGCGGACTGTTTGCAGTAGAAAAAAAATCCAAAATAATACATATTTATTTATGGAAAACATAGCTTTAATTCTTTCTGACTTAGACGGAACTTTATTCCACGACGACAAATCAATTTCTGATTTCACAAAAATGACAATCGCACAGGCCCAGAAAAAAGGCATTCTTTTTGGGATTTCAACTTCCCGCGCTCTCGTAAATGCCACAAAATTTCTGGACGGAATCAATCCAGATGTTCTGATTACAAACGGCGGCGGCATGGCATTTTACAAGGGCAGGAAAATTTACAACTGCGAATTTACACCGGCAGAAACGAAAACCCTTATAAAAACAACATTTGAAGTACTTGGGAAAGACGCCGTAATCTCAATAGATAACGAAAAGGGGCTTTATTCAAATTCAAAAGAAGAGCTGGGGGACAAATTCTGGACTTATAATGATTTTTCTGACTTTAATGCAGCTGCCATGAAGCTCTGCATTGAAACTCTCGACAAAGAAGCCGTTACAAAAATTGCTTCCAGCATCGGCATAGAAAAAGTTGATATGCTTCCCTTTTCAGACATTCCCTGGTACAAGCTCAGCAGTCATAAGGCCACAAAAGAAAATGCAATTCAGGCTCTGTGCAGTCATATGAAGCTTCCGGCTCAAAAAATAGCCGCCTTTGGAGATGACTTTAACGACATCGGCATGCTGAAACTTTGCGGAAAAGGAATTGCTATGCAGAATGCCATCGCAGAAGTAAAGGCCGCTGCCGATGAAACCTGCCCTGCAAATCAGGAAGACGGCGTTGCAAGATGGATTGAAAAGCTGCTTTAGCTATTCTGCCCAAAATTTAACTGAAAAAGATGATTATAAATACTGGTCAGCGCACAGACATTCCGGCTTTCTTTCCTCTCTGGCTTGCAAACAGAATAAAAGAGGGTTTTGTTCTTGTAAGAAATCCTTATAACCCGAGTCTGGTAACCCGTTACGAAATTAATCCTCAGGTGGTGGATGCCATTGGTTTTTGTACAAAAAATCCTGAGCCCTTTTTTCCTTATCTGGAAGTCGTAAAGGATTTTGGGCAGTTCTGGTATATTACCATTACCCCATATGGAAAGGATATTGAACCGGGGTTGCCGGATAAGACGCAGATTATTGAAGCTTTTAAGTATTTGTCGGGCGTGGTAGGAAGCCGGGCTGTTGGCTGGCGTTACGATCCTATTTTTATTGATTCAAAATATACTCTTGATTTTCATCTGCGGACTTTTGAAAGAATGGCGGGAGAGCTCGAAGGCTTTACGAAAATTGTTGTCATCAGCTTTATTGATTTATATGAAAAGGTGAAGCGTAATTTTCCTGAGGTTCATGAGGTTAGTAATAAAGACAAACTCTTTCTTGGGCGTGCCATAATTAAAATAGCCGCAGACCACGGAATGATTGTAAAGCCCTGCGGCGAAGGAGATTTTCTTGCTCCATACGGTGCAGACTGTGGTGGCTGCATGACCATCCGCGATTACGAAAGGGCAATCGGAAAAAAGCTAAAGGTGCCAAATTACAAGCCGGCACGAAAAGAATGTACCTGTTATCTTTCCGCTGATATCGGTGCTTACGATACTTGCCGTCACTACTGCAAATATTGTTACGCAAATAACGACCTGGCCCAGGTTGCAAAAAATCAAAAACTCCACGACCCTGCATCCCCCTTTCTTATTGGTGGAAGCCTGCCGGATGATAAACTTCATATCGCAGAACAAAAATCCTGGATAGATAATCAGCTGGAACTGGACTTTGAATAAGGTGATGCTATACAACCCCTACAAAGCCGACGGAAAGTTGATAATTAAGCTATAATCACACTGTTTCCATCTATGATTTTTACCACTGCAAAGGAAGATAAGCCGCAGCCACAGCCAGGATTACCGCCGGAAGCATATTTGCAACCCTGATTTTCTTTCCCCAGACAAGATTTACTCCAACACAGAAGATTAAGATTGAGCCCACTAGAGAAAGATAGGCAATTGCAAGCTCTGTTATCAATGGAGAGATAAGGCGGGCAAAAAGAGTAATAAGCCCTTCAAAAATAAATACAGGGATTGCAGAAAAAGCACAGCCCTTTCCCAGAGAGGAAGTCATTACCGCAATAATGATTAAGTCCAGAACAGATTTTACTGCAAGCGTAGAAAAATCACCTTTGATTCCATCCTGAATAGCACCGACAATTGCCATTGCTCCAATACAGACTGTCAGGGATGCAGTAACAAAAGCATTTACAAACTGATTATCGCTGCCATTGCCTGTTTTAATTTTAAGCCATTCGCCAAAGCGTTCAAAGCCTTTTTCAATACCGCAAAGCTCCCCGATAATTGTTCCAAGGGCAAGTGTAAGCACCACCAGCATAGCCTTTCCGCTTAAGATTTTTCCCTCATCAATATTGAGCATTCCCTGCATGGCGCCTGCAATCGCAATAAAAAGAACGCTGATTCCGCATGCCTTTGTTAAAGAATCCTGCTGTTCTTCTTTAAAAAGTTTCCCTGAAAAATGACCTGTTACCCCACCTGCAACAATTGCGGCAGAGTTTATTATTGTTCCTAAACCTATCATTATTTATGACTTTCTCCCTGCTTTTCGTACATTACTATAATTTATTCACTTTATATCTCTAAGTAAAGAAGGGGGCAAAAAGAGTAAAATTAAATATTATCAGAATAAGCCCAGCTGTAGTGAATCTTCGGGGAACTCTTCTATCCATTTGAAAATATTCTCGACTCCAAGCATGATGTTGTTCTTTTTGCAAACCTGTGAAATATGAGCCATAAGCTGATTTTCATTCTGGCTTGCTACCATATAGTTGTATCCGAAGGTGCTGATGTAGCGTTCTTTTAGATTTGCAAACTGACTGTGCTGTAATGCAAGCCTGTCCAATGCGGCGTAAAAATATTCGCGGTTTCCTTCTCGCAAGGTAAGTCCTATTCCAAAACACAAGATTGCTTTTACGCCCGCACGGATACAGTAATCTAAAATTCCGTCCACGTTTTCTTTTGTGTCATTGATAAAGGGCAAAATCGGGCTGAACCGGACGACAGTAGGAATTCCGAGCTTCTTACATTCACACAAAACTTCAAAACGGCGGCTGGTCGGGCAGACACCGGGTTCAATAAGGCGGCATAAATTGTCATCGGCAGTGGTGAGCGTCATCTGCACGACAGCTTTTGCCTTTCTGTTAATCCGTTCCATAATATCAAGGTCACGCAAAAGAAGGTCAGATTTTGTAAGAAGGGCCGCGCCAAAATCATATCTGTCGATTACTTCAAGGCATCGGCGCACAAGGCAGAGTTCTTTTTCAGCGGGAATATATGGGTCGCACATAGAACCTGTTCCAATCATACAGCGGCGGCGTTTTCTGCGAAGGGCATCGGCAAGCAGTTCGGGGGCATTCTGTTTTGCTTCAATGTCTTCAAAAGCGTGGGTAAACTGATAGCACCTGCTCCGCGAATCGCAGTAAATGCATCCGTGCGAGCATCCGCGGTAGATGTTCATACCGCATGGCTTTGCAGAAAGAATTGTTTTTGCGTTTACAAAGTGCATTTGCTCTCCCCGGCAGGCAGATTTACCTGGCGCAGTTTTTGCGATGAGCCTTAAGTTTCTTAAGCGCCCAGTCGTAGTGGCTTGAAGTCGTACTTACAAAATACGAGCCGAGGTCCGTTCCGCCAGTCCACGCAAAATGTTTTTTGGTGAAAAGCTCTTCATTGCTGTATTTTTCAATCAGAGAAAGAACCTGGGCGTGTGTTTTTTCAAGATTTTTCTTTGCATCCTCAAGAGAAGTTGACTGATTGCGGTTCCAGAACATTACGTTCATCGCTCCATAAGTCTTCCACGAATATTCAGATGGAAGAAAAGCAATCGCGGTCTTTGCGTCAGTTTTTCCTGCGTTATTTTCAACGAACTTAAGCAGAAGCATTTGCCACTCGTAAAGGTGAATCAAAACATCGCGAACATTTTTATCACGGCTCCAGTGTGCTTCCTTTTTGCCCGCATCAGAAGAAAAATCAAAAGGTGTATTCATTTCCACCTCGCTCATCGAGCCGATAAAATTCATGAGCTTTGAATAATTTTCTTTTGCAGCAGTAAGCAGGTCTTCTTTGTTTCTTGGTCTTGGCATTTTCATCTCCTTATACTATTAGCCCTAAATTCGAGTTTTGAAGTTCATTGGCTATATCAAAAAAAACGACTTCCAGTCGTGAAAACGGCTTGTTGAAGGCTAGGGAACGACGGCGTAGCCGGCAAAATGCTCCGGTGGACCATTTTGAGTGACTCTCCGAGCAGCTATGCTGTGAAGGCTTGCTAGCATGCTACACGCGTTTTGTGCCTGAAACTATATACGTTAGCCGCTCTCGCGACAGCACAAAACGAGTGTTTTCGCAAGCCGTTTCGCTCCTTTGCGTCGTTTTTTTTGCAATATCTGAACATTTACAAAACTCGACATTCAGGCTATTATTCTATCACACAAAACATGACAAGAGCGTGTCATATTTTATCAGCAAATTCTTCAAGCAGTTTATGATTGTAAACTTTTTCCCTTGTTGAATTGCGAACTTCCCGCCATAGAATTGAAGCTGTTTTGAGCTTGTCTGGAAATTGATTCGTGGCAGGGTCTGAGCAGAAGTCCTGGACAAACTTATTCCATTGAAGGCAGGATTTATCATATTTTGCGTAAGTTTTCCGCCCATAAAAGAGTTCCAGCATATCGCCGAGCGTAAAAGCTTTGTCACCGTCCTCTTTTACTTTTTTGGCAGTAGCAACCATATCAGTATTGAACTTAAAGTTTTTGATTCCAGTCTGTGCAGAAAAGAATTCACGGAACCGTTGGCTAAAGCAGAATTTACAGTCAATCAGGCTTGTTTCCAAAGTGAGCTGTGCATTATCAGCAGCTGGCTGTTCACGCTTGTTGCGAGAAACAACTATTTTGGAACAAGATTTTCTGCTGCGTTTGATTTTGGGGAGAATCAAATTTCCTTTGAAATACTCTTTGATGTTGTGATTCAGTTCAAGTTTCATTCCTCTGGAATCAATTTCCAACTCTTTGCAAATCTTCTGTAATTCTTCGCGATACCAGTAATATTTAGAGAATTCTTCAAATGACTTTATTTGGTAGAACTGAGGTCGATTTTCCATAGTTAAGCCTTATGCGCTGTGATGATTGTATAGCTGTAAGCATTCACGGTGATTATTGCTCCGTCAATCTTGCAGTACCAGTTTTTGCCGTTACGAATAATTTCACAGCGTTCGTCGCAAATCCGCTCGCGGCACCATGCAACAAGGTCAGTCACATCTTCCCCAAGATTAAGATTGCGGCGGATACGGTCTAGTCCCATCGGTGTGGTGTGTAATTGAGAAATATTTTCTAAAAGTGTGGTTTTCATTTTTCTTTCCTCACAGGATGTCGGATTACGGTTTTAAGTTTTTCTGGAGCGGTTTTTCTCGGATCGCTCAGATATATTTCGTGATGAAGTCTTGTTTCCGAAAAATCAAGCACATAGCCGTTTGCCAAAACAAAGTCGTGCATTTTTTCGACGGTTGCAGGCTCGTCATCATAAGAACCGACATGCATAATCTGAACACATTCGCCTTCTTCCAAAGTCATTAGTTTCGCCCGTGAGCAATCCAAACCTTTTTTGTCAGTGACAATTTCTTTCGCCCAGTCAAAATCTTTCTGTGTCACAAAATCAGGCAGACGAATTACAGAAATCCAGTTAAAAGAAGATTTGTCTGAATAATCAAAACCTGCAACAACCTGCCCGTTCTTTTTTTGCCACCAAAATCCTTCTAGCGGCGGCACAACATAGTCGAAGTAGCCTTCAATGCGGTGGTCGCCCATCTTGCTCATTTTGATTGTATAGGCAATTGCATACAGAACCGCAAGCGCGTCTTTGTATTCTCCAGCTTCATCGTTTGGATTTCCATTTCCGCGAACTGCAACAAACTGCATTTTTGGCACAGTCACAATCTGAGGCTTTTTGGGTGGAAGATAAAACTCTTTGAATTCCTTCTTAAAATCAAATGCCATAAGCACCTCCTTTTTTACGGACTCAGTTTAACACACAAAATATGACAACAGTGTGTCATATTTTACGAGAATGAATTGATTTCGTACTGCATCGATTTTTTGACGGACGGAAAATTGCTTTGTAATTCTAAAAGGGAGTTCCGGCGGAATCTGAATGTATTAATGGTTTGTTTCCATATCAGATTATAAACAATTTAAGAATATCTGTTAATTACAGCATGATTTTTATTTTGCTAGTCTCATGAATATTTCGCAGAAATCACAAACTCCTTCTTCTCCCAATATATAAATATTTGGCAAATGCCTCATTCTCTCCCTGCTGTATTCAATGCGAATAAGACCGTTATCAAATGCGGTATGATTTGTGAGAACTATATCCGCATGTTCAAGTTTTGAGGCGTTTATAAACTTGTTAATGGATATCCTTTGAGTTTCTCTTCCTGCGGGATTATTCCATGGAGGAGTTGCGCCTCCGAACAAAGCTGCAATATGCCTATCGCCCATATCGTGCACAGGAAAAATAAAACTCATGCATCCGTCGGTATGTCCAGGGGTGCTTATTACATGAATGGATTTATCACCGCAATCAATAATGTCACCGTCTTTTATGTAACAGTCAATTTTGAATTCTTTCCAAGAATCGGAGCGGTTTTTCTCTGACTCTGTAGAAAGCCTGAGTTCATCGTCTTGTTTTGAAAGATATGTTTTTACATGGTATCTGTCAACTAAATATTTGCCGCACCCGACATGATCAATATGCCCGTGTGTCATTATGAATTTTGATACACGAATATTATCCCAACCTGCTTCTTTTATTGCGTTATGAATTTCATGATATACCCGCTCATCCGGCCAGATACCGTCAAGAATTACAAGTCCGTCTGATGTTCTCCAGATGTAGCAGGCTGTTTCCTTTTGAGCCACAATCACTAAATCATCGAATATCTGAGCATGGCAAAACCATGTCATATCTTCCATTCTTTTTATTGTCTCTAATGTCAGTATAGGAATCTCTTTCATAACCTTATACTACATTTTGAATTAATTTGTGAGAACAATTTTATACAAGATGCAATTTTTTTCTGATGAAATACATCGTTATTCCAAGTGTCAAAAGTTCAGTTACTGGAGCCGTGATCCAGATTCCGTCCAAGCCCCAAAGTGCAGAAAATACGAAGATTGAAATGAGCAGAATTACGATTCCTCGTGCGCTGGAAATTATCGCTGATTCTTTTGCCATTCCGCACGAAGTAAAATACATCGATGCAATCATGTTGAAGCCCTGTAGCAAGAACACTGGCACAAAGAGCTTGAGCCCGTGTGTTACCATGCTGATAACTGCACCTTCCTTTACAAAGATGCGGGCATAGGTCTCAGAACCAAAGAACAAAACTACTGCAAAAATCACTCCGAACACGAAAATAAAGCGGTTGGTGATTTTTCGAAGCTCACGGCAGAGCCTGGCTTCCTTTGCGCCAAAGCAGAAGCTCACGAGCGGGCACATTCCTTCGCTGAAGCCGATTGTAATCATGCTGAAAATGAAAATTGAATAGCCCAGAATCGTAAAGGCCGCAACACCGTCAGGCCCAGAATATTTCAAAAGAACAAAATTGTAGCAGTACATGCTGATGCAGCCCGCAAGTTCCCCGATGAACTCGGAGCTTCCATTTAAGAAAGTCTTTGCGATTTTTTCTCTGTTCCAGCTGAATCTTCCGAACTTCAAGCCACTTTCATCCTGCTTTGACTTCCCAGGTTTCAAAAAATACTGCGAGCAGAGAATCACCGAAAGCAAAAGCGTTCCAAGCGAAGCGTATGCAATTCCTTTGATTCCAAAACCGAGCCTTGCCGCAAAAACGTAATCCAAGACCGCATTCAAAATCAGGGTAAGAATATTAATCAGCATATAAACTTGTGGCTTTCCGTCTGCGCGCATAAACATTCCAAAAACTGAATCAAGCACAAGAAGCGGGCAGAAAATCAAAAAGACCGAATAATAATCCTTAAAAAGTGGTGATAGCTCTGCAGAAACCCTAAGCAGCTTCATCACAGGATTAAAACAAAGTGCAAACAAAACTGAAATCCCTGAAGTCACTAGCAGAGCCAGAATCATGCTTTGGTTGAATATCTCATTCGCTTTTTTTGGATTTTTCGCGCCGTTTTCAATTCCTGAGATTACACTTCCGCCCACGCCAATCATCAGTCCAATCGCAAGATAAAAATACAGCACAGGAAGTCCGAGATTCACAGCCGCAAGACCAGCGGAACCAATATAGTTTCCTGTAAAAAATCCGTCGGTAATCGTTATCATGCACGAAAGTACCATTCCGATTGTACTTGGGATTGCAAATTGCAGGATGCTCCCGACCTTGTGATTTTTGATTTCTTGAATATCCATCTTTATACCTCTTGCGCAAGAGTATACGGACGGCCGGACATAAAAACTTCTGAAAACGTGCCATTTTAAGATTTCGAATAGGTGTATTGTCTAATCCTAAAAACTCCAGATCTTGAAGACAAAGCAATTATAGTAACGTAGAACTCTTACAATTTTCCTTCGGACAATGCTAATCTTTGCAAGGATTTTCAGATCTGTATAAATAAAAATGGATTCATTTATTCTTGTGTTCCCGAAAGAAACAAAGGGGGGGCAACAATAGGTAAAGGGAAGAAGCTGTGTATATAGACATAAAAAACTTCTGACGGGACAACAAGCTTACGTATCACAATGTGGAGGGGCTTTGACGCGGGCTATTCAACTTGGCGAGGAAACTTCGTAACGTCCCGCATCTTAGCATAATATAAGACATTGATCATTAGGATTATTATCTTTTTCCAAGCGGTATCCATATACTGCATTCGTAATCAGAAGAAAGAGGATTACCAGCAGAATAAACTTCAAGAGTTGCTCTTACATTTGCATTATACTTTTTTCCTTCAGTAGGAATCCAATTTTTCCATATTTCTGTATTTAATGTTTGCAAAGACTCTGGGATAGGACCTTTTGTCTTAAAAATTGCCCATTCGCTTGCAGGAAATTTAAATACTTCAAGTCCCTCGGGAATTTCTCCGCCTTTATAAAGTCCAGCAATCCAATAAGTAAACGCGTTATTTGAATCCGCGCAAATCCCGAACATTCCGATTTCGTTTTCAAGAACTGCTTTTTCAACCGGGTTTTCCGGCTTCATTGACTGCCAAAGTTTTGTATATTTTGCAGCATATTCTTTATCCCAAAATTCCGGGCATTTCTGATATGCTTCTTCTGGGCGAATTTCGGTATGATAACCAATAAATATCATTTCTTCTTTTTTTTCAAAGATTACGTTCATATTTTACTCCTAAAAATAGTAAGCATTAGACATTACGGCTAATAAGTATTAGCTAAAATGTAACAATAGTCATTTATTTTGTCAATATTAAAGTTCTGTTAAAAGGGTCTGACAGGGCAAAGGTATATATGTTTTTATGTTTACAGAATTGTTTGTCATTTGTGGAGGATTTTAATGTTTATTGTGATAATTAATAAATCGCACGAATTCAGAAGTTTTTTCGGTTTATTGATGCGAAAATCAAGGCATGAATGACAAAATTATCATTAGAGGACTAAGACAGAACAACCTTAAAAATGTCAGCATCGAGATTCCAAAGAATAAGCTCGTTGTGTTTACAGGCGTTTCAGGAAGCGGAAAATCCAGCATTGTTTTTGACACGATCGCCGCAGAAAGCCAGAGACAGATGAACGAAACCTACCCGGCCTATGTGCGCACAAGGCTTCCAAAGAACGAAAAACCTCACGTAGATCTTATAGACAATCTTACGGCGAGCGTGGTGATTGACCAGAGTAGGCTTGGCGGAAACATACGTTCAACCGTTGGAACAATCACGGATATGTATTCGCTTTTGCGCCTGCTTTTCAGCCGGATTGGAGTTCCGCAAGTGGGGGCAGCTTCATGTTTTTCTTTTAATAATCCAAACGGAATGTGTCCCAAGTGCTCAGGCATCGGAAAGATAATGAAGCTTGATTTGAACAAAGCCGTGGACAAGGAAAAGTCCTGGACCGAAGGTATGGTTCTGCTCCCGGCTTTTGCTCCGGGGAAATGGTATTACAAGCAGTATACTTTGAGCGGGAAATGGGATTTGAACAAGAAATTCAAGGACTACAACGAGCAGGAAAAAAATCTGCTTTTGTACGGAATTCCTGGGAACAACAAGGTTGAAGGAATCGCGAATCACTTTGAACGGCTGTGCCTTATGAAAAACCATGAGGACGAAACCGAAGTGAATTCTGCACGCTTTACGGCTTTTGCTTCCGAAGAAACTTGCCCTCTCTGCGGCGGAAAGCGGCTCAACGAAAGGGCACTTTCAAGCAAAATCGCAGGTTATAATATTTACGAGCTCTGTGAAATGGAATTCTTAAAGTTGCGAGAAGTTCTTGCGGGCGTAAACGATGAGCGAGTCCGCACCGTAACGGACGCTCTGATTGCAAGCCTTGACCGACTGATAGAAATCGGTCTTCACTACCTGAACATGAACCGCGAATCAATGACTTTGAGCGGAGGTGAATCCCAAAGACTCAAACTCGTGCGCTACATGGGAAGCTCGCTTACGGGCATGACGTACATTTTTGACGAGCCTTCAACTGGAATGCATCCGCGCGACGTTTACAGAATGTCACGGCTTTTAATGAGCCTTCGCGACAAGGGAAACACGGTTCTTGTAGTCGAGCACGACAAGGACATAATTCAGATTGCGGACGAAATCATTGACGTAGGCCCGCTTGCAGGCAAAAACGGCGGACAGATTCTTTTTCAGGGAAGCTACGAAAAACTTCTTTTGAGCGGAACAAAAACCGGCAATGCGATGAAAGAAATCATCCAGCCAAAGGAAAATCCGCGCAAGCCAAAAGGCTGGATTTCTGTACGAGACGCAAATCTTCACAATCTAAAGAATGTCAGCGTGGATATTCCGCTCGGAGTTCTTACATGCGTTACCGGCGTTGCAGGAAGCGGAAAATCAACGCTGATTACAAAGGTATTCGCCAAAGAGAACGAAGACAAGGTTGTGCTGATAGACCAGACTTCAATCACTGCGACTGGCCGCTCAACTGCCTGCACGTATCTTGGATTCTTTGACGAAATCCGAAAACTCTTTGGCGAGGCAAATAATGTCGATTCAGGACTTTTCTCGTTCAACGGAAAGGGAAAGTGCCCGGTATGCAAGGGGCGTGGTGTAATTGTGACCGAGCTGATTTTTATGGATCCGATTATAACGACTTGCGAAGAATGCGAAGGAAAGCGTTACAGCAAAAAGGCTCTGGACAAATTCTACAACGGCAAGAACATCGTGCAGATTCTTGATATGAGCGTTGAAGATGCGCTGGAATTCTTTGAGGATTGTCTTTCACGCGACCGCGAAAACAGGGCAATCAAAAAGATAATTGAAAATCTTCTCGCTCTCATGGAAACAGGTCTTCCGTATCTGAGCCTGGGGCAGACGCTTTCAACCTTGAGCGGAGGCGAACGTCAACGTGTAAAGCTTGCCAAGAATCTTCATAGAAGAGGAAGCATCTTTATTCTTGACGAGCCGACCACAGGACTTCACGCAAGCGACATAAAGCCTGTGATGGAGCTTTTAGAATGCTTTGTTGACCGCGGAAACACTGTAATTGTAATCGAGCACAATACTGACGTTATGAAACTCGCCGATTACATCATTGACGTAGGCCCGGATGGTGGAACATCAGGCGGCGAGATTGTCTTCTGCGGCACACCAGCTCAAATGATAAAGTCTGCTGATACAATCACGGCGGAATATTTGCGGAAATAAAAATTGGATTTTGTAAATAAACGAATAATTACTTACAGAACTTCTATTGACGTGTTTCGGTTTTATTAATATAGTTTGCATACAAACTAATTATCAGGAGAAAATTATGAATATAAAAGATGTTGTAAAAGTAATTCAGTCGGCGGAATGTGCCCAGATTGCGACTTTTGGAAAGGATGAGACGGAGGGTTTCCCAGAAATACGCGCGTTGTTGAATCTTGCAAATCCAGAAAAATATCCGAAGCTTAGGGACAAGGCATTCAGCGTAGACGGTGAAACGTTGACAATTTATTTTACGACAAACACTTCATCTCGAAAAATCAAACAAATTAGAGAGAACAACAATGTATGTCTTTATTTTGTTCTTCCCGAAAACTTCAAAGGAGTTTCTGCAATCGGAACAATTGAAGAAGTTACTGACCAGAGGATAAAGGAAAATTTCTGGCAGACAGGCTGGCTTATGTACTATCACAAGGGTGCAGCTGATCCTGATTACACGCTGATGAAATTCACTTCAAAATACATACACTGCTGGGGAAATTTGGGAATCCACAATTTTGGACAGCCTGTAAATTATGGCAGCAATTAAGCGGTAGAGGGGAGTAGCTATGAAAAACGGTCGGACTGAAGGTGGAACACTTATCTCGCAGGTGCACCAGGTTTGTCAGCGTGTCTGGTATGCGGTTTTGAGTAACAACGGTTTGGAAGAACTGGCTGGTGCGCGGGGCAGAGTGATTTTTGCATTGTGGAATGAAGACAATATTCCTATTAAAAAACTTGTCGAAAAAACAAGCCTTGATAAAGCGACTCTCACAGGAATCATTGATCGTCTGGAACGTGACGGATTTGTAAAGCGCATTCAAAGCATCGAAGACAAACGAGTTACGCTTATTTCCAGAACTGGAAAAGATGAAATTTTCAAGACAAAGATTCCGAAGGTTTCCGATGAGCAGAATTCACTTTTTTACAAGGATTTTTCGCCCGATGAAATTGAAGAATTTGAAAATTACCTCAAGCGGATTCTGAAAAACTGCAAGGAAGCAGAAGAAAATCTCTAAAAGGGCTTAAGGTTCGCTTCCGTATACCTGCATCAGGCTTTGAATTTTCTGCTTTAATTTTTCACGCACTGAAAGAGGTTCAAGACATTCGCATTTGTCGCCAAAACTCAAAAGCATATCGTAGTAATAATCGCGATCGATGAAAGGATATTCGACAAAATAGTGTTCTTCACCGTCTGCTTTAATGTTGTCAAAGCTGCAGAATTCAAGCAGACGGTCGAGGATTGATTTATGAATGCGGAGCTTTATGATGGTCTGTAAATCTCTTGCAGCTTCTTCAAAATCAAGGACAGGCTTTTGATATTCACGTGGAATGAATTTTTCTTCAAGGAGAGTGAGGGCGGTCATTCGAGAAAGTCGGAACAGACGGAAGTCTTTTTTTGTATGGCAGAATGTCTGCACGTACCAGGAGCGACCTTTTAAGACAAGCTGGTAGGCTTCGACAGTTCTTTCGGATTTTTTACTGTGTCCGTCGATATATGTAAATGAAAGAAGCCTGTTTTCATCAATGGCGGTTTTTATGATTTCAAGATTGTGATTTATGTTCGCTTCCTCGAACCATGGAGTTAAATCAATTAAAATCTGATTTGTCTTTATTTCAATTTCCTTTGCCTGCTCTGAAGGAATGAGGCTCTCCAATTTTGCAAGCGTGTGTTCAACTTCTCGGGTTCTAAGAGTTTTGGGCAGGCTGTTCAATCCCATCAAGAGAGCGGAAAGGTCATCTCTGGAAAAAACTTTTTTATCAATTTTGTAATGCCTCATAATCTCAATTCCGCCACCGGTGCCCGGAGTTGCGGAAACAGGAATTCCTGCCATGCTGATAGCCTCAATGTCGCGGTAAATCGTGCGTTTTGAAACTTCGAACATATCTGCAAGAATATGTGCGCTTATCCGCTTTTTTTCGAGAAGAATCATGATTATGCTTACGAGTCTGTCGGTTTTCATTTTTTTTGAATAATTTTAGATTGTTGACATAATGCTGTCAACTTTTAAAAGCTATAATAGCAACAGCATTACCGCAGATGCGGAAAATTTTTTGGAGGAAAAATATGATTATAATTTACATTTATCTGCTTTCAACTCTTGCAGACTGGGAAATCGGGCAAGTTTCGGCGGAACTCAATTCAAGGCGTTTTTTCAAGGTTGATGCTCCGCAAGTTATTGTAAAAACTGTTTCTGTTTCAAAGGAACCTGTAAAAACAATGGGTGGCCTTACAATCATTCCAGACTGCACGATTGATGAAATCGAGGAGAACGAAAGAACTGTTTTACTTTTGCCGGGTGCGGACACATGGGCAGAAGTTCAAAATGCAAAAATAATTCAGAAAACTGTGGATTTGCTTTCAAAAGGCGGAACAGTCTGCGCAATTTGTGGAGCTACGGTTGCTCTGGCAAATGCCGGATTATTGAATGACAGACTTCACACCAGCAACGGAAACGGATTTTTAGAAATGTTTTGTCCGGCCTATAAAGGTCAAAAGTTTTACATCGATCAGCCTGCCGTAAGAGACAGAAACCTGATTACAGGAAGCGCAACAGGCTCGCTCATGTGGGCAAAGCTGATTATTGAAAAGCTCGGTGTTTTCAAGCCGGAAACTCTTGAGCAATGGTACGCATATTTTTCAACCGGAAAGCCGGAATATTTTTTTGCGCTGATGCAGAGTGTTCAGCAGTAAGGTATAATTGTTTTATGAGACCTTTTTTATGATTTTACAAGCTAACCAAATTCAATTTACATCCAAGAGAATTGATTACAGAAACAAATGTTCCTTAATAAAAAAGTCCTTTTGACTTTAAGCCAAGGCCAAAAGTTCTTTTCCAAGCTTTCTGATTTCAGAAACAGCTTCTGTAATATGCTCTTTGCGCGTGCCCGATGAAACGATATTGTTCAGACGCTGATAGCAATTTTCTGGTTTGATTTCAAAGCTCTCAATTGCTTTTTTGGTTCCCTTTCGGCTCGGAAAATACTGATTGTTAAGAGCGTACAAGGCCTGAAGAAAATGATCCAAGAATTCTTCAACAACCTGATAAAAAAACAAGACTTCATGACGCAACTCTGCACGTCCCAAGTCTTCTTCATCAAGAATACGCCATGATTCATTTTTAACCCATGCTTGGAAAAACGCTGCGGGATTTTTTTTTACAAGGTTGATTATATTTGCCCATGCAGAATCACTTTCCCACAGGACATTCAACTTTCGTAAAACTTAGGCCTTTCTTTTTTTGCTGGAATTTTGCCACAAATTACGAACATATCTATATCGCTTTTCCCTGGAACAAGCGGTGCATTAAGATCTCCTGTTTGACCAATTCCGCATATTTCAGAAATTTCTGAAAGCATCTATGTAAGCTTATCCCTAAAATCGTTTGCGTTCATATTTTTTTGAAATCATTTAAAACTCCGCTCCTGTCGTTTTCACACAATCGGAATACAGATGTCCAACTCCATGTAGAGCGTTTCATCGTCTATTTTGCGGTAAACATCAAAGCCGCTGCGGTTGTCCACCTTGTTGCCAGTTTTCGTAAGCCATGAGCAAAAAAAACTCTGAATCGCACTGTAAATCCTTTGCGGATAGCCTTTGTAGTGATATACCGCGAATTTTCCGCCTTCAAGAATCATTGTATTCGGCATGGATAAAGTTCCTGCTTTACTTGTGATTCCTGTGGCCGCAGTCTTCTGCACTTCAAGGCGTTTATCATTCTTGTCTACGGTCATGCAAACCTCGTAAAGGCATTCATCGGGATTTGTGATTGAAGGGTCATTTATCGTGCGTTCAATGAAAATTGTCTTGGGGGTAACAAAATCCTTGTAATGCTTCATGAAATCGCACCAGTCATGCTGCAGATTATGATAATTTCCTTTGCGTCGTTCGTAGAGCACAAAAAAGTCTGGAAGATTTTCAACAGTTATTTTTTTACAGCATTCTTCAAAAGTTTCAAGCGTTTTTTTTGTACCGTGAAAAAATGTATGGTCAACCGATTCTTCCACAATTCTTTTGCGGAATTCAACCGGTGATTCTTCAAAGTAATCGCGGAAAAGCGTGGCATAGTTTGAAGCAGAATAGCCGTAGTCGCCGCCGATTTCTGTAATGCTGCGCTTTTTCTCCACTTTGAGCCGCCATGCACTTTGCTCAATTTTGCAACGTTTTATGAAGCTGTAAATGCTCTCTCCTGTTTCCGCCTTAAAAAGCCTGCTCAGATAGAATTTTGAATAGCCGGAAAATTCTGCAATGCGCTCTACAGAAAGATCTTCATCAATATGTGCGAAAATAAAATCAATTGCCTTGTTGATAATCTGGTTTTCAATCATCTTGTTTAGAAATCCATTTATCTAGAAATTCCATCTGCTCTTCTGTGTGGAACCAATGTTCCCCGCCTTCCATTATAGTAAGATTTGAGCCTGTGTTGTCTGCAAAAGCCTTGATTGAATCATAAGAAATTAATTTGTCTTCTGAACCATAAAGAATTTCGGTTGGAACTGTCCAATTGATCGGATGTTCGCGAACGTAGCATAAGTATTTCCATGAAAGGTCTTCACCAAAATCAGTTTTAATGATTTTTTCGTGTTTTAAGTTTTCTTCTGTAACTTTTGTCCAAGCCATAAGGTTTGAAATCATTTTTTCCATGTCGACCATAGGCGAAATAAAATATGCATGCTTAATTTCTTTGCAAATTTCGGCGTTCATAGAAAAGAATGCACCGATACTGTTAGCAATTAAGATAACTGTTTGGTAAGAGGCCTTCAAATTGATTACGGCAGTTTCAATTTCCATGTTTGTTTCCCACGGAGAATTTGTTTTATAATCAAGTCCGTATATATATACTTCTGGAAAAAGTGTTTTATAGTGTTCTGCTTCTTCTGCTTTCCCGCCCTTACCATGTACATATAAAATAGCGGTGTTTTTAGGATTCGTAAGTTCTATCATTTGAGTAGCTCCTGTTTTAGAGTTGAAATGTTTCGTTTATTCTTAATTCTTGTTTAACAATGGTAGTTGTATAACAGCTGTTGCATAATTGTAAAATTTTTCTACTTTTATGTCAATATTTGACCTTACATAAGAGTTGTCTTCCTTTTTTCTGTTCATCATTGAAATTTTGTTTTTTATTTCTATTATTGTAAGTTCGGCCTTTTTAAATTCTTCATATAATGGGCTATGGGCAGAATTTTCAAAAATATAGATTTTTTTATAAGGTGCCTGAATGAACTCATAATATTTTTGCTGCAGTGCAGTACAGCAAGTATAATCATGTGCTCCACATATAAAAAAAACTGGAATTCTGATTTCTGGAACTTCTTCAAATGCATTGAAACTCATTGCAGAAAAATGAACTGGAAAGGATTCCGAAAAAATCTTTCCTTTCCAGATGTCTATCCGTTCTTTCTGAGTGTATGCGGTGCACTTTAAGCTTGGAAAAAAGATGCCCGTTATTACAGAATGCATGTTTCTTGTAGTCCCAAGACCTAGTTCATGCATCGCTTTGTCCCTGAGTCCAGAAAAAAAGTATTCATCAAGGTCTTTTGAAGAATTTCGAATGCTGTATTTTTTGAATTCCTTTATCATTTTCTGATTGCAGTTTTTTTCAAATTGTTCTGACATATAATCAAACGCAATGTATTCAGATTCCGTTTGGTCAACAATCTGTGACATAGCAATATAGCATTCATATTTTTCCGAATATTTCTGTACGGTTTTTAACGCAATGTAAGTTCCGAATGAATGCCCCATTATGTATATTCGCTCAGCAGAAAAACGCTCCGACAGATATTCTGTAACTGCAACTGTGTCTTTTATATATTGTTCCAAAGTCATTTCATTTGCATTTATGCCGGGATAGTACGAAGTGCTGGTACCCCGGTAGTCCCAATAGCAGACTGTGAAATGCTTTGAAAGCGGGGAGGGGTATATAGATTCCAATAAGTACTGAGGAATCCCAGGACCACCTCCACAGATTAAAAGTACGGGATTATTTATGTTCTCCGAAATTAGAATAAGAGAAAGATTTATGTTGTCAGTGCAGAGTCGTGTTTTTTCTGAAATTCCGTATGAATTTTCAGGTGCAGGGAGTTCGCCAGAACTTGGTGGAAAAATTGAGGATATGAAAATAAGGCATATTGCAATTATACTTCCAGCAACTATTAAAGACATTGTAATTTTCCTCTTATTTCTAATCGACAAGGTATTCTCCTTCTATCTTTACAGTAGCTTTACCGCCAAAAAGAACTTTTCCGCTTGAGTACTTTAGTTTTACGGAATTAAAGATACGGTTGTTTCCTCCTTGTTCAATGCAAATTGGATTTCCGTTCCAGATTTTTTCGCTCAGAAGGTAGTTTGCAAAAGCACTGTTACCGGAACCTGTTGCAGGATCTTCCAAATAGCCGAATTTTGGGGCAAATACCCTGGTATGTGCAAATGCGTCTGGATTTTTTGCCTGTTTTGTAAAAACAAGAATAATGTCTATGTCGTTATTAAGGCAGAATTCCTTAAGCTGGTTTTCATCTGGATATATTGAAATTTCTGTTTCAAAATTTTCAAGAGGAATTATAAGTGTTCGTAACCCGGCATCAATCATGCGCACTGGAAGATTTAGACTTATGGAACCATCCGGTAATTTCAGTGCGTGCTCTATATCTTTGAGGGACGGTTTTACCTGATGTTCGACAGGATCTGGCGCAGTTATGTATACGGCATCTTCTGAATTTATTGCGTTGAAGACTTCTACAATTCCCTTTCGGTTTGTGTCTGCAAGAATTACAGGCTTAGACATAAGCTCAGGATTCTTTTTAATTATAGGATACATTGTTGCTATTGTTCCGTGTCCGCAAAAATCCACTTCGCATTCTGAAGAATAATATGTAAGCTTGCAGTCAGCTTTGTCGGAAGGTTCAAAGAATACCATTTCCATTACAAAGCCTTTGTGTTCTTTTGCAATCTGCTGTTTCTGGCTGTCGGTTAAATCTGATCTCTCCATAAAAATGCAGGCTGCAGGATTTCCAAGAGAGCTTTCCGATGTAAATGCATTGCTCTTGAGATATTTATATTTTTTCATACTTACAATTCTCCACTTGTTTTTGTTTCTTGGTTCAGCAGTATATATTTAACAAAATAAAAGTAGAATTGTTTTTCCATGAGATGCATTTTTTTGATGATAAAAAGCACTTGGCAAGGGATTCCTGGCTGTCAGATGTCAGTTGACGGAATTCTATTTTTATACGTTAGGGGAGAAATCTGTTTATTCTGCATGGCACATCATTTTAAGACGTTCGCCTTCGTCAGAATTAAAGCCGAATTTTTCATAAAACGGTATTTTATCTGGTTCTGCACAAAGCTCAACAAAGATATTTGTACCTGCGATCCCATTTTTTTTAATAAACTTCATAAGTTCCTGCATCAAAAGTCGTCCTAGACCTTTTTTCTGATATTCCGGTCGTACAACAACATCCTTGATGTAATAATCCATGCCCAAATCGCCGATCATTCTTGCCATTGCAATAACTTTGTTTCCATCGAAAACGGAAACTCTGAACAAAGTATGTTCCATAGCCAGTTTTACCTGTTCATAGTTCGGTGGTTCGCCCCATACTGATTCCCATAGGGAAATAAACTCTTGCGCATTTAATTCATTATGTTTTACTGTGTACTTTGTCATAGATTTTTCCTTATAGATTCTAAAAATTTTTATACTCAGGCGGATTAGGGTAGGGGAGTTCGTACGGGGGCGTTCATTCCAGAATATTGCCTTCCGAATACAAGACCGCCTTGCCGGACAAGATGATTCGCTCGCCCTTCCGCTCGGCATACAATACGCCAGTCCGCTCGGAAGCCTGATAGCAGACAAGCTTTTCTTTGCCAAGCCGGTCGCACCAGTAAGGAGCTATCATGCAGTGGCTGCTTCCTGTCACCGGGTCTTCCATTAAGCCAAGCTCCGGGCAGAAAACTCGGCTTACGCTGTCGTATTCTGGCTTGTCGCTCGGAGCGGTTACGACTATGCAAAGGCCGTCGAGTTTCTTTAGCTTTTCCTGACTAGGCTTAAGATTTCGAACCTGCTCCGCATTTTCCAGAACCAGCAAAAGGTCACGGTCAATGTAGGCTTCCTTTGGACGTACGCCGAGAGCTTCTTCCATTTTGTCCGTCACTTCGATTTTATTGCAGCGGTAAGCCGGAAAGTTCATTTTGAAAAGCTCGCCCTGTTTTTCAACGGTAAGCTCGCCAACCTGTGTTTTAAAAGTGATTTTTTCCGCAGCCTTTTCATAAAAATTGAAGAGGTCAAAAGCCGTTCCAAGCGTTGCATGTCCGCAAAAATCAATCTCTGCGGCAGGAGTGAACCATCGAAGGTGATATTTTTCGCCTTCCTTTACGGTGAATGCCGTCTCGGAAAAATTGTTTTCCTTTGCGATGTTCTGCATGAGCGAGTCAGAAATCCACTCGTCCAGAACGCAGACCGCCGCCTGCCTCAGTTGTTCAGTCGTGTAAAAGCGGTATCCCGTCCAGTCGTCAACAAAAGCAGGAATCAGAAGGCCTTCCTTTTCATAGAATCTGAGTGCTTTTACAGTCATCTGACACAGCTTTGAAAACTCATCGATTTTCAGTATAAGATTTCGTCCTCCAACTGATATGAAGTCTAAGTTATCCCCTAAGGGGAGAGTCAAGAAAGATTCTAAAATATTCTGAGCTTTTTTTTTATGCATTTCATCGCTCAATCCATGCATCTTGTCTGGAATGGATTTTTCTTTGTGAATAAATGTCATAAAATGATTTCATCTAAAAGAAATTTCTATGAAAAAAACTAATTTGGGAGAAGTTGAATGTATATTGTCAAAGCAGAAACAAATCAGGTAGAAAAGATCGTAGATATTTCTATCAGAGCTTTTGAAACAGATGTTAATGTTGGCGGAGCAAAAGGAGACTGTCCGCCTGACTTTGATTCAGTAGAATGGCATAAACAAATGGCCAGTGAGGGGCATTTGTATCAAGCGATGATTGGAAAAGATTTGGTGGGGGCCGCCATTGTATTCCCGGATGAAACAGAAAAAAGCATATACATTGGCAGGATTTTTATTGACAGCGTCTATCATAGAAAAGGTTACGGAATTCAGTTGATGGATTGCATAGAAAAGAATTTACACTGTGCTGCTGAGTTTAATCTGGATACCCCATGCTGGAATAAGCGGACAAATGCCTTTTACAAAAAGTTAGGTTATCAAATCATAAAGGTTGAGGATGGCTTTAACTTTTACCGGAAAATAAAAAAAGGATAGATATATGGTTGTAAAAGAATTATTTTGAAGTTCAGATTATGATTTAAGAGCGCCTTTTGTTTCAGAAAGAGGCAAAGAAATCCTGTGAAGTAAGGGAAATGGAGAAATATTGTAATGGAATTTGACGGAACAGAAAAAACAATAGGGCATGGCGCGCAGGCAGAAGTTTTGCTTTATCATGGATTCGCATACAAAATTTACAAGCCTTCTTATCCTGCCGAATGGATTTCGTTTGAAATAGAAAACCAAAAGACGGTGAACAAGGCAGGCCTTTGCCCGGTAAAGTATTACGAAACGGATGACCCGCATGTCGTAAAAATGGATTATGTCGAAGGCGAAGCGCTTGAAAGATTTATTTCCGAAGATCCTGCAAAATATTTTGCGATGATTTCCCAGGCTTTCCGCCAAATTCATGCGGCTGACACAAGCGGCATAGAAATTCCATCATTTCTCTTGACGATTGAAACAATGCTTACGGCCGAAGAAAAAGCGAAAGTCCTGCCGACAGTCGAGAGGCTTTCCCAAAAATACAAAAGCGTCATCTGTCATCTGGATTTGCATTTTCTGAACATAATGCTTGCCCCAAATAAAACAGACTTCACTGTCATCGACTGGATTACAGCAAGGCTTGCCCCTCCAGTTTTCGACTATGCCCGCACATGGGTAATTTTCAGCGAAGCTTCAAAGGAGGCCGTTGATTTTTACATGCAGACAATCTGGAAGGATGTTCAGGCGCTTGGCATTTCCGAGGATGATTTTTATGAAGCGGTTGAAGTCAGCAAAATCATCCGTAAACACGAAAAATGATGCAGTTTCTATGTTCAATGCAATAAAACTCCGCGTTTGTTACGCTACAATGATGATATATAGGAGAAAAATAAAAAGCATTGTTTTTTAGACAAGATGCACTCCATTGCCGATGAAATGCATCTTGAAATTACGATTTTATTCCTCGCTGAAATGATATTTTTTCATGAACCTTGCGTTCAAAAGACACCAGGCACTTCCA